>Ga0136631_10000408_pt1 | contig 13232 bp, 10 predicted proteins | sample AntDrymUQ6012206_2_FD_104655 | JGI IMG/M metagenome (GOLD analysis project Ga0136631, IMG submission 104655) | Polar desert sand microbial communities from Dry Valleys, Antarctica - metaG UQ601 (22.06) | ecosystem: Environmental > Terrestrial > Soil > Desert | place: Antarctica: Dry Valley... | reverse complement strand
GGCCGAGGGGCGGTCAGCCAGGCTCGGTCGCGCCGGTCGGCGACCCGGTGGGCTCGTCGGTCGGTTGCGATGGGTCAGGGTTCCGCGGCTTGTTCCTGCCGCCCCCGCCCTGCTTCGGGGACGGCGTGATCGTCGTGGTGAGCACGGTGGTCGGCGGCCTGACCAACTCGAACTGGACGTCCACCGGCTCGCCGGCGAGAACCGCGGCAACCACGTGGTAGTAGCCGGGCAGCGCCCACTCGGTCAGGTCCGAGCAGGTGTCGTCGGATCGCTTGCCGTCCCAGCGGACGCCGACCTTCGTGCCGACGTCGCGCCGCACCACCACCTCGCGCGTCGGCACCGACGCCGGGCACTGACGGCTCGACCAGATGTCATCGACCCCGGAGGTGATCTTGAGGGTCAGTGTCTCCGGGGAGACGATCCAGGTACAGGCCTCGGTAAGCCGGGTGGACAGCTCCAACGAGATCAGGACCGGGCCACCGCCCTCCTCCTCGGTGATCTCGGGCGTGACCACGACGTCGCTACTGGCACACGGCCCGCTGGGCAGGGCCAACGGCGGGGTGGTCGGAGTAGGCGTGGGGATCGCGGTGGCCTGCTGCCGTTTCCGCTTCTTCGCGCGCTTCTTGTCCCCGGACTGCTTCGTCGCCGCGGGGCTGCCGGTGGCGCTGGGCTGTGCCGCCACCCGCTGCGCGATCTCGGTACCGGACGACCCGTCGCTGCTCGAACCCAGCACCCGGCCGATCCCGAAGACCAGGAGCATGGCGATGCCCAGCACCGAGACTCGCCGCATCCAGTAGACACGCTTCGGCAACGGCCCCCGAGGCCGGGTCAGGGTGGACACGTCCTCACGTTAGCCAGCCAGTGCCTGCTCCCCTGGATGCCACACCGGGCACCCGACAACCAGCGGCCAGATGGGTGATTCCACGGGGTCGTGCATGCGAGCAGCGCTCGGCGCGTGGGCTGGCAAGGCGGAGGAGGGAGGCGATGTGGAGCATCGACGACCGACGACAACGCAGTCCACGGCGCGTGCTGAGTGGGGCGCAGCGTGCGACCCCTTGGAAGCATTCATCTAACCTGGCCCCGATGAGCGAGGACGACATGCATCACCTGCACGAATCGGTCCTCGACTGGTACGACGAGCACGCGCGGGAGCTGCCCTGGCGCGGCCCGAGCGCCTCCGCGTGGTCGGTGATGGTCTCGGAGTTCATGCTGCAGCAGACGCCCGTGGCCCGGGTGCTCCCTGTTCACGAGCGGTGGCTGGCCCGGTGGCCGACACCGGCCGCCCTGGCCACCGACCCGGCCGGTGAGGCCGTGCGCGCCTGGGGACGGCTGGGCTACCCTCGACGCGCCCTGCGGTTGCACGCCTCGGCGGTGGCGATCACCGAACGGCACGGTGGCGAGGTGCCGGACTCCTACGACGACCTGCGGCTCCTGCCCGGGGTGGGTGACTACACCGCCGCCGCGATCGCGGTCTTCGCCCACACCCGACGGCACGCAGTGCTCGACACGAATGTCCGGCGGGTGCTGGCCCGGACTCTGGACGGCCACGAGCTCCCCCCGGCCTCGGTCACCGTCGGCGAGCGCCGCCGTGCGGAGGACCTCCTGCCAGCCGATGAGGTCGTCGCGGCAACCTGGTCGATCGGGCTGATGGAGCTGGGCGCCCTGGTCTGCACCGCGCAGCGGCCCCGCTGCGCGGACTGCCCGGTCGCCGACCTCTGCGCCTGGCGGGCGGCCGGCTACCCGGCGTACGACGGCCCCGTGCGGCGCGGCCAGGCCTGGGGCGGCACCGACCGACAGTGCCGGGGCCGCCTCCTCGCGGTGGTCCGCGACGCCGAGGGCACGGTCGCGCAGCCGAGGCTGGACGCGGTCTGGCCCGACGAGCTCCAGCGCGTCCGCTGCCTGGCCTGGCTCGTCGAGGACGGCCTCGTGGTCAGGACCGCCGCGGGGACCTTCGCGCTTCCGTGACCCCGCCCGCCTCGTCGAGGAGGCGGCGTACGTCGGCAGCCGGGTAGCCCGGGTGAAAGGACCGCTTGGGGGCCTCTCGCAGGGCGTCGAGCAACAAACCCAGCTGCTCCCGGCCGCCGGCCGGGAAGTCCGCGGACCGATGGGTGCCGGCGCGCGGGTCGATCTCCTCGAGCAGGCCGAGGTCGCGGAGCGTGACCAGGTCGTCCTGGGTGGTGCGCTCGAAGATCCGCATCAGGTAGGGGCGAGCCTGTGCAGGCCTCAGACCCTTTCCGATCAGGGTGCGCAACGCGACCGCCGTTGGTTCGCGTGCCGGCCGGAAGCCGACGTTCGGGCCGGCCTCCAGGATCGAGGTCCATTTGCGCACGAACTCCTCACCGGAGAACGACTCGTAGTGCCGCAGGCGCAACCCCGGGTGGGCCCACGGCTCGATCTCCTGCTTGTCGGCGTCCACGGCGTGGTGGAGCGTCAGCCAGACATCGAGGTCCGGGCGCACGCCGACCTTCCCGTCGACGTGCCCGTGGAAGTAGGCACCGTTGTGGGGCCGGTCGATCACGCCGAGCGTGTGGAGCAGGGTCAGGTCGTCCTTGTCCAGCAGGCGCTTGAAGTGCGTCGGTTCGCCCACCCACTCCGGCTGCGACACCGCCTCCAGTGGCGCGAGCGTCGCGACCCTCGCGTCCTCGGGGGCGGCGGCGAGAGCGGCGCGGTCGATCTGGACGATCTCGTCAGCGTCGATGTGGAAGACCCAGTCGGCCCACCCGAAGGGACTCAGGAGCGCCTTGACCAGGTTGGCGTTTATCCGCTGCCTGGCGTTGAGCTGGTCAGGCCGGTCACCCTGCCACCACGCCCGGTCGGTCGGCACACAGGTGACGGAAGGGTGTCCGTCCAGAAAGGCCCGGGCCTCCGGGTCGGTCTCGCGGGGAGCGTCGAGGAAGACGACCAGATGGTCGACACCGCCGGCCAGGTTGCCGGCCACGAAGCGCTCGAGGTTCGACAGCGTGTCCTTGACCGTGCTGGCCGTGAAGAGCATGCCTCCACCCTAAAGCGTGTCGAGTGGGGGCCTGTGGCCCTACGAGTGGGGGCTCATGGTCGATCAAAATGGTCGATCGAGAACCACGAGCCCCTACTCAACGAGCCACAAGTCCCTACTCAACTTCTCAGTCGGTTGACCGCTCGATGTCGACCGGGCCGAGCGAGTCGTCGGGGCCCTCGATGGGCGCCCCGTCGGGACCGATCGGCGGACCCACCTCGACACTTGCCGTCTCGAACGGCGGCAGGTCGGGCAGCGCGCTGACCTTCTGGCCCGCGAAGGTGAAGCGCGCGGCCTCGCCCTCGCCCTCCACGTCCACCAGCACGATCTGGCCGGGACCGACCTCGCCGTACAGCATCTTCTCGGCGAGGGAGTCCTCGATCTCGCGCTGGATCGTGCGCCGCAGCGGCCGCGCTCCCAGCACCGGGTCGAAGCCCCGGACGGCCAGCAGATCCTTGGCCGCCTGGGTCAGCTCGAGGCTCATGTCGCGGTCCTTCATGCGCAGCTCGACCGAGGCGATCATGTTGTCGACCATCTGCACGATCTGCGGACGCGACAGCGGCGGGAAGACGATGATCTCGTCGACCCGGTTGAGGAACTCGGGACGGAAGTGCTGCTTGAGCTCGTCGGACACCTTGGCCTTCATCCGCTCATAGGAGCCCGCGGCGTCGCCCGTCTGCTGGAAGCCCAGGTTGACCGACTTGTTGATGTCGCGGGTGCCGAGGTTGGTGGTCATGATGATGACGGTGTTCTTGAAGTCGATGACCCGGCCCTGGGAGTCGGTCAGGCGACCTTCCTCCAGGATCTGCAGCAGACTGTTGAAGATGTCGGGGTGCGCCTTCTCGACCTCGTCGAACAGGACCACCGAGAACGGCTTGCGCCGCACCTTCTCGGTCAGCTGGCCGCCCTCCTCGTAGCCGACGTAGCCCGGAGGCGAGCCGAACAGCCGTGAGACGGTGTGCTTCTCGCTGAACTCGCTCATGTCGAGCTGGATCAGCGAGTCCTCGTCGCCGAAGAGGAACTCCGCCAACGTCTTGGACAGCCACGTCTTCCCGACCCCGGACGGGCCGGCGAAGATGAACGAGCCACCGGGACGCTTGGGGTCCTTCAGTCCCGCACGGGTGCGACGAATGGCACGCGAGAGGGCACGGACGGCCTCTTCCTGGCCGATGACACGCTTGTGCAGCTCGTCCTCCATCTTGAGCAGCCGCGTGGACTCCTCCTCGGAGAGCTTGACGATCGGGATGCCCGTCGCCACCGCGAGCACCTCGGCGATCAGCTCTTCGTCGACCTCGGCGACCTCGTCCATGTCCCCCGCACGCCACTGCTTCTCACGCTCGGCCTTGCGACCGATCAGCTGCTTCTCCTCGTCGCGCAGTCGCGCGGCCGCCTCGAAGTCCTGGCCGTCGATCGCGGCCTCCTTGCGCTGACGCACGTCGGCGATCTTGTCGTCGTACTCGCGCAGGTCGGCGGGCGCCGTCATCCGGCGGATCCGCAGCCGCGAGCCGGCCTCGTCGATCAGGTCGATGGCCTTGTCGGGCAGGAAGCGGTCGGAGATGTAGCGGTCGGCCAGGGTCGCCGCCGAGACCAGCGCCTCGTCGGTGATGGTCACCCGGTGGTGCGCCTCGTAGCGGTCGCGCAGGCCCTTGAGCATCTCGATCGTGTGCGCGATTGAGGGCTCGGCGACCTGGATCGGCTGGAAGCGGCGCTCGAGGGCGGCGTCCTTCTCGAGGTACTTGCGGTACTCGTCGAGAGTTGTCGCACCGATCGTCTGCAGCTCCCCCCGGGCCAGCATCGGCTTGAGGATCGAGGCCGCGTCGATCGCGCCTTCGGCGGCACCGGCACCGACGAGGGTGTGGATCTCGTCGATGAAGAGCACGATGTCGCCGCGGGTGCGGATCTCCTTGAGCACCTTCTTCAGGCGCTCCTCGAAGTCACCGCGGTAGCGGGAACCGGCGACCAGAGCGCCGAGGTCGAGGGTGTAGATCTGCTTGTCCTTGAGCGTCTCAGGGACGTTGCCCTTGACGATGTTCTGGGCGAGGCCGGCCACGATGGTGGTCTTGCCGACGCCCGGCTCGCCGATCAGCACCGGGTTGTTCTTGGTGCGTCGCGACAAGATCTGCATGACGCGCTCGATCTCGGGCTCACGCCCGATCACCGGGTCGAGCTTGCCCTCACGGGCCGCCTGGGTGAGGTTCTGGCCGAACTGGTCGAGGACCAGCGAGGACGTCGGCGCCTCACCACCGCTGCCGCTCGTGGACGCGCCGGACGCGGCGGACTCCTTGCCCTGGAAGCCAGACAGCAGCTGGATGACCTGCTGACGGACCCGGTTGAGGTCGGCGCCGAGCTTCTGGAGCACCTGGGCGGCGACGCCCTCGCCCTCCCGGATCAGGCCCAGCAGGATGTGCTCGGTGCCGATATAGGAGTGACCCAGCTGCAGCGCCTCGCGCAGGGACAGCTCGAGCACCTTCTTGGCGCGCGGCGTGAACGGGATGTGACCCGAGGGTGCTTGCTGACCCTGGCCGATGATCTCCTCGACCTGGGCGCGGACCGCCTCGAGGGAGATGTCGAGAGACTCCAGCGCCTTCGCTGCGACGCCCTCACCCTCGTGGATCAGCCCGAGCAGGATGTGCTCGGTGCCGATGTAGTTGTGGGAGAGCATGCGGGCCTCTTCCTGGGCCAGCACGACCACCCGACGGGCTCGGTCTGTGAACCGCTCGAACATGTGCAACTCCTCGCCCTGGGGGCTCCTCGAACCGCTGCGCGGACATCCGCGGCCGCCGCCGGTGAGGGTGGTGGCCGTCTGACTCCTACAACTCCGCTTCCAGCCTACGTGTTCCCCGCACGGACGGGCGCGGGTCCGCTCACAGCGAACACCCGCCCGGCGGTCCTCGGCCCCCTGGAGACCCCCTAGTTGCCCCCTAGTTGCCCCCTAGTTGGCAGCCTCGTAGGCGGCGATCACGGCGGCGGGGACGCGTCCACGGTCGGAGACCTGGTAGCCGTTGGAGCGGGCCCAGTCGCGGACCAGGCGCGGGCTCGGGCCGAGCGCGTTGCCGCCACCACTCGACTTGCGACCGGGGCGACGGCCGCCGCCGGAGACCTTGCGTGCATGGCCGAGGTACGGCGCCAGGGCGTCTCGCAGGCCGCCGGCGTTCTTGTCGCTCAGGTCGATCTCGTAGCTGGTGCCGTCCAGGCCGAAGGACACCGTATCGGTGGCCTCGCTCCCGTCGACGTCGTCCACGAGAACGATATTGACCTTCTGCGCCATGGGCTATTCCTCCTGAGCACTCGATTGTTGACCACGAGCACACTAACCAGTTCGTCGCCATCTGGGCGAATTATCGAAATCAGGTTCTGGTGGAATTGGCCTTTCGTCACCTTCGGCGGCCGCTAACGCCGCAATGTCTAGACCGAAGAATGCGAAATCGCTTCGGAGAAAGCGCAATCAATCGCCACGGACGACCTCGAAGTCGCCGCCCGCACAGGCTTGGTCCATCTCGTCGGCGAGGGTCGCACTCATCGTGCGGATGACAACGCCGCCACCCCAGTCACGCACCAGGTCACACAGACCCGCAGGATCATTGGAGTCGAGTCCGTAGGCATAGTCACGGGGCTCGTCGTCGACCTGGTTCACCGGCAGCTGCAGGAGCCAGTAGTTGATGAAGCCGTCGGCGCCGGGATCCCCGGTCCAACGAGAGACAACCACCTTGCGACGCTGGTCGGAGAATCTCAGAACGCTGCTCACAGCCGGGTCCATCGCGCTCGCGCGATCGGGAAATGCGATCGAGGCGGACGGCAGGAGGGAGGTGAGCCGGTAGTCCGGGCTCCGATGCGCGATCGGATAGCTCGCGGCGGCCAGCGGACGCGGGTCGAAAGGAGCCACCTGGAGCACCAGCACCCAGGCGAGCAGGACGGTCCCCGTCACCAGGCTCGCTCGCTGGGCCCGGCGGAGGGTGGTGCCCAGCAGCACCCCTTGCGGCGAACGCAGGACGATGACCGGAGCGAGGAGGGCAAGGCTCCACGCGAACTTCTGCGGGTAGTAGCCCCAGGGGCCGGCGGGCGAGCCGGCTCGTTGGCCCATCAGGTAGAAGATCCCGATCGTGCCGGCGACGCCGAGGGCAACCACCCCGACGAGGTCCCACCGGGTCGACGCCCAGGACGAGAGGACGAGCAGGAGCGCGACCGCGAGCAACCAGATGACGACCGGCAGGTGCTCCGCGAAGGCGGGGAACAGTCCCTCCATGGACAAACCGTCTGAGGAGGCGGAGAAGTCCTCGAACGTGACGGTCGCGGCGTACACCCCGAGCACCAGCAGCGGGGCCAACCAGGCCACCAACCCGAGCCCAAAGAGGTCGAGGTGAGCGCGGGCGTGCCAGCCCACCACCGCGGCACCGAGCACGGCCGGGACGATCACGAGCGGCGCCCAAGCCGCGAGCAGGCCGATGCTCGCCGTGGCGATCAGGGCGGAGGCGAGCACCGGTGAGCGCTCGGCCTCGGTCCAGGCCGTCCAGACGGCCAGCAGGAGCACCGCCGCGGGCAGGGAGTTCCAGAAGCCGTAGACGAACACCTGCCCGGCGAAGGACCACGTCCACGGGATCAGGGCGGCGACCCCGGCTAGAACGGCGCGGGACCACGGCCTCGAAGCCGGCAGCCCGGCCGCGACCAGAGCGCCGGCCAGAAGGCTGGTGGCCGCGACCAGGAGCAACAGTGCCTGGGACCCGCGCAGCAGGTCGTGGCTCAGCAGGTCGGCCGGATCGACGGAGGACCGCCCCGGAGCCAGGAACAGCGCCACCAGCTCGTTCGCCAGCGGCGCCGGATTGCGGTGGGAGGCCGGGTCCAGACCGCCGTCCTCGACGATGAACCGCGCGGAGACGAGGTTCCAGGGACTGTCGTTGTTCATCATCCAGGCGAGCTTGGGGCCGTCCGACAGCGCCCGGACGACGGGGACGAGCAGCACCTGGGCGAGTGAGAGGACCACTAGCCCGCCACCGAGGAGCAGGTCGGCACGGCTCACAGCCGGCGCCGACGCGCGCCACCGCCAGAGCACGCCCGTGGCCGCGAGGCCGGCAGCACCGGGCAGGACGAGCAGGGACACGACCGGCAGGTCGACGACGACGATGAGCCGCATGGCCACCGTCAGGACCGCGGTCGAGCCGGCCAGGGTCGCGGCCAGCGCCGTCCCGGTCGGCAGGCGGAGCCGCAGGGCGAGGGTCACCAGTGCGATGGCGGAGACCACCAGGAGCGCCGGGCTGCCGCCGGCGACCACCACCACGGCGGACAACGCGAAGAGCGCTCCGGCCGATGCTGCCAGCACGGTGGCCACGCGTCCGTCGGCGACTGGCACGTCCACCGTGGACGATGGGCTGGGCCGGAGCGTCTGGGCCACGTATGAGCTCCCCGTCTGGTCGTGGGCGAACCCGGCAGATGGTACGTCGGCGACTCGACGCCCCGTGGGCCGGCGTGCCTAGGTGTTGCGCTCGAAGACGAGCTCTAGGCCCCGGAGGGTGAGCCACGGGTCGTGGGCCGTGAAGCAGTCGCACTCGTCGATGACCAGTGGTGCGAGGTAGCCCGTGGCCAGGACCTTGACGTCGCCGACGGGGACGTCGAGCTCCTCGATCATCCGGCCGACCAGTCCCTCGACCTGGCTCGCGACCCCGAAGAACATGCCCGACTGGAGCGCCTCCACGGTGTTCTTTGCGATCACCGACCGCGGGCGGGCCAGCTCCACCTTGCGCAGCTGGGCACCTCGTCGCCCGAGCGCCTCCAGGGAGATCTCGATGCCCGGTGCGATCGCTCCTCCGACGTACTGCCCCCTGGCGCTCACCACGTCGAACGCCGTCGCCGTCCCGAAGTCCACGACGATCGCGGGACCGCCGTAGAACGTGGCGGCGGCGAGCGCGTTGACGATGCGGTCGGCACCCACCTCGCGGGGGTTGTCCATCAGCACCGGGACCCCGGTACGGATCCCGGGTTCGACGAACACGTGGGCAATGGTCGGGAAGTGCGCGGCGACCATCTCGCGCCATTCGTGGAGCACCGCCGGGACCGCGCTGCACACCGAGATCCCGGTCACGGCGGGCGCCTCGGGAGCGGTCGCGACCAGGCCGCGGAGGAGGAGTGCCCACTCGTCGGAGGTACGACGCTCGTCGGTTGCCACCCTCCAGTGCGCGAGGACCCCGGACCCGTCGAGGATGCCGATCACGGTGTGGCTGTTGCCGATGTCCGCGGCGAGCAGGGCCACGGCTCAGCCCTCCGCCAGGTCCATGCCGAGGTCGAAGACCGTGACCGAGTGGGTCAGGGCGCCAACCGAGATGAAGTCGACCCCCGTCTCGGCGACCTCGCGGGCCCGGGCGAGCGTGAGCCCTCCGGACGCCTCGAGGCTGGCCCGGCCGGCCGTGAGGCGGACCGCCTCGGCCATCGTCGGGGAGTCCATGTTGTCGAGCAGGATCCGGTCGCAACCCGCGTCCAGCAGCTCGCGGAGCTGGTCGAGGTCAGTGACCTCGACCTCGACGGGAATCTCGGGGTACGCCGATCGCACCGCCGCATAGGCCGGCACGACCCCACCGGCGGCGACGACGTGGTTGTCCTTGACCATCGCCAGGTCGGCGAGGCTGAACCGGTGGTTGACGCCGCCGCCGCACCGCACGGCGTACTTCTGCAGGGCGCGGTGGCCGGGCAGCGTCTTGCGGGTGTCGAGCACCCTCGCCCCGGTGCCGGCCAGCGCGTCGACCCAGAGCGCGGTGGCAGTGGCGACACCGGAGAGGTGGGAGGCGAAGTTGAGCGCGGTGCGCTCGGCGGTCAGCAGCCCGCGGGTGGGACCGGAGACGCGCATGACCACGTCGCCGGGCGCGACCCGGCTGCCGTCGGGCACCCGATCGGCGACCTCGACATCGGCACCCATCACCGTGTGGAAGACCAGCGCCGCGACCCCGAGCCCGGCCACCACGCCCGCCTCCCGCGCCCCGAAGTCGGCCACCCCGCGCGCCTCGGCGGGGATGGTCGCCGCGCTGGTCACGTCGACGCCGCGACCGGGCAGGTCCTCCTCGAGAGCGGCCAGGATCGCGGCGTGGACCGCTGCTGAGTCGAGGCCGGCCTCGTCGAGCTCCCCGAGGAGGTCGGCAGGCAGGGCCTGCCGCGGGGTCACGAGGGGCCTCCGTCGCTCGGCACGGCGGGCGTGAAGACGACGTTCGTGGCGCCGTCGACCAGCACCGTGTCGAAGTGGCCCGACCACTGCTCGTCGTCGCGGTCGGGGAAGTCCTCGCGCCAGTGCGAGCCACGGGTCTCCTCGCGCAGCCGGGCTGTGTCGCCTAGGGCCAGGCTGACGGTGAGCAGGTTGGTGGTCTCCCACGCGTCCTGCTCCACCCGCGCGTCGGTGTCGCCGACAAGGGCCTGCAGGCTCTCGAGCGCCCGCCCGAGACCGTCGGCGCTGCGGAGCACCCCCACCACGGCTGTCATCACAGCCTGGAGCTCGCGGCGTACGTCGCCCGACACCAGGCCGGGCTTGCGGGCGTCGGCGACCGGCTCGCTCCAGGGACGGAGCTCGCCGGGCAGCACGTCGGCGATCCGTCGCGAGAAGACCAGCCCCTCGAGAAGCGAGTTGGAGGCCAGACGGTTGGCGCCGTGGACACCCGAGCAGGCGACCTCGCCGGTGGCGTAGAGGCCGGGCACGCTGGAGCGCCCGTGCAGGTCGGTGGCGACGCCGCCCGACGCGTAGTGGCAGGCGGGTGCGACCGGAATCAGGTCGGTGACCGGGTCGACGCCGTGCTCGCGCGCGGTGGCGAGGATGGTCGGGAAGCGACGCTCCCAGAACGCCGCACCGAGGTGACGGGCGTCCAGCCAGACGTGGGGCTGGTCGGACTCGAGCATCCGGCGGTGGATCGCCTTGGCCACCACATCGCGGGGGGCCAGGTCGGCGAGATCGTGCTGGCCCTGCATGAAGCGGTCGCCCTCGAAGTCGACCAGGAAGGCTCCCTCGCCGCGCACGGCCTCGGAGATCAGCGGCTGCTGGCCCCGCGAGTGGGGGCCGAGGTACATCACGGTGGGGTGGAACTGTACGAACTCCAGGTCGCGGAGCACCGCGCCGGCGCGGAAGGCCACGGCCATCCCGTCGCCGGTCGACACCGCGGGGTTGGTGGTCTGGGAGAAGACCTGGCCGAGACCGCCCGAGGCGAGCACGACCGCCCGGCAGTGCACGGCGCCGACGCCGTCGCGCTGGCCCTCCCCCATGACGTGGAGCGTGACACCGGCGACGCCTGACGCCGGGTCGCCGACCGGTCCGTCCAGGAGCAGGTCGACCGCGAGCGCGTGCTCGATCACCTCGATCTCGGGCGCCCGCTCGACGGCCGCGATGAGGGCCCGCTGGATCTCCGCGCCGGTGGCGTCGCCGCCGGCATGGGCGATCCGGTCACGGTGGTGGCCGCCCTCGCGGGTCAGGCTGAGCTCCCCGTCGGGCGCCGTGTCGAAGATCGTGCCGAGCGCGATCAGCTCGTGGACCGCGGCGGGCCCCTCGGTGACCAGCGCGCTCACCGCGGCGGCGTCGCAGGCCCCGGCCCCCGCGACGAGGGTGTCGCGCTCGTGGTCGGCCGGCGAGTCCTCGGGACCGAGCGCTGCAGCGATGCCGCCCTGCGCCCACTGGGTCGAACCGGCGTTGAGCACGTCCTTGGTGACCACCAGCAGCGTCAGCGAGCGGTCGGCCGCATGGATCCGAAGGGCCGCGGTCAGGCCGGCGATGCCGGAGCCGATCACCACGACGTCGGTGCTCGTGGTCCATCCCGGCTCAGGGGCGGTCAGGCGCTGCGGGACGCTCCGGGTGGGAGAGGTCATGCGGGCAGGCTAGTCGTCGCGCTGGTGGCGACCGAGGGAGGCGATGCGGAGCATCGACGACCGACGACAACGCAGTCCAGGGCGCGTGCTGAGTGGGGCGAAGCGTGCGACCCCTCGGAATCAGTCACCAGGGCGTCTCTCCGATCACCAGGGGCAGGTTGTCGATCAGACGCGTCGAGCCGACCCTGGCGGCGACGAGCATGCGGGCGTCGGTGCCTGGCGGTACGTCGCCAGGCAGGTCTGCGAGGTCGGGCGAGGTCACCGCAAGGTAGTCGAGCCCAACCGCGGGCTCCTTCGCCAGCTCGGCCAGCGCGGCGTCGCGCGCCGACAACGCGCCGGACGCGGCCGCGACCTGCGCGGCGCGCAGGGCCCGGCTCAGGGCCAGCGCCTGCTGCCGCTGCTCGGCGTCGAGGTAGCGGTTGCGGCTGCTCAGCGCGAGCCCGTCGGGCTCGCGCATCGTCACGGCGCCCACGACGTCCACGTCGAGACAGAGGTCGGCGACCATCCGGCGTACCAGCGCGAGCTGCTGGTAGTCCTTCTCTCCGAAGACGGCGACTTCGGGGCGCACCAGCCCGAAGAGCTTGGCGACCATGGTGAGGACGCCACGGAAGTGGCCGGGGCGGGTGCGCCCCTCCAGGATCGTGGCCAGCCGCCCCGGCTCGATGGTCACGCTCTGGTTGGTCGAGCTGGTCGGGATCCCGTTCGGGTAGACCTCGTCGGCCCCCGGCGCGAACACCACGTCGACGCCCTCGCCCGCACAGAGCGCCAGGTCGGCGGCGAGCGTGCGCGGGTAGCGGTCGAGGTCCTCACCGGCACCGAACTGCAACGGGTTGACGAAGATCGAGACGACGAGGGGGCCGTCGCCGATCGCGCCGCGGGCGACCCGCACGAGCGAGGAGTGTCCCTCGTGGAGGGCACCCATGGTGGGCACGAGACCGACGCGCGCGCCCGTTGCTCGGGCGGGTGCCAACAGGTCGACGAGCTGGGCGCGGGTAGCCGCGACGACGGGTTCCGAGGTCACGTCCTGGCTCCGGTGGTGGTCAGCGACCGCGGCGCACGCTGGCGAGCGCCGCGCCGGCCGAGACGACCACGGCGTCGAGGAGGCGGCGCACCTTCGCGCCACGGATCGGCAGCACGCGGCCGTCGGTGACGACGCGGTCGAGGGTGTCGCGGGCCAGGGCGGCGTACGAGGGGAGGGTGTGCGGCGCGTGGGTGGCGATCTCGTCGAGGTGGGCGCGCACGGTGTTGACGTCACCGCGGGCGATCGGCCCGGTCAGGGCGGCGTCGCCGTCGCGCAGCGCATTGTCGAGGGCCGCGGTGAGCAGCGGGCGCAGCGTGTCGGCCGGGTCGTGGGCGCCGTCGTCGCCGGCGGCCGCCTCGAGCATCTCTCTCGCCTGCGCGACCAGGGTCACCAGGT
>Ga0136631_10000407_pt1 | contig 13266 bp, 12 predicted proteins | sample AntDrymUQ6012206_2_FD_104655 | JGI IMG/M metagenome (GOLD analysis project Ga0136631, IMG submission 104655) | Polar desert sand microbial communities from Dry Valleys, Antarctica - metaG UQ601 (22.06) | ecosystem: Environmental > Terrestrial > Soil > Desert | place: Antarctica: Dry Valley... | reverse complement strand
GGAACACGTTCATTCTGAAGCCGTCGGAAAAGGATCCGTCGGCGTCGCTGCTGACGGCCGAGCTGCTCAAGGAAGCCGGCCTCCCCGACGGCGTCTTCACCGTCGTCCAGGGCGACAAGGTCGCCGTCGACGCGATCCTCCAGCACCCCGGCATTGCCGCCGTTTCCTTCGTCGGCTCGACGCCGATTGCGCGCTACGTCTACGAGACCGGGACGAAGGCCGGCAAGCGCGTACAGGCCCTGGGTGGCGCGAAGAACCACATGATCGTGCTGCCCGACGCCGACATCGACATGGCTGCGGACGCAGCAGTGAGCGCTGGCTACGGTTCGGCCGGCGAGCGCTGCATGGCGGTCTCCGTCCTCGTCGCAGTGGGTGACGCGGGCGACCCGCTCGTCGACGCGATCAAGGAGCGCCTGCCGAAGGTGAAGGTGGGCGACGGCTTCGATCCGTCGTCGGAGATGGGACCGCTCGTAACGCGCGAGCACCGCGACAAGGTCGCCTCGTACCTCGAGTCGGGACCGGCACAGGGCGCCACGCTCGTCGCCGACGGACGCGAGACGGCACCCGACAACGGTGGCTTCTTCCTCGGCGTCTCACTCCTCGACGATGTCACGCCGGAGATGGACGCGTACCGCGACGAGATCTTCGGGCCGGTGCTCTCGGTCGTCCGCGTCTCGACCTACGACGAGGCGCTTCGACTCGTGAACGAAAATCAGTACGGCAACGGGGTCGCGCTCTTCACGCGCGACGGCGGCGTCGCACGGCAGTTCCAGTTCGACGTGAACGTCGGCATGGTCGGCATCAACGTGCCGATCCCCGTGCCGGTCGCGTACTACTCGTTCGGCGGCTGGAAGAACTCGTTGTTCGGCGACCGCCACATCTACGGCCCCGAGGGAATCGACTTCTACACGCGCACGAAGGCGGTCACGAGCCGCTGGCCGGACCCGGCCACGAGCCGCGTCGACCTCGGCTTCCCGCAGACGCGGTAGTGGCGCACCTCCGGCTGATCGCCGAGAACGAGGCGGAAGGACTCCTGAAGGAGGAGTACGACGCCGCGATCGAGCGGGCCGGAAAGGTCTTCAACATCCTGAAGTCCATGAGCTTGAACCCGCCCGTGCTGCGGGCGTCGATGGAGCTCTACAAGGCCATCATGTTCGGCGAATCGGGGCTGTCACGCCGTGAGCGTGAGCTCCTCGCGACGGTGACATCGGCCGAGCAGAGCTGCCACTACTGAACGGCGGCACACGCAGACGACCTCCGTGCCGAGGGCGCAGACGACGAGCTCGCGGAGCACGCGGCGCATGACTACCGCAAGGCCGACCTCTCGCCCCGCGAGCGGGCGCTGTGCGACTTCGCCGTGAGGCTGACGCACCTCGCGGCCGAGGTCGACGAGGCGGACGTCGATGCGCTGCGCGCCCAGGGGCTCTCGGACCCGGACATCTCCGACGCGATCCAGGTGATCGGCTACTTCAACTACGTGACGCGGGTCGCCGACGGAGTCGGCATCGAGGCCGAGCCCGAGTGGGCGGGGTAAACAGCAACTGAGCGGTCGCCGATCGTCGTCGTGTCGACCGGAGGGAACGCCTACTGCGTGCGTGCCAGCGAAGGCGGACGCGCCTGGTTCAAGCTCGGGCCCGACGGGCCGATCACGCAGACGGTCTGCTCGTAGCCGCTCTCCGCAGCACCCGCCCATCGCCCTGCCGGCGCGTCAGCCCCTCCGCATCGAACCGTTCGAGCAGGAGCTGTGCGTCGCGGCGTCCCGTTCCCACGAGGTCGCGGAAGCGCGCCAGGGAGATCTCGCCCTCGGCCCGACATTCGGCGAGCAGGACGTCCTTCGCGACCTCGAACGCTCCAGCTCCGATCGCGTAGCCGTCACCGAGGCGGACGAGCCGCCCGTCCGCCTCCAGGAAGCGCGCAAGCTCGTCGTCGGCGACCTTCGTCGCGCGGACACCCGCGGACGCGAGCTCGTGCTCGAGCGCCGTGGCCTCCGCTTCGCGACCCTCGAGCCTCGCCTGGGCTCCGGGGAGATAGAGCTTCGCGCCGCGCCGCTCGAAGGGCAGGCGCGGAAGGACGTCGTCGGCCCAGGGATCGGCGGGCAGCGGAACTCCCGGATCGATCGGGTCGGCCGCGGCGATCCGCGTGCGGAGATCGCCCTCGTAGGCGGCGAGCCACGCCGCCGAGAACACCCACAGCCCTGCCCGCTCGACGCCCGCCAGCTCACCGTCGTGGACGAAGCGCAGCGACTCGATCCGAACCGGGGCCGCGATCGTGGAAGCGACGTCGCCCCGAGCGAGGAGAGCCACGCGAGCCTCGTCACAGTGTCGCGGTGGGACGGGGTCGACGACCGTCCCGCCACCGAGCGTCGTCTCACCGCGCAGGATCACGCGGTCGCCGCGAGCTGCGACGACGGGTGCCGCGAGTCGGAGCTGGGCGAACTGCTCGCCGAGTCGAACGACGCGCGCTGCCGAGTGCGCCGTCCCGACGTGCACCTGCACGCGCGCGCCGTCCTCGATCGGCGCGATCTCCTGGAGCGCGACGTCGAGCCGGTAGGACGTGGGGTACCCGTCGCCGGCGACGAGCGCCTCCCCTCTCGTGACCTCGCCGCGCTCGATGCCGGGGAGGCTCACCGCGACCCGTTGCCCCGGATCGGCACGCTCGACGTCGCGGTCGTGCACCTGGACGCTCCGCACCCGCACGTCGTGTCCGCTCGGTTCGAGCCGAAGCTGGTCTCCGGCACCGATCGTGCCCGACCACAGCGTGCCCGTCACGACCGTGCCGAATCCCGGGACGGAGAAAGAGCGATCGACGTAGAGCCGCGTCGGAAGGTCGGTGCGCGCCTGCTCGACGGGCTCGGCGGCGCGCTCGAGCGCAGCTCGAAGCTCATCGAGCCCCTCGCCCGTCCGCGCGCTCACGCGCACGATCTCCGTGCCGGGGACGAGCTCGCGTGCCTCCGCTTCGGCGAGGTCCGCCGTCTCCGCGTCGACCGCGTCGATCTTCGTGAGTGCGACGACTCCGCGCTCGATGCCGAGCAGGCGCAGGATCGCGAGGTGCTCGTGCGTCTGCGGGCGCGCGCCCTCCCCCGCGTCGATGACGAGAAGGAAGAGGTCGATCCCGGTGGCGCCGGCGACCATCGTCCGCACGAAGCGCTCGTGCCCGGGAACGTCGACGACCGACAGGCGGCGCCCGTCGGGAAGCTCGAGCGGTGCGTAGCCGAGATCGATGGAGATCCCGCGCCGCTGCTCTTCCGGCAGGCGGTCCGTGTCCTTGCCGGTGAGCGCTCGCACGAGCCACGTCTTCCCGTGGTCGATGTGGCCGGCGGTACCGACCGTCAACGGCATCAGAGGTGCTTGACCATGAGCAGGCATGGGTTGTGCTCCCAAAGCTCGTGCAGCTCCTCGAGCGCCGCGAATCCTCGGGCGTCGTAGAAGGCACGTGTCCGCGCGTATCTCTCGTCGGGATCGGAGGGGCCTAGCGACTTGACCTGCAGGTACTCGACGCCACGAGCTCGGAGGTACTCCTCGGCCGCCTGAACGAGTGCCGTGCCGAGCCCTTGCCCATGCCGAGACCGCCTGACTCCCATGACGTACACCTCGGCAGCCAACGGCGTGTGAAGTTTCAAGGAGAGGATCGCGTCATCACCGATTCCCAACGTCGGAAGCTCGGCGACGTCGCGGATGTAAGCGGCCGTGGCACTTTCGATGCCGAACCACTCCGGTAGGTCGCGGAGCACGGTCTCGCAGAGCTGCGACCTTGCGGACGGCTCTTCGACTTCGACCACGCTCATTGGATTGCGCGAGCCGAGCCAACAGCGGCAGCGACTTCGTCGACGTCCACGTCGGTCAGCGTGCGGCAGTCGAGGAGCGTGCGACCCTCCCGGACGAGCGCGACGACCGGTGGATTGCCGTGCCGGAGCGGCTCCGCGAGCGATTCCTCCACCGCGCACGCGAACGACGGCAGCTCCGCGAGCGGGAGCGCGCCGCCCCCTACGCGCGCGACCGTCTCCTCCACCTCGCCGCCGACGAGTTCCGCGAGTCGCTCCGCGCGAGCACGCACGGCCTCGACCGGCTCGTGGAGCATGCGCAGAACCGGTACCTCGTCACGCGTTGACGGATCGAGCGCGAGCGCCAGTGTCCCCTCGAGCGCGGCGAGGGTGAGCTTGTCCGCGCGCAGTGCGCGCTGGAGTGGGTGACGCCGCAGCCGCTCGACGAGGTCGGCCCTACCGACGACGACGCCCGCCTGCGGCCCGCCGAGGAGCTTGTCGCCAGAGAAGCAGACGAGATCGGCTCCTGCGCGCAGGCTCTCGGCGGGCGTCGGCTCGTCACCGACGCGCCCGAGCGCGCCCGAGCCGAGGTCGTCGACGAGCGGCAAGCCACTTCGCTGCGCGATCGTGGCCAGGTCGCTCAACTCGGGGCGCTCCGTGAACCCGAGCACGCGGAAGTTCGACTGGTGCACGCGCAACAGCACGGCCGTCTCCGGCCCGATCGCCCGCTCGTAGTCGGCGGCGCTCGTCCGATTCGTCGTCCCGACCTCGACGAGCCGCGCACCCGACCGCACGAGCACGTCGGGGATGCGAAAGCCGTCGCCGATCTCGATGAGCTCCCCGCGCGAGACGATCACCTCGCGCCCTTCCGCGAGCGCGGCAAGCGCGAGGAGGACTGCTGCCGCGTTGTTGTTGACGACCAGCGCCGCCTCCGCACCGGTCAGGCGCTGGAGGAGCGCCCCGAGGTGATCCTGGCGCGACCCGCGCTCGCCTCGCGCGAGGTCGTACTCGAGGTTCGAGTAGCCCGCGCCGACCTCCGCCACGCGAGCGAGCGCAGCCTCGGCGAGCGGTGCGCGCCCGAGGTTCGTGTGGATGAGGACGCCGGTCGCATTTAGCACGCGGCGAAGCGACGGCTTACGCGTGCGGCCGAGCTCGGTGAGGACCGCATCGACGATCGGGCCTGGTTCGCCGCCCGCCCGAATCTCCTCCCGCGCCCGTTCGAGCGCCGCTCGCGCGGCCGCCAGCACGAGCTCACGAGGCTCGGACACCAGTCGCTCGTCGCGGAGCAGCTCGTCCACCGACGGGAGGTCGCGCAGCTTCACGCGGAGAGTGTAGGAACGAGCTCGCGCAGGAGCGCCGTGAGCGACCCCGCCGCGGCCGCGCCGACCTCGAGCACGGCTTCGTGATCGATCTTCTCCGGGAGGGCTCCTGCCGCCATGTTCGTCACGACCGAGATCCCGAGGACACGGATGCCCATGTGTCGCGCGGCGATGACCTCCTGCACCGTCGACATGCCTGCGAGATCGCCGCCGAGCACGCTCATGAACCGGATCTCCGCAGGCGTCTCGAACTGCGGCCCGAGCCAGGCCGCATACACACCCTCGCCGACCTCGATTCCGAGCCGCCCTGCAGCCTCCCGCGCATGCGCTCGCAGCTCCGGGTCGTACGCATCGCTCATGTCCACGAAGCGCGGCCCGAGGGAGTCATCGTTGGGTCCGACCAGCGAGGACGTTCCCTGCAGGTTCACGTGATCGGAGATGAGGACGAGGAGGCCAACCTCGAACTCGGGATTGATGCCGCCCGCCGCGTTCGTCACGACGAGCGCGCGAATCCCGAGGCGACCGAGCACCCGCACCCCGAACGCAACCCGATCGGCGGCGATGCCCTCGTAGAGGTGCGCACGCCCGCGCATGACCGCGATCGGCGCGCCGCCGAGCGTCCCGAGCACCAGCGTCCCGGCGTGTCCCACCGCAGTCGAGACGGGCCAGCCGGGGATGTCCTCGAACGGGATCTCGACACGCGCGTCGAGCTCGTCCGCGAGCCCGCCGAGCCCGCTCCCGAGCACGACACCCACGAGCGGCTCGAGCGCCGACTCCTCTCGAATCCGCGCGACAGCCTCGTCGACGCTCACGATCCGGCCTCCGGATCGTGAGCGGGGCGGGGTGTGGGGAACCGGGAGGTCCCCACGATCGCAAAAAGAAGGGGCCACGCTCGACGTAGTCGAGCGTGGCTCACGCCGATCCCTCCGCGACGCGGTTGTCGTAGTGCGACACGACGAGCTCGACCGCGTCCGCCGGATTGTCGGCACGGAGCATTCCCTCGTAGTCCCCGAGCGAGATCAATCCGTCGTCGAGCATCTCGTCGCGCACCCACTCGAGCATCTCGTCCCAGTAGTCCGAGTCGAAGAGGACGATCGGGAAGTCGCCGATCTTTCGTGTCTGCCGCAGCGTCAGCGCCTCCCAGAGCTCGTCCTGCGTGCCGAAGCCGCCGGGGAAGATCACGAACCCCTCGGCCGCCTTGACGAACATAACCTTCCGCACGTGGAAGTGATCGAAGGTCAGAGCGAGGTCACACCACGGATTCAGTCCCTGCTCGAACGGCAGCGCGATGTTGAAGCCGATGGAAAGACCGCCCGCCTCTTGGCAGCCGCGATTTGCCGCCTCCATCACGCCCGGCCCGCCTCCGGTGACGACCGCAAAGCCCGTCTCCGCGAACGCGCGGGCGGTCGCACGCGCCTGCTCGTACGTCGCCGATCCTTCGGCAATGCGGGCCGATCCGAAGATCGACACGGCCGGCCGATCGATCTGCTGGATGAGCTGGAACCCCGCGAGGAACTCGGAAGCGATCAGGGAGACGTCGGCCGCGAGCGGTTCCTGGCTCCGCCGGAAGATCCGGCGCGGGACCTCGACGCCGTCCGACATCAGAAGTCGCGCTCGACGTACGTCGCCGACATCGCGAGCGCGAGCACCGCGACGAGGCCGAGGTAGACGACCCCGACCGTGACGCGCTGACCGACCGAGAGGCGGTAGTAGTCGCCGGCGTCGCCGCGCTCGCGCCAGCGCCGCCAGAGATCGAGTCCGCCGATGAGCACGATGATCAGCAGGAGCGGGTTCGGGTTGACGACGACGAGCCCGACCATCATCAGGAGACCGACGAACCAGAGAGCGGGATGCAGGGCGCCGGCTGCGCGTCCACCGTCGAGCGGCACGATCGGGATGAGGTTGAAGAGGTTCAGGAAGAACCCGACGAACGCGAGGCCCATGAGCATCTCCGACCCGGTCGCCTCGGCCGCGATCCAGCAAGCCGCCGCACCGACCGACCCGAGGATCGGGCCGGCGAGCGCCACTCGTGCCTCCTTCCAGGCGTCGTCGGGAAGCTCCTTCATGCCGATCACAGCGCCGAGGAACGGGATGAAGAGCGGCGCGGTCGTGGGGACTCCCTGGCGGCGCAGCTCGAAGACGTGCCCGAGCTCGTGGACGAGGATCAGGAGCACGAAGCCGATCGCGAACGGAAGCCCCCAGAGCCACGCGTAGGCCGCGACGGAGACGACCATCGAAAGCCCCGTCGTCACGACCTTGAACTTGAGGATGAACCCGCCGAACTTGACGATCAGGAAGCCGAGCGCAATGACCGGCGCTATGAGCTTCCGCGCGAGGTCGACGAGCCCGGAGCGCGGCTTGATCGGCTCGTAGCCCCGCTGGCCGTCCACCGACGTCTCCGGATTCGGGAGCGTGCCGGCATCGGGGGCCTCACGCGGAGAGTGGTCGAGTGCTTCGGGGGTCTGGCTTAAGCCAGACCCCCGCTCATCGTCCTCTACGACCCCTGGCCGATCCACTCCTCACCTCCCACGTACGTCTCCTTCTTCCACAGCGGCACGGACACCTTCAGCTCGTCGATCGCGTCCTTGCACGCCGCGAGCGCGGCGGCGCGGTGTGCCGCCGAGACGGCGATGACGACGCTCGTCTCGCCGATCTCGACGCGACCGACGCGGTGGTGGATCGCGACCTTGCACAGCTCGTGCCGCGCGACGAGCTGCGCCGCGAGGTCGGCCATGACCTGCTCGGCCATGCCCTCGTACGCCTCGTACTCGAGGTGGATGACCTCGCGCCCGCGCGAGTGTGCGCGCGTCGTCCCGATGAACGTCGCGATCGCACCTGCCGCGTCATCCCGCACCTCGGCGACCGCCGTGTCGACCGACAGCGGCTCGGCCGAGAGACGGAAGTCACCGCCCGAGACCGGAGGGATCACCGCCACCTCGTCTCCGGGGGCGAGCGCCTCGGTGCGCTCGACGTAGGCGCGATTGCGCGCATAGAGAAGGCCCAGGGGCTCGTCGCCCAACCCGAGCGCGGTCCACACCTCGCCGACGGTCGCCCCGTCCTCGACCTCGATGTCGAGAGCACCCGTTCCCGCCCGCTCGCGAAGCCCGGCGAACAATCTGACGCGTACGACCATGCGAATCAGGGTATCCACCGGTTGCCTTGTCGCCCGTGACATGTTAGGTCCAGAGCCATGACCGTCACCGTTCTCACCCCACTGAACCTCAACGAGCGCGTGTACGACGAGCTCCGTACGCGCGTCCTCACGCGTCAGGAGCCGTCGGGCGCCAAGCTGAGCCTGCACGCGCTCGCGGACGAGCTCGGCGTGTCGCGCAGCCCCGTGCACCACGCGCTGACACGGCTCGTCTCCGAGGGCTTGTTGAGCGTGCAACCGCGGCGTGGCTACTACGTCACGCCGGTGACGGCCCGTGCGGTCGCCGAAGGGTACGACGTGCGCCTCGCGCTCGAGCTCATCGCCGCGGAGCGTGCAATCGAGCACCTCGACGAGAGCCGGCTCTTCCACTTCGCCGAGCTGCTCGAGGCGACCGATGCAGCGATCTCGCACGAGGAGTGGGATGCGGCCAACGCCGCCTTCCACGAACACCAGATCGACCTCGCAGGCAACGCGCTGCTGTCGCGCTTCTACCGCGAGCTGTCGGTGAACCTGATGATGCAGGTCATCCGTGGAGGCCGTGTCGAGGGCCACGCGAACCTCGTCACCGAGCATCGCAGGATCGTGGAGACGCTCATGGCCGGCGACCTTGCTGCTGCAGAACGCGCGATTCGCGAGCACATCGAGACCGGCCGCCGCATCGCGCTCGACGCAATCGAGCGGGCCGGCGGCGTCCTCTAGGACCAACCTCGCGCCTCACTCCTCGTCTCGGACGCTCCGGCTTTGCGCGCGCCCCGCAAGGTGCATGAGGTACTCCTCCCGGTTGAGCGGGTTCGCTGACAGACGGCGCCGAGCGGGCTGCACCCCGACGACTGCCTGATACCCGCTGAAGGAGGACTCGAGCACGCCTTCGCCTGCCGTCAGACCGGGTAGCTGCCGTTGGAGATGACGCACGCGGGCTGCAGGTAGGACGGCGTCGACCACCACGAGGTCGCGTTCGAGCGACGGCGTCTGAGCCGCAGCGCCGAGTCGCGCGAGAGCTGCCAGAACGGCACCGATCGCCCCCTCCGGTATCTCGAGCCGCACGCGAAGGACCGGCTCGCAGACCACCGTCCGGGCCAGCTCGAGCGCGCGCATGACGACGATCGGCGTCAGCTTCCGGAAGTCGGCGGGCTTGCTGAGCGGCCCGCGTCGCGACGGAGGGCCGTCGGGGACGCTGTAGGTGCACTCGGTCATCGTCACGAGGCAGTCGGTGACTTCCCAACCGAAGAGACCCTCGTGCAGCGTCTGGCGAACGTACGCATCCATCCGCCGTGTGAAGCCCTCGACCGTCTTGTATGCATACAGCGGAACCGTGCGAGCATCGACGTCGAGTCGGAAGTCGATGCCCGAGTCGATCGGCGCGGGATCGACACGAATGCCTATCGTGGCGAGGAACGGATTCGTCTCCGCGTGGAGGATCTCGACGGCCTCACCGGTGCCCACCGGCCGCTCGACACAGATCGTCGTCGTCTCGCGGAAGCCGACATCGAGGCCAAAGTCGTCTGCCAGCGTCGCCTGGAGCACCTCTTTCTGCACTTCGCCGTACAGAGACACGGAGATCTCCTGGTAGGCGTCGTCCTGTCGGACGTCGATGAGCGGGTCCTGTTCGGCCAGCTGCGCAAGTGCACGACGGACAGCCTCCTTGTCGTCGGGATTGTGTGAGACGACGACCGACTCCAGTGTCGGCGGAGCGAAGTGATGCTGCGTCGCTGTGGTCCCCGCCTCGCCGATCCTGTCGCCGATCCGTATCTCGCCCAGGCCCCACAGCTTTCCGATCTCTCCGGCGTGGACGGCGGCTCGCTGTACGGCCAGCCCTTGGTCGAAGACGCTGATCGACGTCACCTTCCCCTCGACATCCCGACCAAAGCGCACTCGATCGCGCGTTCGTACCGTGCCCGAGAACATCCGGACATAGGCGATCTTCTCGCCCGAGGCGCCTCGCTCGATCTTGAAGACCGTGCCCGAGACGGGCGCGTCGGTCTCACCTTCCGCAGCCGGCAGCAACTCGGCAATACCGGCCATGAGCGCCTCGACCCCGGCTCCGGTGAGCGCCGATCCGAAGAAGATCGGATGCGTCCATGCCTGGCCGGTCTGGGCGACGAGCTTCGTGCGGAGCTTGGAGTACGGCACGCTCTGCTCGTCGTCGAGGAACGCGGCCAAGAGCACGTCGTCGTGCTCGACGAGTGCCGAGGCCAGCAGGGCCGGGAATCCAGCATCGTCTGCGCCCCAAGGTACGAAGTCGGCCGCGCGCGTTCCGAGATCGCGCGTGGCTCCGAGCGCGACGATTGCGGGCGTCAGTCGCTCGCAGATCGCCCGCACCACAGCTTGATCGCCCGCGCCGACACGGTCGATCTTGTTCACGAAGATGAGCGTCGGCACACGCAAGCGTTGCAGTGCCCGCATCAGAACACGAGTCTGCGGCTGCACGCCCTCGACCGCCGAGACAACGAGTACCGCGCCGTCGAGGACGCTCAAGACGCGCTCCACCTCGGCGATGAAGTCCGGGTGGCCGGGCGTGTCGATCAGGTTGACGGTCACGTCGGCGATGACGAAGGAGACGACCGCCGACTTGATCGTGATTCCGCGCTGTCGCTCGAGCGCCAACGAGTCCGTCTGCGTCGTGCCTCTGTCGACGCTTCCGATCTCGTCGATGACGCCGGCCGCGTACAGCAGCCGCTCCGTGAGCGTCGTCTTACCGGCGTCTACATGCGCCAGGATCCCCAAGTTCAGCGTTTTCCGTGCCATGCGTCATACCCTCCGAATGGGTCGAGAAGCCCTTTTCGATGGACATGAACGCTGGGCGCATCTCCGCTCCTTGGTCGATCGGCAGCGAGTGTTGCTGCAGGCAATCATACGTGCCCTCCGTCCCGAACCCCCGTACGATCCGCCCATGGCGACCGCCGACGATCGCCGGCTGACCGACTCGGGCATCGAGGTCAAGCCGGTCTACACGGCGGACGACGTCGAGGATCGCACGCTCGAGCTTCCCGGTGCCTACCCGTTCACTCGCGGCCCGTACGAGACGATGTACCGCGGGCGGCCGTGGACCATCCGCCAGTACGCGGGCTACGGCTCGGCCGAGGAGACAAACGCGCGCTTCCGCTACCTGCTCGAACGCGGGCAGACGGGCCTGTCCGTCGCGTTCGACCTCCCGACGCAGCTCGGCTACGACTCGGACGACCCGCTCGCAGAGGGCGAGGTCGGCCGCACCGGGGTCGCGATCGACTCGCTCGCGGACATGGAGGCGCTGCTCGACGGCATCCCACTCGACCAGGCATCCACCTCGATGACGATCAACGCCCCCGCGGCGCTCCTCCTGCTGCTCTACGAGCTCGTCGCCGAGAAGCAGGGCGTCAGGGGCGAGCAGCTGCGGGGGACCGTGCAGAACGACGTGCTCAAGGAGTACGTCGCGCGTGGCAACTACATCTTCCCGCCGCGTCCGTCGATGCGGCTCGCAACGGACCTCTTCGCGTACTGCGCCGAGCGACTCCCCGCGTTCAACACGATCTCGATCTCCGGGTACCACATCCGCGAAGCGGGCGCGAGCGCCGCACAGGAGCTCGCGTTCACGCTCGCGAACGGCATCGCCTACTGCGAGGCGGCAGTTGCCGCAGGGCTCTCACCCGACGACTTCGGTGAGCGGCTCTCGTTCTTCTTCAACGCGCACAACCACTTCTTCCAGGAGGTCGCCAAGTTCCGCGCGGCGCGACGTCTGTGGGCCGAGATCATGCGCGACCGCTTCGGAGCCACGAACCCACGGGCTATCGCCCTGCGCTTCCACGCGCAGACGGGCGGATCGACGCTCACCGCCCAGCAGCCGGAGAACAACATCGTGCGCGTCGCAATCCAGGCGCTCTCGGCGGTCTGCGGCGGCGCGCAGTCGCTGCACACGAACTCCTTCGACGAGGCGCTCGCCCTCCCGACCGAGCGCTCGGCGACGATCGCGCTGCGCACGCAGCAGATCCTCTCGGCGGAGGCCGGCACGACGGACACGGCGGACCCGCTCGGCGGCTCGTACTTCATCGAGGCTCTCACCACCGAGCTCGAGGCGCGCGCGCGTGCGCTCATCGCGCGGATCGACGATCTCGGCGGCGCCGTCTCGGCGATCGAGCAGGGCTTCGTCCAGGCGGAGATCGAGGCATCCGCGTTCAGCTATCAGCGCGACGTGGAGTCGGGCGAGCGCGTCGTGGTCGGCGTGAACGCATTCGCGGAGCACACGCAGGAGCGAGTCGAGCTCCTGCGCGTGGATCCCGCGATCGAGCGGAGTCAACGAGAACGGACGCACGCGTGGCGTGCGGCCCGCGACGCCGAGGCCGCGGACGCGGCGCTCGACGACGTGCGCCGAGTTTCGTCCACCGAGGAAAATCTTCTCCCGGCACTGCGCGAGGCGCTGCGCAGCGGATGCACGATCGGCGAGATCTGTGGCGTCCTCCGCGACCTTTGGGGTACACATGACGCCCAGCATGCGTAGACGCCGCACCTGGATCGCGCTCGGGCTCGCGCTGATTCCCGCCGTCGCGATCCCCTTCGCCGCCGTGGCAATGTCGGGCGGCACGCCGAGCTTCACGCGCGACGTCGCTCCGATCATCGCCGACAAGTGCGCCGGCTGTCATCAGAGCGGTGGAATCGCACCGTTCCCGCTCGAGACCGCCAAGCAGATCTCGTCGCGTGCGTCGCTCATCGGGGCGGTGGTTCAGGCTCGCGTCATGCCACCCTGGCCGCCAGGAGGACGCTCGCCCGCGTACGAGGGTCAGGCGGCGCGGACGCTCACCGCTCAGCAGCGCGCCACGATCGTCGCCTGGGCGACGAAGGGTGGCAAGGTGGACGGACCCGCACGCAAGCCCGCCGCGCCGAAGGGGCCGGAGGTGCGCTCGCACGAGAAGCTTCTGAGCCTTCGCATGCAGGCGGCATACCGCCCTTCGGCGCCGAAGGGCGTCACGGACGACTACCGCTGTTTCCTCCTTGACCCGAAGCAGTCGGGTGACGGTTCCGTGACGTCGGTTCGCATCGATCCCGGCCAGCCGAAGGTCGTCCAT
>Ga0136631_10000406_pt1 | contig 13300 bp, 17 predicted proteins | sample AntDrymUQ6012206_2_FD_104655 | JGI IMG/M metagenome (GOLD analysis project Ga0136631, IMG submission 104655) | Polar desert sand microbial communities from Dry Valleys, Antarctica - metaG UQ601 (22.06) | ecosystem: Environmental > Terrestrial > Soil > Desert | place: Antarctica: Dry Valley... | reverse complement strand
TGCATCGATGAAAGAAAGAGGGAGCGACGCCGCCGGGTGATTCCTCGTCGCCATGTCGAACTGTGCCCGCGCGATACGCGCATAACTCGACATGATGACCCCGCTCGCTCTTCCCCGCGTGCCGTTGGGGCGGTCGGGGCCCTCCTTATTGATGCAGTTCGTCGGCCGCGCGGCCACGCCATATGCTGGCCCGATGTCCTCGAGCCCGGTACCGCGCCGTTCGTGCCTGTCGGTTCCCGGCGCGTCGGCGTCGATGCTGGCCAAAGCGCCGACCCGCGGTGCCGACGAGATCGTGGTCGACCTCGAGGACGCCGTCGCAACGTCCGCGAAGGACGAGGCACGCGAGATCGTCGCGGCCGCGTTCGGCGAGCCGCAGTGGCAGGGCGTACTGGCAAGTGTGCGCGTCAACGCGCCGCGCACGCCCTGGTGCCATCTGGACGTGATCGCGATTGCATCGCTGTCGCAGGCCCCGGCATCGATCATCGTGCCCAAGGTCGAGAGCGCCGCTGACCTGCAGTTCGTGGAGCGCCTGCTCGACGGCGTCGAGGCCGGCGTGCAGGCCAGCCGGCCGATGCGCGTCCAGGCGCTGGTCGAGACGGCGGCCGGGGTCGACCGCCTGTCGGAGATCGCGGCAGCCTCCCCGCGGCTGGATGGGCTGATCCTCGGCTACGCCGACCTATCGGCATCGCTCGGCCGCGCAGCAGGCGCCAAGGCCGATCTCGACTCCTGGCGCTCGATCCAGGACGCGGTGCTCGTCGCCGCCCGCGCGAACGACCTGTTGGCGATCGACGGCCCCTACCTCGGCGTCGCGGTCGACGAGGGCTTCAGCGCGGCGGCGCAGCGGGCGCGCGACATGGGCTTCGACGGCAAGTGGGCGATCCACCCGGCGCAGGTGTCCGCGCTGAACGAGCTGTTCACGCCCAGCTCCGATGAGATCGAGCACGCCCGTGCGGTGATCGATGCACTCGAGCAGGCCGAGCGCGAGGGCGGCCGCGGCGCCGTCGCGCTCGATGGGCAGATGCTCGACGAAGCCGTTCGCGTCGCCGCGTTGCGCGTTCTCGCGCGCGCTACTGCGTGATCGGAGACGCGATCTCGATCAGCGTGCCGAACGGATCGCGCACCCATCCAACGCTCTGGCCGTGGGGCTTGACGACAGGCTCGGCGAGCGGCGTGCAGCCACTGTCGACCGCGTGCGCGAAAGCGGCGTCGACGTCATCGAAGACGAGCGCCAGCTCGACGTTGAAGGGACGATCGTCGGAAGAAGCCGGCCGCTGCACGCCCCCCTCGATGTTTGAGTCCGCCAGCTCATAGGCGGCGAAGGCAAGCGTGGTGGCGCCGGTGTCGAGCTCGCCGTAGGTGTCGACGACGAAGCGCCGGCTCAATCCGAAGGCGCCCTCGTAGAACTCGACCGCCTTGGCGACGTCGGCGACGTAGACGATCACCCAGCCCAGCCGCGCGCGCTCAGCCATGCGCTGCAGCCTTGCGCTCGCGCGAGTAGTCCCACCACGGTCGCGCCGGCCCACCATTGGCGACGTCGACAACGGCGGCTAACGTGTCCAGCAGACACAGATCCTCGCGCCGGCCCGCAAGCGCGCAGCTGCGCTCGTACAGCTCGTCCGGATCCTGACCGCGCAACTGCTGTGGCGAGCTGATTCCCAACGCCAGCAGCCTGCGCGCGACGGCCGGCCCGACGTTCGGAAGCTCGGTCAACGCAGCGATGTGAGGGTCGGGCGGCAGGTGAGGCACAGTATGCCTGGCCGCCGGCCCGGCGTCTTGAAGAATTCGGACACGCGCGATCCGGCGGTTGCCGCTGGTGGCTTTGCGAGAATCGCGCTGATGCAGAGCTTCCGCGAGTACCCGTCGAGTCCGGCACTCGTCCTGGCCCCGCAGCCGACCCCCCGCGAGCTCATCGACGGGTGGGCCGCTTGAGCGCACGAACGCGCGTTCGCGCGGCCCTGCTGCTGCTCGTGCCGGTCGCGCTGACGCTGTTCGCGGCCTCCCCCGTGCACGCAGCCGGGTTGCGCTTCGGGCCGCTGCCCCACAGCGACGCGCGCGACGCCGCCGGCGGACCGCTGGACATCACACGGGTGACCTTCGGACAGCAGGAGACGCGAATCGTGCTGAGCCTGCGGACCGCCGAGTCATGGAGCGCATCAGATCTCGTCGCCGCGACAGGTCGCGAGTTGTGCCTCGAGCTGTTCGCCGGCGAGCCGTCGACTGCGCGCGCACGGATCTGCGTCGCCGCGCGCGGCGGCCGGACCGCGGTCCTGCGCTACATCGGCCTGGACAGCGCCGGAAAGCCGACGGCCGCTCACACGCTCGCGGCTGGCGTACGCCGGCCCGATCGCAGGACACTCGAGGCGCGCCTCACGCCGGCCGCTCTCAACCTGCCGCTGGGGCACTTCTCCTGGCGCGTCGTCTCGCGCTGGAGCGATCCCGCCGCATGCGCGGCGCCGGACGCGTGTCTCGATACGCTTCCCAACCGGGGAACGGTCAACGACGAGATCGTCCTGCTGGCCGCGCCGCCGTGCTTCGGAGCCGCGTCGCGCGACCCGCTGCGCTCGTGCTCCAACCCCGCGCTGCGACGAGCAGTGGTCCCGACTCCGAACACCGCCAAGCGCGCGGGCAATGCGTACTGCGCGATCATCCGCCGCGTCAACCTCCTGTCGCTCTGCGCGTTCGGCGTTACCCCATCGCAAGCCTCGACGACCGTGGCCGTCATCGGCGACAGCCACGCCCAGCATTGGCGCGGTGCGCTCGAGGTCCTGGCGCAGGCCAAGCGCTGGCGCGGCCTGTCGATCACGCGGTCGGGCTGCCCGTTCACACGCGCTCGTCCGATCCTGCCGACCGATCTGCGCACGCGCCAGTGCAGCCGCTGGAACGGCCAGTTGCGCGTCTGGTTCAGACGCCACCCCGAGGTGACGACGGTGTTCGTCGCAGCGCACGCGGGCGCGATGTACGACCGGCCGGCCGCCGCCGGGTACCGCTCGGCGTGGCGCGGATTGCCGCAGTCCGTCCGCCGCGTCTTTGTGCTGCGTGACACGCCTTCGATCGGGCGTCAGGGACGCTGCGTCCAGCGCGCGATTGCCAGCGGCCGACTTGCGGGTCAGGCCTGCTCGCGATCGCGATCGCGCAGCCTGCGCCGAGACCCGCTGGTCGCGGCCGCCCGGGGAATGAGCTCAGCTCGCGTGCCCGTGATCGACATGACGCGCTACTTCTGCAGCGCTCGGCGCTGTCAGTCGGTGATCGGCGGCGCGCTCGTGCACAAGGACGGTGCACACCTCACGCGGATGTTCGCCGCCACGCTCGGGCCGTTCGTCCTGCGCGCCGTCGACGCGGCGGGCTAGCCCTTTCTCAAACGTGCGGATTGCCGCACTTCAATGCTGCGGGATGTGCTGGCGACCCCGGCCCTGTCGGCCGATGTGGCACTTGCCGCAGACCCCGTGGTCGCAGCCGTCGGCGGCCTCGGCTGCGACCCAACCGATGTGATAAGCTGCGACTCGGCGGCGTGTGGCATACACATGCTCCTCGCTCGACGTTCCCCTCTGCATTTCTCATACGCCCGCGCAACTGCGGCCGGCGAGCTGGCGATCGGGGTTTCCGTCGCGACCAGCGTCGCCGTGACCACTTCGGAAAGGGACCATTTGGCCGGTACAACATCATCGAGCGCGCGCCGCCGTCGAGGCGAGCACAGCGCTCCCACTAAGAAGCCTCGGCGCCGGGTCACCCCCGCCGACGGCAGTCATAGCGCTCAGCGTGCGCACGCGGAGGCAGCTTCCGACTCGCTGCAGATCTTCCTCAACCAGGCGTCTCGTCACGCGTTGCTCAACGCTGCCGAGGAAGTCGAGCTCGCCAAGCGGATCGAGCGCGGCGACATGGATGCCAAGGACCAGATGATCAACGCCAACCTGCGCCTCGTCGTATCGCAGGCGCGGCGCTACCAGGGCCTCGGTCTGTCGCTGGGCGACCTCGTCCAGGAGGGCACGCTCGGCCTGATCCGCGCTGCCGAGAAGTTCGACTGGCGCAAGGGCTTCAAGTTCTCGACGTACGCGACGCTGTGGATCCGCCAGAGCATTCAGCGCGGGTTGGCGAACTCCGCGCGGACGATCCGGCTACCGGTCCACATCGAGCAGCGCGAGCGCAGGCTCGCCCGCGTCGAGCGCGACCTGACCGCCAAGCTGTCACACGACCCGACCGACGAAGAGGTCGCGACAGCGGCTGACATGACGGTCGCCGACGTGATCGCACTGCGCGAGGCGCGCCGCGCCGTGACGAGCCTCGATACGCCGATCGGCGACGATGGCGACAGCCATCTCGGCGACCTCATCGCAAGCGACGGTCCGACCCCGGCCGAGGAGGCCGAGACGACCGAGCTCGAGCACGCGGTCGCCGGCGCCCTGTCACGGCTGACGGGCGAAGAGCGCCAGGTCGTCGAACTGCGCTTCGGTCTGCGTGACGGACGCGAGCGCACGATCGAGGCGACCAGCCGTGAGCTGGGCGTCAGTCGCGACAAGGCCCGTCAGCTCGAGGAGACCGCGATGCGCAGCCTCGGCGACGAGTCGTCGCTCGCGAGCTTGCGCGCAGCCGCGTAGACGGGCCACGAGACCGGCTCACGCGCCGGGTCGAGCAATCGGCCCGGCGCGCGCTGTTTGTAGGCGTCGCGCAGGTGGGTACAGGCTCGTCCATGTCTCCGACTCTCCGCGGACTCGTTTTCACGCCTCACCGACGAGAACGGGCGCTTCCGCCCACTAAGCGCCGTCACCGAGGGGCGCACGATGGACATCGTCCTGTCGAGCATGGTCTTTCAACCTGATCCGGCCGCGCGCCTTCGAGCGCGCCACCGAGGCGCTCGCCGACATCACGGCACCCGGCGGGCGGCTGCTGTGCAACGCGCCCGACATCGGAGTTGCCGAGCAGGGCGCGGTGCTCTTTCATGATGCGAACCGCGCGCTGCGCCAGCGCTGGCGCTCATGTCGCGCTGAGGCATGTCGATCATTCGGCGTCGTAGACGTCCGCTGCGGGGCTGGCGATGATGCGCTCGGCCATCTCGCGCTTGAGCTCCTCGAGGCGCGCGTCCTGTTCGGGCGTGAGGTCGCCGCTCGTGAACGCCAGATCGGCAAACTCCTCGGTGACGTAGCCCTCGCGCAGGACGAGCGTCACGCTGCGCTCGCCATAGCTCAGCTCGAAGACGAACTTCTCGCGCGTGCGGCCGTTCTCGGGGCGGGCGAGCCCGCGATCGACGACGTAGCGCTCGCCGGTAACCGCGCGGGTGACGAGTTCGAGACCGTCGCGCGCTCCCGGCCCGCCGAAGGACGTCCGTATCGAGATCTCGCGGCGCTCGAGCGGGCCGTCCGGTGCCAGCGCCACGAAGCCGCGCTCCATCACCTTGAAGGCGTGCGCGACGCCACCGGGCGAACCCGGCCCGTGGTAGCGCATCAGATCCTCGAACGAGAAGCTGATCGGCTGGCCCTTCTCGATGACGTCGATCGTGTCGGACATCGGTTACTTGCGCAGACGGATGGGTCGGCGCCCCTGGCGGAACTCTGCGGCGCTCGGCAGTGCGGACGGCCCCGGCTCCGCGGGCCCCTCCGGTGACTCGGGTCGCGTGTCCGGCTCAGGCGATGGGGGTGGCTGCTCGGAAGCAACGGGCGGCTCGGGGCCTGCAGGCGCCTCGGGAGCCGCGAAGCGCGCGCCGCCCAGCCTGATGCGCTTCGGCGCGGCCGGAGCCTCCTCGACGGGCTCAGCTGCAACGGGCTCAGCGGCAACGGGCTCAGCGCGCGCGGAATCGAAGCGGGCGCCGCCCAGCTTGATCCGCTTCGGCGCGGCCGGAGCCTCCTCAACGGGCTCAGCGGTCGCAGGCTCAGCAGGCGCGGGCTCAACGGGCGCGGGCTCGGGTGAGCTGGGCTCAGCGGCCTGTTCGGGCGCGGGCGCTTGAATGCGCGTCAAACCGAAGCGAGCGCCGCCCACACGCAGCCGCTTCGGCTCGGCTGGCGGCGCATCGGCAGCTACGGCATCGGGCTCGGCGACTTTCTGCGGTTCCGCCGCGGGCGCGGTGGTCTCAGCGGGCGCCGCCGCGGGCGCGGTGGTCTCAGCGGGCGCCTCGGCGGTCGGGCTTGCCGCCGCCGCAACGAGGGGGGCATCGTCGCGCCGGCCGCGCGCCATCAGCCGGGCGCCGACGAGCAGGGCCACCGCGGCGATCACCGCGGTCGTCACGTTGCCTGGCGTGGACAGCGCGAGCTCGAACACGCTTGTCAGCGTAGCCGGACGAGCGGATAGGCCGCAGCACTCGCCGCACGGCCCGCATTCGGTTGGCGGAGGGCGGGTACCCACGCCCCGTGGCCACGAACGAACGTTTCATGCCGGTCTCCCCCACGGCCGTGTGGGAAGCGCTCGCCGACCACGAGGGCTACGCCTATTGGGTCGTCGGCTCCAAGGCGATCCGCGACGCGGACGCCGCATGGCCGGCGGCCGGCTCGAAGTTTCATCACACGATCGGCGTCGGACCGCTCAAGGTCAGCGACCACACCGAGTCGCTGGAGGCGCGGGCGCCGGAGCTACTGCGGATGCGCGCCAAGGGCCGGCCGCTGGGAACGGCGAAGATCACGATGGAGATGACCCCGTGCGCGGGTGGGACGCTGGTGCGGATGACGGAGACGCCGGACGGGCTGACCGCCGTGCTCGCCCTCAACCCGCTCGTCCACATCGCCACGAAGGCGCGCAACGCCGAGTCGCTGATGCGCCTCGAGGAAATCGCGCTGCGCAGGGCGCGATGAGCGTCGGGCTTGCCACCCGCGCTTCGGTCTGGCTCGACAGCGCCCAATCGCGTCCAGAGTCCGCCCAACTCGGCGAGAGCGTCCGCGCCGATGTCGCGGTCATCGGTGGCGGCATCGTCGGTATCACGACGGCGCTGCTGCTCAAGGAGGCGGGCGCCCAGGTCGTGCTGCTGGAGGCCCGCCGGCTCGCGCAGGGCGTCAGCGGACACACCACGGCGAAGGTCTCCTCGCAGCACGGCATGATCTACTCGCGCCTGCGCTCGCGCTTCGGCGCGGACGGCGCTTGCACCTACGCGCAGGCAAACGAGGCCGCCCTGCGATGGATTGCCGACCGCGTGCAGCGCGACTCGATCGACTGCGACTTTCGCCGGCGCGCGTCCTACGCCTACGTCTGCTCGCCCTCCGCCCGCTCGGACGCCGTCGACGAGGCGCGGGCCGCAAGCGAGGCCGGCCTGCCTGCGTCGCTCGTCGACACGACGCCGCTGCCCTACCCCGTCGAGGCCGCCGTGCGCTTCGACGACCAGGCCGAGTTTCACGTTGTCAAGTATCTGAGCGTGCTCTTGGATCAGCTCGCCGAGGGAGACGGCTGTCGCATCCACGAGCACTCGCGCGCCGCAGAGGTGGACACCGATGAGCACTGCGTCGTCAAGACGCCCGGCGGACGCGTGGTCGCCGATCAGGTCGTGGTCGCGACGCACTATCCGTTTCTTGACCGCTCGCTGGCGTTCGCCCGCGTGCACCCGCAGCGCTCGTACGCGATCGTCTGCCGGATCTCGGGCGACCCGCCCGATGGCATGTTCATCAGCGGCGAGCCGCCGACGCGCTCGGTGCGCGCGGTGTCGCTCGACGGCGAGGAGCTGCTGCTCGTCGGCGGCGAGGGACACCGAACGGGGACCGGCGGTGACAGCGAGGAGCGCTACCGCCGGCTCGAGGCATTCGCGCCCGAGCATTGGGACGTGCGATCGATCGAGTACCGCTGGTCGGCGCAGGACAACTCGACGCTCGACGGCGTCCCGTACGTCGGCGCGCTGACCCCGCGCGCGGACCGTGTCTTCATGGCCACCGGCTTCGCGAAGTGGGGGATGACGGGAGGTACCGCCGCCGCGCAGCTTCTGAGCGACCTCGTGCTCGGCCGCGAGAACCCGTCGGCCGCGCTGTTCGATCCCAACCGCCTCACCCTGCGGGCGTCCGCGACGCGGCTGCTGCACGAGAACGCGGTCGCCGGACTGCACTTCTTCGGCGACCGCATCACGAAGCCCGGCCGGCGCCCGATCGGCGACCTGCAGCCCGGAGAGGGCGACATCGTCCGGCTCGACGGCGAGGCCGTCGCCGCCTACCGCGACGATGACGGCGTCCTCACGGCGGTTTGCGCAACCTGCACGCACCTCGGCTGCCGGGTCAACTGGAACACGGCCGAACGCAGCTGGGACTGTCCCTGCCACGGCTCGCGCTTCTCGCCCGCCGGGGACGTGCTCCAAGGGCCGGCGGTGCACAACCTCGAGCGCAAGCCGATCGGCTGAGCATGCCCTCCTACGGCGAATGCGCCAGCGCCGAGATCGCGGCCGGGCCGCAGGCGTGCTTCGACGCGCTGAGCGACTTCGAGCGGCTGCCTGAGTGGCAGCGCTCCGTGCGTGGCGTGCGGGTGCTCGAGCGCGATGAGCAGGGACGCGGATCGGTCGTCGAGTACGAGGTCGACGCGCGCTTCAAGACGGTCCGCTACCGCCTGCGTCAGATCTACGACGAGCCTCGACGGCTCGCCAGCGAGTACCTCGGCGGGGACTTCCGCGACTTCTGCGGCGAATGGCGCCTGGAGCCGATCGGCGAGAACCGCACGCGCGCCGAGCTCGATCTGCGCATCGACCCGGGCCGCTTCGTACCGCGTGCGCTGCGCACCGCGATCGCCGACGCGGTGATGCGCCGGGCTCTGCGCGATCTCAAGGCCTATGTCGAGCGCTAGCCGACGCCTGACCCGGGCGCTCGATGGGTAACGGTCGGTCGATGGCGGAAATCGGGATCTTCTTCTCCTCCGAGGAGCGCTGGCGACGGAGATCATCGACTTCTACGCGCGCGAGGTCCTCCACCACGAGGATGACCAATGAGCGCCCCGGCGATACTGCCGGCCATGGACCAATGGGGCGAGGGGCGGTATGAGGACACGGCGCAGCAGCTCGCACCGGTATCGAACATCGCCGTCTCGGCGCTCGATCTCGCGCCTGGCGAGAGCGTTCTCGACATCGGCTGTGGGACCGGGAACGCTGCGCTGGTCGCGCATCAGGCCGGCGCGCTCGTCACCGGAATTGACGCCTCGCCCCGGCTGCTGAGCGTCGCCGGCGAGCGCGTGCCGGGCGCCGCGTTCGTGCAGGGCGATGCCTCCGCGATGCCGTTCGAGGATGATCAATTCGACGCCGCCGTCTCGGTCTTCGGTGTGATCTTCGCTCGCCCGGCCGAGCAGACCGCGGCGGAGATCGCGCGAGTCGTTCACGCCGGCGGGCGGATCGCGATCACGACCTGGCCCCCACGCGGACCGCTGTTCGCCGCTGTCTCGCTGATGCGCCAGGCGCTCGCGCGCCTGCGCCCGCCCGACAGCCCGCCGCCGTTTGACTGGGGCGACCCGGCGCTGCTCGAGAGCCTGCTCGGGCCCTACGGCGAGCTCGACATCACCGAGCACCAGCTCGCCTTCGAGGACACCACGCCTGAGGAGATCATGGACCGCTGGGATCGGATGCACCCGATGTGGATCGCCGCCCGTCGCCAGCTCGAACCGATCGGCAAATGGCAAGCGCTGTGCGAAGGCACGATCGCGGCGCTCCGTGACAGCGAGCTGGGCGCGGGCACCAGCAGCCCGTACCTACTGGCGATGCTCAAGCCTCGCTGACGGCGGCTGTCGGCGCGATCTATTCGCGCACGCTGGCGCAGGTGTCGGCGCCGATCCTCTTCGAGGCGGTGGCGAAGTCCTCGGCGGCTGCAGGGAGCTTCTCGAGATCCTTCTGCCCGCTGCGGTCGCCAATCGGATATCCGTCTACGCGGCGCGCGCGGGCACGGGGCCCGGGGTAGTACCTGGGTCAAGGCGACCATCTGACAACCCCTGCTGAAACGGGCGGTTTGAGGGTCGCACCATCCACAAGCTGGGAGGAGACTCCAGTGCTGCTCATCGTCGCAATCGTCCTGCTCATCATCGCCATCGCCGGTGGTGCAATCGTCCATCCGCTGCTCTTCGCGCTCGCGATCGTCGCGCTCGTCCTGTTCTTCTCGGGACACCGTGGCATCGCCGGAGGTGCGGGACGCCGTGGCATCGGCGGAGGTGCGCGGACGCGGCGCATCTGACTCTGGGCCTTCGGCCCGACGCCGGCTCACGAACTGCCTCGCTGAGGAAGAGCCCCGACCCGCCTCAACCGCACGAGGCGAGAACGCCCGCCGTGCCATCAATGTCGAATAGTGCGCGTATAAGCGCGCACTATTCGACATCGGGCCGTGGAGCCCGCCGCGGCGGGTCGCTCCCTCATACCTTCATCGCTGCAGTTCGTCAACCGCGCGGCCCGCGACCGGCAGGGAGCCGCCGCGGCGAGTCGAAGTCGCGAGGGTGACCGTTGTCATCATCGCGATCGCCGGGGCCGGCGGCGTGCTTGCACGCTACGGGATCGGGCAGTTGACGCCGTCGATGTGGGCCACGTTCGCCGTCAACGTCGTCGGATCGCTTCTGCTCGGCATCCTCATTCACGCCGGGCGTCAGCTCGATCCCGTCTGGCGCGACGCGCTCGGCGTCGGCTTCCTCGGCGGCCTGACCACCTTCTCGACGTTCTCGATGCAGGCTGTACTCGAAGCCGACGGCGCGCGGGTCGGCTCGGCGGTCGTCTACGTCATCGCCTCCGTGGTCTGCGCGATCGCGGCGGCCGCGGTCGGCTACTACGGCGCGAAGGCGCTGTAGGCCGATCGGATCGACCGACAAGACCCCTTAAGCCTGGATCCAGGCTAGGCCTCGTACCCCAGCAGCTCGCGATGACACTCCACGAGCTCGGCGATCGTGCGGTACAGATCGACGCGGGCGCCCTCAAGGAACTCGGCGGGCGCGGGCTCGGGCTCCCAGCGATTCTTGATCGGCTCGGTCGCCTCGAGTGCCTGCAGCTCCTGCGATGCCGTGCGCAGGCGCTCATGGGCGCGGCGCAGGCGCCTGCGCTCGTCCTCCGTCAAATCCTCTGGTGTGCGTGCCCCAGCCATTGCGCCGCCCATCATGCCAGTCGGGGCAGCGGCGCTCCGGCACCTTCGAGCACGGCCTGCTTGTCGATCGTGCCGAGCACGTGCAGCGCGATCATCGTCACGTCGTCGAACTGCGCGGACTCGGCGCCGACCAGCTTGCTCACGACGCCTTCACAGAGGGCGTCGAGATCGCCACCGGCGCCGACCGCGGCCGCGGCGTCGCGCAATCGGTCCAGTCCGACGTCGAGCACCTCGGTCGACTTCTCGATCAGGCCGTCTGTGTAGAGCAGCAGCGTCGATCCCGGTTCGAGCTGCAGCGTGCGCTGCACGTAGCTCGGCGTGTCCATGACGCCCATCGGGGGCGCCGGTATGTTCTCGAGGTAGACGGCATCCTCGATTCCGCCCGCGCCGAGGATCAGCGGCGGCGGATGGCCGGCGTTCGTGTAACGCAGGATGCCGGTCGCCGGCTCGAAGACCGCGAGCACGATGGTCGTCAGCATGCAGTCGCCGAGACCCAGCGCGAAGCGGTTGAGCTGCTCGGCCATCGCGCCGGTGTCATCGGCCTGCATGAGAATCGCGCGCAGCGCGCTGCGCATCTGACCCATCGTCGCGGCCGCCTCGATGCCGCGTCCGACGACGTCGCCGATCACCACCGCCACGCGACCGCCCGGCAGCGCGATAGCGTCATACCAGTCGCCGCCGACCGTTGCTCCGTTGCCGCCGGGCAGATAGCGCGCGGCCAGCGTCACGCCGGGCACCGGCGGCAGCACGTTGGGCAGCAGCGAGCGCTGCAGTTCCTGCGCGATCCGGCGCTCGTGCTCGTACAGGCGCGTGCGCGCGATCGCGAGGCTCGCGCGGTCGGCCGCCAGCCGCAGCAGGTCGACGGTCTCATCGGGAAAATCGCGCCGCGTCAGCGTGCCGATGTGCAGGCTGCCGATGGTCTGCCCGCCGGCGACGAGCGGCACCGCCAGCAGCGAGCTGATCGCAGGACCGAGCGAGCTCGATTCGATGCCGGCAGCAGGCACGTCGCGAATCGCCACCGGTCCGCGTTCGGCAGCCACCCGCGCGACGACGTCATCGACGTCTTCGACGCGCAGGCCGGCCTCGCGTTCGACGACGGTCGCGACGCCGCCGGCGGCACGGGCCACGACCTGCTCGTCCTCGTCGGTGAGCACGATCGCGGCGCGGTCGGCGTCCAGCGCATCCAGCAGGCGGTCCAGCAGGGTGCGCAGCAACCCGTCGAGGTCCTCGGCGCCGAGCGCCGCGACCGAGATCGACTGGGTCAGTGCCAAGCGCTCGGAGGCCGCCTCGGCCTGCGCGGCCGCCGCCTGCGCGCGGATGAGCTGCTCGCGGTCGCGTTCGGCACGGCGACGCTCGCGCAGGTCCTGGATGTGGAGGATCAGGTCCGCGGCAGCGCCGTCCTGAGACGTCGCCAGCGAGACGCTCACGAGCACGGGAATCGACGTGCCGGCGGGCCCGGACAGGCGCCGCTCGTACTCGTAGCGCGCGATCCGCCCGGCCATCAGATCCGCGCGCTGCGCGGCGTCGACGGCCTCGTCGGCGCGCGGCCCGAGTTCCTCCAGCGTGCGGCCGACGAGGTCGTCGGGCTCGCGGCCGACCGTCTCACACAGCGCCCGGTTGACGTGACGCAGCCGCCCCGTCGAATCCGTCCGCGCCACGCCGATCGGGGCGTCCTCGAACATCGCCCGCAGCAATTCCTCGCGCTCGGCCAGCGCGCGACCGCGCTCGTGGCTCTCGACGAACACCTCGACCTTCGATCGCAGCACCACCGGATCGAGCGGCTTGAACAGATAGTCCACGGCCCCCGTCTCATAGCCGCGAAAGACGTGGTGGGGCTCCTTGCTGATCGCTGTGACGAAGATGATCGGCACCGAGCGCGTCCGATCGCGTGCGCGGATCAGCTCGGCGGTCTCGAAGCCGTCCAGGCCGGGCATCTGGACGTCGAGCAGGATCACGGCGAAGTCCTCCTTCAGCAGCGCCCTCAGTGCCTCGTCGCCGGAGCGCGCGCTGACCAGCCGACAGCCGGTCGGCTCGAGCACAGCCTCGAGCGCGAGCAGGTTCTCGTCGCGATCGTCGACGAGCAGGACCGCGCTGTCTCTCATGACCGCGCCTGCTCGGGGTTCGCGACGAGGTCGACGAGCAAGGTGCCGATCTCACCGAGCGCCAGGACGTGCGCGGCGGGCGTCGTGGCCAGCGCGGCCGCGGGCATCTCGCGGCGCTCGGCCGTCTCGGGGTCCTGCACGATCGCCGTGCCGCCGCGCGCGGCGATCCGCGCAAGCCCCGCGGCGCCGTCGGCATTGGCGCCCGTCAGC
>Ga0136631_10000405_pt1 | contig 13303 bp, 9 predicted proteins | sample AntDrymUQ6012206_2_FD_104655 | JGI IMG/M metagenome (GOLD analysis project Ga0136631, IMG submission 104655) | Polar desert sand microbial communities from Dry Valleys, Antarctica - metaG UQ601 (22.06) | ecosystem: Environmental > Terrestrial > Soil > Desert | place: Antarctica: Dry Valley... | reverse complement strand
GCCGCCGCCAGGCCGACGCCGCTCAGTGGCACCGGCTTGGTGCCCCCGAGCCGCCGGGGCGGCCCGTCGCGCTTCATCGCGGACGTGATCGTGGACCTCGGATACGTGGACCGCGAGCGCGCCGACGCCGCTGTCGACCAGTCGCGCCAGCAGGGAAAGCGAACGGGCCAGGTACTGCTGGAGACCGGCGCGATCACCACGGCCCAGCTCGCGCACGCGCTCGCCGAGCGCTTTGGCTTGGATTTCGTGGATCTGGGCCTCTATCAGCCCGACCTCTCCGCCCTGAACACCGTGAATCACACGGCTGCCAGGCGATTCGAGGCCGCACCGATCGGTTACGACGAGTCAGGCGCGCTGATAGTGGCGATGGCCGACCCGTCGAATGTGCTCGCGCTCGACGACCTCAAGCTCATGACCGGGCACAACATCCGGCCCGCCGTGGCCACCGCCGAGGACGTGGCCGGCCTGATCGGCCGCATGAGCCGCCTCGACGACGCCGTCGCGGAGGCGATCGAGGACGAGGGTGGTGCGAACGAGGTGGCGGCCGTCACCGACATCCGCGAGTCCGCCCAGGACGCCCCGGTCATCAAGCTCGTGAACTCGGTGATCGCACAGGCGGTCGACGCCGGCGCGTCGGACCTTCACTTCGAGCCCGACGGTCGCGACATGCGCGTCCGGTTCCGTATCGACGGCGTGCTCAGCGAGGCCACCACCATTCCCCGCCGAATGATCCCCGGCGTGGTGTCGCGCGTGAAGATTATGGGCGACCTGGACATCTCCGAGAAGCGCATCCCGCAGGACGGCCGCGTGGGGCTGAAGGTGGAGGGCCACTCGGTGGATATCCGCATCGTGACCCTGCCGTCGGTGCACGGAGAGGGCATCGTGATGCGAGTTCTCGACAAGGGCCAGGCGATGCTGAGCCTCGACGCCCTCGGGCTGCTCGGCGAGGCTCGCGCCCGCTTCGAGGCCGGATTTCGCAAGGCGCACGGCGCCACGCTGGTGACCGGCCCTACGGGCTCGGGCAAGTCCACCACCCTGTACTCCGCGCTCAACCAGATCAACTCGATCGACAAGAACATCATCACCATCGAGGACCCGGTGGAGTACCAGCTCGCCGGCATCAACCAGCTCCAGGTGAACACCAAGTCCGGGCTCACCTTCGCGAGCGGGCTGAGGTCGATGTTGCGGGCCGATCCCGACGTGATCATGGTCGGCGAGATCCGCGACGCCGACACGGCCCGGATCGCCATTGAGTCGGCGCTCACGGGCCACCTGGTGCTGTCCACGCTGCACACCAACGACGCTCCCTCGGCGGTCACACGCCTCACGGAGATGGGCATCGAGCCCTTCCTCACCGCCTCGGCCCTGGACACCGTGGTGGCCCAGCGCCTTGCGCGCGTGCTCTGCTCACACTGCAAGCGTCAGACCATCCTCACACCCGAGGTCCTGCTGGCGGCTGGCTTCCGCGCGTCGTTCGACCTCGAGGCCTACGAGCCGGTCGGCTGCGCGCGCTGCAAAGGCTCGGGCTACAAGGGCCGAATCGGCCTCTACGAGGTGATGACCATCAGTGACGAGATGCGATCGCTGGCCATCCAGCGGACATCGGCCGAGGAGATCGGACACGTAGCGGAGCAGCAGGGAATGAAACGGCTGCGCGAGGACGGCCTCGATCGTGTGAAGGAAGGCCTGACGTCAATCGCCGAGGTTGCGAGAGTCACGTAGCGCTCTGCGCTGCCGATAGGAGATCTGATGGAGCTCGATTTCGCCCAAGTCCTGATGCAGGTCGTAGAGCAGGATGCCTCTGACCTGCATCTCACCGCCGGCGCGGCCCCGATGCTGCGCAAGCGCGGCAGTCTCACAGCGCTCGACTATCCGAAGCTCACCCCCCAGGTGGTGCGCGAGATCGTCTACTCGATCCTCACGAACGACCAGCGCCAAAGGCTGGAGACCGACTGGCAGCTCGACTTTGCGTATTCGATCCCCGGCATGGCGCGGTTCCGCGTGAACGCCTTCTTCCAGCGCGACTCGATCGGTGCAGCGTTTCGCCTCATCCCGCGCGACATGCCGGCTCTCGATTCGCTCGGCCTCCCCCCGATCCTGCGCGACTTCACCCGCAAGCCGCGCGGCTTCGTGCTGGTCACGGGCCCGACCGGCTCCGGCAAGTCCACCACGCTCGCGGCCATGATCGACCTGATCAACGACTCACGTCACGAGCACATAATGACCGTGGAGGATCCGATCGAGTTCCTCCACAGGCATAAGTCGTGCATCGTCAACCAGCGCGAGGTCGGCGCCGACGCGCAGTCGTTCGCAATGGCCCTCAAGGCCGCGCTGCGTCAGGACCCTGACGTGATCCTCGTTGGCGAGATGCGCGACCTCGAGACGATCTCAACCGCGCTCACCGCTGCGGAAACCGGCCACCTCGTGTTCGCCACGCTTCACACCCAGGACACCGCTCAGACGGTGGATCGCATCGTGGACGTCTTTCCCCCAGAGCAGCAGCAGCAGGTGCGCGTCCAGCTGTCCGTGGCGCTGCAGGGAATCGTCACCCAGCAGCTGTTGCCGACCGCAGACGGCCGTGGGCGCTGCGCCGCCACGGAGATCCTCGTCCCGACTTCGGCCGTCCGAAATCTGATTCGTGAGGGGAAGACGCACCAGATCTACTCGACCCTTCAGACCGGTGCAAGCCACGGCATGCAGACCATGGATGCGGCGCTCGTAGAGCTGGTGCACGCCGGCAAGATCACCCGCGAGCTGGCCGAGTCGCGCTCCAGCGCCCCAGAGGAGCTGCGCCGCCTGATGGGCGCGGTCCAGGCCGCGTAGCTCGATGAGCACCTTTGCGTTCAAGGCGCTGGACCTGGCCGGCACGTCCACCCGGGGTGAGGTCGAGGGCGACACCAAGCAGGGAGTGGCCTCACAGCTGAGGGGCAAGGGCCTGATCGTCCTCGACATCGAGGAGCTGCAGCCCGCTTCCGCCGGCGACTTGCTGGCGGGCTTCAAGAAGGTCTCGGCCGACGAGCTCACGATCGCCACGCGCCAGCTCGCGACGATGGTGTCCTCGGGCATGTCGCTGCTGCGATCTCTCTACGTGATCGAGGAGCAGACCGAGAACGACAAGCTGCGCGAGGCTTTCGTGGAGGTGCGAAAGGACGTGGAGGCCGGACAAGCGCTCTCGGCCTCCCTGCAGCGCCACCCCGACATCTTCAACGAGCTCTACGTGGCAATGGTGGCGGCGGGCGAGTCCGGCGGCATCCTCGAGGGCACGCTGCAGCGCGTGGCCGACCAGCTCGAGAAGGACGCCGCGCTGCGCCGCATGATCAAGTCGGCGATGGTCTATCCGGCGGTGATCTCGAGCTTCGCCGGGATCGTGCTGCTTGCTTTGGTGACCTTCCTGGTGCCGGTGTTCGAGGACGTCTTCAAGGACTTCGGTGGCGAGCTTCCCGCCATCACGAAGTTCACGGTGTTCCTGTCCCATCTGGTCGTCGGTCGCTGGTACGTGTTGATCGCCGTAGCGGTCGGCACGGTGTACGCCTTCCGCAAATGGAAAGGCTCTGAGCGCGGAAAGGTGCAGTGGGACACCTTCAAGCTGAAGATCCCGATGAAGATCGGCACGATCGTCCAGAAGGTGTGCCTCGCTCGCTTCTCGCGCACCTTCTCCAGCCTCGTAGCGGCAGGCGTGCCCATGCTCGAGGCGATCGAGATCACCGGCCGGACCTCTGGCAACAAGGTGATTGAGCACGCGATGGTGCAGGTCGAGCAGTCAGTGAAGGAGGGCGGCACCATCGCCGCCCCGATGCGCGGCGTGCCTGAGGCGTTCCCGTCGATGGTGGTCCAGATGATCACCGTGGGCGAGGAGACCGGTGCCCTGGAGGGCATGCTCGCCAAGGTGGCCGACTTCTACGAGGAGCAGGTGGACGCGGCGGTCAAGGCGCTCACCTCGATCCTCGAGCCGATCATGATCATCGTCGTGGGCGCGATCGTCGGCTTCATCGTGATCGCGATGTACCTGCCGATGTTCAAGGTCTACGACCAGATCAAGTAGGGGCCCGCCACGGGCAAGTGACCAGTCTCTGTATAGGGCGGGGCCGCTAGGTGGGCCGGTGGTGCCAGCGTCTACGGCGTCGGCAGATACCGCTCAAGCTTGTCGAGGGCGATCGAGGTGTGGGTAACACAGCTCGACAAGACATCCCCTACGTCCCAGCCGTGGACTTCCGGAATCTCGGTGTCCTGGGTGTCAAACGCTATGGCGAGCGCGTCCAGGAAGCGCATCTTCATTTTTTCTTGGGGGTTGGCTCGGTGGACCGTGATCGTCGCCAGTTCTGCGCGGTCTTCAATCTCGGGGAAGAACGTTCCAGTGAAGACATCAAGCTGTTCGACTTTGACGTTCCGAGTCTGGGCAGGGTCGAGCCTCAGTGATCCGCTTTGGATGGCCGCGAGGTGCAAGAACCGATGCCGGTCGATTCGGGCAAGCGCGTTGAGAATCCAGAGGGGGTTGAAGGCCCATGCTGGGCCCTCATAGAACGGCTGCAACCGCTCGATAGCTGCCCGTGCCTCCGGGACAACGGTCGCCAGCTTCTGGCCGGCGACGCTGGCGAACAGGTCGGGGCCTCGCCCTGTGAACCCGTTTCGGTCAACGTCGCCGATGATCGGAAAGCCCGAGTGTTCGGCTTCTGCTTCTGTCATGTATCCGCGCTCCGCTCCTTCGTCACCGAGCGATACGCGATGTATTCGAGTGCAGAGCGCGCGTTCTGCAAAACGTCGCCGATAAGAAGTGCCAGCGGAGCGTCGTCGGGGGGCCTGAGGAGCTGTGCCGTGACGAGGTAGTCCGGTGGCTCAGGGTGCGGCGCCATGCTGATCGAGTAGCCGTCTACATGGACCCACCGGTCGATCTCGGCTTCCAACTCTTTGAGGTGCTGACGCGCCCGGGAGAGCTTTAGTTCATGTGGCCACACGCGGTACTCTCGTTCTTATGGCTGAGGACAAGCGAGAGCCTAAGCAACGGCTTCCAAAAACGGGGCCAGGAAAGCCCCCTCCCGAAAAGCTCCGACGCTATGCGCGACCTTCGGAAGGGCGCTCGCGTCCGGCCAGCGCAGCAGCACCCTAAGAAGTAGCCGTAGCGCGCATCAGTGTTTGAACTGCGGCCGGTCGTCGGTGCGGTAGTTGTAGCGCCAGGCGTACTCGTTCAGGTACCCCTGGAGCCACTTGCTGGAGACGGCGTGGTAGGTGCCGTGTATCCCGTTTTTCGTCAGCCCGAAGAGGCCCCGGCCTTGGGCCGGTCCAGGCACAGCAGCTAGCGGCGGTCGTCGGCTCCCGCGGGACCTCCTCGACCGGGCGCGGCTCAGGGCGCCGGCGCCGGCACGACCTGCAGGAATCCCAACAGGCGCGACTCCGAGTCCGGCACCGCCCGGAAGCGCACCGGGTAACGGCCTGGCCTGGTCGACAGGACGTCGAATCGTGCCGGGGTCAGCGGGGTGGCCTGTGCGATCAGGCCCAGGCCGTCGATGCGCACCTCCCCGGGCTCTTCCACCGACGCCTCGACGGTGGCGGCGGTTTCGGCGCGCACTGTTTCGGTCTTGCGAGGCTTACCCACCGCGAACCGGATAACGGCGGTCTGTCCTGCCGCCGGTTGTGCTGTCGCCGTGGAGCTGGAGGGGTTTGCTTCGGGGGTGGTCCGAGCGGGCTCGTCGGCGGCGCGATCCTCACGAGTTCGGGGATTGGCCAGCGAACTGACTACAGCCGCCAGTCCGAGCACGATTGCGAACAGCAGTAGTGCACGGCGGAGCTCCACAGGCCGGGGATGCTATTGGGGCGGGCCGATCCGGCCTGAGGCCGAAGGGTCAGCCCGTGCAGGGCGGCCGGACGTTCAGCTGGCCCGGGTTCGGCGACGGCTGGCGGCAGAAGTCCGCGGAGTTGACGTTTGTGTCGTTGCCGCTGTTGTAGGTGGTGTCGCCGGGGGCGGAGAGATTGTCGCGCGCCACGCTTGGACCCGCGGTGGCCACCGGCGGCACCGGGGATGACTCGACGAGGGCGCACCCGCGGCGCGAGTCGCTGGTCTGGGAGAAGGGCTCGCTCGTCTGACGCCATCCGATCACGTCCACCAGGGAGCCCTGGCAGGGCGGGTTGGCCGGCGGACTGGGCCGCAGGAGCTGGAGGCCGCGCGGACCGGCATCGGGGCCGCCCTGCAGCGGCCAGCGCGGGTCGCCGAGGTTCAGGTTCTCCCACAGGGTGTCCCAGGTGCCGGGAGCCAGGTTGGTCCTGGCGGGGTTGGAATCGTCCACGGCATCGGCGACGACGTAGACCCCATTCTCGCGCGGGCTCGCGTTGGTGGGCAGTACGAACTCCGCGGCCCCGTCGCCGGTCTCACCGTCGGCACCGTGCAGCACCCAGCTGTCGAGGAGCCCGGAGGGACCGGCCGCGGTGGGCTTCGCCGGAAGGTTGCCGGCCAGCTCCACGAACGCCCGGCCGTCGTTGCCGTCGGGCCCGCTCGTGATCGGATCGAAGAGGATCTCGTTCACGCGGTACTCGTCGCAGCCGTCGCCCGGGGCGCCGCGGTTATCGGAGGCCCACGTGCGGCACCAGTTGCGCTGTACGTTGTCGTTCGCCGCGCTCTCCTCGAGCGTGGTCTTGAGCTCGAGCGAGTGGCCCGCGGTGAGGGGAGAGGTCAGCAGTCCGGAGAAGTCCACACCGTCGATCGGCGAGTCGTCGGCGCGCAGCTGCACGGGGGTGCCGCCGACGGGCAGGTTGTCGAGCCCCGCGCACCGGTACGGGCCGGGTCCGCTGCTGTCGGTGACTACGGCGTACTCCCCGCTGGCGAGCAAGGAGTCCCCTTGGGGCAGGACGAGGTCGCAGGTGGCGAGCGGGGTCTCCTCCGGACCGATCCGCAGGGACAGGTCGGCGGTGCTGGTCTCGAGGTCGAAGTCGCCCACGTTCTTGAGCTCCAGGAACTTCTCACCCGCCGCACCCTCGAAGCGGCCCTCGGTGAGGATCAACTCGCCCGCCAGGGGGCCGCAGCTGGGCTCGACGTTGGTGTTCGAGAGAGCCATGCAGTAGGGGCCCTCGGCCGTTCCCGCGGCGGACACCCGCATGAAGTAGTCGGTGGCCGGGTCCAGGCCGGTGACATCGAGCTCCTCGGTCTGGCCGGGGCCGGCCGAGTTGGCCGTCGCCCGCTCCACACCCGCGGAATCCTGGAGCACGATCTCGGGATCGAGGCCCGCGCTGGGCCGGACGCTGGCACGAAGCCTCGCTCCGCTGGGCGTCGTCGTTAAGCGGTACCAGTCGTCGTCGAAGGCGCAACGGCGCTGCAGGGAGGGCTCGAGGACGGGGAGGGAGGCGGAGGTCGCCCGCGAGTCGTTGTCCTCCGCGGCCGATCCGTCGTTAACGGTGTCCGTGCACGCTCTCGTTGCCGGGAAGGTGGTGTCGAGCGCTCCGTTACCGAAGGGATCGACCACCCTGGTCACACCCGGTCCCGCGGAGTAGGTGATGTTGGACCCACGGTCGCGGTCGGGTGCGCTGCCCTGGTTCAGGGGTAGGTCGATGGTCTCGGATCCGACCACGGTGAAGATCTCGGGCACCGTGAAGCCGTTGTCGAGCGACAGCGCGAAGGGGGGAGTGTCGTCTCCGGCGTGGGAGACAGGTTCGGAGAAGCGGGCCTGGACACAGTCGAGTCTCCCGTCGTCCGCCGGGCTGCGCTCGCAGGAACCGGCGGGAGACTCGCCCATCTGTGCAGAAAGGAGGACGGGCGCCACTCCGTCGGTTGTGTTCGTGAACGCGACAGGCACGGCGTCGTTCGCCGGAGTCGCTGCATCCCGTATCCCGCCTCCACCCGTGACCTGCACGTTGGGCCGCAGCCCGCCGTCGGCGGCAGCCGCCTCCGTGACGGTCACGGTCAACTCCTTCTCCTGCGCCCCTTGTGGAGCGCTCACGGACTCTTCCGTGCGGGCCGGGATCGTCAGGTCGAAGGGCGCGGCGAAGTCGGCCGTGTGCGCCACCCGCTCGGAGAAGGTGGTTCGCACTCCGTCGAGGGTGCCGTCGGTATCGGCATCGAGCGTGCGGGCAGCCACGATCACTGGACCGGCGCCGTCCTGGGCGGAGGCCACGTTGAACGCGCCGGCGCTCTGGGAAGTGTCGCCGGGGCCCTCGGGCTCGTCGGCGACGTCTCCGGCAGAGTAGGACACCCCGGGCCGAGCGTCGGTGTCCGACGTCCCGGACTCGGTGAACGCCAGCCGGACGGTGTCATCGGCTGCCGTGGTGGACTGCAGCGTGCGGCCGGAGACCGAGAAACCAGTGGAGGCGGCCACCGTTTCGCTGTAGAGCACGTCCACGTGGTCGATCTGACCGTCCGCGTCGTCGTCGGCGGTGCGGGCGGACTCGAGCTGCGGAGCCGCCGCGTCGCGCGTCAGCCCGGTGTAGGAGCGGACGGGCACCTGATTGCCGCTCGGATCGGTTACGGGCGTCCCGGCGCCCGTGTAGTCCACGCTGGGCGCCTCACCGGTGTCGGGTCCGGCTGCCTCCTGGAGCTCGAGCGTGAGGCTGTCGTCAGAGGCCGCACCGACGGCGGTGAGTGGCTGGCCGGCGGGAGCGAACGAGAACGGCGCAGCGGCGTCGCGCGCATGGTTGACGTTCTCCGAGAAGGTCAGGGCGATCCGGTCGAGACGGCCGTTGGTGGGGCTGGAGTCAGCGGTGGCGGCGGACACCACAACGGGGGCGGCGCCGTCGGCGGTGGGCAGAGAGGCCGCGCCGGCCGGGTTGCCGGCCGCATCGACCACGTCGTTGGAGCCATCGGGCGAGTATGTGGCCAGCGGACGTGCGCCGGTGTTGGGCTGCACGGCTTCCGACAGCGCCAGGTCCACGATCCTGCCGTTGGCGCTCCCAGCCGACGAGGGGGAGAGGCCGGTGGCGGAGAACGAGCCGCCACCGCTCTCGGCGCCGTGGTTCACCGGTTCGGAGAACTCGAACCGCACGGTGTCGAGACGGCCGTTGATGTCCGAGTCCAGCGTGGTGGCCGCCAGCAGGCGAGGGGCCACGCCGTCCACGGTGCCCCCGAAGCTTCGTCCGGCGGCTTCGTTTCCGGCGCCATCCACCACCGGGGCGCCATCGCCCCGGGTGTAGGAGACGGCCGGGCGAGCCCCCGTGTCGGGGCCTGATCCTTCGTTCAGATTGATGTCCACGCTCGAGCCGGAGGAGCTGCCCGCCCCGGCCAATCCGTAGCCGCTCACCGCAAACGGGTAACGGCCATCGGAGTCAGCGGCGTGTGACACGGGCTCGGAGAAGGCCACGCTCACGGTGTCGAGGCGCCCGGGTGCGCCACCGCGGTCCGCGGTGCGGGCGGCCCGCAGGATGGGTGCAGCACCGTCGGTGGGGGTGGTGGATCCCGCGCCGGCGCCGTTGCCGCTGGCGTCGCGCACGGCGGCCGCGGCGTAGGTGAGCGCCGGCCGGGCGCCCGTGTTGTGAGCTCCCTCGGCGATGGTCAGGTCCACCGTGTCGCTTGCCACTCCGGCTGCCGTCACCCGGGCGCCGGCCACAGAGAAGCCCTGGGGAGATGAAACCGGCTCGGTCCAGGCAACGGTGAGTCCGTCCAGCGAGCCGTCGCTGTTGCGGTCCAAGGTGCGCGAAGAGACCAGGGTGGGTGCAACGCGGTCGCGGACAGCCTTGAAGGTGCCGCTGAAGGCTTGGGACTTCCCGCTGCGGACCGCGAACACGCCGCGCCCGCGTGGGCGCTTGTACTCGATCACCGGGCGTGCGCCCGTGTCCGGAGCACTGCGCTCGCGCAGGCGCAGGGTGAGGGAGCGGCCCTGCGCGCGGCTCACGGAGGTGACCCCGTAGCCCTGCACGCTGAACGGGCCGCCGCCGGCGGTCACCGCGCGATTGCGCACTGTCTTGGAGTAGGTGAGCATCAGGCTGTCCAGGCGCCCGTCTCGGTCGCCATCGGCCGTGGTCGCGCATGTGATGCGCGGGAAGCTGCGGTTGCGCCGCTCCATGTCGATCTTCGACGCCGGGACAGCGCGCCCGCTGGACTTCAGGCCCCGCCCGCGGAAGGCCACCTTGGGGGACCCGCCTACATCGCACCCGGGCCGCTCGGCCACCTGGAGCGTGACCTTGCGCCCGCTCGCGCGGGGCTTGCCCGTCACGCGGTAGCCGGCGACCGTGAAGGCGCTGGCCTTCGGCCGGCCGCGCACCGCGCGTGAGAAGCGGGAGTAGACGCGATCGATGGCGCCGTCACGATCGCTGTCGCCCGTGTAGGCGGACACGATTTTCACACCTTTCTTGGTGGCGGCCGCGGATCCCGTGGGCGAGGAGGCAGGGGCCGCCCAGGCCGTGCCGACGAGGCCGGCGACGAGCGCGACTGCAGCGATGTGTGGGCGGGTGAACATCGACCTTCAGCGCATATCGGCAGGAACGGGCGAAGGGTGAGCCCGCCCGCGAAAGCCTGGACCGGGCCTCAGCCACGCGGCCCGGCCGGCGTTGGGTGCCAGCAGTTGCGCGGCCAGGTAGGCGGTGAACGGCAGCACCCACATCAGGTAGAGGGCGTTCAGGATGGAGGCGTGCTCGAACGAGCCGCGGAACACCTGGGTCTGCTGGGGGAAGAAGCTCAGAGCGTGGAGCAGCGTGAAACCCAGCGTCCGGTAGGGGACCCCCCCGAAACGGACCACCTCCCAGGCAAGCAGTGAGGCCAGGAAGGGGGCGTGGTAGTAGTCGTTGTTCCACTGGTCGAGCAGGCATCTGAGCAGGAACAGCAGGGCAAGCAGCAGCAATGCGTCGTCGCGGCGACGGTCCTTTCGAAGCCACAGCAAGCCCGCGAGCAGCGGGCCCATCGCCACGATCAGCGGGTGGGAGATCTGGCCGACCCAGCCGGGCGCCACATAGGTGGGGCCTCGTCCGGCCGGTTCCATCACCTCGGCTATCGGCCACCACAGGTTCCACGGCGTGGTCCAGGTGCCGCCGGCGGCGCGGCCCGCCGCGCTTTGGGCAACCGTCTCGAAGGCCCCGGGGGACGAGAGGTACATCGGCAGGGTCAGCGCGGCAGCCAGGCCTGCAGCCAGCGAGGCGATCAAGGAGGATGTCCCGTTCGTCGTGGAACTTCGCGACGGCGGTCCCGTGGTGATCAGTTGACGGTGGCGAGCGTAGCGGCCTCCTGGCGGGTCGGGGAGGTGGCGGTCGGCGGGGTGAGGTCGTGGTCGATCGCGGCGACGAGCTTGGCGAGGTCGGTGTAGCCGATGATGCGCCGGAACTGTTGTTCGGCTTCGAGCATGCCGGCGGCGGTCCAGCGCAGCGCCATGTCGCCGGATTGCCAGCGCTTGACGTTGCGCGAGCTGCGCCTGACGCACTCGATCATCGACTCGCACGGGTTGGTGGACTCGAGCGTTGCTTTGAGCTTGCCCTTGATCCCGAGCCGGGTGAGGGTGAGTGTCTGGGCCATCCCCTCACGCAGCGAGCTGGCGGCGCCGGGGTGGGAGCGTTCGAGCTCTCCCGCGAGCTGGTGGAGGTCGGCGAGCGCCCGGTCGTGATCGTCGAGCTTCCACGCCTTGCGCAACCTACGCTTGACCGGCGGCCGGTCGCGTTCGGGCAGGTGCTCGAGCACGTTGCGCTCCTTGTGGCGGACACACCGCTGGACCGGCGCGCGATCGCCGAACACCGTCCGGATCGCCTTGGCCAGCGCCTTCGCCCCGTCGATCGCGAACAGGATGCCCTGCTCGGGATCGAGGCCGCGGTGAACGAGGTCGGACAACAGGGCGGTCGCGACGGTCGCGTTCTCGGTCGATCCTTCCCACAGCCCGAGCGGGATCTTGACCCCCTCGGTCGTGATCCCCAAGGCGACGACGTTGGTGCGGCCCTTCAGATCGATCCCGTCGATCATCATCACCGCCAACCGGACATCGTCGAGGCGGCGGCCCATCAGCGCGTCGAGGTTCTCGCGCGTGCGGGCGACGAACTCGCGACTGACCGCCGACTTCGAGGTCGAGCGGGCCTCTCGCTCGACCTCCTCGCCGACCGGCTCGCGGGTGCGCCGCAACCGGCGCGTCGAAACGCCGGCAAGCATCTGCTCTAACACCACCCTGGTCAACGGATCACGGTCACCAAAGTGCGCATAGGTCGCAAGCTCCACCTCCGCCTCGCCGTCCGCCGTCCGTGCCCGCGGACGCTCCACCGCAACGCGACGGCCGCCGAGCGTCACCTCCCCAGCATCGTGGCCATGGCGGACCGCGGCCCGGTCGGGGTCGTGCCTGCCCCTTGGGCCCACGACCTCATCGACCTCCTCCTCCATCAGCTCAGTCAGCACCCCGAGCCCGACACCCACGCTGAGCGCGAGCAGCCCGTCCTTCGCAGCGCCAACCAACTCACCCAGCGCCTCCTCGACGCGCGGCGGCAGCTTGTTCTCCGTGGTCGCAGCGGACGCGACCGGTACGTTCTCCTTCACGGCGGTTCCTCCTTAGATCTTGAGCGGATCACCGCGCACGCTCCCAACCGGAACGGACGCGGCGGAGGGACCGCCGTCTCAAGTTCTACGAACTACGGGACAACCTCCGATCAAGAGTTGTCGGTCCTCTGCGGCGAGGAGCACCGGCAGCACTGCCAGGACAGCCCACTGCTTCGACGCGAGCGCGAGGCCGAGTAGCACCGCGGCCACGATCTGGCGGTTGCGAAGGGCCGCGAGCACCGCGCCCACGCACAGGGCCGCGGTGAGGAGCTCCTCCGGGTGGCCCCAGTGCAGGGCGCGGAAGGTCACGGGGTTGATCACGGCCAGTCCGGTCACGATCCCCTGCACGGCCTGGGATGCCCCACGCTCGGCTGCGAGCCGGCCGAGGGCCATCCCGAGCGAGGGTGGCGAAGACGCACGGCAGCGCGCCCGCAAGGTAGACGGTGGACTCGCTCGAGTGAAAGACCGCAGCCACGAACGGGGCGCGCAGGAGCAGGGAGAAGCTTCCCATCAGCGGCTGCGACGCGAAGAACCCGTCGAAGTCGCGCCGGACGAGCGCGTCGATCGAGCCGCCCGCGTCTGAGAAGTAATCAAGGCCGGGTTCCATCAGCAGCGCGACCCGGGCCGTGAGGGCCAGGACCGCGACCGCGCTTAGGAACTTCGCGAGCTTGCCCACAGGCTAGGGATCGGCGCAGCGTCGCGGGCGCTTGAGTGGTGATCCTCGGCCGCCGCGTGGACGGATGACCGACCGGCCGGCAGGCCTTAGGGCTAAAGCTTGGCGATCCGGCGTCGATACCCGGGGCGAAAGCCAGATGGCCACGGTGCAAAGGCACACCCGCTGTTAGGTGGGGTCGCAAAGCTCCGGGGCTCTCACAGTGAGAGTCGGCT
>Ga0136631_10000404_pt1 | contig 13322 bp, 8 predicted proteins | sample AntDrymUQ6012206_2_FD_104655 | JGI IMG/M metagenome (GOLD analysis project Ga0136631, IMG submission 104655) | Polar desert sand microbial communities from Dry Valleys, Antarctica - metaG UQ601 (22.06) | ecosystem: Environmental > Terrestrial > Soil > Desert | place: Antarctica: Dry Valley... | reverse complement strand
CTCAAGGGCTCGCATCGCCTCACCGACCGCTTCAGCGTCGGTGGCAACGTCGCCTACGTCGACGACAGAGGCGCCTTCATTCAGAAGGGCTCGAACCTGAGCGGCCTGCTCCTCGGCGCCCTGCGAACGCCCCCCGAGTTCAACAACGCGGCCTACCTTGATGCCACCTACGGGCTACACCGCTCGTACCGCTATCCGACTCCGACCGTGCTATCGGAAAGCGATCCCGTCGGCCGCGGCTACGACAATCCGTTTTTCGTCGTCAACCGGTTTACCAATACTTCCCAGGTCGGGCGCACCTTCGGAAACGCCAACATCGATTTCCAGGCGCTGGACTGGCTCACGTTCAAGTACACGCTGGGCGGCGACTACTACGCCGACGAGCGCCTCGAGGGCCTGCCGCTCACCGCCAGCAACTTCAATGGCGGGATCGGCGGAGTGAAAAGGGCGGACTTCGTGAACCTGTTGCTCGACCACAACCTGCTGGCGATCGCACAGAGGGATTTCAGCCCCAGTTTCGCGGGTTCGCTGACGCTCGGGCAGAATCTCGGCAGCCGCAATTTCAAGCAGCTCTACGCTGAAGGCGCCGGACTGATTGCGCCCCAGCCTTTTCAGCTCGACAATACCGTTGCTGCCAACCTGCAGACCGATGAGTTCGAGTCGCTGATCCACACCCAGTCCTACTTCGCTCAGGCGACGGCCGACCTGTGGAACCAGCTATTCCTCACCGCGGCGATCCGCAACGATGGATCCTCGACGTTCGGACAGAGCAAGCCGCGCCACTGGTTCCCCAAGGCCAGCCTTGCCTGGAATTTCACTGAAAAGCTGAAGGTCGGAGACATCATACCGAACGGCAAGATCCGGTTCGCGTATGGAGAAGCGGGACAGGAGCCAACGGTGTACTCGACTCTCTCGGGCCTCACGACCGGCGCGTTCGTCGAGGGTTACGTGGATGACGGGCTCAGCACCACTCAGGCCGGAATTGGCGGTCTCATCACCAGCGCCACCAGGGCGCAGCCCAACCTCGGCCCCGAGAGATCGAAGGAATTCGAGGGCGGATTCGACCTCGCGTTGTTCCGGAATTTTGCCGACGTGAGCTTCACGGCGTACCGGTCGAAGACCGAGGACGTCATTCTTTTTACGCCGGCCGCACCTTCGACAGGGTACCTGCAGCAGGCCAAGAACGCTGGTCGAATCACCAACACCGGCATCGAGGTCACCCTCAACATGCGCCCGATCACCCGCGCGAGCTTCGGCTGGGATATCGGACTACAGTACGCGAAGAACAACAACAAGGTCACCGACCTGTTCGGCTTCGATGCCGTCGACCTCAACACCGGCGGCTACTTCACCGGCGCGGCGGGCGCTGCCGTCAAGGGCTCCCGGGTGGGAGTGCTGCGCGGGCAGGATTTCGCGCGCTGCGGCAGGGGCGTGAAGCTGGACGATGGAACGGACATCGACGCGCTCTGTGGAGCGAACGCCCAGAAAGGCGCGCTCTTCATCGGCACCGATGGCTTCCCCGTGGTAGACCCCCAGATCCGCGTCATCGCGGATGGAAATCCGAAGTGGACTGGCAGCGTGCGCAGTTCGGTCACGCTCGCCCGGAAGCTGGTGTTCTCCGGCCTGCTCGACATCAAGCGCGGCGGCGAAAACTGGAATGGCACCAAGGGCGCCCTCTACAACTTCGGCGCTCACAAGGACACCGAGATTCGTGATGTCGTGCGCACCTTCGGCACGGATTTCATGCCGGCTCGCCCCGGAAAGTCAGGAGCGGTCGCTGGTCCGGGAGTGGGTACGCCCGTCACCATCGATCAGAGCTGGTATCAGGGCGATGGCTCAGGCTTCGGCGCGGTCTCGGCGCAGTTCATCGAAGACGCCGGCTACGCCAAGCTGAGAGAAGTCTCTGTTTCGTACACGATCGGTGGAGAGGGCACGAGCAGACCGTTCGGGTTCAGCAGTATCGATCTCCGCCTGGCCGGCCGCAACCTCAGGACCTGGACTAATTACACCGGTGTAGACCCCGAGACGAACCTCGGCGGAGCCGAAGTAGCAATTCGTGGCATCGACTACTTCAACAATCCGCAGACGAAGTCGTTCGTGTTCTCGATCGGCGTCAACCGTTAATGGAGACCATACATCACATGAAGCGCATAACGAAGCTCGCAATCGCGGTCGTACTCCCGTACCTGGGAGCCGCGGCGTGCGGCAATGATCTCTCCGGTCCCAAGCTGGACGAGAATCCGAATCTGGCGACGCAGGTTCGTACTCCGGACCAGTACTTCATCGGCATTCAGGCAGCGACGTGGGCGGTGCAGGAGGGCGCGCTGGCGCGGACCGCCGGAATCTGGCACCAGCAGTTCGCCGGCGTAGATCGGCAGTACAGCTCCGTCGACATCTACTCAGTGGGTGAAGACGACTACTCGGGTGAGTGGAATTTCATCTTCGCCCAGGGTGGCCTCATCGACATTCGAAAGCTGCGCGAGGTGACGGAAAAGAGCGGCGACAGGAGATACCTGGGCATCGCCAAGATCTACGAGGCGTTCGAGATCGGAACGGCGGCGAGCATCTGGGGAGACATTCCCTACTCGGAGGCGAATAACGAGGCCATCGAGAACCCCAAGCTCGACAAGCAGCTCGACGTGTACGCCGCGCTGCAGACGCTTCTGTCGTCGGCCATAGGCGACCTCCAGGCCGGTGTCGGCAAGGGTCCCGCCGGCGCCGACCTCGTGTTCGGGGGAAACGCGGCCCGGTGGATCGCCGTCGCGCATACCTTGAAGGCCCGCTTTTACATGCACACCGCGGAAGTATCGCCCGCAGCTTACGCTCTCGCCAACGCGGAAGCAAAGCTCGGCATCTCTTCCCCCGCGGGCGACTACCTGGCCTTCCACAGCTCGCTGCCCACCGAGAACAACATTTGGTCGCAGTTCGACTACATCGTCCGTGATACGTATATGCGGGCCGGGAAGGCGCTCGTCGACACGATGAGCAGCCGTGGCGACGCCAGGCTGACCGACGATTGCGCTTCGGGCAACTGGTGCGCCGCTTACTTCAACGGCACCATTGGGTCGGCACCGGGGCAGAACCTCACCACCGCGGCCGATCTTGGCGACACGCGCCTATTCGGCAGTGGCGACTTCGACTTCCGTCAGCCGCTCATCACCTGGGCCGAGACGCAGCTGATAATCGCGGAGACGGCTTTCCGCGCCGGCAATCCCGTCGAGGCCCTGACGGCGGTGAATGCGGTGCGCACGGCGGCGGGGAACACTCCCCTCGCCGTAGCCACGCTGCAGAACATCGCGGTCGAGAAGTACATTTCCAGCTTCCAGAACATCGAGGTCTGGAACGATTACAAGCGCAACTGCCTGCCACGGCTCACGCCCGCGCCGGGCGCGAGCGCAATCCCGGCTCGCCTCATTTATCCGTTCTCAGAGCGGAACGCGAACTCCAACATTCCGGATCCTTCGGCGCAGCCGCAGAGAAACCAGAACGATCCAACAGCCTGTACCTGAGGAAGAGCGGCCTGGTAGCTGACGGAACAGCCCGCCGCCTCGAAGAGAGGCGGCGGGCTGTTTCTTTCGCGCCAGTGTGCAGCCAGGTAGCTTGAAGCCATGAGATTGCTCGCAAGCGCTGCACTGGCACTGGTGACGGCGGGCTGCTACAACTCCGCCCCCATCACGGTCGGCACGGTGAGTCCCACCCGCGATGTCGAGTTATATCTGAACGACAGGGGCGTTGAAAATCTGGCCGCGCTCCTCGGGCCGGGCACCGTCTCGATCAAGGCGCGTCCGGTCGCCGGGCCGGCGCTCGACTCCCTGCGAATCGGCGTGATTCAGACAACGCTCGCCAGCGGCGAAGAACGGCTATGGAAAAGGGAAGTCGTCGGCGTGTCGCACGCGGACATCGCGCGGGTTACGGAGTATCGTCTCTCCGCTTCGAAGACAGCGGTCATCGTTGCGGCGGTCGTGGCTGGCGCGGTCGTCACGAGGATGGGCGCGGTGGCGATCAACGACTCAAGAAAGAATCGCCCACGCCCCACCGGCCAGTAGCTCCTTTCCGCTACCACACCGCGAGGCTGGACCGCTTCAGGTCCGTCTCGAGCGTCCAGCTGATCGTCATTCCCGACCTCGCGAAGATGCGCTCGCTCAGGAATTTATTTGGATTGCCGACTGCGTGAGCGAGGAGATGCATCTCGCCTTGCTGCGCCAGCACATGTGGTGGCAGAGTTGCCGACACCGAGCTGGCGGCGGGAGCCGTCAGCAGCCGTGTGCGTTGTCCCCCGTGTACCGCATACACGACCACGTCGAGCCAGTTGTGATTCTCGACTTCGATTGAAACATTCCGGGCGGGCTCCACAACAGCGAGGGCAGGCGCGTCCGCCACGGGGACTTTCTTCGTAGAGCATCCCCCGACGACGGTACCCGTCGCGAACAGCAGAGTAATGTACCTGTTGGTCACTGCGCGACTCCCGGGCAGGCTATGAGCCTGAATGTATGTTCATCCGCGATTTGGTGCTACAGGCAAGGTCGTGGGCGACCCCTCAGTGTGTGGCCCTCAGCGCTGGCAGGGCATCGCGCTGCCTTACGCCTTCAGCGAACGGACCGAGCAGGTGCGCGACGCTATTCGCGTAGTAGCTGATAAGGGGTCTGTTGGCAGGAAGGACCGCGTACCCGTCGCCGGATCTGACCAGCATGCGTCGCATCTTGAGCATTCGCCACGCACGGTCGAAGGTCGCCTCCACGCCGCCTTCCCGGTGAATCACCCTGGCGTTGAGCTCATGAAGGACGTCGTTCATCTCACCCATGCGGGCGATGAGCTGTTCGCGCCTGATGAAGTCCGCGTCGAAGCTCTGAATCGCCGCGCACGCCAGGGTTACGGGCGTAACGGGCACAATGGCGCCTATCTTCTCCATGACCGAGTCGGTGAACTGCTGAATCCGCGTGAGTCGCTCCGTCCGTTCGAGCGCGAACAGCCCGCCCGCACCCGTCTCGCGGTCCTGTTGCTCTAGCCACGAACGCAGGGGAAACGGCTCACCGATCACCACCGATGCCCGCCCGTACCGCTTCCACCGGCGCGCCACCACCCGGGCGAGATTCCACCACACGTAGCGAATGACTTCGCCGAGCTGGGCGTGGAGAGGCGGCCGCTGCCGGCCTTCGCGCGCGTCGAGCTCGCGCAACAGCGACCGGTCCTCGAGCACCCGATCATAGTTTATCGCCACCGGAACGACGTAGAGTCGATCGCGGATTGCCGCATCGCGGGCAACGCCGAGGACGTAGTCGAGGAGACCGATCTTCGGCTTTCCTAGTTTTCCATCCCGGCTCAATCCTCCTTCCAGAAAAATTCCCTGAGTCACGCCGTTCCGCGTGATCAGCTGGACGTACCTCTCGAGTACGGTGTGGTAAAGCTTCTCACGAAACTTCCGCCGGATGAAGTAGGCGCCGAAGCTCTTGAAGATGTACTCGAGCGGAAAAATCCGCGCCCATTCACCCACGGCGTAAGAGATCGCGACGCGGCCCGACAACACGTAACCGACCAGGATGTAATCCGCGTTCGAGCGGTGGTTCATGAGATAGATGACGATCGAATCGCGCGGCAGATCGACGGCCCGTTCGCTCGCGTACTCCGCGGAGACCTTGTAAAAAAGGTTGAGAATCGCGCGGCTGACGGCGAGCCCGATCTTGTAGTACGTCAGGATGTTGAAGAAGGGCACGATTTCATCGATGTATCGCTCGACTTTACGGCGCGTGTCGGCGATCGGGCTGCCCGTTTCTGCCGCGTGAGATCGGATGGCTCTCGTGACCTCGGAATCCGCCAGCAGCGTTTCCCGAATCGCGCTCCGGTCCGCGAGCTTGAACCGGTCCAGCCGCGCCCGCGAGCGATGAAATGCGCGCAGGCCGATTCGGCCGCCTCTGGCCCGGAGGAGCCACAGAGCGCCAATAGAAACCACGGCGATTACGAGCCAGATCACGCTAGGGGTGCCCGCGAAGAAGGGGAAGCGGCTGCAAAGCATAGAAATGCCCCGCCTTCACTGCAATGGCAGCGAACGAATGTTGTGTCCGGTGGGTCTCAGCTATAGGTTGACAGTGCGCGCGGAATGCGGCGCACCGCGGGAAACAGTCCCGCTGGGAGGTAAAGATGGACGGATTTCCGACGGAAGGATCGCTCGCTCACAGGCTCACAGCGCTGTGCCTGCCTCTGATTATCGGTCAGGCTATTCTCAGCCCCGAGCTGGTTTCACAGCAGTCGGGAATCGTGAGTGGCACCGTAACCGCCCTCAACAGCATGCCGATTGCCGACGCCAAGGTTCGCCTGGTCGGTACCGACCTCACGACGGTCACCCGCGCGGACGGCGTGTTTCGGGTCGCCGCGGTTCCGGCCGGGCATCAGACCGTAGAGGTTCGAATGGTCGGCTATGAGCCGGCCTCGATGGGGGTCGATCTCGCCGCCGGAGCGACGCTCACCGTGACCCTCGTCCTCGAGCCATTGGCTCTCGAGACGGTAAAAGTCAGCGCTGATGCCAATTTTTCGCCGGGCATGGGAGCATTCGACCAGCGAAGGGCACACGGGAACGGCCGCTTTTTCACGCGGGAGGACATCGGGAAGATGCAGGCGCGCCAGCTTACCGACATCCTGCGGCGCGTACCCGGAATGCGTATTCAGAACGGCAGCGGGGCGTTCGGAGCCTCTCAGACAGCGCAGACGGGACGAAGCATCAGCAGCTCGGGCTCACGGACCTGCCCGATGGCCTACTATGTCAATGGCACTCCGTTCCCGCTCACCAACGACGTGTCGATCAATCACTTTTTCACCCCTGACGACGTCGTGGCGATGGAAGTCTACACCGGCGCATCACAGACCCCGGCGCAGTTCAACTCGACGTTGAGCACCGCCCGGTGTGGCGTGGTGGTGATCTGGACCCGTAACGGCATCGACGCCCGGGTCGGCCACTAGAACCCTATTCGCAGCCCTCCGCCCGGCACTCTTATATTCGGCGGCGGTGGCGGCGGGTTGATCTGTTCGTCCGCTCCTAGCGCGCCAAAGGCTACTGCGGCAAGAATGGCCACTGTCGTTACGAGCCCCGCGGCCATCCAGCTTCTGGTTTTGTCGAACCGCTTCTCCGTGATCTCCGTGAGCGCGAAACGCGGAAAGCTGACGAGCTCTCGGTTCCAGTTGATGGAGCTTCCCGTGCGCTGCTCCACCCTCGTGAGGTTCAGCTTCCAAATACTCGGGTTCGCCTCGGCGACCACTCCTTCGACCTCGTACGCACCCGCCCCGATAACGCGACCCATCTCCACTACGCCGGAGTCGGTGAGCCGGGCAACGATGCGCGTGGCGGGCTCCGGCGCCCCCGTTGTAATCGGCCGGCGGGTGTAGCAAGCGGCGAAAATGGGGATAAAGACAGCGATGCGGGCAGCGGTCCGAACGAAGCTCATTCCATGCATCACGTACTCCTGACTTCGAGACATTGCACTTTGTTCAGTTGTGAAAAGAAGAACAACCGGCCCGGCATTCGCCGAACCGGTTGTTCCATTTGGTACCCCGGCCGCGTTACGGTCGCGGACAGGCGGCGGGATCGTTCCAGTTACGCAGCGCCGATGGCCCTGTCGTTCCCGCCGGATACGCCGACGGCAACGGGATGTTCGGGTTGGCGGTACGCTCGGTCGACCCATAAGGCAGCCGGCCCGGAATTTCAGCGGCCGTGCCGAACGGCGTGAGCACTGGAAGGCACGTGCGCTTGTAGTCGGACCACACGTCGATATTCTGGAACATCGCGATGTACTTCTCGTACATCACGTCCTGAAACGTCACGACGGCGAGAGGAGCCATCCCCACCGCAGCGCGAACGTTGTTGACATTCACCGTCGCTCCCGCGATGTCGCCCGTCCGGTTCTTGGCCTCAGCCAGAATCAGCTGATTCTCAGCCCAGGTGACGAGCGGTTGCCGGAACGTAAATACGCGGCGGACCGGCTGGTTGATCGTAGCAGCCGCCCCAACGCCAACCGGCTGGTTGTTCTGGTTGTGGCCAACGTACGTGCCCGCAGGGTTGGGCGTGAAGTACGCGGCAAGGCGTGGGTCGCCCCGGCTCTGGAGCAGCTGCACCAGAACATTTCCGGCGACCAGATCCTGCCGCGCGTTCAGGAACTCCGCCCAGATATTTCCATCCTGGTCCAGCGTGTTGCCATGAAACGAACGGAAATCGCCCGGCGCCTGACCGTGCATCGCCTGAGTCGGGTTCGCAGGTGCCTCGGAGATGCCGTTGGCGGCGGCAGCGAGTGCCTGCGCATACGCGGCGGTGCCGTTCCGCTCCACGAGGTGGAGGTAGAAACGGGCCTTCAGCGTATTCGCCGCAGCAATCCAGCGTGAGATCTGCAACGCCCTGGTCGTAGTCGTGGCGCAGTAGATCAGATCAGAAGGATCGCAATTCCCGGTCGTGGGCGCCGCCCGCAGAAGCGCGATGCCCTCATCGAGCCGGGTCTGAACATCAGCATAAATCTGCTGCTGCGGATCGAGCTTCGGCGTGAGGATCGCCGGATTCAGCGACTCCCTGTAAGGCAGATCACCGTGCACGGATGTCAATGTCCCGAAGGCATAGCCTTCCCACACCTTGGCAATGCCTTCGATGAACTTGTCGCCCGACGCGTTGGCGGCGGCCTGAATGTTCCGCAATCCGACGAGGCCCGCGCCAGTGTAAAAAGCACTCATGTGACCCGGGATGTCGCTTTCCGACTGCTGGTACTGAGTGGCCCACTGGAGCTGCTGGTTGTTGCTGCCAATGATCTGCTGGGTGTAGATCCCGGCGGAGCGTGCCATCTGTCCTTCCAGGCGAACGAACATGTTCGCCTGAACGGCGATCAATTGCTGCAGCGTCGTGCCTTCTGTCGCGGTGTTGGGATTTTCGGTCAACCCCGGACCGCTGAGAAAGTCTCCACATCCCGCGCCGAACAGCGCGAGCGAGAGCACGCCTGCTGCTCTTCTATATCGATTCATCCTTGATTCCTCGGCTGTTTTTAGTGATGGAGCGCAATCGAGAACACGACTGCGCGGGCGAGTGGAGCGTTGAACCAGTCGATGCCGCGGTTGGAATTCGCCGCGCCGCCGAGATTGGTTTCCGGGTCGAAGCCGCTGTAATCCGTCCACAGCTTCAGATTGCGGCCGGACAGCTTCACATCGAGCTGACGCGAGCCTGCGATCCTGCTTACGAACCCTTCCTTGAACGAGTAGCCGATCGACACTTCGCGGAGGCGAGTATTGGTCGCGTCCTCGAGGCGCTGTGAGATGGGACCGCCCGTTGCGCCCTGCCCGCCACCGAGGGTTCCGGCGCTGAACCATCCTTCACCAATCACGACTGCCGTGCCGGCACCGGGCCCTACGACCGGACCGTTGAGGACATCGCAGGTGATGTTGTGGCACAGCATGTTCTGCCCGAAAGTGCGGGTCTCGCCGCGGATCTCCGTGTCCTTGTGCGTCCCGTACTGGAACATGGAGGCCCGGGTCATGTTCAGAACGTTGCCGCCCTGACGGTGATCGAGGAATGCGCTGAGCTCGACGCCCTTGACCTGGACATAGGCCGAGAGACCGCCAGTCCAATCCGGCCACGGGTTACCGATCGCGCGAACGGTCGGATCAGTGATCGGGAAGCCGTTGGCCGCGATGTACAGCGCGCCGTTTGGAGCTCCGGCGCATGCGGCTCCAACATTATGGCTGCTGCCTCCGAAGGAGACGGTGGTCAAGCCTGTTCCGCAGCGCGCGAAGTCGGTCGCCCGCCACACCCCGAGCGGATACCCGATCTGCAGGTGGGTGGATTGACCGCCGAACGAAGACCCAATTCCGGCCTCGCACCGGGGAACCTTTGCTTCAGGACCGCAATTGGCAGCCGTCGGCATTGGTACGGAGCCATCCAGCTGAGCGCTGATCTGACCCAGGCTTAGCACCCGGTTCTTGTTACGGCCATAGTTTGCACCGATCTCGATCAGAAAGTCTGGGCGCTGCACTGGACGGAAGCTGGAGGCGATCTCCAAACCCTTGTTACTCAGCTCGCCTGCGTTGAGGTTGACCGCCGTGTAACCGGTCGAAGGCGGCAGGCTCGCTCCGAACACGACATCGGTCGACCTCGAGGTATAGTACGTAACCGACAGGTCGGACCGACCGTTGAACAGCCCGAGATCGAAGCCCATCTCCGTTTCCTTGACGCGCTCCGGGGAGATTTCCGGGTTGCCGCGGGTTCCTGATGCGTACAGTCCGCCGATGCCGTTGAGCGTCGGAGCCTGGAGCGAGGCAGGATTGAAATCCGCGAACAGCGTCGTGACGAAGAGGTCCTGCGTCGCATAAAGCGGCGGCTGCTGTCCGCTCTCGCCGTAGGCGATGCGAACCTTGCCGAAGCTGAGGAACGCCTCCGGAAGCCGCAGCGCCTTTGTAAAGCTCCACGCGGCACTCGCCCCGGGGTACCACGCGCGCTGATGGCCTTCGCCGAGCGCGGAGTTACCGTCGTTGCGGAGGCGTGCCTGCAGGAAGAGCTGGTCGAAAAGATCGACGCCAAGCTGGCCGTAGTAACCCTCGATCCGGCGGCGAGTCTCGGCGTCCGTCGGGATCGTGCGCGTCACCGTGTTGGCGAGCTTGAACGGTTTTGGCGCGATGAAAGTCTGTCCCGTAACCTGGACCTGACGGAAGTAGTTCTCGTTCAGGTTCTGTCCGACTGTCAGATTGGTGAGTATACTCGGCGTCAGATCGAAGTTCGCCGTCGCACTCAGGTTGTGATCTATGATGCGATCGTAGAACTGCCACCGCTCCAGAGAACCTCCGGGTGTTCCCGAGCTGGAGCGTGCGAACGCCGTAGTCCGGTCGTCGCTTGTATAGTCACCGCCCAGAACGTAATTGACGGCGAGTCTCGAGAACGGACGCCAGTTCAGGTTGATGTTGCCATACGTCCGGCCGGCCTCGGAAGAGAGCTGGTCTTCGTTGATGGCGTAGAACGGATTGTCGAAGCCGCGGTTCGTGGTGAATGCCGTCGGTCCCGGATTCGGGAAGCGCCAAGAACGGTGCAGCCCAGTGACGGGATCGAGATACTGACGGGCGTTGAACTCCGGCGGCTGCCGGAGCGCCCCAAGTCCGATTCCATTGAGCGCGTTGCCGCGGTCGTGTCCCAGACCTTTCGTCTGTGCGAACGATCCGCTGGCGCCGACCGTGAAATTGTCGAAGAGCGCGTGACTGCCATTGAAGCGGACGCTGGAGCGCTTGAAGTAATCCCTGTCCGTCACGATGAAGCCGTTGTGGTACAGGTTGCCAGCGGACACGTAAAATGTGGTCCGCTCGTTTCCACCCGATGCCGACAGGGTGTTGTCCCAGACTCTTCCGCTTTCGTAGATCTCCGCGGAGTGATCGTAGGTCGGGGTGCCGGCGGCGAGCGCCGGTCCCCAGGAGAAAAAGCCCGAGGCAATTGTGCAGTTCACCGTGGTGCAGGCAGTCGACACACCGTTGGAACCAACGCCGTAGAGCTGCTGCACGGGAAGCGTCTTGATCGGCTTGTCATTCTGGAAGCTGGACCGGAGGGTGTACTGCGTCTGACCCGCCTTTCCCCTCTTCGTCGTGATGAGGATCGCACCGGCCGACCCCGCGCTCGCGCCGTAGATGGACGTCGCGGCGGCGCCCTTCAGGATCTCGATGCTGTCGATATCGTCGGGATTGATGTCCTGCGCGCGATTTCCCTGAGGCGGACCAGAGAGGATCGTCGTGCCGACCATCCGGCTGTTGTTGTTGGTCGGAACCCCGTCGACGATGATGAGCGGCTGGCTGGTACCGAAGGTCTTCGCCCCGCGAATCTGAATTGCGGTCGACGATCCGGCATCGCCGCTCGCCTGATTGGTGAGAACGTTAGGGCTCTTGCCTACCAGGGCCTGAACCACGTTCGTCTCATTGGCGCGCTGGATTTGCTCGCCGGAGACTGACGAGCGTGCGGTGCCCAGGCGCTCGGAGAGAGTCTGCGTTCCGGCGCCGGTAACCACCACTTCCTCGAGCTTGAGGGGGTCGGTTGGAAGCTGGAAGCTCCTTTCGACCGTGATGCCCGGCGTCAGCGTGATGGAAGCGCCCTGTGACCGGTGTCCGATCATTCTGGCGGTCACCACCACTGACTGTCCCTGCGCCCGGGCGGCGGGCACGACGAGTCGGTAGGTGCCGTCGGTATTGGCGTACACGAGAATGTTCAATGCGGGAACGGTGACGCTGGCGGAACGAAGAGCCTCGCCTGACTCGCCGGTCACCCGGCCCGTAATCACGACGGACTCCTGCGCCATCGCCAGACCGGGCAGGAAGCTCAGCCCGAGCGCGACGAGAATGTACCTCAACAGCTTACTTGGCTTGTGTACCATGATGCGCACCTCAAAAAGGGTTGCGAAGACAACGAGAGCAGAAACTTCCTTACACCCTTCGCGTAGGGTGCAACGGGACGGGTTCCTCCCTCGGGTGAAAGGGATGCTGGGGTGGAAAGCGAACTCTGTCCGAACATCGTGTGTCCAATACTGCAAACGAAACTCACAGCAACGGGAAGCTTTCCCGCGCCGCGGGTTCTCGAAAAATCCCTTTTTTTTAGCGCGCTCTCACGCGGCTACCGGCGGTCGGCCCTCGCGGCCCCGCCTGCTCTGCATTTCCAAGGTACATCGCGGTCGCGTGAACGCGCAAGAGCACCCCGGTGTCCAAGCCCCCCATGTGCTGTGAACGGCCCTCTTCGCCCGCGGAAGTTATGAGTGGACCCGCCCACCGGTCCGCTGCTTCCCAAACGCAAAGCGTCCCCGCGAAGGCAAGCCTCCCGGGGACGCTTTCCACTTCGAGATGCGGCCTATACGATCAGGCCGCCCTTCCCTTCGCTAGACGATCTCTTCCGGAACGGCCACCGTCTCCGGCAGGGCGAAATCCGTATCCGAGTCCGCCGCCAGTATCTCAGCGATCGTCGGCTCGGGCGGCAGCTCCGGCATCGGGGGTACGGGCGCTCCCTCGATCTCGACTTCCTGATAACGGTACATACCGGTTCCCGCGGGGATGAGGTGGCCGATGATGATGTTCTCCTTGAGGCCGAGCAGCTCGTCCCTGGCGCCGCGGATCGCGGCGTCGGTCAGAACACGCGTCGTCTCCTGGAAGCTCGCCGCCGAGATGAACGACTGAGTCGTAAGGCTGGCCTTCGTTATCCCGAGCAGAAGAGGCTCGGAAACAGCGGGGCTCTCCTTTTTCTTCTTCGCCTTGTCATTCGATTCCCTGAAGGTCTGCTTGTCGACGTGCTCGCCCTCGAGGAACATCGTCTCGCCCGACTCGAGCACCCGCACCTTCTGGAGCAT
>Ga0136631_10000403_pt1 | contig 13336 bp, 13 predicted proteins | sample AntDrymUQ6012206_2_FD_104655 | JGI IMG/M metagenome (GOLD analysis project Ga0136631, IMG submission 104655) | Polar desert sand microbial communities from Dry Valleys, Antarctica - metaG UQ601 (22.06) | ecosystem: Environmental > Terrestrial > Soil > Desert | place: Antarctica: Dry Valley... | reverse complement strand
CGACGCGGTCGAGGCCAGCATCGCCGAGGAGCTGTCCGGTCTGGAGTTCCTGTCCGGCATTCCCGGATCGGCCGGGGGCACCCCGATCCAGAACGTCGGCGCCTACGGCCAGGACGTCGCCCAGACGATCGCGTCCGTGCGGGTCTGGGACCGCACTCTCCGCGGCGTCCGCACCTTCGCCAACGCCGACTGCGGGTTCGGCTACCGGCACAGCCGCTTCAAGGCCGACCGCGGCCGCCACGTGGTCCTCGACGTGACCTTCCAGCTGCGGCAGGGCTCCCTCGGGGTTCCCGTGGCGTACGCCGAGCTCGCCCGCTCCCTGGGCGTCCAGGAACGGACCCGGGCTCCGCTGGCCGAGGTCCGCGCCGCCGTGCTCGGCCTGCGCCGGGGCAAGGGCATGGTGCTCGAGGAGGCCGACCACGACACGTGGAGCGCGGGCTCGTTCTTCACCAACCCGGTGCTCACCCCGGAGGCGGCCGCCGGGCTCCCCGAGGGCGCACCCCGCTGGCAGCAGGACGGTGCCGTCAAGACCAGCGCCGCCTGGCTGATCCAGCACGCGGGGTTCGACAAGGGCTACGGCAACGGGCGCGTCAGTCTCTCGACCAAGCACCCGCTCGCGCTCACCAACCGGGGCGGCGCCAGCACCGCGGACCTACTGGCGCTTGCGCGTGAGGTGCGCGACGGGGTCGCGCGCGCGACCGGCGTACTCCTGGTCGCGGAACCGGTGGTCGTCGGCGCCGTCCTCTGACCGTGTCAGCCGGAAGTGTCGTAGGTCGATGCGCTGACCGCGAAGAGGCCGATGATCGCGATGATCGCGAGCACCACGAGGACGAGGATGACCGTGCCGATGATCCCGGTGACGAACCCGACGGTGGCCGTGTCGCGGCCGCCGAGCGTCCCGTTCGAGGCATCGATCTCCCGGCGGGCCCGCGCCCCCATCCGCCAAGCGAACGGGCTCAGCACGACGGTGATCCCGCAGAAGAAGAACCCGACCAGTCCTACGAGGCCCAGCACCATCGCCGTCTGCGCCGAGGGGTGCCTCGCAGGAGGGGCCGCGTAACCGTAGCCGTAGGCGGGCGTGGAGCCGGTCTGCACTGAGGGGTCCTGACCGTAGACCGGCTGGCCGCCGTACGCCTGGCCGTACTGCGCCTGGCCGTACTGCGGCTGCCCGTACTGCGGCTGGCCGTACTGCGGCTGGCCGTACGGCTGGGCGTAGGGGTCCTGGCTCGTCGGGTCCTGGGCCATCGGCCGGGTCGAGCCGTCCGGCTGCTGCTCGAGGTAGGCCTCGGGCAGCATCGTCGGCTCGCCGTCGTCGCGGGGTTCCTGGGGCGTCGTCACGAGGACATCGTGCCAGCAGGAGCTGTTCGCCAGGCCTCGACCTCGGCAAGCCAGCGGCGCTTGTGCTCCTCGGGCGCCCGTGAGGCCGTGAAAGACATCCGCGCGAGCTCGGCGAGCCGGTCGTCGTCAAGGGCGTGGGCGGCCCGCATCGTGGCGTACTGCGAGGCGAGCTGCGACCCGAAGAGCAGTGGGTCGTCGGCGCCCAGGGCCACGATCGCCCCTGCGGCCAGCAGATCAGGGAGTGGCACCGAGGTCAGGTCGCTGTAGACGCCGAGGGCGACGTTGGAGACCGGGCAGACCTCGAGCGCCACGCCCTGCTGAACGACCCGATCCAGCAGGTCGGGGTCCTCGACAGCCCGCACACCGTGGCCGAGCCGGTCGGCGTGCAGGGTGTCGAGACAGGCCCGGACGCTGGCCGGGCCCTGGAGCTCGCCGCCGTGCGGCACCAACGCCAGGCCGGCACGCTCGGCGATGGCGAACGCCGGGGCGAAGTCCTCCGTGCGGCCACGCCGCTCGTCGTTGGAGAGGCCGAAGCCGACCACCCCGTCGCCGGCGTACTGCGCGGCCAGCCGGGCCAGCGTTCGGGCATCGAGCGGATGGCGGGTCCGGTTGGCGGCGACCACCACCGCCATCGCGAGCCCGGTGCGCTCCGAGGCGTCACGAACACAGTCGAGGACCAGTTCGGTGAAGGCGGTGATCCCGCCGAAGCGCGCGGCGTACCCACTGGGGTCCACCTGGATCTCGAGCCAGCGTCCGCCGTCGCGGACGTCGTCCTGCGCCGCTTCCAGCACCAGCCGGCGTACGTCGTCCTCCGTGCGCAGCACCGAGCGGGCGACGTCGTAGAGACGCTGGAAGCGGAACCAGCCCTTCTCGTCGGCGGCCGAGAGCTGCGGCGGCCACTGCGAGACCAGCGAATCGGGCAGCGCGATGCCGTCACGCTCGGCCAGCTCTAGCAGGGTCGCGTGCCGCATCGACCCCGTGAAGTGCAGATGCAGGTGCGCCTTGGGGAGCTCGCCGAGCGAGCGCCGGCTCCCTTCGCCGCTGTGCTCCTCCGGAATCTGGCGCCCGCTCGGCGTCAAGAAAAGAGCTTCTGCAGGCGCGAGACGCCCTCGACCAGGTCGTCGTCTCCCAGGGCGTAGGAGAGCCGCAGGTAGCCGGGGGAGCCGAAGGCCTCGCCGGGCACCACCGCGACCTCCGCCTCCTCGAGGATGTACTCCGCGAGGTCGGCGGAGGTGTCGATCACGCGGCCGCCGTAGTCCCGGCCGAGCAGCCCCTTGACCTGGGGGTAGGCGTAGAACGCCCCCTGCGGCATCGGGCAGACGACGCCGTCGATCTCGCGGAGCATCGACACGATGGTCCGGCGGCGCCGGTCGAAGGCGAACTTCATCTCGTCCACCGCGGTCAGGTCGCCCGCGACGGCCGCGAGGGCCGCGCGCTGGGAGACGTTGGCGACGTTGGACGTGGCGTGCGACTGCAGGTTGGTCGCGGCCTTGACCAGGTCGGTCGGGCCGATCATCCAGCCCACCCGCCAGCCGGTCATCGCGTAGGTCTTGGCGACCCCGTTGACCACCACGCAGTTGTCCACGAGGTCGGGACAGAGCACGGGCATCGAGCCGGTCTCCACGCCGTCGTAGACGAGGTGCTCGTAGATCTCGTCGGTGAGCACCCACAGCCCGTGGTCCTCGACCCACCGGCCGATGGCCCGGATCTCGTCAGCGGTGTAGACCGATCCGGTCGGGTTGGACGGCGACACGAAGAGGAGCACCTTCGTGTGCTCGGTGCGGGCCGCCTCGAGCTGCTCAGGCGTGACTTTGTAGTCCTGCGTCTCGTCGGCGAGCACCGCTACCACGGTGCCCCCCGCTAGCGCGATCGCCTCCGGGTACGTGGTCCAGTACGGCGCCGGGACGATCACCTCGTCGCCCGGGTCGAGCATCGCCGCGAACGCGGAGTAGATGGCTTGCTTGCCACCGTTGGTCACCAGCACCTGTGCCGGCTCGACGGCCAGCCCGCTGTCGCGCCGGGTCTTCTCGGCGATCGCCTTCTTGAGCTCGGGGAGTCCGCCGGCGGGGGTGTAGCGGTGGTTCCTGGGGTCGCGGCAGGCCTCGACGGCAGCCTCGACGATGTAGTCGGGCGTCGGGAAGTCTGGCTCGCCGGCGCCGAAGCCGATGACCGGGCGACCCTCGCCCTTCAGCGCCTTCGCCTTGGCATCCACCTTCAGCGTGGCGGACTCGGCGATCGCGCCGATGCGGTGCGAGACGCGGCGCTCGCGGGCCGACGGGGTCTGGTCCTTGGCGGCGGTGCTCATGCCCGCCATCGTAGGGTGGGTCGTAGGGCGAGTCCTAGGGTGGGCGGCGACCGGCTGTGCAGGTGCGGGGCCGAGTCCGCGGGCCGCCCGGGGGCGTTTGGACGATCCTCCACCCTTGCACCTAGACTTCACCTCTGGTGGTTCTCCACACGTTTTGGCCTGCCCGTCGGCTGGTCGCGGCGCGCGGGGAGCCGGAGGGCACTAGCTCAACTGGCAGAGCATCGGTCTCCAAAACCGAAGGTTGGGGGTTCAAGTCCCTCGTGCCCTGCAAGCAACACCGGTCGCCGACTGTCGGCCGGACCACGACGGAAGGTGAAGATCGTGTCGGAGAGCAGCACGGTGCGCCGTGGTCGCGACCCCGAGGATCGTGACGCCAAGCGCACCAGTCCGGCGACGTTCTACCGCCAGGTGATCGCCGAGCTCCGCAAGGTCGTCTGGCCTACGCAGCAGCAGCTGGTCACCTACTTCATCGTGGTCATGGTGTTCGTGATCGTGATGATGGCGATCGTGTCGGCTCTGGACCTAGCGTTCGGCAAGCTGGTGTTCGCCGTCTTCGCCGGACAGAGCGGCTAGACAGGCCCGACGCTCGCGGTGACCCTGAGTCGACCCGGGCGGACCAGCATCCCCAGCAACTAGACGAAGCAGGCGAGAAGTGACAGAGCAACACGTGGATCCCAACGAGGCGGTCGAGACCGACCAGATCGACGAGACCCCCGAGAGCGACCCGGAGATCGACAGGGCCGCGGAGACAGACGGGGCCGTCTCGGCCGAGACGGCCCCGGACCCAGAGGTCCCCGAGGTCGAGGACGTCGTGGTCCCGCCGGCCGACGAGGACACGGCGGTGACCTCCGACGTCGAGGTGCCGGCCGACGAGGCTGCCGCTGACGATGCCGAGTCCGCCGATTCCGACGAGGAGGAGGTCCCCGACGCACTGGAGCAGTTCCGCCGGGAGCTCGCCATGCAGGTGGGCGACTGGTTCGTGGTGCACACCTACTCCGGCATGGAGAACCGGGTGAAGGCCAACCTCGAGAACCGCATCCACTCCCTCAACATGGAGGACTACATCCACGAGATCCGGGTCCCCACCGAGGAGGTGGCGGAGATCAAGAACGGCCAGCGCAAGATGGTCAAGCGGACCGTCCTGCCCGGCTACGTCCTCGTGCGCATGGACCTCACCGACGAGTCGTGGTCCGCGGTCCGGCACACCCCGTCGGTCACTGGTTTCGTCGGCCACAGCCACCAGCCGGTGCCGCTGAGCCTCGACGAGGTCGAGAAGATGCTGGCACCGGCCGTCGTCGCCGCCGCGGAGGCCGAGGCGGTCGCCGCCGGCACCAGCACCCAGTCGAGCGGCGCCGCGAGGAAGCCCGTCGAGGTCGCCGACTTCGACGTGTCCGACTCGGTCATGGTGGTCGACGGTCCGTTCGCCACGCTGCACGCGACGATCACCGAGATCAACGCCGAGTCCCAGAGGGTCAAGGCCCTCGTCGAGATCTTCGGCCGGGAGACCCCGGTCGAGCTGAGCTTCGGCCAGATCCAGAAGGTCTGAGGCTCACCGCAACACCGCAACACCTGAGGTGGCAGAGCCAGTCCCGGCTCGAGATGACCACGACGTACGAAGAAGAAGGACACCCAAGGAATGCCTCCCAAGAAGAAGAAGATCGCTGCGCTCGTCAAGGTGCAGCTGCAGGCCGGTGCCGCGACGCCGGCTCCGCCCGTCGGCACCGCGCTCGGTCCGCACGGTGTGAACATCATGGAGTTCTGCAAGGCCTACAACGCCCAGACCGAGGCGATGCGCGGCAACGTGATCCCGGTGGAGATCACGATCTTTGAGGACCGCTCGTTCACGTTCGTCACCAAGACGCCGCCGGCCGCCGAGCTCATCAAGAAGGCCGCCGGTCTCGCCAAGGGCTCCGGCGTCCCGCACAAGGAGAAGGTCGGCAAGCTCACCAAGGACCAGGTCCGCGAGATCGCCACGACCAAGCTCCCCGACCTCAACGCCAACGACCTCGACGCGGCGATGAAGATCGTCGAGGGCACCGCCCGCTCGATGGGCGTCACCACCGACTGAGAATCGGCCCACCCAGCATCAACACCCTCGTGGCAGGACGGCGCTCGTCCGGACCACAACTGGAAGAAAGAGAACCAGACATGCAGCGCAGCAAGACTTACCGGGCCGCGGCCGAGCAGTTCGACCGCGACGAGCTCCACGCCCCGCTCACGGCGATCAAGCTCGCCAAGACCACCAGCAAGAAGAAGTTCGACGAAACCGTCGACGTCGTGATGCGCCTCGGGGTCGACCCCCGCAAGGCCGACCAGATGGTCCGCGGCACCGTCAACCTGCCCCACGGCACGGGCAAGACCGCCCGCGTCCTGGTGTTCGCCAATGCCGAGAAGGCCGACGCCGCTCGTGAGGCCGGCGCCGACATCGTCGGTGGCGACGACCTGATCGCGAAGGTCGCCGGCGGGTGGCTCGACTTCGACGCCGTCGTGGCGACCCCGGACATGATGGGCAAGGTCGGCCGCCTCGGCCGCGTGCTCGGTCCCCGTGGCCTGATGCCGAACCCCAAGACCGGCACCGTCACCCCGGACGTCGCGAAGGCCGTCTCTGACATCAAGGGCGGCAAGATCGAGTTCCGCGTCGACCGCCACGCCAACTTGCACTTCATCATCGGCAAGGCGTCGTTTGACGAGGTCCAGCTGGCCGAGAACTACGCAGCCGCTCTCGAGGAGGTGCTGCGGCTCAAGCCCGCCAGCTCCAAGGGCCGATACGTCCGCAAGATCACCGTGTCGACGACCATGGGTCCCGGCATCCAGGTCGACCCCAACCGCGTCAAGAACGTCGCGGTCGAGGACGAAGCCTGAGGCACAGAGCCTGACGAGACGTCCGACGCCCCGGTCACCGCACCGTGACCGGGGCGTCGTACGTCCGGGAGCATGCGCTGTGTGATTCTCGACGACTACCAGCAGGTCGCCCTGAGGTACGCCGACTGGTCACGGGTGGCCGCCGTGGAGACCACCACGGTGGACCGGCACCTCGCCGACGAGGCCACCCTGGTCGTGCGCTCATCGACGCCGAGATCGTGGTGGTGTGCGGGAGCGGACGCCACTCACCGCGCCGCTGCTGGACCGGCTCCCACGGCTACGGCTCGTGGTCACCAGCGGGATTCACAACGCCTCAATCGACCTCGCGGCCTGCGCCGAGCGGGGTGTCACGGTCTGCGGCACCGCCTCGTCGTCGACCCCGCCGGCCGAGCTGACGTGGGCGCTGGTCCTCGGGCTGGCCCGTCAGGTCCTCCCCGAGGCACTGGCGCTCCGCGCGGGGGAGTGGCAGACGACGATCGGCACCGACCTTGCCGGGGCGACGCTGGGCCTGGTCGGCCTCGGCAGGATCGGCACCCAGGTCGCCGCGGTGGGGCGCGCATTCGGTATGGAGCTGGTCGCCTGGAGCCCCCACCTGACCGATGACCGGGCCGCGGCCGCCGAGTGCGCGGCCAGTCGACAAGCGCGCGCTTTCGTCGAGAGCGACGTGGTGTCGGTGCACCTCGTGGTGGCGGAGGCCACCCGGGGTCTCGTGGAAGCCACCGCCATCGGCGCAATGCGCGAGTCGGCCTACCTCGTCAAAACGTCCCGGGCCGGTCTGGTGGACGACGATGCCCTGCTGGCGGCGCTCGACGCCGGGCGGCTTCGAGGCACCGGGCTGGACGTCTTCGACGACGAGCCGTTGCCGGCCGATCATCCGCTGCGCCGCCATCCGCGGGTGCTCGCGACGCCGCACCTCGGCTACGTCACGGCAGAGAACTACCGTCGCTACTTCGGGGAGGCCGTGGATGACGTCGAGGCCTGGCTGGACGGCTCGCCGGTGCGGGTGCTCTGACGTCCCGAGAGTGTGACCCACCCGCCCCGCGCGTCGCAGTGGATGGGCGTCCTCTGCGCTTCTCGGCCGTCGCAACGGCCGAGAAGCGACAGATTCCCCGGTGAGCCGGGGAATCTGCCAGGCCATGGCGAACGAGCGTCAGTCGACGTAAACGCGCTCGTCGACGTGACGCTCGGCGACGGCGTTGCCGTCAGACTCGAAGCGGCCCTGCTCGAAGCGCTTGCGGAACTCCAGCTCCGCCCCGTCGTGGCCCGCGCGGTTCTTCTCGACGCTGAGCACCGACCAGCCGCGGAAACGCTCGCTGCTGTTGCCGTCGAACATCCGGTGGTGGCGGGCCACGATGTCGGACTTGGTGTTGAGGATGAGCACCAGGTCGGGCTCGTAGGCCAGCGCGGTCGAGCCGCGCAAATGGCGGGCCCGCAGCCGGGTGCCGGGCTCGAGGCCCTCGCGGTCGGCGGCGGCGATGGCGAGCACCGGGCAGTCGAACTCGATCGAGAGGTCCTTGAGCTGCTCGGTGATCCGGGTGATCCGCTCATCCTCGCCGTCGTGCGGGTCGTTGACCTTCTGGAGGTAGTCGACGATCACGAGGGGCGGTTCGCCGCCCGAGGAGGCACACATGTTCTGGACCTCGTCGACGATCGTGGCCAAACCGGTGTGGCTCGAGGTCGAGCGGTGGGTGGCCAGCCGGTCGGCGTACTTGCGCACCTGGAGCAGGGCCTGGACGCCGCCGGGAAGCGACTCCATCCGGTCCAACAGGCCGCCGGCACCGCCGTGGCTGCCCTCGAAGACCGCGCGGATCTGGTTCATGCTCGGGGCTTTGTGGGGGTCGAGCTCGCCGGCCTCCATCGCGACCAGCTTCTGGAGCAGCGACTCGGCCTCGAGCTCGAAGGAGAAGAAGATCGCGGTGCGCCCGGCCACGACCGAGTTGCGAGCGACCTGGAGAGCGAACGTCGTCTTCCCCTGCCCTTGCGGCCCGGCCAGGATGCACAGCGTACCGGCGCGCAGGCCACCCACCGATGTTGTCGTCGAGGAGCCGGAAGCCCGTCGGCCACAGCCTGGCGTCGGGTGCGTTGCCGCGCAGCCGGACGTCGGCGCGCTCGAGCACGTCGGTCAGCGGGGTCGACTTCCGGTCCACAGGCTGATTGAAACACGCCGGCAGGGATCCCGATCGTGGATCGATGGGTGTGCTCACTCGGTGAAGACGCACTCGTCGACCAGCTTCTCGGTGACGTTGTTGCCGCTCGGGTCGAAGCGGCCCTGGTCGAAGCGCTTCTTGAACTCGATCTCGCCGCCGTCGTGGCCGGAACGGTTCTTCTCGATGGTAAGCACCGACCAGTTCCGGAACCGCGACGCGGCGTCGCCGTCGTACATCAGGTGGTGCCGGGCGACGACGTTGGCCTTGGTGTTGAGGATGAGCACCAGGTCGGGCTCGTAGGCCAGGGCGGTGGACCCACGCATGTGGCGCGCCCGCATCCGGGCCCCGGGCTCGAGGCCCGCCTTGTCGGCGGCGGCGACGGCCAGCACCGGGCACGCGAACTCGATCGAGAGGTCCTTGAGCCGCTCGGTGATCCGGGTGATCCGCTCGTCCTCGTCGCCGGGGCCGAAGTCCGCGACCTTCTGGAGGTAGTCGACCACGATCAACGGAGGCTCCCCGGTCGCGGTCATCACCTCCTTGATCGCGGAGGCGATGACGTCGAGCGTCGTGTGGGTCGCCGTCGAGCGGTAGGCCACCATACGCTCCGCGTAGGAGTGCACCGCGAGCAGCGCCGGGACCCCGTGGTGTAGCGACTCCATCCGGTCGACCAGTCCGCCCGTGCCGCCGTCGGTGCTTTCGAAGACCGCCCGGATCTGGTGCAGCGTCGGGGCGTCGTGCGGGTGGTGCTCGCCGGCCTCCATCGCCACCAGCTTCTGCAGCAGCGACTCGGGTTCCATCTCGTAGGAGAAGTAGATCGCGGACCTGCCGGCCGCGGCGATATTGCGCGCGATCTGCAGGGCGAACGTCGACTTGCCCTCTCCCTACGGACCGGCCATCAGGCTCAGGGTGCCGGCCCGGAGACCGCCGCCGATCGCGTCGTCGAGCAGCGCGAAACCGGTGGGCCAGATCGAGACGTCGTCCTGGGGCGAGCGCAGCCGCGAGTCGGCGCGCTCCAGCACATCCATGAAGGGGGTCAGCTTCGGGTCCATCACACTCCTGTGACGGTGCTGGCCGCGGATCGTGACGCGACCGGGTGCAAAGGGGGGTGCGGCTGCACCAGGGATACCGCCCGGACGGAGCCGATTTGGCCGCCCAGGCGCCGACGCCGTACAGTCATCTACGAAACCAGAGACCGTCGGTTGTCTCGCTGCTCGCGCGGTGGGACCGAAGGCTCCACCGAGAGGTGGACGGCCCGCGCAGGTGATCAGTGCAAGACCCGCAGCCGCGCGTTGGCCGCGAGTTCCCTGCCCTGGGCGCCTGTGCCCGGGGCGTTCGTCATTTCCGGAGCCGGGCCCGCCGTGGTCTCGTTCGTAGATGTCCGGAAGGAGACCCATGGCGCGGCCAGAGAAGACAGCTGCTGTCGCGGAGATCGTTGAGTCCTTCAACGCCTCCACAGGCGCTGTGCTGACCGAGTACCGCGGACTCACCGTGAAGCAGCTGCAGGACCTGCGGCGCTCGCTCGGCGAGGACGCTCATTACGCCGTGGTCAAGAACACGCTCGCCAAGCTCGCGGCGGCCGAGGCCGGGATGACCGGCGTCGACGACCTACTCACCGGCCCGACCGCCATCGCCTTCATCAACGGCGACGTGGTCGAGGCGGCGAAGGGTCTGCGTGATTTTGCCAAGGCCAACCCCACCCTTGTCATCAAGGGTGGTTATCTGGACGGCGCGGCCCTCGACGCGAATCAGGTCGCCAAGCTGGCGGACCTCGAGTCGCGCGAGGTCCTGATGGGCAAGATGGCGGGCGCAATGCTCGCCTCGCTGTCCCAGGCCGTCTACCTGCTCAACGCCCCGCTTGCCCAGGCCGCCCGTCTCGCGGGTGCCCTCCAGGCGAAGTTGGACGAATCTGGACAGGACACCTTTGAATCCCTTGCAGGTGGGGTCGGTACCCCGGCGGCGGAAGCCGTCGAGTCGACCGAGGACTCCGCCGACGAGGTGACCGAGGCCCCGGCGGAGGAGTCCACCCCCGCCGAGTCTGTCGAGCCCGCCTCGGCAGAAGCCTCCGACGAGGAGCCGACGGAGGCCTGACCGACCGGTCGGCCGACGTACCCACCCTGAAACCGGCTCCGGAAGCTCCGGAGCCACAGAACGGAAGGAACCGCCACCATGGCGAAGCTCACCACTGACGAGCTGCTCAGCGCGTTCAAGGAGATGACCCTCATTGAGCTGAGCGAGTTCGTGAAGCAGTTCGAGGAGACCTTCGGCGTCACCGCCGCCGCTCCCGTCGCCGTTGCCTCCGCTCCCGCTGCCGGCGGACCCGGCGCCGGTGCCGAGGAAGCCGTCGAGCAGGACGAGTTCGAGGTGGTCCTCGAGGCCGCCGGCGAGAAGAAGATCAACGTCATCAAGGAGGTGCGCGCCCTGACCTCCCTCGGCCTGAAGGAGGCCAAGGACCTGGTCGAGGCCGTGCCCAAGACGGTCCTCGAAGGCGTCACCAAGGAAGCCGCCGAGAAGGCCAAGGCCGCCCTCGAGGGCGTCGGCGCCACCGTCACCCTGAAGTAACCCGGCGATCTGCGCAACGGCGGTCATCCCGATGGGATGACCGCCGTTTCGCTTCCTGCCGAACGGGTGCACAATCGACCCATGGCGACGGAATCCGCGGCAGCAGCGACCATCACCCACTGGTTCGACGGTGCGGAACGGTCCGGAGGTTCGAATACGACGCTCGAGGTGACGAATCCCGCGACCGGGTCGGTCACCGGCCTCCTGGCGGTGGCCGACGCCGACGACGCGGCGGCCGTGATCGCCTCGGCCCGCCGGGCCTGGTCGACGTGGGGCCGGGCGTCGATCACCACACGCACCAAGGTGCTCTTTCGGTTCCGCGACCTGCTCGACCACCGCAAGGGCCAGCTAGCGGAGATCATCACCCGCGAGCACGGCAAGGTCCACTCCGACGCCCTCGGTGAGATCAGCCGTGGCCTCGAGGTTGTCGAGTTCGCGTGCGGCATCCCGCACCTGCTCAAGGGCGGCTACTCCCAGAGCGTGTCCACCGGGGTCGACGTGCACTCGATCCGCCAGTCGCTGGGCGTGGTAGGCATCATCAGTCCGTTCAACTTCCCGGCCATGGTGCCGATGTGGTTCTTCCCGATCGCCATCGCCGCCGGCAACACCGTCGTGCTCAAGCCGAGTGAGAAGGACCCGTCGGCCGCGCTGTGGATGGCCCGGCTCTGGCAGGAGGCCGGTCTCCCGGACGGTGTCTTCAACGTGCTCCAGGGCGACAAGGTCGCCGTGGACGCGCTCCTGCACAGCCCCGACGTGGCGGCGGTCAGCTTCGTCGGCTCGACACCGATCGCCCGGTACGTCTACGAGCAGGCCAGCGCCGCAGGCAAGCGCGTACAGGCGCTCGGTGGCGCCAAGAACCACATGCTGGTGCTGCCCGACGCCGACCTCGACGCGGTCGCGGACGCCGCCGTCTCGGCGGGCTACGGCTCGGCCGGTGAGCGGTGCATGGCGATCAGCGTGGTCGTCGCCGTCGACCCGGTCGGCGATGAGCTGGTCGCGCGGATTGCCGACCGCACCACCGCCCTGCGCATCGGCGAAGGTGCCGCGTCCAGTGACGGCCCGGAGGCCGACCTGGGCCCGCTGGTGACCCGTGAGCACGCCGACCGCGTCCTTGACCTTATCCGGCAGGGCGAGGAGTCCGGCGCCAAGGTCGTCGTCGACGGCCGGAGCACGCCGTACGCCGGCAGTGACCAGGGCTACTGGGTCGGTCCGACCCTGTTCGACCACGTCGGCCCGGAGATGTCCATCTACACCGAGGAGATCTTCGGCCCGGTGCTGTCGGTGGTCCGGGTCGGCAGCTACCGCCAGGGCCTCGACCTGATCAACGCCAACCCCTACGGCAACGGTACCGCCATCTTCACCACCGATGGCGCGGCGGCCCGCGCGTTCGAGAACGAGGTCGAGGTCGGCATGGTCGGCGTCAACGTGCCAATCCCGGTCCCTATGGCCTATTACTCCTTCGGCGGGTGGAAGCGCTCGTTGTTCGGGGACAGCCACGCGCACGGCACCGAGGGCGTGCACTTCTACACCCGTGCCAAAGTGGTCACCTCGCGCTGGGGCGACCCGGCGGCACCGCGGGCGACCGGGGTCAACCTCGGCTTCCCGCAGAACGACTGACGAGGAGACCCATGATCGACGGAAGCCGCACCTACGAGCTCGACCGTGCGCACGTGTTCCACTCCTGGTCCGCCCAGGGCTCGTTGACGCCCATGGTGGTGGCGAGGGCCGAGGGCTCGACGGTGTGGGACGACCAGGGCAAGGACTACCTCGACTTCTCCTCCCAGCTGGTCTTCACCAACATCGGCCACCAGCACCCGCGGGTGGTCGCGGCCATCCAGAGGCAGGCCGGCCTGCTCTGCACGATCGCCCCCGGCACCGCCAACGCGGCCCGGTCCGAGGCGGCGAGGCTGATCGCCGAGATCGCACCGGACGGGATGGAGAAGGTCTTCTTCACCAACGGCGGGGCTGACGCCGTCGAGCACGCCATCCGGATGGCGCGGCTGTACACCGGCCGGACCAAGGTGCTCTCGACGTACCGCTCCTACCACGGCGGCACCGACCTGGCCGTGAACGTCACCGGCGACCCGCGCCGCTGGGCGAGCGATCAGGGCGCCGTGGGGGCCGT
>Ga0136631_10000402_pt1 | contig 13342 bp, 17 predicted proteins | sample AntDrymUQ6012206_2_FD_104655 | JGI IMG/M metagenome (GOLD analysis project Ga0136631, IMG submission 104655) | Polar desert sand microbial communities from Dry Valleys, Antarctica - metaG UQ601 (22.06) | ecosystem: Environmental > Terrestrial > Soil > Desert | place: Antarctica: Dry Valley... | reverse complement strand
GCACTGGGAGGCGCGCGGCCTGGACGTGGTCTGGTACTCGCGCCGGCGCTAGGCCGTGGTGGTTGCATGTGCAATCAACAGTGCTAACCTTTCGTAAGTTTCACGAACTTCTTCCGAAAGGCGGCATCAACATGGATCTAGGACTGTTCCTTCTCCACTTCGTAGTGGGGCTCTTCTTCGTAGGGCACGGCGCACAGAAGCTGTTCGGCTCGTTTGGAGGCCATGGCCTCGAGGGCACGGGTGGCTTCTTCGAGTCGCTTGGCCTCAGGCCCGGTCGCCTGCACGCCGCGGCAGCGGGCTTCAACGAGTTCGCGGGCGGCGCTCTGCTAGCCCTCGGCCTCTTCACTCCGTTCGCGGCGGCGCTGATCGTCGCGACGATGGTGGCCGCGGTGGCCACCGCTCACCGCGGCAAGGGCCCCTGGGCCACCGAGGGTGGCTGGGAGCTCAACGCGACCTACGCGGTCGCCGCCGTGGCGCTCGCCGGGGCGGGACCGGGCCAGTGGTCGCTTGACCACGTGCTGGGACTGAACCTGGATGGCGCAGGCTGGGCGGTCGGCGCTTTGGTCGCCGGGATCCTGGGCGGCCTCGGCGCCGTGGCGCAGGGCCGGATGGCCGGGCGCCGCGCGGACGACGGCGGCGCGCAGGCCTCCAGGGCCTAGCGAGCAGCGAATCCCTTGTACTCCAGCTCGCGGTCGCCTGTGTAGATCTGCCGCGGCCGCGCGATCTTCTTCTCGGGGTCGTCGAGCATCTCCAGCCACTGCGCCAGCCAGCCGGCCGTGCGCGGGATGGCGAACATCACGGTGAACATGTCCGACGGGATGTTCAGCGCCTCATAGATGAGGCCCGAGTAGAAGTCCACGTTCGGATAGAGCTTGCGCTCGGTGAAGTAGTCGTCGTCGAGCGCGCGCTTCTCCAGCTCCTGGGCGATCTCCAGCTTCGGGTTCTGCGCCCCGCCAGTGGCCTTCAGCACCTCGTCCACGTGCTTCTTGATTATCCGCGCCCGCGGGTCGTAGTTCTTGTAGACGCGGTGACCGAAGCCCATCAGCTTCTCCTCCCTGTCCTTCACGCCCTGGAGGAAGTCCGGGATGTTCTCCACGGTCTCGATCCGCTCGAGCATCCGCAGCACGGCCTCGTTGGCGCCGCCGTGCAGCGGCCCGTAGAGGGCAGAGACACCGGCGGCCAGCGCCGAGTAGGGGTCGACGTCGGACGAGCCCACCGCTCGCACGGCCGCGGTGGAGCAGTTCTGCTCGTGGTCGGCGTGCAGGATCCAGAGCACGTCCAGCGCCCGCTCGAGCCGTTCGTCGGGCTCGTACTTCACCTCGGTCATCTTGTAGAGCATCGAGAGGAAGTTGCCCGCGTAGCTCAGATCGTTGTCGGGGTAGACGTAGGGCAGCCCGAGGTTGTGGCGGTAGGCGAAGGCGGCGAGCGTGGGCATCTTCGCGATCAGCCGCACCACCGCCATGTAGCGCTCGGTGTCGGAGCCGAGGTCCTTCGCGGCCGGGTAGAAGCTCGACAGCGCGCCGACCGTGGAGAGGAGCATCGCCATCGGGTGGGCGTCGTAGCGAAAGCCCTCCATCGACTTCTTGAGGTTCTCGTGCACGTAGGTGTGGTGCGTGATGGCATAGGTCCAGAAGTTCAGCTGATCCTGCTTGGGAAGCGTGCCGTGGACCAGCAGGTACGCCACCTCGAGGAAGGTCGAGTGCTCACACAGCTGATCGATCGGGTAGCCGCGGTGCTCGAGCACGCCGGCGTCGCCGTCGATGTAGGTGATCGCACTGCGACACGAGGCGGTGTTGGTGAAGGCCGGGTCGTAGGTCATCAAGCCGAAGTCGTCCTCTGACACCTTCATCTGGCGGAAGTCCATCGCCTTCACGGTGCCGTCGGTGATCTCGACCTCGAAGGTCTCGCCCGTGCGGTTGTCGGTCACGGTCAGAGAGTCCTTCGCGGTGGCTACGCCACCGCCGTTGCCGCTAACCCCGGTCTGCTCGTCCGCCATTCCGTCTCCTCTCGAAAGCTCTTGCTGGACCCGAGAGTTTGACGTACGACGCGTTCGGCGACGACGCCCCGGTGTCGCTCACGGGGCCGCTGTTCTTTGGCTAGCGCCGGGCGAACGACACCAGGCGCCCCCGCGGGGCCGACCACTCGCCGTCCCGCCAGCGAACGCGTGTGCCGTCGGCCAGCCGCGCCGTGGCACGGCCGCAGCGTGGCTCGCCCCACAGGGTGGCCTCGAGCGGGCGTTCGCCCTCGGGCACGTTGCCAAGACCGCTTGCCACCTGGGCGGCCGGGTAGGTGAGCAGCAGGGCGCCGTCGCGCACGTAGACGGGGATGCGGTCCTGTGGTGCGGCGGCCACGATCTCGCTGCCCCCCTCGACCCGCTCGCCGGTCCAGAAGTCGATCCAGGTGCCCCGCGGCAAAGGCACGTCGCGCTCCCGCGCGCCTTCCTCGAGAATCGGCGCCACCCAGAGGGACGGCCCGTAGCCGTACGCGTCGGCCAGCTCGAAGCCGCGGCTGTCCGCCGGGTCCATCAGGCACAGCGGTCGGACGATCGGGAGCCCGCAGCGCGCGGCGGTGGCGGCCGCCGCGCGCACGTAGGGGACCAGGCGCTCGTGGAGCAGGACCGCCTCGCGGTAGATCGCGAGCGTCCCGGGGTCGTAGGTCCAGGCCTCCTGGGGAAAGCGCCCGTGGGCCTGCATCAACGGCGTGAGCGCGCCGAACCACGCCCACCGCAGCAGCAGCTCGGACGGACACCTGTCCACCAGGCGCTGGCCCAGGTAGCCGCCCACGTCGTGGGACCAGTTCGAGAACCCGCTGGCCGCCGCGGTGAGCGTGGCCACCACCAGCGCCCTGAGCGACCAGAAGTCCGACGCCTGGTCACCGCCCCAGGTGATGCCCACGGCCTGTTGCCCGCTCCAGCCGCTGCGCCCGAACAGCACGCCGTCGGAGCCGTGGACCTCGTCCAGCGCTCGCTGCATCGAACAGCGGTAGAGGGCCCCGTAGGCCCACGCGGCCCCGGCTCCGGTGCGGCCGTCGGCGAACCGCACGTCGGCCGGGAAGAATAACCCTCGCCGTCGTCGGCCTTGATGCCCTCCACGCCCATCTCGAGCACCCGCCGCGCCTGCTCGCGCCACCAGTCGTCGGCGGCGGGGGAGGTGAAGTCGACCGGCGATCCCGTGCCCATCCACCAGCGGGCCACGAAGGGCTCGCCCTCACTCGTCTTGACGTAGTGCCCGGCCGCCGCTCCCGGCGCGTAGTTGGGTGCGGGCTCGCGGTGCAGGCGCTCGGACTCGGCCCCCGGCGGCCGCTGCCCGTCGGCGGACTCCAGGTTCACCCAGGGAGTCACCCACACGACCGTTCGCACGCCCGCACGGCGGAAGCGGTCCAGCATTCCCCGAGGGTCAGGGAACTGGTGGGGATTGAAGACCCGGACCGACACCTTCGGCCAGGTGATCCTCGAGGCCCAGGCCAGCGGGCTCCCGGTGGTCGCAGTGGCCGAGGGGGGCCCGGTGTCTCTGATCGAGGACGGCCGCAGCGGCCTGCTGCGCCCGGCGGATCCCGGTGCGCTCGCCGCCGCCGTGGCGGCGGTGGCCGGATCACCGGGGCTGGCCACGCGCCTGGCGGAAGGCGGCCGTGCCGCCGTGGGTGAGCGCACCTGGGAGGCCAGCCTCGGACGTCTGGCCGAGGGCTACGCCACGGCCCTGGGGCTCAGCTCTTCCGCCAGCCGCCGCCGAACAGGCGCGCCAGCTTTCCCCCGCCGCGCGGCGTGAACACGGACGGGCCGCTCTCAGGTGGCGGCAGTTCGGCGGCCTCGCCCGAGGTGATGGTCAGCGTGACCGCCCGCTCGGCTGTGCGCGCCACCTCCGGTGCGTCCACGAAGCGCAGGTCGCCGCCGCCCGTGTCGATCACGAGCCCGTCGAAGATGTGTTCCCGGTAGTTGTCGAGCACCTCGCGGAGCCGTCCGATCTCCACCTCGTCGGACCCATAGACGGGTATGCCCGTCTGCAGTGCCGTGTAGTGGACGGCTGCGCCGTCGTCGATCGCCATCGCTAGCGGGGGAGCACGAGCGCGGCTTCCTCTTGCTCGTCTTCCTCGTGGAGGATCGAGGTCACGATGGCCGAGCCGATCGCGCCGAGCACCAGGACCACGGAGATTGCTGCCACCGCTCGCTCCGTGCGCCTGTCGCCGGGCCAGTTCTCACGGGTGATGCCGAGGAAGGACACCGTGACCGCCCAAAGGGCGAGAAGCACGCCGATGACGTGGAAGGCGTTCACCGCGCGAAAGCTAACGCACGTTGCGGCGCCGAGCGACCGCGCGGGTGCGCGTGCGAGGAGGCGGCACCGGCGCGGGGTTGCCGTGGGGACCGCGGCGCGGCGGACGCGGCTTGGAGGGGCGTGGGTCGGGCGCGCGGTCGGAGCCGCCGCCGTCGGAGTCCTCGTCCACGACGGGCTCCGGCTCGCGGATCGCGTACCAGATCAACACCAGGGCGGCGGCGATCGGGATCTTCAGAACCACGAACATCCAGATGAAGGTGCTCACCTCGATGGCAAGATCGTAGCCGAGCTTCCCGAGCATGAACAGGCGCAACGGCGCCAGCGTTGGCGTTAGCGGCAGCTAGGCCGGCGCGGGCTCCAGCGCGGTGATCGCGCGGAAGCGCTCGAAACGCTCGTCGATCTCGTCTCGGGTGAGGCGTGCCACGCGCTCGGTTCCGAACTCCTGCACGTTGAAGGAGGCGAGCACCGAGCCGTAGGTCATCGCCCGGCGCAGCGCGGCATCGTCCTGCCAGTCGTCCTGGGCCGCGAGGTAGCCGAGGAAGCCGCCTGCGAACGAGTCGCCCGCCCCGGTGGGATCGGCCACGGTGTCCAGCGGGAAGGCCGGTAGGGCGAAGAAGCCTTCTTCCGTGAAAAGCGCCGCGCCGTACTCTCCCTGCTTGGCAACCACCACGCTCGGGCCCATGTCCATGATCTCGCGCGCCGCGCGCACGAGATTGGGCTGCTCGGTGAGCATGCGCACCTCGGCATCGTTGAGGAAGACGAGATCCACACCGGCGATGGTCTTGAGCAGCGAATCCCGCGCCGTGTCGATCCAGAGGTTCATCGAGTCCAGCCCGGCGAAGCGCGCTTCGGTGCACTGCTCGCGCACGCCGCGCTGAACGTCGGGCTGGATGTTGGCGAGGAAGAGGTTGTCCGCGTTCCGGGACTGCTCGGACAGCTTCGGCTCGAATTCCCCGAACACGCCCAGCTGGGTGTCCTCGGTGTGGGCCAGGTTCATGTCGTACTCGTAGTGGGCCTTCCAGAAGAAGGTCTTGCCGCCCGCGACGTGCTCCACATCGTCGGTGATGACCCCGCGACCGTGCAGCACCTCGTACTGCCCGTCGCCGAAGTCGTCGCCCACCGGACCCACCACGCGGACGTCGGTGAAGAAGCTGGCGGCGAGGGAGAAGTGCACGGCCGCTCCGCCGAGCATGCGCTCACGTTCGCCGAAGGGCGTCTTCACCGAGTCGAAGGCGATTGATCCAACCACTACGAGGCTCATGGGCGCGGCACCTTATTACGCTCACGCCGATGCGCGCGGTCCAGGTATCCGAGGTGGGCGGCCCCGAGGTGCTGCGCGTGGCCGATCTGGCCGAGCCGCGGCCGGGCGAGGGGGAGGTGTTGATCGAAGTCGCCCTGGCCGGCGTGAACTTCGGCGACACCCACCAGCGCGAGGGCCAGTACATCGCCGAGCGCGAGCTGCCATTCGTGCTCGGCGGCGAGGTGGCGGGGACGGTCGACGGCCGGCGGGTGGTGGCGCTGCTGGAGACCGGCGGCTACGCCGAGCGGGCGGTCGCGCCGGCGCAGCGGACCTTCGACATCCCCGATGGCCTGTCCGATCACGCCGCTCTGGCCCTGCTGATCCAGGGTCTCACCGCGTGGCATCTGTACCGCACCGCCGCCCGGCTCGGTGACGGGGAGAGCGTGGTGGTGCACTCGGCCGCGGGGGGCGTGGGCGGCCTGGCGGTGCAGCTGGCTAAGCCGATGGGCGCGGGGCGGGTGATCGCCACCGCTGGCTCACCCGAGCGCCGCGACCGCGCGCTGGAGCTGGGCGCCGACGTGGCCGTGGACCCGGACACCGACGAACTGACGGCTGCGCTGATCGATGCAAACGGGGGCGAGCAGGTGGACGTGGTGCTCGAGACCGCGGGCGGGCGGGTGTTCGAGCAGAGCCTCCAGGCCCTGGCGCCGTTCGGGCGCCTGGTGGCCTACGGCAACTCCACACGCGAGAAGGTGCGGGTCTCCAACGCCGCGTTGCTGAGGACCAGCCGAGCGGTGGTGGGGTTCTGGCTGATGCACCTGCTCAACCGCCCCGAGATGCTGGCCAAGCCGCTCGCCGATCTGTTCAGCCGTGCCGCCCGGGGCGAGCTGACGGCCCAGCTGGGCCCGATCTATCCGCTCGAGGAGGTGCGCCAGGCCCACGAGGACCTGGCCGGGCGCCGCACAACGGGGAAGCTGGTGCTCGATGTCCGCTCGAATGCGGCCATCGGTACTCTCAGTGGGAGATGATGACATTTGAAGAGCTCGGGCTGTCCCAGCCATTGCTGGAAGCCCTAGAGCACCTCGGCTACAAACAGCCGACCCCCATTCAAGAAGAGACCATCCCCCTACTGATGCAGGGACGCGATGTGATCGGCCAGGCGCAGACGGGTACCGGCAAGACCGCCGCGTTCGGGCTGCCGATGCTCGACTACATCGATCCCTCAGACACCAGCGTCCAGGCGCTGGTGCTCACACCCACGCGCGAGCTGTGCATCCAGGTGACTCAGGCGCTGCGCGCGTACGGCCAGAACCGCGGCATATCCGTGGTTGCTGTGTTCGGCGGCGCCCCAATTCGCGACCAGGCCTCGCGGCTCAAGGAGAGCGCCCAGGTGGTGGTTGGCACCGTGGGCCGCGTGATGGACATGATCGGGCGCCACTACCTGTTTCTCGATTCCGCGCGCTACGTGGTGCTGGACGAGGCCGACGAGATGCTTGACCTGGGCTTCCTCGAGGACGTGGAGACGATCCTCGGGCGCTGTCCCTCGGGCCGCCAGACGGCGCTGTTCTCGGCCACCATGCCGCCCGAGATCAGGAAGCTGGCCGAGAAGCGCATGTACGAACCCGAGACGATCAAGGTCAAGGCGGCCACGCTCACGATCGACACGGTGGCCCAGTTCTACCTCGAGGTGGAGGACCGCGACAAGCCCGACGCCCTGGCCGACGTGATCAAGGCCGAGGCGCCGGGACAGGCGATCATCTTCGCGCGCACCAAGATCGGCGTGGATCGCCTGGCCCGCCGCCTGGGGGACAAGGGGCTGCGTGTCAAGACGCTGCACGGCGACATGTCCCAGGGGGCACGCGACGGCGTGATGATCGCCTTCAAGGGGGGGCGCGAGCGGCTGCTCGTGGCCACCGACGTCGCGGCCCGCGGGCTGGACATCGCCGGGGTCTCGCACATCGTGAACTACGACATCCCGAACACGCCGGACATCTATGTGCACCGGATCGGCCGCACGGGCCGCGCCGGCGAGACCGGCAGGGCGATCACGATGATCACGCCCAAGCAGCGCCGCGACCTGGAGGCGATCGAGCGCCACGCCGGCTCGGAGATCCCGGTGTGGAGCAAAAACGGCGCAGCGCCGGCCAAGCCCAAGCCCGCGGAGCCCACGGCAAAGGACGAGCCGGCCCCGCCGGAGCCCGAGGCGCCTGAAGTGGCCGCCCTCGAGCCGGAGCCGGAGAAGGTGCCCGAGCCCCGCGCCGCCATTCGCGAGCGTCCGAAGCGGGAACGCACCGAACCGCGCCGGCGCCGCCACTCCAAGCCGCGCCGCGAGGACGTGAGCACCGATGTGGTAAAGCTGATATTCGGAGCCGGGCGAGCGCAGGGCATCGAGCCCGCCGACGTGGTGAGCGCGATCGTGGATGGCTCGCACCTCGACGGCGAGGACGTGCGCAACGTCCGGGTGCTCGAGCGGTTCAGCTTCGTGGAGGTCCCCTCCGATCGAGCGGGCGAGGTGGTCTCAAAGATCCGAGGCAACGAGGTCCGGGGCGTGGAGCTCCGGGTGGAGGTGGCAAAGAGATGAGTCAGGCGACACTGCACACCAATCACGGGCCGGTCGAGGTGAAGTTCTTCGACGAGGACGCGCCCAAGACCGTGGAGAACTTCCGCAAGCTGTCGGCCGACGGCTTCTACGACGGGCTGGCCTTTCACCGGGTGATCCCCGACTTCATGATCCAGGGCGGCTGCCCGCTCGGCACCGGCACCGGCGGCCCGGGCTATACCTTCGAGGACGAGTTCAACCAGCACAAGATCGTGCGCGGCGCGCTCGCCATGGCAAATGCCGGCCCCAACACCAACGGCAGCCAGTTCTTCATCGTGACCAAGGACGAGGCGTCGTGGCTGGACGGCAAGCACACGGTGTTCGGCGAGGTCACATCTGGCATGGATGCCGTGGACGCGATCGAGGGCCTACCCACCGGTGCTGGCGACCAGCCCGAGGAGCCGGCCGTTATCGAGCGCGTGGAGCTTGCCGACGCGGCCTGAGGCGCAGCTGTTGTGGTGGGAGGGCTGCCCCTCCACCGCCAGAGCCCACGAGCTGCTCCGCGAGGCGCTCGCCGGTGAGGGGCTGGACCCCGACGGGGTAAAGCTGGTGGAGATCGAGACGGAGGGCGACGCCGAGCGGGAGCGCTTTGTGGGCTCGCCCACGATCAGGATCGGCGGCGTGGAGGTGGCGCCGGTGAAGGACGAGCCGGTCGGGCTGAGCTGCCGGGTCTACCGCCTGCGGGACGGGAGCGTTTCGCCCACGCCCGATCCCGACGACATTCGCGAAGCCATCAGGGAGGCCATCTCATGAACATCGGAGACACCGCACCGCCGTTCGAGTTGCCGTCCACCGACGGCTCCAGCCATAGTTTGGACGGCGGCCCCACGGCAGTCGTCTTCACCTGCAATCACTGTCCCTACGCGCTGGCCTGGCACGACCGGCTGCTCGCGGTCGCGCGCGACTACGACGGCCGTGCGCGCGTGCTGCTCATCAACCCCAACGACGCCGAGCGCTACCCGCGCGACTCCGCCGACGCCATGCGCGAGCGGGTGGAGGGCGACGGCGGCTGGCCCGCGCCGTACCTGCGCGACGAGTCGCAGGAGGTGGCGAGGACCTTCGGCGCGAAGACCACGCCGGACGTGTTCGTGGTCGACCGCGAGGGCCGGCTGGCCTACCGCGGCGCCCCGGACTCCGACTACGAGGACCCGTCGCAGGACGCGGCCTGGCTGCGGGGCGCCCTGGACGCCGTCCTGGCCGGCGACGACGCTGAGCCGGCCGAGACGGATCCGGTCGGCTGCAGCGTCAAATGGCGCCAGTAGCCGCCCCGCTCAGCTCGGCTCGGGCGGGACGAACTGGCTCACGGTGAGGGCGACGCCCTCGGGGTCGCGCAGCACCGCTGCCCGCACCCACGGGGCGTCGAAGGGCTCCACCACGACCTCGGCGCCGAGCTCCTTCGCCCGCGCCACGCTGGCGTCGGCGTCCTCAACGCTGAACGTGATGTCCCAGTGCGCGGGGGTTCCATTCGACAGGGGGGCGGTCGTGGCGACCACGTCCCCAAAGCCCTCCGGGGCGCCGAACTGCTCCAGGCGAGCGTGGATTTCGGGGTCGCTCTGGGCGAGGAAGTCGACGTAGCCTGGCTTCATGACCAGCGCGCTGCCGTCGTCGTCCGCAGGGCCGATCTCCCACCCGAAGACCGAGCCATAGAAGGTTTGCGCGGCCCCTGAGTCGCCGGTGTTCAGGCCGCTGAAGACCCACGCGCCCGGTTCGTTCACGAGCTGGGCGCCGCGAGTCTCGCCCGGCTCCCAGATGCACAACGAGGCGCCCTCGGGGTCGTCAAAGGCGGCCAGCCGCCCGGCGGTTCCGGCGACCAACGGCGGCATCGTGGTCTCCCCGCCGGCGCCGGCCACTTTCTCCAGTGTCCGCTCGGCATCCTCCACCCGCACGTAGGTGTTCCAGGTCGGCGCCCAGTCCATCTGCGGCTGCTCGCCGACAGCCGCCACGACCAGGCCGTGCAGCCTCGCTGTGAAGTAGCGCGGGGCGCCGTCTGGCGAGACGTTCTCGAACTCCCAGCCGAACAGCCCGGCGTAGAAGTCCATGGCCGCCTCCGGGTCCTTACGGCCGGTGTCCACAAAGCACGGCACGCCTGCGGGGTATTCCTCTCGCTGCTGCATCGCTGCTCCTCTCGTTCTATTGGCATCGATGCGGAGCACCGTATGAGAGGATTAGGCCAGTTTCTGTCCTCAACTCTCGCGAGGATGAATCCGATGCAGACGTCGAGCCGCCTCCTGAAATTGCTCTCGCTCCTCCAGGCCCGGCGCGACTGGCCGGGCACCGAGTTGGCGAGCCGGCTGGACGTCTCGGGGCGCACGATCCGCCGCGACATCGAGCGGCTGCGCGAGCTTGGCTATCCCGTCGAGTCGTTGACGGGGCCCGCCGGCGGGTACACGCTGCGCGCCGGCACCGCGATGCCACCGCTGCTGCTGGACAACGACGAGGCGATAGCCATCGCCGTGGGCCTCAGGACCGCCGCGCGCGCCTCGGTGGCCGGGATCGAAGAGGCCTCGATCCGAGCGCTCGTGAAGCTCGAACAGGTGCTGCCCTCCCAGCTGCGCCGCCGTGTGGCGGCTCTGGCCTCGGCAACCGAGACCCTGCCCGGCGGTGGTCCCATGGTGGACCCCGAGCACCTCACCGTCATAGCCGCCACGTGCCGGGACGGCGAGCGCCTGCGCTTCGCCTATCGCGATCGCACCGGCACCGAGACGCGCCGCGAGGTCGAGCCGTACGCGGTGGTGAACCTGGGCCGGCGCTGGTACGTGGTGGCGTGGGACTGCGGGCGGGAGGACTGGCGCAGCTTCCGGATCGACCGGCTTGCTCGACCGGCTCCCACTGGAGCGCGGTTTTCCCCGCGTGAGCTTCCGGCCGAAGACGCCGCGACCTTCGTGACCCGCAGCATCTCAGCCCGTCCGCACCGGCACGAAGTGCGCGTGAAATTGCACGTCTCCGCAGACGAAGCCCGCCGACGCGTGCCGCACTGGTGGGGCACGATCGAGCCTGTCGACGAGCAGAGCTGCGAGTACCGCTCGGGCGACGATGACCTCTACTGGCTTGCCGTGCGCGTGGCGATGCTCGGCCGGTTCGACATGGAGGTCGACGGGCCGGAGGAGCTGCTCGACGTCCTCCGCGGGATCGGCCGGCGGATCGAGGCCGGGGTCATGCCCCGAGCGCAGAGATGAGGCGTTGCGTGTCGCGGAGGTCATCGAATGCCGCCTCAGCTCCCGCGTCCAGCAGCTGCTGCCGGGTGAAGGAGGCGGCACCCACCCCGATCGCCCGCGCTCCGGCTCCGCGAGCGGCTGCGATGTCCAGTGGGGTGTCGCCGATAAGGACCGTGTCGGCGGCCTCGACCCTCACTCCGCGCAGCCGCCACGCCTTTTCGCGTGCCACCGCCACGAGGTCGGAGCGGGTGGTATGCGGGTCGGAGCCGTAGCCGCCGATCTCCAGGTCGAGGAAGCGATCCAGCCCGAACGCCCCGAGCTTTAGCTCGGCGTTCGGCTCGATGTTGCCGGTGAGCAGCGACTGGGTGATCCCGGGCTGTCCGCGCATGGCCTCCAGCGTCTCCGGCGCGCCCGGCGTGACATGCCCCTCCTCGGCGATCCGATCGCGTACCGCCCCGAGCGCCAACCCGAGCTCGTCGAGCATCCGCGGGATGTGCGCGGCGCCGTCGGCCACGCCCGCGGTGGCGAGCACCTCGGTGGCGATGTCGTGGTCGGTGCGCCCGCCCATCGACACCGTGGTCAGGTCCGCCGGGCGACCGAAGATCGCGCCGAACGCCGCGCTGAACGCGTCGCGGCCGTGGCCCGCGGTGTGCACCAGCGTGCCGTCGATGTCCCACAGGACCAGGCGCATGTGTCTAGCGGAGCTCCACGCCCAGCAGCTCCTCCAGCCGCGGCAGCGTGGTGTCGGCGCCGCGGTGCAGCACGGCCGTCATTCCCACGGCTTCCGCGCCCTCGCAGTTCTCGCGCAGATCGTCCACGAACACGCACTCGGCCGGAGGCAGCCCAGCGCGCTCGCACCCGAGGCGGTAGATCTCCGGCTGGGGCTTGTGCATGCCCTCCTCGCCCGAAATGACGACGGCGTCGAACAGCTCCGGGAACGTGGAGCGGTCGTAGCGCCCCTCGCCCAGCGAATTGGAGATCAGCCCGGTGCGCACCCCGCTTGCCTTCGCCCGGCGCACGGCTTCGGCCATAGGCGCGTCCGGCCTCATGCCGGCGAACAGCCGCTCCACCAGGCCCTCGTGCTCGGCCACGCCCAGCTTGACGGCCAGCCGGCGCGAGAACTCGGGCTCGTCGATCTCGCCCGTTTCCACGCGACGCAACTCGGTGCGCGCTTCAGGGTCGGACCGGAGGAGGGTCACGAAGGCGTCCTCGGCGAGGCCCTCCTTCACGCAGAACTGCTTGAAGGAGTCGAAGACGTTCGTGGTGAGCACGCCGCCGAAGTCCACCAACAACCCCTTCACTCGCCGGCCTCCGCGATCTCCCACGCCTTCTCGGCCAGGGCGGGCACGCCCTCGTCGAACATCGCCAGGTACTCGTCGTCGGACGCGCCTGCCACGAAGGCCTTGTAGTTGCCCTCCATGAACACCGCCGCCTTCCAGAGAGCGAGCGTCTGGTACCAGTGCAGCGCCTGCATCGTGCGCCCGCTGCGCTCCTCGTAGCGGGCCACAAGGTCCTCGCGAGAGGGAAATCCCGGCTGGCGGGTAACCGCGGTGAGGTTGGCGAACATCGTGTCCGCCGGGTCGTCGCGGCCCACCCACGTGACGGTCAGATAGCCCACGTCGGCGAGCGGGTCGCCGATCGTGGCCAACTCCCAGTCGAACACCGCCACCACGCGGGCGGGCGAGTCCGGGCCCACCATCACGTTTCCCAGCCGGTAGTCGCCGTGGACGATCGTCGCCTCGGGCGACTCCGGCAGGTTGGAGGCGAGCCAGTCACCCACCTGGGCCACCATCGGCAGCTCCCGGGTCTTGTTGTGCTCCCAGAGGCCGTTGAAGCGCCGCAGCTGGCGCTCGAGATAGCCGGAGGGCTTGGCGAAGCCCTCCAGGCCCGCGGCGCGCCAGTCCACGGCGTGCACCTCAACGAGCGCGTCCACCAGGTCCTCGCCCATCCGTGTCCGGTCCTCCTCGGAGTCCAGCGCCTCCGGCACCGCGCTCGTGATCACGTGCCCCTCCTCTTCCTCCATCACGTAGAAGGGCACGCCGAGTACGGTCTCGTCGTCGCATGTCGCGAGTATCCGCGG
>Ga0136631_10000401_pt1 | contig 13344 bp, 16 predicted proteins | sample AntDrymUQ6012206_2_FD_104655 | JGI IMG/M metagenome (GOLD analysis project Ga0136631, IMG submission 104655) | Polar desert sand microbial communities from Dry Valleys, Antarctica - metaG UQ601 (22.06) | ecosystem: Environmental > Terrestrial > Soil > Desert | place: Antarctica: Dry Valley... | reverse complement strand
GAGGCAATCTGCCCGGCTGTCTGAGTACTCATGTGAGGTATCCCTTCACCTTTCGTTGTGTCCGGAAGGTGGAGGTTTGAGTCAGCCTCCGCGAAGCAGGGGGCTCGCTCAAACTTCCACCTTCCCTTCTGTTGGTGGAGCGCTATCGGCGGAGGCCGAGCTCCTTGATGAGGGTGCGGTAGCCCTCGATGTCCTTTCGCTGCATGTAGTTGAGGAATCGCCGCCGCTGGCCGACGAGCTTCAGGAGCCCGCGCCGCGAGTAGTGATCCTTGGGGTGCGTCCGCAGATGCTCGGTCAGGTCGTTGATCCGTTTCGTGAGAAGGGCAACCTGTACCTCTGCCGAACCAGTGTCGGCAGGACCCCGACCGTGCTTCTCGACGATTTCAAGCTTGACTTCCTTGGTGAGGCTCATGCATCTCCTCCTAGTTAACGACTCCGCAATCCCCGCCCCGCGTGAAGGAAGAAGCACGCCGGGGCCGCGACTGCGGCTCGCGGAAGGGTAGCAGCCATGCTCCGCTGGATCACGCGTGCGCTTGCCATCGTGGTCATCGCCGTCGCGGCCTTCGTCGTACTCGACTTCGCCGAGTTGCTCGTTCCGGTCGAGCCCGACGACGCGCAGTCCATGGCCGACACGATTCCCGCGTGCGACGGGCGCGTGCTCGCACAGGGCTTGACGTACCGGTTCTCCGATCCGAAGCCCGGCCACGTCGTCGCGGTGCATGCCGCGGTGGCCGGCGACGGCGCGGTTACTCCCGACCGCGACGCCAACGACCGCGTGCTCGTGCTGCGTGTCGCCGCCGGCCCCGGCGACGTGATCGAAGGACGCGACGGCACTGTGTTCGTCGACGACGTGAAGTTCGACGACATCGAGACGGAGCCGTTCGGACCGGTAACCGTTCCGAACGAGCAGCACTTCCTGCTCGGGGATAATCGCTCCGCCGCGATCGACAGCCGCACGTTCGGACCTGTGCTCGGCAACGCGATCTTCGCGCGCGTGTTCGCCGTGTTCTGGCCGCTCCGTGAGATCACCTTCCGGCTCGGCCAGGGCACGGGTGCGCCGCCCGACCGGACCACCTGCAGTTAGCGTCGCCTCCATGAGGCCCGGAGTCGCCGCAGGCCATCCGGTCACTGCCGCCGTCGGTGCCGAGATCCTGTCCGACGGAGGGACGGCAGCCGACGCCGTGGTTGCGATGGCCCTCGCGTCCTGCGTCGCGGAGTCCGTCATGAGCGGGCTTCTCGCAGGCTGCCATGCCATCGCCTTCGACGGCTCCCGGGTCATGAACCTCGATGGCTTCGCGGCCGTTCCATCCGGCGAAGGAGAGCTCACGGAGCTGCCGATTCCGTTCGGCGACGAGCTCGTGGTCTATGCGATCGGCCCGGCGTCCTGCGCCGTTCCGGGGCTTCCGGCCGCTCTGGGCGAGCTCTGGGAGCGCCTGGGCGGGCTTCCGTGGAAGCGCCTCTGCGAGCCTGCGCTGGAGCTCGCGCGCACCGGCGTCCCGCTCCCGGAGATGCACGCGCGCACGCTCGAGATGCTCTCCGAGCTCCTGTTGCTCGAACGCGGCGGCGACCTGTTCGGACGAGACGGACACGCGCTCGGCGACGGAGAGGTTCTCTACCAGCCGGGACTCGTACAGACGCTCGAGGCTCTCGCGGACGAGGGCGCCGCAAGCGTGTACAGAGGCTCCATCGCGGAAGCGCTCCTGCAGATCGACGGAGTCGTGCTCAGTGCGGACGACCTCGCGAGCTATCGCGCTCGCTGGCACGAATCCACGCTCGCCGGCTACGCAGGCCGGCGCGTTGCAACTCGTGCCGGACTCTCGGGCATTCCGGAGCTGCTTCCTCGCCTCCCACGACTCGCCGGCCTGACCCGGACCGAGCGTGTGCTCGAGCTCGTCGAGGCCTTCGAGCCGCAACCGGAAGGCGGCGAGCACACGACCAACATGGTCGCGGTGGACGGGCACGGGCGCGCGTGCGTCCTCACGCACTCGCTCGGCGTGGGCGCCGGCGTCTGGCTGCCCGGCTTCGACGTCCAGCTCAACAACCTCCTCGGCGAGTCCGACATCGCCTCGGGCGACCCGCAACGCGGCGACCACCTGGAGAGCCGGATGGCCCCGTCCCTCGTCTTCGACGCGGACGGGCTCGAGCTCGCGATCGGCTCCGCGGGAGCGACGCGACTTCGCACTGCGCTCGCAACCGTGCTCGCGGCGATCCTCGACGAGGGTCACGACGCCGAGACCGCCGTCGCCCTACCGCGCGCGCATCCCACAGTCGATCTCGTCGATGCCGAGCCCGGCGTCGACGAAGCCGCGCTCGCGACGCTAGAGGAGCGAGGACGCACCGTGCGGCGCTGGGATCGGCTCCACCACTACTTCGGCGGCGTGAGCTGCGTCGGCCGGGCGGGCGCTGCCGGCGATCCGCGTCGGAGTGGAATGGCGATCTCGCTGTAGGGGCGAGGCTTGCCTCGCCCTCTTCCATCGTCTCGCTCGAGGGCGAGGCAAGCCTCGCCCCTACTTCAACAACAGCTTGTCGATGCGGCGGGAGGCGATGAACATCCCGGCTAGACCCATCGCCGCGAGGTAGGCGACGTTGACGAGCTGGAACGCCCCGACCGTCCCGGTCGTGAGCGAGCGGATGAGCTCGATCCCGTGGTACAGCGGTAGGCAGCGGACGACCCACTTGAGCACCTCGGGATAGACGGAGATGGGATAGAAGGTCGCCGAGAACAGGAACATCGGCAGCATGATCAGCTGGATCAGGTCGAAGTCCTTCCACGTCCGCATCCAGGTCACCGCGGCGATCCCGGCACCGGCGAACCCGAAGCCGATGACGAAACAAGCAGGCAGCGCGAGGATCGCCCACGGCGAGTCGACGAGACCGAGCGCGACGATCACGAGCAGGTACGCCGCCGAGTAGAGCATCGCGCGCACTACGGCCCAGATCGTCTCGCCCACGGCCACGTCCTTCGGCCCGATGGGGGTTGCGAGGATCGAGTCGTACACCTTCCCGTAGCGCAGCTTCCAGAACACGTTCGTCGCGTCGTAGAAGGCGCCGTTCATCGCGGACGACGCGAGGAGCGCGGGTGCGACGAAGGCTGCGTACTGGAGCACCTCCCCCTCGAACGTGACGTCCCCGATGAACTCCTGCAGCGGGTAGACGAAGAAGAAGAGGTAGAAGAGCGGCTCGAAGAAACCGGAGACGAGAATCAGCCACGTCCTCCGGTAGACCATCACGTTGCGCTCGACGATGAGCAGGCCGCCGATCGCCGGGCGGGCGGGCGTCGTGAGGCGTGCGCGCGCGACGAGCTCGCTCATGGGGCACTCCGCGGCTCATGAGCGTGGAGGCGAGCGGTGCTCATTAGACGACGAGCCTCTTTCGATACGTCATCCGCGCCGCCAGCAGTCCAGCGGTCACGAACGCGAGGAGATAACCGAGGTGCATGAGGTCGTGCCAGGCAGAGATGTCGCCAAGCGTGAGGTCGCGGCATAGCGTCACTCCGTGCCAGAGCGGCGTCAGCCACGCGACGACCTCGAGCGGCGCAGGCAGGGTCGAGATCGGAAAGAACGTCCCCGAGAAGAGGAACATCGGAAGGATCAGGAAGCGGAAGATGGCGACGAACGAGACCTCCGTCTCCGTGTGGGCCGCCCACGCGGCGATCGGCGCCGAGAACGAGAGCCCCACAAGCACCGTGACCGGTATCGCGAGAACCCCGAGCGGCGACGAGACCGCGCCGAACGCGGTGATCACGATGAAGTACACCGTCGCCGTCGTGACGAGCCTGAACGCGAAAAAAGCCTGGTGGCCGAGCATCACGTCACGCACGCGGAGTGGCGATGCGAGCATCGCGTGGTACTGGCGATCCCACTTGATCGCCGACAGGACCGGCCAGCTCGCCTCGAACGTAGACAGTTGCATCGCCGTCGCAGCCATGAGCCCGGGAGCGACGAACTCGAGGTAGGAGATCCCGTCCGGGAGATCTGCCGAGCGATCGACGAACACGCCGAGACCCACGCCGAGTGCGAGCAGGTAGACGACCGGCGTCACGACGCTCGTGATGGCGGTGCCGCGCCAGATGCGCCGGTACTGTGCGAAGAAGAACTCGAGCGGCCTGAGGGCGAGCGCCAGAGATGTCATTCGATGAGGGTCCGGCCCGTGAGGTGGAGGAAGACGTCCTCGAGCGTGCTCCGGCGCACGAGGAGGCTCTCAGGGACGAGCCCGCGCTCGTGCAGACCATGCGAGGCCGCATCCCCGTCGTCCGTGTAGAGCAGAACGCGATCGGGAAGCGCCTCGATGCGACTCACGAGACCGTCCGTCCAGTAGCTCAGGTCGTCCGGACGGCTTCCGTCGTCGAAGCGGAGCTCGACGACCTCGCGGGTCGAGTACTGCTCGATGAGGCCGCGCGGCGAGCCCTCGGCGACGATCTTTCCCCGATCCATGACCACGAGCCGGTCGCACAGCTGCTCGGCCTCGTCCATGTAGTGCGTCGTGAGGAGCAGCGTCACGCCCTGCCGCTTCAGCCGGTACAGGCGATCCCAGACGACGTGCCGCGCTTGCGGGTCGAGTCCGGTCGTCGGCTCGTCGAGCAGCAGCACCTCCGGCTCGTTGACAAGCGAGCGCGCGATCGTGAGCCGGCGCTTCATCCCGCCGGAGAGCGGCTCGACCTTGTCGTTCGCCCGCTCCGTGAGCTCGACGAAGTCGAGGAGCTCGTCCGCACGCGCGCCCAGCTCCTTGCGCGCGAGACCGAAGTAGCGGCCGTAGATGACGATGTTCTCACGCACGGTCAGCTCCATGTCGAGCGTGTCCTGCTGCGGGACGACACCGAGGCGGCCGCGGATCTTCACGCCGTCGCGCGCCGGGTCGAGGCCGAAGATGCTGAGCGAGCCGTCCGTCACCGGCGAGACGCAGCCGATCATGCGCATCGTCGACGTCTTCCCCGCCCCGTTCGGACCGAGGAAGCCGAACGCCTCCCCGCGCTGGAGGTCGAAGTCGATCCCGTCGACGGCGACGAAGTCGCCGAAGCGCTTCACGAGATCGCGTGCCTGGATCAACGGCTGGCCGTTCGTGCTCATCGTCCCAACGCTACCGACGGCCGATAGGCGCGCCGCGGCCGCACCAGCGGTCGCCTTCCAGGGATGTCGCGATCGGAATCCGCGCTTAGCGGATTCCGATCTGCGTTATGACACAGGCCTCCGTGAGGCCTTGGTCGCCTCGACGTCGAGGGCGATCTGCTCGACGAGTGCGGCCTCGCTGTCGAAGACCGCCTCGTCGCGAAGCCGCTCCCAGAGCTCGACGACGAGCCGTTTGCCGTAGAGGTCACCGTCGAAGTCGAGGAGGTACGGCTCGATGCGCCGCTCGGTCCCGCCGTAGTGCGGGTTCGTGCCGATCGAGACCGCCGCGTGGTGCCCGAGGCCGAATCCGGCGTAGATGCCGTACTGCGGACACGCGAGATCGGACTCCAGGCGCAGGTTCGCGGTCGGGTAGCCGAGCGTGCCGCCGCGCTGATCGCCCGCGACGACGACGCCGTCGAGCTCGAACGGCCGTCCGAGCATCGCCGCCGCGCCGACCACGTCACCCGCTGCGAGTGCCGTTCGGATCGCGGTCGAGGACACACCGGGAAGCTCGGACACGACGACGATCTCCAGGCCGAGGCGTTCGAGGAGTACGAGATCGCCGGAGCGTTTGACCCCGAACCGGAAGTCCTCGCCGGCGACGACGGCCTGCACCCCGGTCGCGCGGAGATAGCGCTCGGCAAATTCCTCGGGCGTCAGCTGCTGAAGCGCGGCGTCGAACTTCGCGACGACGACGGTCTCGACGCCGGCTGCGTCGAGAAGCTCCAGCCGCCGGTCGAGCGTGGTCAGCAGCTCGACCTTGTTTCCGAGCGCAATCCGCGGGTGCGGGTCGAAGGTGATGACGGTCGGCTCGAGGCCGGTGCCACGCACGGCGTCGATCACGGCGAGGTGGCCGCGATGCACGCCGTCGAAGCTTCCGATCGCGGCCGAGCGCGGGACGGACTCGAGCTCCGCCTGGGAGTGGACAACCCTCACGTGAGCCTCGCGAGGGCCTCGTCGGGCGAGAGCATCCGCTCCGGGTCGGCCTCGTCAACGCGAAACGGGCCGATCTCGGTCCTGCGCAGGGCGACGCAATGACCGCCGAGCGCGTCCGCGATCGCGCGGATGTACGTGCCCGACGAGACGAGCAGGTCGACGCGCGCAATCCCTTCGGCGTACTTCTCGAGCGCGAGCTCGTGCACGTGCATCGTGCGGACGGGCATCTCGACGACGACTCCGCGCCGGTGTAGCGCGTACGCGCGCTCGCCGTCGATCTTCACGGCCGAGACCGCCGGAATCGGCAGGTCGACCGCGCCGCGCAGCCCGTCGAGCGCGGCCTCGAGCTCGTCGAGCACGGGAGCAGAGTGCTCGTCGAGGCGCTCCCCTTCGATGTCGCCCGTGCTCGTCCGCGCCGTGAGGTCGATCTCCGTCACGTACCGCTTCGACAGACCCACGAAGCGTGGCTGGAGCCGCGTCGACGCACCGGAAAGGAGCAGCAGCAGGCCGGTCGCGAACGGATCGAGCGTTCCCGCATGACCGGTTCGCGCCCTGGTTTTGCGGCGCGTCGCGGCCACGATGGCGAAGGACGTCGGGCCTGCGGGCTTGTCGACGAGGATAATCCCGCTCGGGTGGAGCGCGCGCGGCGGCACTACCGCCTCGCTGCGGATCCGACCTGCTTCGCGACCTCGCGCACGATGAACTCCGTGAGCTCCTCCACCGAGAGATCGCTCGAGAACCCCGCCGCGGCACGATGACCTCCGCCTTGCGACTTGCGCGCGATGGCACTCACGTCGATCTCGTCCACCGACGAGCGCAGCGACACCTTGCGCGCCGGACCGCCCTCGCGTGGCGGCTCGCGGATGAGCGCGGACACGAGCGAGCCCTCCACCGAGCGCAGCACGTCGATGATCCCTTCGGAGTACGGCTCGGTCGCGCCGACCGCCTCGAAGTCGTCGCGGACGAGGTGCGACACGACGATCTCGCCGCCCTCGAGGACGTGGGCGCGCTCGAGCGCCCGTGCGAGGAGCTTCAGCTTCGCGAACTGGACGTTCTCGTAGACGCCCTGGAAGACGCGGTGCACGTCGGCACCCGCCTCGACGAGGTCCGCCGCGAGACGCAGCGCCTTTGGCGTCGTGTTCGCGTACTGGAACCGGCCGGTGTCGGTCACGAGCGCGATGTACAGCGCCTCGGCGATGTCGGGCGTGAACGCGACGCCCAGCTCGCGGATCACGTCTGCGAGCACCTCGCCGGTCGACGACGCGTCAGCGACGATGAGATTCACGTCGCCGAAGCGCGGATTGTCGTGGTGGTGGTCGATGTTGATCGTGAACCGCGCGGCGTCGACGACGCCCGCCTCCGCGCCCACGCGATTCGAGCTCGCGCAGTCGACGGCGACGAGAACGCGCTCGCCGAAGTCGGCCGGGCGCTCGCGCTGGAGCCCTCGCTCCTCGGCCTCGAGGAATCGGTACTCACCGGGGAGCGGCACCGGACCTCCGAGGAACATGACGACGTCCTTGCCGAGCTCGCGGAGTGCCAGACCTATTGCGAGCAGCGAGCCGAGCGCGTCGCCGTCGGGCGCCTCGTGGGACGTGACGACGAAGCGATCGTTCTCGTGGAGGGCGGCGACGACCGCCTGCATGTCAGCCTGGTTCGACATCGGAGTCCGCAGGAGCGAGCTCGTCGATCAGCTTGGTCAGCCGGACGCCCCGCTCGATCGCGGGATCGTATTCGAAGGTCAAGACGGGAGTCCGGCGTGTCCCGAGCTCGCGCGCAACCTGTGACTGCAGGACGCCGGCCGCCGACTGCAGGCCCTCCAGCGTTCGCGCCTGCTCGTCTTCTGAACCGAGCACGCTCACGAACACCGTCGCCTGTGAGAGGTCCGTCGTCGTTCGCGCGCCGGTCACCGTGACGAAGCCGATCCGTGGGTCCTTGAGGGTCGGCAGCGCCTCCGAGAGCGTCTTCCGAATCGCCTCGTTCACCTTCCTGCGTCTCTCAGCACTCGCCAGGGACGACCACCTCCCGCTCGGCTCGCAGAAGCTCCCACTCCTGCGAGCCGAGATACCGCTCAACCGCGTCGAGCAGACCCTGGAGCTCGGAGTGCCCGCGCGTCGCGCACGCCACGGCAAGCGTCGAGCGCTGCCAGAGGTCGTGATGGTCGACCTCGGCGACGGACGCGCCGAAGCGCTCGTGCAGCTGTGCCTTGGCGGACTTCACATGCTTTCGCTTTCCCTTGAGGGAGCCCGACTCCGGGAAGTGGAGCTCGACGGTGAGGATGCCGACGTAGCCGGTCGCCACGACGTCGGCCGTACTACTCGTCGTCGGCGGCAGGCGGCGCGGCGCTGGGTGCCTGGTCCATGTCCGTTCGCACGACTTCCCGCGTCTCGTAGGTCTCGAGGACGTCGCCTTCCTTCACGTCGTTGAAGCCGTCGAGGAGGATGCCGCACTCGAAGCCGTCGCTCACCTCGCGTGCGTCGTCCTTGAAGCGCTTGAGCTGGGCGACGTTCGTCTCGTAGATGACGGTTCCGTCACGGATGACGCGCACCTGCGCGCCGCGGCGGACGATGCCGGACGTGACCATGCAACCCGCGATCGTCCCGAGCCGCGACACGCGGAAGAGCGCGCGCACCTCGGCCTCGCCGAGCGTCTCCTCCGTCGAGACCGGGGAGAGCATTCCCACGAGCGCCTTTTGAATGTCTTCGGTGAGCTGGTAGATGACGCGATACGTGCGGATGTCCACGCCCTCGCGCTCCGCGAGCTGGCGCGCCTCCGCGCTCGGGCGGACGTTGAAGCCGACGACGAGCGCGTCCGAGGCCGACGCGAGGTTCACGTCGTTCTCCGTGATCCCGCCGACGCCGGTGTGGATGACCGTGACGCGCACTTCCGCGTGCTGGATCTTCTGGATCTCACCGAGCAGCGCCTCGACCGAGCCCTGCACATCGCCCTTGAGGACGATGTTGAGGTCCTGCACCTCGCCGGCCTCGAGATCGTCGTGCAGCGTCTCCAGGGAGACGCGGCGGCGCGGGCGCTGCGCGAACTGCTCGCGACGGAGCCGCTCTGCCCGCACGTTCGCGAGGTGCTTCGCCTGGCGCTCGTGCTCGACAACGCGCACGTACTCGCCAGCAGCCGGAGGGTGGTCGAATCCGAGTACCTCGACGGGCTCGCCGGGTCTGGCCTCGGCCACCTTCTCGCCGCGATAGTCGTAGAGCGCGCGCACCTTTCCCGAGGCGTCGCCCGCGACGGCAGCGTCACCGACGCGAAGTGTGCCGCGGTGTACGAGCACGGTTGCGACCGGCCCGCGCCCGACGTCCAGGCGCGACTCGACGACGACGCCCGACGCATCGGCAGCAGGGTTCGCGCGGAGGTCGAGCTCCGCGTCGGCGACGAGGAGAATCTTCTCGAGCAGGTCGGCTAGGTTCTCCTTCTCTCTCGCCGAGACCGCGGAGAACTGCGTCGTGCCGCCCCAGTCCTCGGGCTGGAGGCCCTCGGCGGCGAGCTCGCTCTTCACGCGGTCGAGATTCGCGTCAGGCATGTCCATCTTGTTGACGGCGACCACGATCGGCACCTCGGCGGCGCGTGCGTGCGAGATCGACTCCTTCGTCTGCGGCATGACGCCGTCATCCGCCGCGACGACGAGCACGGCGATGTCGGTCACCTTCGCGCCGCGAGCGCGCATGGCCGTGAACGCCTCGTGGCCCGGCGTGTCGAGGAACGTGATGCGTCGTCCACCCACCTCGGCCTGGTAGGCGCCGATGTGCTGTGTGATCCCTCCGGCCTCGGTCTCGACGACAGCGGCCTCGCGGATGGCGTCGAGGAGCGTCGTCTTCCCGTGGTCGACGTGACCCATGATCGTGACGACCGGCGGCCGGGGAGCGAGGTCCTCTTCGCTGTCGTCATAGGACGCCGGCTCGAGCTCCTCCTCTGCGGCGTGCTCGATCGTGATCTCACGAGCGAGCTGCGTCCCGATCGTCTCGACCTCTTCGTCGGAGAGCGACTGGGTGGCAGTGCGCATCTGGCCGAGCCCCATGAGGATCTTGATCAGCTCGGGCATCGGGACACCGAGTGCGTGCGAGAGATCCTTGACGGTCACTCCCGACTCGACCGTGATCGGGCCCGTCGGCGGCGGTGCCGGCGCCTGGCGAGGCTGCGGAGGAGCGTTGGTGCGGTCTCGGGCCTGCCGGCCCTGGCTACGCCCTCCCCCACCCTCGATGACCACGCGACGCTTCCGTCCCCCGGAGCCTCCGCGGGGGCGAATCGGGCGATTTGGTCCTTTGCGTCCGTCAGCCATGAGGGTTCAGTCTAGAGCGGGGAGGCTTACGCCTCCTCGCGCTCGTTCTCCTCCTCTGCAACCTCGGCGGTCAGCTCCGGCTCCTCGTCCAACACGGCGACGGCGCCGGCCTCCGCGAGAACCTCCTCGGCGGTTGCGTCACCATCGACCGCGACCTCTTCGACGACGGTGACCGGCTCGGGCTGGTTCGCGAGCTCCTGGTGGGCCGGCACGCCGCAGTAGCGCGAGCCGGGAAGCGCCGCGTTCGGGCAGCGCTTGCCGTTCGAGAGAACCGCGGAGCATCGTCCGGAGAACTCCTCGCCGTCCTCAGGCGCGCCATACGCGGCCTCGGCCTCGGCCTGGGCGAACTCCTGCTCCGACTGGATGTCGATCTTCCAGCCCGTCAGGCGCGTCGCGAGGCGGGCGTTGAGGCCCTCCTTGCCGATCGCGAGGGCGAGCTGGTCGTTCGGGACGATGACGGTCGCCTCACGGGTGTCGTCCTCGATGTAAACCTCGCGCACGCGGGCCGGAGAGAGCGCTTTGGCGACGAACCGCGCCGGCTCGGTGTTCCACGGGATGATGTCGATCTTCTCGCCGCGGAGCTCCGAGACGACCATGCGCACGCGCGAGCCGCGCGGGCCTACACACGCGCCGACCGGATCGACGCCCTGCATGTGCGACTCGACCGCGATCTTCGAGCGGTAGCCCGGCTCGCGTGCTACGCCGCGAATCTCCACGAGACCGTCCGCGATCTCCGGTACCTCGAGCTCGAAGAGCGCACGGATGAGCTCGGGGTCGCGACGCGAGAGGATGACCTGCGGTCCCTTCGTCCCCGAGCGAACCTCGGCGATGACCGCCTTGATGCGGCTCCCCTGCTCGTAGCGCTCGCCGTCGACCTGCTCGGACCGCGGGAGCAGCGCCTCGACGCGGCCGAGGTCGACGAGCACATTGTTGCGATCCCCGGCCTGCTGCACGATGCCCGTGACGACCTCGCCCTGGCGATCGACGTACTCCTCGTACATGATCGCCCGCTCGGCCTCGCGGATCCGCTGCTGGATGACCTGTTTCGCGGTCTGAGCGGCGATGCGGCCGAAGTTGTCCGGCGTCACGTCGGACCGCTGGATCTGATCCGGCGGTACCTGCGACCAGTCGAGCTCGAGGTCCTCGTCCGTGATGAGCGTGTGCTGGCGCTCGCCCGTCTCCTCCTCGAGTTGCTCGAGCTCGGTGATGCGCGCCTCGCGCGCCTCCTCGACAAGCCTGAACTCGATGTCCTCCGGAATCTCGATACCGAAAACGCGGAACTCGCCGGCGTCGTCGAGCTTGACCTCGGCGTGGCGCGTCGCTCCCGGTGTCTTCCTGTACGCGGCACGCAGCGCGTCCTCGAGGGCGGTGATCAGGATGCCCTCCTCGATCCCCTTCTCCTTCTCGATCAGCTGAATGCCCTCGATGATCTCCTGGCTCATGTGGTCAACCCCTCGTCGATCAGATTGGCCCGCACGATCGCGTCGTACGGGATGCGGATCTCGCCGGTGTCACCGGCCTCCAGCGTGATGGTGTCGTCTCCGGCCTCGACTAGCAGGCCGCGATGTCGGTTCTTTCTGCCGCCTTCCAGCCGCACGACGACGTGCGAGCCGACGGCCTCGGCGAAGTGCTCCGGCTTGCGCAGCGGGCGCTCTGGCCCGGGCGACGAGACGTCGATCGTGTAGTCGGGGCGATACGGGTCGAGAACGCGCGTCACATGCGCGCAGAGCGCGTGGTCGACCCCGTCCGGATGGTCGACGTAGACGCAGAAGCGGCTCGGCGAGAGCAGCTCGACGGCGAGCACCCTGACTCCGGGCACCCCCGCTTCGACCGCGGGTGCGATCTCCTCCTGCAGCGTCCGTTCTCTGGCATAGGTCGTGCTCATCAGCCTCCCTCAACAAAAATGGGCGCGACGCGCCCATTTCGTGAAGCCGGTGAAATGTGGTGCGGCCAGGATAGCACTCGTCCTGCGCGCGGCCGAGATCCGCGAGCGCGGATCTCGGCCGCGCGAAGATCCCTGGCCCCGGCCGCTTCGCGGCCGGGGCGCGCGAAGAACTTGACTACGCGTCGAGGAGGATCGTGACGGGTCCGTCGTTGACGAGCGCGACCCGCATCCGGGCACCGACGACCCCGCGCGAGATGCGCACGCCTTCGGCCTCCAGGGCTGCGCAGAACCGCTCGTAGAGCGGCTCTGCGCAGCCCGGGTCGGCTGCATCCGTGAAGATGGGCCGGTTGCCCTTGCGCGTGTCCGCGATGAGCGTGAACTGGCTCACCACGAGCGCCTCGCCGGAGACGTCGAGCAGCGAGCGGTCGAAGCGGCCCTCGTCGTTCTCGAAATTCGCAGCCGTGCAACCTTCCCGGCAAGGCGCTCGGCCTCCGCTGCGGTGTCCTCCCCGGCCGCACCGAGGAGCACGACGAGCCCATGCCCGATCTCCGCGACTGTCCCACCGCCGACCGTGACCGACGCGTTCCGGACGCGCTGCACGACCGCGCGCACGGCTACTCGAGGTTGTCGCCATCGGCAGGTGTCCGCGGCCGCAACGCACGGCCGAGCTTGATGTGCGGCGTGGCTTCCTTGCGCCGTCCCTGATTGACGAGAGCGCGACCGAGTGCGTAGTGGGCGAACTCGTCGGACGGATCGAGCTCGACGAGCGCGCGAAACTCGGCCTCGGCCTCCTCCCAGCGCCCGATCCGGAAGTACGCGATCCCGAGCGCTTCGCGGATCGAGCGCGACGTCGGCTCGGCGCGCTTCGCCTTCTCGAGCGACACCGTCGCCTGAGCCGGACGTCCGCTCCGCAGATGGCTGCGTCCGAGCTGGAAGAGTTCGTACGTCTCGCTCACGAGCCGTTCGCGGATCTGAGCGATCGGAGCGACACGAGGCCACGGAAGCGCGCCCACAGCGAAAGCTCCCGCCGTGCGGCGCGGATGAGCCGGCGCACCTCCCGGCGTGGCGAAACCCCACTTTGCCCGAGCGATGCCGATGGGCCGAAGCGGGCACGCGCCGCCGCGGCGGCG
>Ga0136631_10000399_pt1 | contig 13395 bp, 11 predicted proteins | sample AntDrymUQ6012206_2_FD_104655 | JGI IMG/M metagenome (GOLD analysis project Ga0136631, IMG submission 104655) | Polar desert sand microbial communities from Dry Valleys, Antarctica - metaG UQ601 (22.06) | ecosystem: Environmental > Terrestrial > Soil > Desert | place: Antarctica: Dry Valley... | reverse complement strand
GGTGAACACCGCGTCGGCGATCTTGGCCGTGTACATCACCGAGCCGCCGCCGACGGCCAGGAACGAATCGGCACCCGCCCCCTTGGCCTCCTCTGCGCAGCGGTCGACCACGTCGGTTGAGGAATCCTGCGGGACGTCGTCGAACACGCCGGCCACTTCCAGGCCACCGTCCTTGCAGCCGGCGATCACCCGGTCCACCAGGCCCGTCTCGCGGATCACCTTGTCGGTGACCACGAAGGCGCGCTTGGCCCCCTCCTTGAGGAACTCGAAGCCGGTGGACTCCAGCAGGTCGCGGCCGGCGATCACGCGCGTGGCGTTGGCCGCCTGGAAGAAGTCCTTGAAGCCCGCCATCTGGCGGGCGCCGAGCTCGGAGCCGGCCTCCATCAGGCTTCGACGAGGTCGGTGCGGCCCTTCTCCTCGAGCATCGACCGATAGCGCGGGAACACGGGCTTTACGAGGGGGACCAGCTTGAGGATCTTCGCCACCGGCCCCTTGGCCTTCATCTGGCCGCGAGCCAGGGCCACGGTCACGTTGACCTTCCCGAGCCAGAACTTGTGAGCGGTGTCGGCGTCCATGCTCATAACCACCTCGGGCTCGAGCTGGGTCTCACCGAGGTCCACTTGCCCTTCCTCGCCGTCGATCATCTTCACGGTTATCACCGACTCTGGGTTGGCATACCGGTACTGCACGATCGTGTTCGCCTTACGGAACTTGGGACCGAGCTCGTCGTCGGTGCCCAGGTCCTCGAACAGCGCGCCGATGAACTCGTAGACCTCGTCCGCATCCTTGAAGTAGGCCAAGTCGTCTCTCTCCTCGTAAGTGTCTGAATTCTGCGTGCGGGAGCCTACTTCGGGTGCGGGAACTGCGTTCCCACGAAGGCGTCCCACATGCGATCGGTGAGCAGCGCGCGCTGACCCATGATCAGGCGCGCCGACGGAGTGACCGGGTAACGCGCCTTCGGCCGAGAAGTGGTGATCGCCTTCTCTATGGCCTTCGCCACCGTCTCCGGACCGCCGCCGAGCTTGGCCGTGGGGCCTTCGTAGGCGCCCACGGTGGACGCGGCCACCGCCTGGTTGAACTCCGCGTAGGGACCGTCATCGCCGGTGCCGGAGTTCATCGAGCCCACCGCGGCCGCTGCGAACTCGGTGGTGATCAGGCCCGGCTCGATCAGCACCACCTCGACGCCGAAGCCGCCCAGCTCGAAGCGCATGGCGTCGCTGATGGCCTCAACGGCGTACTTCGTGGCGTGGTAGATCCCGCCGCCGGGAAACGTGAGCTTTCCGCCCATCGATCCCACGTTCACCACGCGGCCCTCGCCGCGCTCCCGCATCTTGGGCAACACCAGCTGGCTCATCCGGATGAGCCCGAACACGTTGGTCTCGAACTGTCTCCTGATGTCGTCGAGCTTCACCGACTCGACCGCGCCCGACTGGCTGTAGCCCGCGTTGTTGACCAGGGCCCCCACCGCCCCCTCGGCCTCCTCGACCGCTGTCACAGCCGCCTGCATCGACGTCTCGTCGGTCACGTCGAGTGCGAGGGTGTGGCAGCCCTTGGCCTTGAGGTCCTCGATGGCCTCCAACTTGCGCGCAGTGGCGTAGACGGTGTGGCCTGCGCCGGCAAGGCGCCCTGCCGTGGCCCGGCCGATGCCGGTGGAACAGCCCGTGATGAGCACCGTCTGGGATGGCCTTGCCATGGTGTCGCTCCTCGTATCGATCGCCTGAGCCGCGAGTATCGCCGCTCAGTTTGCATACCGGTGGGTATTCGGATACTTTGTGGTATGTGACTACCTCCACCGCAGCACTCCCGCCCGGACCGTCCATGCCTCGCGCGCTGCAGACCCTGGGCTGGCTCAAGCGGCCGATGCCCTTCATGCGAGGCGCGCAGGAGCGCTACGGCGACGTGTTCACACTGCGCTTCGGCCAGGAGACGCTGGTCTTCCTGACCCATCCGGACCACGTGAAGCAGGTCTTCACCGCCAAGCCCGATCAGGTGCATGCCGGCGAGGGCAACGCCATCCTGCTGCCCGTGGTGGGCGCCAACTCGGTGCTGCTGCTCGACGAGAAGCCCCACATGCGCCAGCGCAAGCTGCTGCTTCCCCCGTTCCACGGGGAGCGGATGCAGCGCTATGGCCAGCTGATGACCGAGATCGCCGAGGCGGAGATCGCGCGCTGGCCGCGCGGCGAGCCGCTGGAGCTCTGGCCCCGCATGCAGGCGGTGACCCTCGAGATCATCATGCGTACGGTCTTCGGGGTGGAGCAGGGTGGGCGCCTCGACGAGCTGCGGCGCGTGCTCTCGCGTGCCCTGCACAACGTGACCAGCGGGATCGCGATGGCCGCCGCGGCACTGCTGGGCGCCGAGCGCCTTGACAGAAGCACACTTCTACGGCGCCAGATGGAGCCCATCGACAGGCTGCTGCTCGATGAGATTCGACACCGCCGCGCCGACCCTGGCGTTTCAGACCGCGACGACATCCTGTCCCTCCTCGTTCAGGCCCGCCACGACGACGGGGAGCCCATGTCCGAGGCCGAGCTGCGCGACGAGCTGGTCACGCTGCTCGTGGCGGGCCATGAGACCACGGCCACGTCGCTGGCGTGGGCCGTCGAACGCCTCGTGCGCCACCCCGCCGCGCTTGCCCGCCTGCGCGAGGAGGTCGCAGAAGGCAGCGATGAGTACCCGGACGCCGTCGTGAAGGAGACCCTGCGACTGCGGCCCGTGCTGCCGATCGTCGTGCGCCGTCTGACCACTCCCATGGAGATCGGCGGCCACCTCATCCCCGCTGGGGCCACCGTCGCGCCGTGCATCTACCTGATCCACCGCCGTGAGGACGTCTACCCCGACCCGTCCGCGTTCCGGCCCGAGCGCTTCATCGAGCGGCCCGCGGGCACCTATACGTGGATTCCGTTCGGCGGCGGCGTGCGGCGCTGTCTGGGCGCGAGCTTTGCCGAATTCGAGATGAAGCGCGTCCTGGCCGCGATCGTCACCGAGCTCGACATGGACGCCGCGGCTCCCGGCGCTGAGCACGTCTCGCGCCGGGCGATCACGCTCACTCCCGGCAGCGGCGCGCGGGTGGTGGCGAGGCAGCGTAAGGGCGCACCGGTGGCGGCCTGATGGCCACCCAGCGGCTTACGCGCAAGGAGCGCCAGGCTCGCACGCGGTCCTCCCTGATCGACTCGGCGGGGCATGTGTTCAGCGAGCGCGGCATGGAGCACGCCACGATCGATGCCGTGGCCGAGCACGCCGGCTTCACCAAGGGCGCGTTCTACGCGAACTTCAAGAGCAAGGAGGAGCTCTTCCTCGCGATGCTCGACGAGCGCTTCGCCGAGCTCTCAGCCGAACTCGACAGCACGGTGGGGCCGGAGGGCGAGCCGGAGGATCAGGCTCGGGAGGCTGGCCTGAGCTCTGACCGATACGTGGCTGCGAACGAGGAGTGGGAGCGCCTGTTCTTCGAGTTCGCCGCCTACGCCGCCCGCAATCCCGAGTTTCGCGAGGAGCTCGTCGAGCGTTACCGGGGGCTGCGCGACCGAATCGCCGCGATCATGGGCCGGCGCGCGCAGGAGCTCGGCATCGAGCCCCCGCTCCCGCTCGACCAGATCGCGCTGATGACCTTCGCCATGGCCAACGGAGCGGCGCTCGAGCGGGTCCTGGAGCCCGAGGCGGTGCCCGAGGACCTCTACGGAAAGATGCTCGAGATCTTCTTCGCCGGGCTGCGCACGATGGTTGACGAGGCTCCGAAGGAGTGAGCACGCCCTTGGCCCCCGCCCCCTCGCGCGCTATCGTGACCCGCACAGGAGTGGCCTGTGGGGAACGGGTTCGCTTGCTGCGTGGCACCCGGAGGGGAAGCGCGCTGCGGCTTGAAAGTGGCCGTGTTCGCGTCGGAACTTCCGTCGTATCCGGCTAGTACGACAGGAGATCCCATGGCGTCCTTTCCAACTCGCTTCCTAAGACTCCGAGCCCCGGCCGCCGGCCGGGCGCGCGAGCGCTGGGGCCAGGGACCCGATGGTTCGGCGCCCACAGCCGGCACGGTGCTCAGCACCCCCTTTGAGGAGGGGCACCCGGGTGGACACTCAGACACCGAGTTGCTGGGACTGGCCCGGACCGGGGACATCGAGGCGTTCCGGGTGGTCTATAAACGCCACGGTGCCGCTGCCCTGCTGCTCGCCAGCCGGATCGTGGGCGACTCCGAGCTGGCCGCCGACGTGACCCACGAGACCTTTCACTCACTCTGGCGCAGTACCGCCAGCTACGACCCCGCGGCGGAAACCGTGTCCGCCTGGGTGCTCAGGATCACCCGCCGGACGGCAGAGGAGGCGCTGACACGCTCGCGCCTCGAAACCGGGCAGGCCCGTCCGGCCATCGACCCCGGAGCAGCTTGATCACGTCTGAGACGGCGGTGGCCCCGGGCCCCGACGAGATCCAGCCCGTGGCCAACGAGCGCCGGGACCGCATCATCACCGGCACCGTCACCGTCGTTCCCTTTCTGGCGCTCGGCCTGGTGTGCTGGCAACTCTGGGAGCGAGCCCTGAACTGGCACGACATTGTGGTCTTCTTGATCCTCTACATGGCCACGGGGCTCGGCATCACGGTGGGCTTCCATCGCCTGCTCACCCACCGCAGCTTCGAGACCCAGAGCTGGCTGCGGGCCACGTTCGCGGCGCTCGGCTCGGCCGCCGTCGAGGGACCGGTGATCTCCTGGGTGTCCGATCACCGCAAGCACCATGTCTACGCCGATCAGGAGGGCGATCCGCACAGCCCCCACGTGGACCACGGGGTGGGCTGGAAGGGCGCGCTGCGCGGACTCGCCCACGCCCACGTGGGCTGGCTCTTCCTACACGACCAGCGGGCATCGAAGGAACGCTTCGCGCGTGACCTGCTGGAGGACCCCGCTATCCGCTTCGTGGACCGGACCTTCGTGCTGTGGGTGGCGCTCGGCCTGCTCGTGCCGTTCGGGCTTGGCTACGCCCTGGGCGGCTCGCTGGAGACGGCGCTGACCGGCCTGCTCTGGGGCGGTGCGGTACGCATGCTCGTCCTTCATCACGTGACCTACAGCATCAACTCGCTTTGCCACTTCTTCGGCCGCCGCCGCTTCGACACCGACGACCATTCGCGCAACCTCCTATGGCTGGCGCCCCTGTCCTTCGGCGAGTCGTGGCACAACAACCACCACGCCTTCCCCACCTCGGCCCGGCACGGGCTGCGCCCATGGGAGATCGACACGTCCGCGATGCTGATTCGCGCGCTCGAGTCGGTGGGCCTCGCCTGGGATGTGGTGCGCGTGAGCGGCGAGCGCCAGGCCGCCCGCGCCGGCGCGCCTGCGCCTAGTGAGGCGTGAGAACCACTTTGCCGACGTTACGCCGCTGCGCGAGGTAGCGGTGCGCGTCCGGCGCGCGCTCGAACGCGAACGACTCAGCCACGACCGGCTTGAGAGCTCCATCGTTCAACAGCTCCTCGATCGCGCCCATGTAGGGCTCCAGGGAGCCCAGCTCGTCCCAGAGCGTGAGCATGTTCAGGCCGATCACGGTCTTTGACGCCGACATCTGCTTGATCAGGTTGAAGCGCGGCATGCGAATCGCCGCGCGCGCGGCCATCACCACGTTGCGCTTCTCGCCTGACATCACCGACGACGCTCCAAAGGCCACCAGCCGCCCACCGGCGCGCAGCAGGTCATAGCTGCGGCGAAAGCTCTGGCCGCCAACCGCGTCCATCACCACGTCGACCTTCTCGAGGCCCTTCTCCCACCCGGGCTGGGTGTAGTCGATCGCCTGGTCCACCCCGAACGAGCGGATCGCGTCGTGCTTGCCGGGGGAGGCCGTGCCGAGCACCTCGGCACCCAGGTGCTTGGCGATCTGGGTGGCGGCGATGCCCACGCCCCCCGCCGCCGCGTGCACGAGCACGCGCTCGCCGGGCTGCAGGGACCCGAAGCGCACCAGGCCGAGGTAGGCGGTGAGGTAGTTCACGGGGATGGCCGCGCCCTGCTCGAAGGAGAGCTCGCCGGGGAGCGGTGACGTGTCGGCCACGTTGGCCACCACGCGCTCGGCATAGCCACCGAAGCGGGTGCCGGCCATCACACGGTCGCCCTCGGAAACCCCCTCCACCCCGCTGCCCAGCGCCGACACCGTGCCAGCCACCTCATAGCCCACGACCACCGGCGGCTTGGGCGCGTCGGGGTAGAGGCCCACCCGCGCCATGGTGTCGGCGAAGTTCACTCCGGCGGCGGCCACCTCGATCGCCACCTGGCCGGCGCCCGGCGTGGGATCGGGGCGCTCCTGCACCTGGAGCACCTCCGGGGCCCCGTGCTCGGTGATCACCACGGCTCTCATTGGCTTCAGCGTATGGCAGCGATCTCCGGGGCGGGGCCGCGCATGAGCAGCCAGCCCAGCCCGGCCGCAAGGAACTGCACCGCCGCGGCTATCAGCAGCGCCCCGGCCGAGCCGGCGGCCAGCACCACCGGCCCGGCCAGTGCCGCGCCCGAAGAGAACGCGCCCACCTTGATCCCGGCCGCCGTCGTGAACACCTGGGCGTGCAGTTCCGGCGGGACGAAGCGCTGGCGGGTGGCAAAGGTAGCCGCCAATCCGGGGCCGTCGGCCACTCCCGCGAGCGCCACCACGGCGAGCATCAGCGGGAGGCTGTCCTGGATCGGCCACAGGAGCATGAGGCCGCCGAAGATGGCAATGGCCACGACCACGATCGACTCCGACGGGAAGCGGTGCTGGAGGCGAACGAGAAAGAGTGCCCCGACCATCGAGCCGAAGGCGAACGCGGCCCAGAGGTAGCCCGCCGCACTGCGTTCGGCGTCCAGGTGCTCGACGCAGAAGAACGGGAACGCGACGGTGAGCAACCCCAGGCCGGCCAGTCCCAGCGCGCCGGCTACGGTGATCCCGCGCAGCTGGGGTACCGCCACTATCCGCACGAGCCCCTCGCGCGCGATCGAGAGCAGCGACGAGCCATCGCCGCGTTCCCGTCCGCCGCGGTCAAGGCCGGGGATGGCCAGGATCAGCGCGAGGGCAGCCAGCGACAGCACGATCTCCACCACCAGGGACGCCTCGGGCGAGAACACGGCCGACAGCGTGCCGGCGAGGGCGGGGCCGACGATCAACGCCAGGTTGAAGCTGGACGCCTCCACGGCGTTTGCCGGTGTGAGCAGCTCGTCCGGTACCAGAACGGGGATGAAGCTCGTGAAGCCGCCGAAGGAGAGCGGGTAGGTGAGCCCAGCCACCAGCGCGGCGCAGGGCAGCAGCGCCGCCGGGGCGTTGCCGGCGAGCGCGAGGATTCCGAGCAGGCTGGCCGAGATCGCCAGCTGGTCGATCACCATCAGCATCCGCCGGCGTCCGGTGAGGTCCAGCCAGGCCCCCAGCAGCGGGCCCGTGACCAGGCTGGGCAGGGTCACCGCCGCCACGGTGGCGCCCGCCAGAGCGGCCGAGTCGGTGCGCTCGAGCACCAGCAGGACCACGCCCACCGAAAACATCTCGTCGGCCACGCGCGCCAGGGTCGCGGCGCCGAGAAACGCTGAGTAGCCGGGCTGGCTGCGCAGGCTGAGGAGGCTCGAGCTACCCACCCGGCCATCGTCGCAGCCGCTAACTAATCGTCGTCCTCCCTATCGCGGTCGTCGTCCTCGTCGTCGTCCTCCCGGTCGAGCCGCAGTCGGGTGATCGGCGGATCGTGGTCGGAGGCCTGGTCGGAGAACTCGGCGTTGATGTGAACGGCGTCGTAGTCCGGCCGGCCGGCGAACAGCAGCGCGGGACTCACGAGGATGTGGTCGAGCACCTGGGCGTTGCCCTGGAAGATGAACGAGTAGCGGTCTGACTGCGGCAGCAACCGCCACAGGTTCACCAGCTCGCGGTTGCCTGGGGGATCGTCGCCCTCCTCGAGCACCCGCAGGGTCTCCGAGAACTCGAAGTCGTTGATGTCACCCAGGACGACCACGCGCGCACGCGGGTCGATGTCCAGCAGGCGGCGGACAAACGCGTTCAGTACGCCAGCCTGCCCGCGCACCGTGTCGGCGGGATTCGTGGCGCTTCCTCTGCGCTGGAGCTCGCTCGGGCGCCGCGGCTCCTGGAAGCGGCCGAAGATCGGGTCATCGCCTCCCTTAGAGCTGAAGTGGTTGCCGACCACGAAGAGCGGCCGGCCGCGGTAACGGAACTCGCCGGCGAGCGGCTTACGGCTGTTGGTGAACACGGGGTTGGTCGGATCTACACGTCCCGGACTGAGCGTGAGCTGCGCGCCGTCGGGCCCCGCGACGGGCTCGGTGGGGGTGGTCGCCGTGCCGCCGGGTCGGTCGACAAACGACAAGTCGCGGCGGTCGGTGCGGAACAGGAAGGCCACGCGGATGTTGCCGCCGGGCTGGCCGCCGTCGGAGGCAGGGGCGGGGTCGATCTGGCGGACGTCATACGTCGGGCCGCCGGCTCGCTCGATCGCCTCGATCAGCCGGGCGTAGGTCACGTCGGCGTTCGTGGGGGCCGGGCTGGCCGCGCCGTCGTTGTCCTGGATCTCCTCGAGGCTCAGGATGTCCGGCGAGCGGAGGTTGGTGATGATCTGCCCGGCAATGCGGTCGTAGCGCTCCTGCGGATCCGCCCCGTCGAGGTTCTCGACGTTGTAGGACGCCACGGCAAGCTCCTTCTTGGCCTTGCGCGAGCGCGTGCGCTCCGGCTGCAAGCCGCCATCGGTGACGGCCGGGCGGTTCACGACCAGGAACTTGAAGTTGCCGAAGCTGTAGTCCACCACGGCTCGGACGGGCTCGGCGAAGCGATCTCGGACGTCGACGTCAGGCAGGAACGGCCCGGTCGGATCGTTGGCGTCGTTGAGGATCACCCGCTCGGGATTGAAGTCCCCCAGGCGGTACTCCTGCGGCGCCGTGGAGTCGAAGCCTCGGACGGTGATCGGTCCTCGCGCCCCGCGCACGTTCGCGTCCGCTCCGCTGTCCGCCACGACCGGGATCTCGCGGTTGGACCCGAAGTCGCTCGTAGGCGCGACGGCGACGGCGTTGCGGACCTCTGTGAGCATGCCCTCGAGGCTTTCGTAGAAGTCGATGCCGTCCTCGCCCGGGTCGAAGGTGGGGTCCTGGTCGGCCGGCGTAGGGCTGGATTTGGCCTCGACGTCGCCACTGGTGGCCGTGGGGTCCTCCCCGCCAGGGTCCACGGTGTCGTTGTCCACGATCTCCTTGGGCGGCACGCGCCCACCGCGCCCGACGATGGTCGGCGCAACTACGCCTGAGCCCACGGGAGTCGTGGTGGCGCGGGTGATCTCCGTCGTGGAGAGATTCGCGTTCGAGCTTCCGCCCGGACGGAACTCAGTGATCTGCCCGGAGACCGTGATGGCCGTGCCCGGCTGCACCGCCGCGTCCGGCGCGGCGCTCGTGAAGACGAAGATTCCCTCCGACGTACGGGGGTCCTCGTCGGGCACGGAGTCCTGGTAGAAGAAGCCGTTCCTGCGCAGCGAGGTGACCACGCCCGGCACCGCCGCGACGAATGCGCCGCGATATGGGGAGAGGTGCTGGCGACCCTGGATGTCGCGGATCCGCAAGCCCTCGACAGACGAATCCGTGCGGAAGGACGACGTGAAGTCCGAGGTTGGGGTGTCCGGCGGATCGTCGGTGTCCCGGTCGCTCACCCCTGCTGCGCGCACGGTGACCGTGCACTGGGTGTCTCGTGGCAGCCGCTCGTTCGGGTTGAGCGTGAACACCGTGCCGGCGTCGTTGGAGGACAGCGCGAAGGCCACGTCCTGGTCGCCGCAGCGCAGTTCGAATGCCGAGGGCCCGGCGTTCACCGGCTCGGAGAAGCTCACGTCCACGTTCGTCTCGCGCGGGACATTCGTGGCCCCGTTCGGGGGATTCGTGCCCGTCGCACTGGGAGGCTGGTCCCCGGGGGTCAGCGTGTCGTCGCATGCGTTGCCGCAGAAGGTGGCGTTGTTGGCCTTCGGCCCGGTGAAGTCGCCGGCGTTGTCGTCTGTGTCCTGGAGCCCCGCGAAAGCCCGCTCGAAGCTGTTGTCGCCGTTGGCGGTGGGAATCGTGAGACCGGTGCCCTCCTTGCAGGTGCTCGCGGTCGAGCCCACCTGGTCCAGGACCACCCCAGAGCCGTTGGTGATCTGGACGCCGCCGTTGTCGGAGATGCCGGTGGCGTAGTTCTGATCGCGCGGGGCCGCCACCGGGTACTGGCCGCCCGTACCGCTTGCGTGGTTGGCGAACAGGTATCGCCCCCCGGCCGGAATGCTGCGGTTGGCGGGCACCGTTGCCCGGACGCCGCTCGGCCCGGTGGTGCTGCACCCCACCAGTCGGAACCCGGCGATCGGCTGCCGCGTGGGGCCCCTGTTCACGAGCTCCACGAACTCGTCATTGCCCCCAGTGGGCCCGCGAAAGCGGAACTCCGAGACCTTGATGTCGGACTCCGCGGCAACCGCCGGGCCGGCGATGGCGAGCGCACCCGTGAGGGCGGCGAGCAGGCTGAGCAGGACACGGAACGACATCAGGCGGAACTCCTCGGCTCGGGAAGGGGGCACCTTGCCAGCGGGCCGCGAACCTCTTGTTGTGCTCCCGTCATCGGTTGGAGACGCTCTTGTAAAACCGCGAGCTGTCGCCCCACGAACCGGCCTGGGTAGGCTGCCGAGCATGATCGCCGTGACCTTCCAGGGGCCGGGCGAGGTGCGCGTGGAGGATCGCCCCGAGCCGGAGTTGATCGCCGACGGCGACGCGATCGTGGAGGTAGAAGCCACCGGCGTGTGCGGCTCTGACCTGCACATCTACCACGGGCGGGTGCAGATCGAGCCCGGCTTCGTAATCGGCCACGAGTTCGTGGGGAAGGTGCTCGCCGCCGGCCCCGGCGTGACCCAGGTGGCCGAGGGCGACCGCGTTCTGGGTTGCTACTGCACGGCTTGCGGGCACTGCTTCTTCTGCCACCGCGGCGAGTTCCACAAGTGCGACCACGGCCGCGTGTTCGGGCATGGGAAAACGCTGGGCGACCTCCAGGGTGCCCAGGCCGGCCAGGTGCTCGTGCCCGACGCCGACCGCACCCTGCGCAAGGTGCCCGAGAGGATGTCCAGCGACGTCGCACTCTTCGCCGGCGACGTGATGGGCACGGGCTACCACGCGATCGACCAGGCCGAGATGAAGCCCGGCGACACCGTCGCGATCCTGGGCCTCGGTCCGGTGGGCCTGTGCGCCGTGCAGTCCGCCAAGGCGGCCGGGGCGTCGGAGGTGATCGCAATCGACACGGTGGACGAGCGTCTGAGCATGGCCGAGTCATTTGGCGCAACGCCGGTGCATCTCACCGAGGGAGACCCCCGTGGCGCCGTAAAGGCCGCCACCGAGGGCCGGGGCGTGGACGTGGTGGTGGACGCCGTGGGCCACCCCGATGCCTTCGACATGGCCTGCCGCCTGGCGCGCAAGGCCGGCACGGTGTCGGCGATCGGTGTGTACGCCGAACGCATGGAGGTACACATGGGTGTGGTGTGGATCAAGGCGCTCACCGTGCGCACCGGACACGCCAACGTGATCGGCCATGTGGACCGGGTGCTGGCGATGATGGACGCCGGCGTGCTCGACCCCAGCCCGCTCGTGACCAGTCACATGAAGCTCGAGGACGCCGTCGAGGCCTACGCCGCGTATGACCGCCGCGAGGCGCTGAAGATCGTGATGGAGCCGTGAGCGCCGAACACTTGGACGAGGCCCTGCGCCAGCAGCTCTCTCACTGGCGCACGTCGCTCGGAAGCGGAGCCGTAAGGGTGGGCTGGAAGATCGGCCTGAACGTGCCCGAGGTCCAGCAGAAGCTCGGCTTGGAGCGCTCCGTGGTCGGCAACCTCACCTCGGCGACTCTGCTGCGGCCCGGTGCGAGCCACTCGCTGGCCGGCACGGAGAATCCCAAGGTGGAGCCGGAGATCGCGATCGAGGTGGGCGCCGACGGCTCGATCGCGGGACTGGCCGCCGCGATCGAGGTCGTGGACTTCGACCGCCCGGTGGAAGACGCCTACGAGATCGTCTCAACCAACATCTTCCATCGGGCCGTGGCGATCGCCAGCTCCGAGCACGATGTCTCACCCGAGGGGCTCACCGCCGTGCTCAGCGTGGACGGCGAAGAGCGCGAGAGCGCGCCCGCCGACAAGTTCGACCTTCCCGCAATCGTCGCGCTGGTGGACGAGACGCTGGCCGCCGCCGACGAGAGCCTGGAGGTGGGCGACCGCATCATCGCCGGCTCGCTCACCACGCCCGTGGACGTTCAGCCGGGCCAGCGCGTGTCGCTTGACCTGGGGCCGCTGGGGCATGTCGAGATCGACTTCACCGACTGACACACAGGAGGATCATGACCCCCACCGCCCTGCCCGACGCCCTCTCCGACTCCGCCCGCTCCTTCGCCGCAGGCCCGCATGAGCTGCTGATCGGCGGCGAGCGCGTGGCCGCAGCCGACGGGCGCACGTTCGCCACGATGGATCCCTCCACCGGCCAGAAGATCGCACAGGTGGCTCACGGCGGCGCCGAGGACGTGGATCGCGCAGTACGCGCCGCGCGCGAGGCGCTGGAGGGCGACTGGACCCACAGGACAGTGCCCGCCAAGCGCGCCGCCATGCTCTTCGAGCTGGCGCGGCTGGTCGACGAGCACTCGGGCGAGCTGGCCGAGCTGGAGTCGCTGGACAACGGCAAGCCGGTGAAGCTGGCCAAGGTCGTGGACGTTCGCTTGGCGGCCGAGCACCTGCGCTACTTCGCGGGCTGGCCCACGAAGATCGTCGGCCAGACCATTCCCGTCTCGACTCCCGGCATGCACGTGTACACGCGGCGTGAGCCGGTGGGCGTGGCCGGGCAGATCATCCCGTGGAACTTCCCTTTGCTGATGGCGTGCTGGAAGGTCGCCCCCGCGCTGGCCGCGGGCTGCACCACCGTGCTCAAGCCCGCCGAGCAGACCCCGCTCACCGCGCTGCGCCTGGGCGAGCTGGCGCTCGAGGCCGGCATCCCCGCCGGCGTGCTCAACGTGGTCACCGGCGATGGCGAGACCGGCAAGGCGCTCGTGGAGCACCCGGGCGTGGACAAGCTGGCGTTCACGGGCTCCACCGCGGTAGGACGCGAGATCGGCGCCTCCGCCGGGCGCGCGCTGAAGCGCGTGACGCTGGAGCTGGGGGGCAAGTCTCCCAACGTGATCCTGCCGGACGCCGACCTGGAGGCCGCCGTGAAGGGCAGCTACCAGGCGATCTACTACAACACCGGCCAGGCCTGCAACGCGGGCTCACGGCTGTTCGTGCAGAAGGATCAGTTCGACGAAGTGGTTTCCGGCCTGACCGAGGCTGCGCAGAAGGCGCGCGTGGGACCCGGGCTGGAGGAGGGCACCCAGCTGGGGCCCGTGGTGTCAGCCGAGCAGTACGAGCGGGTGCGCGGCTACATCGAGAAGGGCCGGTCGGAGGGCGCCGAGCTGGTGACCGGCG
>Ga0136631_10000398_pt1 | contig 13420 bp, 13 predicted proteins | sample AntDrymUQ6012206_2_FD_104655 | JGI IMG/M metagenome (GOLD analysis project Ga0136631, IMG submission 104655) | Polar desert sand microbial communities from Dry Valleys, Antarctica - metaG UQ601 (22.06) | ecosystem: Environmental > Terrestrial > Soil > Desert | place: Antarctica: Dry Valley... | reverse complement strand
CTGTGGCGCAAGACGAGCACCGGCACCCAGACCACCGAAGGCGACCGCTTCGTCGAACGGATCCTCTCGATCCGCGAGACCTGCCGCTGCCAGGACCGCCCCATGCATCCCTACCTCGTCGACGTCCACAACGCACGCCTCACCGGGGCACCGATCCCGACGCCGCTCACCGCGTGACGCCCCAATCACGAGGAACCTGAACGCGTACCCCTCGCAGGGCCTGCGACTCGGCGAGATCGCCGATCACTGTGGGACCACTCAGGAATCCCAAGTAGCCGACGGTGGCTACGGCCGCGAGCGCCTGGCCGGGACCCGCCCCACCACCGATCTCGTCGCCGCGTCCGGCGGTACTGAACACGACCGGCACCCCCCGGCGAAACCGCCACCAACGAGCCCAAGCAGACCACGCCCACGACCGGCTGGTGGACCAGCAGGGCAATTCCAAGCCCTGCCGTCGGCAGCAGGGCAGCGGTAGAGACCGAGTGTTGGCCCAGGCCTCGGCGTTCACGTGATCATGACAAGAGCGCGGGCCCCGCGGCAACGCACGGGGGGAAGGACGTACGCGGGGGCCCTCAGACCAGGCTAGGTGCCATCACGCACGCGCGGTCACAAACTGGTGAACGAGGCATGAACAGCGCGTTTCGCGCCTATCACTCTAGGAAACAGTGGCGGGCTGCACCGGACAGCGCCCGCCGGCTTCACCGACTTCATCAAGGTTCGGCGGACTCGGACACGCACACGTCTCGCCTGAACGACAGCCACGGGAGGCACGACACGACGACCTCGTCGAAGCGGGACGGGTCCCACGTGTCCTGAGCTGCGCCGGTCGAATCGGGATTCCCGCCGACGACGCCCTCGACCGTCACGCCTGCGTCGCGTAGCTGCTGCACGGCCCGTTCCATACGCTCCGCGGTGGCCGTGTCGCGCGCTCGCTCCAGGCGCTGTGCGTTCGCCGTGCGGGGCGCGCACAGCGGGCCCGTGCCGACGCACGCGGGTGCGACAAGCGTAATTTGCACCGGACCGGCGTCCGCGCGCCTGACGATCGCGTCGCGGACCTCTTCGGATTCGATGCTGCGGTTCGCAACGACGAGCAACCTCATGATGTGAGACATGGAAATTTGCCCTCCCCGCGGCAGTCGTGACCAGTAACTCAACGTACGCCTGGTTACTCGGTCCCACAAGACTTAGAAAGGTCGGGCACGCGAAGTCTCCGCGGCTGCTAGCGCACATTTCGGGTACACCAGCACCGGCTTTGTGCGTACCGGAGTATGCGAAACCCGTGTGTCTGACGTGAATTACGCGGTACGCGCTCGCCCTGACGGGTTGGGGTTGATGGTACCTCCGCATCCACTGACTCCTGTCAATGTTCGGTGGGGTCCGGATAAGGAACAGGCGCTCTCGCGACGATATGCGTCACGCGGGCTCCGGTGAAGCGCTCGACGCGGCGGCGCAGGTCGGCGGCCATCCAGCGCGAGACCCCGGTTGGCAGCGTCGCGACGATGACCTCGTCGAAGCGGCGTGGGTCCCATGCGTCCTGCACGGCGACCATCGGGTCGGGATCCCCCACCACACCCTCGACCGGCACGCCCGCCTCGCGCAGTCGCCTGCAGCGCTTGCTCCAGTCGCTGCGCCGTCGCCGTGCGACGCGCGCGCGGCGGGCCAGATTCGCTGGATGCGGGCGCGACGAGCGTCACGTGCACCGGACCAGCGGCCGCGCGGTCCACGATCGCGTCGCGGATCTCGTCCGAACTCGATCGTGCGGTTGGCGATGACGAGCAACTTCGTGGTCCACCGTATCCCCTCGCGCAAGTTGTGACCGACGTCGCGAACGTACGCCCAGTACCCCCGGATGCACAAGCTCTACAAAAGTACAGATCGGGGGCGAATCTATGAACCTATTTGTGGTAAATCATATCCCGAACCAGCTGGTTCTCTGACGAGCGCGCCGGCCCGCAGACCGAGTCGTCCTGCATGCCCGCCGCAGAGAGCGCGCACGATTCGGCTGGCCATTACCGCCGAAAACGGCAACGAGGCTTTAACACCAGGCTCGCAGGTACCCGACACGATCGTGGCTCAAGGGGACGCGTGCTTCGCTGCGGTGAGGCTGGCGTTGAGAACCACCAGTTCGCGGTCGCACGCAGGACGGGACGCCGGCGGGCGCAGGAGGAAGGATCATGGTCTCCCGGTCCGATGAAACTCCGGGCATTCAAGCACCCGCCGCCCTGCCGCGGACGCGGACAGAGACTGCGACGCTCGCTGAGCTCGCCGCGAACGATCAGGCACCTTCGCTCATACGGTCGGCGCTCGCGTTGGCGGTGCTCTCTCATGCCGGTCAGCGGCGCGAGAGCGATGGCGCAGCGTTCATCGAGCATCCATTGGAGGTCGCAGGGCTACTGCGCGATGCCGACTGCTCGGATGTCGTCGTCGCCGCAGGTCTGCTGCACGACCTCGTGGAGGACACCGATGTCACCCTGGCCGATCTGGCGGCGCGCTTCGGCGCAGACGTCGCACATCTCGTGCAGGCGGTCAGCGAGGACCCGTCCATCCCGACCTACCGCCAACGCAAGCATGCGCTGCGCGAGCAGGTTCGCAAGGTCGGCGGCGACGCGGCGCCGCTGTTTGCCGCCGACAAGATCGCCAAGGTCCGCGAGTTGCCCGACCGACTCAGACGCGACCAGGCCCGCTGCGGACACCGCGCGCGCGAGCGCTTTGAGCGCTACCACGAACTGCGCCTCGAGCACTACCAAGAGACTCTTCGGATGCTCCAGGACATCGCTCCCGGAGATCCGCTCGTCAAACGGCTCGCCACCGAGCTCGACAACTACCAGCGATCGCGATCTGCCCCGGGATGACAGATCAGCGCCCGGCGTGCCTCAGCGCCGCACCACCCGGAACGCCCCGCGCATGAACGGGTGCACGCGACAGAAATAGTTGTAGGTCCCCGGAGACAGGCGCTTCGGCGTCTTCCACTCGATGCGGTTGGCCGCCGCCGTGGCCTGCCTCGGGCCGTAGCCCAGCTCGCCCGAGTCGAACGTCGCCTTGCCGTCCGCGAGCGGATAGGCGATGCCCGTCGCCTTGTTGCAGGGCACCTTGCAGGACGTGATCGTGTGGTAGATCGCCAGGTCGGGGTCCTGGCCCTTGGGCGAGTCGAGGTTGCGGAACGTCAGCCTGTCGCCCTGCCTGACCGTCGGCGGCCGGCTCACGATGCCGGTGCGCGTGAGGTCGCCGAGGGCGTAGACGAACGACTTGATGTCGACCGACGCGATCTGCGCGCCCGACCGCATGTCCCGAGCGTCGGGCAGGACCGGCTCGCCCGTCCCGCCGTGGTTGTCGTTCTCGGGCAGGTGGCCGTGCGTGACGACGCCGTGCCAGTCGACCGGTTGCGTGAACGGGTCGCGGCCGCTGACGTCGGTGGCCGTCGTGTACCAGAGCGGGTCGATGATGCCCATGACCTCATACCAGGAGGCCCGCGAGGTGTCATAGGTCGTGGAGACGCTCAGCGGGTCGCCCTTGCGGACCGCGATGCGCCAATCGGGCTTGGTGAACGTCATCGAGGCGTCCCACGAGACGGCGCCGGCCGGTTCGTAGTACTTGGCTTCCGAGCGGAAGATCGTCTTGGTGCGGTCGCCGCGCGAGGACCTCAGATCGACCCAGAGACCGCCCGGGTGGACATGCCCACCGGCCGCCACGAGCGTCATATCAGCGGGCGCGGTGACGCGCTGTTGCGACCCGATCTTCCGTCGCTCGGCGCCGCGCGCGTCCTCGGGGAACGTGTAGCGGCCGTTCTTGCCCCACCCGCGCTGCGCATCGAAGACGGGGTAGGCGCCCTGGCCGACGTCCAGCCAGAGCGGCTGGACCTCCTTGATGTGCGCAGCGGCGGCGGCGGGCGCCGGCACGAAGTCGATGTCCCAGGTGATGTACACCCGCGCTTTCGCCGGCGTCAGGTTGTGCAGCATGTAGTTGAGGATCCAGGGATCACTGGGGTCATAGCGGTAGCCGAACCCACGCGGGAACTGCGTGATCGTCTTCTCCTCTCCAACGGCGAACGTGGGGTAGCCGCGCATGCCCCAGACGCCGTGATGCAGATGCAGAACGTCCACGGCGGGCTTCTTGCCGTCGGTGTAGGTCAGGTCGGGATGAAAGCGGGTGATGTAGCCCGGAACGCGCGGCTTCTCCATGTTCGGGCGAAAGACGATCGGGTTCTGCCCAGGCCGGATCAGGATCGGGCCGTAGCGATAGCGCTGATGCTCGACACCTGCATAGTCGACCGGAGCGACGACGCCGTCCGCGGTGCGCGCGGCCGGCGCGGCGGCCGCGGTCGGCGGACCGGAATCCTGTCCGCCGCACCCGGCGCCGAGCAGCCCCGCGCGACCAGGGCGGCGACCAGAAATCGACGCCTTAGCTTCACCTGAACGGACATGAATCGCCTCCGCGAGTTTCCTGACACGGCCTCGTAGCAACAGCTTTGCAGGCACTGCAAGCGCGGGCTGATCGCCGTTGGGCTGGTCGCCGTGCCGGTCGTGAGCGCGTCAGCGCGAAGTGCTGCACACCTCCCTGGGCGCGGACGGCTCCCCGGTGATACAGCGGCGCGGAGCCGACGCGCTCAAGCCTGCCGCGGGATGACGACGGCCGCGCCGGTGAGCCGGCCGGTGCGCATGTCGTCGAGCGCCTCGTTGACGGCCTCCAGCGGGTAGGTCGTGACGTGCGAGCGCACGGGCACGCGCGGTGCGAGCTCGAGGAACTGCATGGCGTCCTCGCGCGTGAGATTGGCGACCGAGCGCAGCGTGCGCTCGCGCCAGAGGCGCTCGTAGGCGAAGCTCGGAATGTCGCTCATGTGGATCCCGCCACAGACGACCGTGCCGCCGGGCGCGACGGCGCCGAGCGCGATCGGCACGAGCGCGCCCACGGGCGCGAAGATGATCGCGGCGTCCAGCGGCTCGGGTGCCGGCTCGTCCGACGCGCCCGCCCACTGCGCGCCGAGCTCGCGCGCGAGCGCCTGCGCCGCGACGTCGCCGGGGCGGGTGAATGCGAACACCCGCCGGTCCTGCCAGCGCGCGACCTGGGCGAGGATGTGGGCGGCGGCACCGAAGCCGTAGAGGCCGAGGCAGTGGGCGTCGCCGCACATCCGCAGCGCGCGATAGCCGATGAGTCCCGCGCACAGCAGTGGCGCCGCCTGCACATCGGTCCAGTCCCCGGCGAGGTCGAAGCAGAAGCGCTCGTCGGCGACGGCGTACTCGGCGAAGCCGCCGTCGATGTCGCGGCCGGTGAAGCGCGCGCGCTCGCAGAGGTTCTCGCGGCCCGAGCGGCAATAGCGGCAGACCCCGCACGTCCAGCCCAGCCATGGCACGCCGACGCGGCGGCCGCCGGGCTCGACGGTCGCGACGATCTGGTGGCCCAGGATGCGCGGCGGCTCGGTGATCGGGACCTCGCCGTCGAGCAGGTGCAGGTCGGTGCGGCACACGCCGCAGGCGCTCACGCGCAGCAGCAGCTGTCCGTCGACCGGCCGCGGGATCTCACGCTCGACCGCTCGCAGCGGCCGTCCGATCTCTTCGAACTGCATGGCGCGCACGAGGATTGCACTGTGGCAGGCGTGCGATGGGAAACGCCGTCAGTCGTCGGCGCCCATGCCGGGAATCGTCCCGGCGTGCTCCAGGCTGCCGTGGCCGTTGCTCGAGATGACGTGCTCGTACGAGGGGATCTCCGGGTCCTCGGGCGCGTTCAGGCGCCGCTCGAGCTCGCCGAGGACGATCCCGAAGAGCAGGTGGCGCCACGTCGCCTGGGCGAAGGCGCGCCAGTTCGCCGCCAGCCCCGGCATCTCGTCGCGCGCGGGGTGCACACGGTCGACCGCGATCGTCAGCGGCCAGGTCGCGAGGTGCTCGGCGAGCGCGACGATCGGGCCCCGGCTCCACGACGGCAGCGGCAGCCGCGAGGCCAGGCTCGCATAGGCGGCGCCGATGAGCGCGCCGTTGCCGAGATGCATCGCGATCCCGACCACCGGCCAGGCAGGGCCGCGCGTGATCGTCTTGCCGAGAAGCTCGGTGTCGTCGTAGTCGACGCCGAAGACCGGCTTGTCGAGCGTCTGCTGCGCTGCCCATACCCCGGCGGCGACGGCGCCGGCAAAGGCTCCGCGGATGGTCTTGGCGCGATCGATCACCACTACGCCATGGACTGTAACGCCCGTCACGAAGGTGGGTATCCGTGGCACATGAATCGCAGTCGACTCTTGGCGCGCGCCCGCGACCGTGGCGTGAACCGGCTGGTGTACTGGCTCGCACGAGCCGTGCTGCAGCCGTTCTTCCTCGTGTACTTCCGGCTGCAGCGGATCGGTCGCGAGCACATCCCCGCGACGGGCCCGCTCATCATCGCCTCCAACCACCGCTCGTTCATGGATCCGTTCGTCATCGGGATGATGGTGCGCCGGCCGACGTACTTCGTCGCCAAGACCGAGCTCTTCCGCAACCCGTTCACCGCGTGGCTTCTGAGCTCGCTCGGCGCGTTCCCCGTCGAGCGGGGGCAGGGCGACCGCGATGCGATGGTCACCGCCCGCTCGATCCTCGAGCGCGGCGACTGCGTCGTCATCTTCCCCGAGGGCACGCGCACGCGACCCGGCGCGCTCGGCGCGCCCAAGCGCGGTGTCGGGCGGCTCGCGCTGGAGACCGGAGCGCCGGTCGTCCCGATCGCGCTCATCGGCACCGAGGCGGTCCGCCGCGGCTGGCGCATCCGCCCGCACAGGGTCCGCATCCGCGCCGGCCGCCCGCTGCGCTTCCCGCAGGTCGACGAACCCTCGCCGCAGCTCGCGCGCGCGGTCACGAGTCGCGTCTGGCCCTGTATCGAGCTGCAGTGGGAATGGCTCGGCGGCACGCCGCCGCTGCGGCGCGCGGCGGTCATCGGCGCCGGCTCGTGGGGCACCGGCCTCGCGGTCGCGCTCGCCCGCGCCGGCCTCGACGTCGAGCTCGGCTGCCGCACACAGGAGCAGGCGGACGCGCTCGCACGCGACGGCGTCAACGAGCACTACCTGCCGGGCGTCCCGCTTCCGGACGCCATCCACGTCACGCGCGCGGTCGAGCTTGCGCTCGACCGCGCCGACCTCGTCTGCTTCGCCGTCCCGGCGGCGGCGTTCCCGGTCGCCGTGGCCGCGCACGCCGAGGCGATCGCGCCCTCAAGCGGCGTGCTCGTGCTCTCCAAGGGGCTCGTCGCGCCGCTCGGCATGCTGCCCAGCGCGTATGTCGCCGAGCGCGTCAAGGCCCGCGCCGTCGCCTGCATCGGCGGGCCGGGCCACTCCGCCGACGCGCTGCGCAGCGGCGCCGCCCTCGTCGTCGGCTCGCACGACGAGGTCTTCGCCATGCAGCTCAAGCGGCTGCTGAAGGCGGCTGGCTTCGACGTGACGACGACGGTCGACGTGGCCGGCGTGGAGCTCGCGGGCACGGCGAAGAACGCCGCCGCGCTCGCCGCCGCCGCCGCCGGAGTCAACGGCCCGAACGCCGCGGGCGCCGCCGCAGGAAAGGTCTTCGCCGAGGTCGACGAGTTCGCGCGCCGCCGCGGTGGGCTGCCGGAGACGTTCGCCGGGCTCGCCGGCGCGGGCGATCTCGTCGCGACGGTCGTCGCGGCCGGCAGCCGCAACCGGCGGGCGGGCGAGCTGCTCGGACAGGGCATGCCCGCCGCCAGGATCGGCGACGCGCTCGGCCAGTCCAGCGAGGCGCTCGACGGCGTCGGGCTGCTCGCCGCCACCCTGCGCCGCGAGGGCGTGCCGTCGCCGACGCTCGACCAGCTCGCGGCGCTCGTCGAGGGTCGCATCGACCCCGAGTCGTTCACCGCCGCCATCACGGCGCCGGGTGGACGCTTCCGGCGCGCGCAGCCCGAGGCGGTGCTCGCGACGGCCAGCTCGGGCGGCACCGAACGGAGCGCACCGCCCGGATAGTGTGCGATGGGTGGAGCCCCAGGACAAAGCCCGGTTGGACCGGGAGTTCTCGGAGCTCTACCGTTCCCATCTGCGCGACGTCTACTCCTACGCCTACTACCGCGTCGGCAACCACCACGATGCCGAGGATCTCACCGAGCAGACATTCCTGCAGGCCTACCGGCACTTCGAGCGCGCGCAGGCCGAGTCCCACGGCCGGCCGCTGCGGCCGTGGCTCATCCGCATCGCGCACAATCTGGCCGCGAACCTCTACCGCGACCGCTCGCGCCGGCCGCAGACGCCGATCGACGCTACGACGGTGCTCAGTGCCATGCACACGACCGAGGATCTCGTCGAGGGCCGCGATGAACTCGCGCGGATCATCGCGGGGATCAAGCACCTCCCGGAGGAGCGCCGTGAGGCGCTCATCATGCGCTTCGCCCTCGGCATGGACAACCGCGAGATCGCCCGTGCGATGGGCAAGACCGATGGCGCCACGAAGGTCCTCCTGCATCGGGCCATCAAGCAGCTCCAAGAGATCGTGACGGTGCCATGAGCGAGATGGCGCACACCGACTTCGAGCAGATGCTGCGCATGGCGCTCGCGCCCATCGACCCGCCCGACGACCTCAAGACGCGCCTGGAGTTCACGCTCCAAGAGCTCACCGACGCCGCCGTCGACGAGCTCGAGGGCTGGGAGCTCGGCGCGATGCGCGACCCGCGCAACTGGGTGCGCCCGGTCGTGGCCACGGCCGTCGGCGCGACCGCGGGCACGGCGCTCGTCATCATCCGCGTGCGCGCACAGCAGAAGAAGCGCGCGGCGGCGGCGCGCAACCCGCTCGACCTCGTGCAGCGCACGCTGCGCGCCGCGGCCGGCGAGGCGCGCAAGCTCGCCCGGCGCGATTGAGCGCCGCGCGCTGATCCGCTGTGCATCCTAGGGCGTACCGACGAGGTACATGGCACCCATGCGCAAAGCGTCCGACCACCGACCGACCGAGCTGCGCGACCTCGCCGACGAGGATCTCATGCAGCTCGTCCGTCGCGGTGAGGCCGCCGCGTTCGAGGTCGTCTACGAGCGCCATTGCAACGCCGCCTTCTCGGTCGCCTACCGGATGTGCGGCGCGCGCGTGGCCGCCGAGGACGTCGTGCAGGAGGCCTTCCTGTCGCTGTGGCGCAGTGGGGCGCGCTACGACCGCACGCGCGGCTCGGTCCGCACCTGGGTTCTCGGGATCGTCCACAACCGTGCGATCGACGCGCTGCGCCGCTCGGTCGTCCACGACCGCCGCCGTGCGAGCGACGAGGGCATCGAGGAGCGCTTCGAGGCCCGCGACCGCACCGACGTGGAGGTCGCACGCCTCGACGAGGCGCAGGAGATCCGCCAGGTGCTGCTGACGCTGCCGCCCGAGCAGTGCCGCGTCATCGAGCTGGCCTACTTCGGCGGTTTCACGCAGACGGAGATCGCCTCGATGCTCGACACGCCGATCGGTACGGTCAAGGGTCGTATGCGTCTCGGGCTCGAGAAGATGCGCGCGCAACTCGGCGGACTGCGGGAGGTCATGCCGTGACATCGAGTCATTGCTCGACCGTCGTCAGCGTGAAGCCGGAAGGCAGGCCATCGCGATGAGCGCCCCCGGGTGCCCGCGGACCGACGACGCCGCGAGCTACGTCCTGCGGGCCATGCCCGACGGCGAGTGGGAGCTCTACCAGGACCACCTCGCCCGCTGTGCCTCATGCGCCGCGAAGGTCGCCGAGCTCGGCTTCGTCTCCGACGCGCTGCTCAGCGGCGTGCCGCAGCTCAGCGCGCCGCCGGAGATCCGCGACCGCGTCATGGCGATCGTGCGGGCCGAGTCCGAGCTGCTACTCGCCGCCGGTCATGGCGCCGACCGGACCGAGCCCGCGCGCCGCTCGCTCCGCTCGCGCCTGCGGTCGCGCCTGCGGTCGCTGCGCCCGCTGCCGGCGGTCGCGCTGGCCTCGGTCGCGCTCGCGGCCGGCATCGGCGGCGGCGTGCTGCTGTCTGGTGGCGGTGGCGGTGGCGGGGGTTTCACGCCGCGCTCGTTCGACGCGCAGGTCAACGCGCCCGGCGCGAGGGCCCAGGTGCGGCTGACGTCCGACGGCGCGAAGCTCCAGGTGTCGGGCATGCCCCCGCCACCCGAGGGGCGCATCTATCAGGTGTGGCTCGACCACGGCGGCGACGCCAGGCGACCGGCGCCGACCGACGCGCTGTTCTCGGTGCGCGACGGCCGCGCCTCGGTCGATGTGCCCGGCGACCTCGACGGCGTCGACGCGGTGCTCGTCACCGATGAGCCGCTCAGCGGCAGCAGTCAGCCGACGCGCCCGCCGGTCATCACGGCGCCGCTGGCGTAGCGCCTGCGGAGCCGTCGCTGACGCGCTGCCGCGGCTGCTAGCGTCAGCCACGATGGAGGCCTCGACCGCTACGACCTGTTACCGGCACCCCAATCGCGAGACCGGCGTGTCGTGCTCGTCGTGCGGGCGGCCGATCTGCCCCGATTGCATGACGCCGACGCCGGTCGGCATGCGCTGCCCCGAGTGCTCGCGCCAGAAGACGAAGGTGCGCACGGCGGAAACGCTCACCCCCGACCCGCAGCTGACCTACGTCCTCATCGCGATCAACGTCATCGCGTTCGTGGCGATGGCCGCCTCCGGCGGCGGGATAGACGGGGTCGGGGGCAGCGTCTACCGCAACGGCGCGCTCTACGGACCGGCCGTCGAGGCCGGCGACTGGTGGCGGATCATCACCGCCGGCTTCCTGCATTCGGGGCTGCTGCACATCGCGTTCAACATGTACTTCCTGTACTTCCTGGGCACGCTGCTGGAGCCGGAGATCGGCAGGCTGCGCTTCGGGATCATCTACTTCGTATCGCTGCTGGGCGGCTCGTTCGGCGCGCTGTTGCTGTCGCCGGACGCCGTCACGGTCGGTGCCTCGGGCGCGGTCTTCGGGCTCATGGGCGCCGGGATCCTCGCGATGCGCGCACGCGGCATCGACCCGATGCAATCCGGCCTCGGCGTCACGCTGCTGCTGAACCTCGGCATCACCTTCCTCATCCCCAACATCTCGATCGGCGGACACCTCGGCGGCCTCCTGGCCGGCGGGATCGTCGGCTACCTCCTCTTCGAGGTCGCCGACCGCAGGCGGTCGTCCATGACGCCGGTGCTCGCCGTCTGCGTCGTGCTCGGTGTGGCGCTGGCGGTCGCCTGCATCGCGGTTGCCGGGAGCACGACCGGCGTCTGATCGGACCGGCGGGCCCCGAACGGCATCGCTGAGACGGAGGCCGGGCGGGCTGCGCGTTCTCCGCGGAACGTCGTAAGCCGCGAGCGCGTGCGTGCGTTGAGGGACGAACGGCGCATGCCCGTCGGCTTCCAGGGCATGCACAAGTGACCGGGCGATGCGCGGGGGCGGGCGGTCGGTCGGTCGTGCACGCATGTCATGCATTAGTGACCGGCCGATGCGCGAGGGCGTGCGAGCGGTCACTTGTGCACGTATGTCATGCATTAGTGACCGGCCGATGCGCGAGGGGGCGCGAGCGGTCACTTGTGCACGTATGTCATGCATGAGTGGCGGGTCGATGCGCGTGGGCGGGCGAGCGGGCACTTGTGCATGCTCGCGCGCCCGTCCGCCTCGCTTCTGTCCGTGGCGCGACGCCGGGGGACGGTGAGCACCCGGGCGGCCGGTGCCCTTCCCTCATCGATGCAGTTCGTCAAAGCCGCTCCATCACGGCCTGGATGCGTCAACCGCCGCGCCCCCTCACGGCCTGGATGCAGTTCGTCAACCGCCGCCCCCATCACGGCCTGCACGCACTTCGTCAAACGCCGCCCCAATCACGGCGTGCCCTATCAGCCCAGCAGCTCGTCGTAGAGCGCCTGCGTGCGTGCGAGCAGCCGAGCGGCGGCGAAGCGCTCGCGCACGTCGGCGGCGGCGGCGGCGCCGAGATGCTCGCGCTGCTCCGGGTCGTCGCGCAGCGCCGCCAGCGCCCCAGCCAGCGCGCCCGGGTCGCCGGGCGCGACGAGACGGCCGGTGACGCCGTCCTGCACGATCTCCGGCAGGCCGCCGTGGGCGGCCGCGACGACGCAGCAGCCCGCGGCCGCGGCCTCCAGCGCGGAGTTCGGCAGCGGATCGGGCTGCGTCGAGGGCACGGTGACGACGTCGGCCGCGCCGTAGACGTTGTCGACATCGGCCCGGAAGCCGGCGAAGCGCACGCGCTCGGCGACGCCAAGCGACGTCGCGAGCGCGTGCAGCGCCTCCAGCCGGCGCTCCTCCCCCGCCCACGGGTCCCCGGCGACGAGGGCGATCGCGCCGTCGACGTCGGCGAGCGCACGGATGAGCACGTCCTGACCCTTCCAGGTCGAGATGCGGCCGAGGATGGCGCAGACGAACGCGTCCCCCGGCAGGTCCAGCGCGGCCCGCGCCGCCGCGCGCTCGGCGCGGGCCGGGGCAACGGCGAGCCCGTCGTGCAGCACCACGGCGCGCCCGTCGTCGCCGAGCTGGACGCGCGTGGCCTCCGACACGCACGGCAGGACGTCGGCCGTCAGCAGCAGCCGCCGGTAGGCCGGCCAGAAGCGCTCGAAGCCGGCGTAGATCTCGCGCACGTGCCAGACGTGCGGGATCCGCGCGATCCGCGCCGCCGCGGCCCCGCCGAGCGTCACCGACGTGTTGCTGTGCACGAGCGCGGCACCGCGCGTCCGCGCCAGCCGCGCCAGGCCGCCCGCGTCGCGCGCGAGCGCGCCGGCGATCCGCGCCAGGCCGCCCGGGGACAGCGCCGCGCGCCGCAGCACCGCCAGCGGGCGCACGAGCACCTCGACTCCCGCGGCCTGAAGGTCCTTGCGCAGGTCGCCGTCCATCGCGAGCACGACGAGCGGGCGGTAGCGCGCCGGGTCCAGGCCGCTCGCCAGCAGCGCGAGCTGGCGGTCGGCGCCGTAGCGCCCGGCCGAGGAGTGCAGGTAGAGGACCGTCCGCGGGGAGCTCAGGCGCGGTGGTCCTCCTCGAGCTCCACCGCCAGCGCCTCGGCCGGCGCGCTCGGCACGCGGTCGGGATGCAGGATGTGCGCGAGCAGCTCGATGCCGTCGACGAGGCGCGGGCCAGGCCGCGAGAAGTAGGCCGAGGCGTTGACGGCGACGACCTGGTCGGCGCCGAGCGCGCGCAGCCTGTCGGCGAACTCCTCGGCCTCGACGAGCGCCCGCGCGGCGTCGTAGCCGCACGGCATGACGATCACGACCTCCGGCTGCGCGGCCGCCACCTCCTCCCACGTCGCCTCGCGCGATGGCTCGCCGGCGAAGCCGAGGACGTCCTCGCCGCCCGCCATCTCGATGAGCTGCGGCGTCCAGTGGCCGGCGACGAAGACGGGGTCCAGCCACTCCAGCGCGGCGACGCGTGGCCGCGGTGCGCCGCGCACGGCTAGGCGCACGACATCGGCCCGCCGGGCCGTGCGCGCGATGAGGTCCAGCGCAGCGTCGCGGCTGTCGGTTGCCTGCGCGATCGTGCGCACGTCGGCGAGCGTCTCGCCGTACG
>Ga0136631_10000397_pt1 | contig 13434 bp, 14 predicted proteins | sample AntDrymUQ6012206_2_FD_104655 | JGI IMG/M metagenome (GOLD analysis project Ga0136631, IMG submission 104655) | Polar desert sand microbial communities from Dry Valleys, Antarctica - metaG UQ601 (22.06) | ecosystem: Environmental > Terrestrial > Soil > Desert | place: Antarctica: Dry Valley... | reverse complement strand
GAGAAAGAGGATCTTCCAGGTGCTCGGTAACCGGCACCGTGATGGTCGCAAGGATGCCGCGAGCGACGGGCAGCAGGTGAGGAGTGAAAAGAATGTCGTTGCTCTTCCCGCCGAGCTCGGCGGCGACGGCTCGCATTTCGGCCAGGTGACGGTGCTCGTTACCGACCGAGTATGCGCGGAAATCTTCGGCGACTTCGGCGAAAAGCAGCTCCGGCCTCGGCGAATACCCGGCGCCGGTCACCCCGCTTGCGGCGGAAACGTTGATGGTCGCCCCCGGTTGCACCCATCCCTCCTTGAGCAGTGGCGCGATGGCGAGAAGGATCGCGGTCGGGTAGCAGCCGGGATTCGCCACGATGTCGGAGCCCGGAAGCTTTGCCCGCATCAGCTCGGTGAGACCGTACGGGGCGCTGGTCGTCGCGCCCGCTCCGGGACGGAAATCGGATGAGAGGTCCACGACTCTCGCACCAGTTTCCCGCGAGTTTCGAACCCACGTCGCCGCCGCGCCGTGCGGCAGCGCCGTGAAGACTATCTCGGCGTTACCGAGTGGAGCGTCTTCCGTGGCGACGTAGGTGATCTCGGACCCTCCGATCCGCACCCGCTGTCCCCGCTGTTCCTGGGCGGAGGCGAACGCCAGCTGGAGCGACGGGTGCCGTGCGATCAGGCCGCACAGCTCCCTCCCCGCGTAGCCGCTGGCGCCGAGCACTCCCACCGGAACTTTATGCATACTGAATGCATAACATTACACTCGGTTACAGTCAATGATCCGCTCGCGGAACCTCACGTCACGTGCTAAACTCCGTGCGACATGGCAAACAAGCGCGAGCGGCACGACACCATCCTGGAGATCATCGACTCGCGTTTCGTGAGCAGCCAGGAGGATTTGCGGAAGCTTCTGCTTCAGCGAGGCTGGGACGTGACCCAGGCGACCCTCTCGCGCGACCTCAGGGAGCTCCGCCTTGCCCGGGTCCCGACCGCCGAGGGCGCGCGGTACGCCGTGACCGACGGCAGCATCGAGGAAAGCCGGGCCGCGCTCGATACCCTACTTCGCAGCTCTACATGCGCCTCGACGGCGTCGGCGAGATGCTCGTGCTGCGGACGGTCCCGGGCGGCGCGCAGCCGATCGCCGCGGCGCTGGACGGAGAGGGCTGGTCCGAGATTCTCGGGACCATCGGCGGCGACGACACGATCCTCATCATCTGCCGGTCGGTGGCCGCCCGGGAGCGGGTGTTCCGCCGGCTGCGGTCCCTCGCCGGGGAGCCGTAATCCCTATTGACGCAGGCCCTGATTTCGATTAAATATTCAGTAATCCTGAATAGTTATCGAGGTTTGCCGTGATTCGAACAATTGCTCTCGCCTATTCCGGCGGGCTGGACACATCGATCATCGTCCCCTGGCTCAAGGACCGCTACGGAGCCCGCATCATCTGCGTCGCCGCTGACATCGGCCAGGGCGAGGAGCTGGAGGGCGTCCGCGCCAAGGCAATCGCATCCGGCGCCGACGAGTGCTATGTGGAAGACCTGCGGCAGGAGTTCGTCGAGGACTTCGTCTGGCCGACGCTCCGCGCCGGGGCGATCTACGGCCGCAAATACCTGCTCGGCACGTCGATGGGGCGTCCCCTCATCGCCCGCCGCCAAGTGGAAGTCGCGCGCCGCGTCGGTGCCGATGCACTTGCCCACGGCTGCACCGGCAAGGGCAACGATCAGGTCCGGTTCGAGCTGACATACGCGGCATTCGCTCCCGACCTGCCGGTCATCGCCCCCTGGCGTGAGTGGGACATCCGCAGCCGCGAGGACGCCATCGCCTACGCCGAAGAGCATGGCATCCCGATCACGGCGACGAGAGAAAAGATCTATTCCCGCGACCGGAACGTCTGGCACATCTCGCACGAAGGGGGAATCCTCGAGCAGCCGGCGGCGGCTCCACCTGCCGATCTGTTCATGCTCACGAGCGCGCCGGAAGCCGCACCTGACGAGCCTGAAGAGGTCACCATTTCCTTCCGCTCGGGTACGCCCGTCGCCGTGAACGGCGTCGAGCATGCGGCGGTCGATCTGGTCGTCGCGCTCAACGAGATCGGCGGACGGCACGGCGTCGGCCGGATCGATCTGGTCGAAGACAGGCTCGTCGGAATGAAGTCGCGCGGAGTGTACGAGACTCCCGGCGGAACTCTCCTCTACTCCGCGCACAGCGAGCTGGAGCAGCTCGTCCTCGACCGCCGCACGCTCGCCGCCAAGGATCTCATCGCGCCGCGGTATGCCGATCTGGTCTATGAGGGCCGCTGGTGGACGACCGAGCGCGATGCCTACGATGCCTTCGTGAACGTCACGCAGGAGCGCGTCACGGGCTCGGTGACACTGCGTCTGTACAAGGGTTCGGCAGCGGTGGTTGGGCGCGAGAGTGAGTTCGCTCTGTATGACGAGCGGTTCGTAACCTTTGGCGAAGACGACGTCTATCAGCAGAGCGACGCGGCCGGGTTCATCCGCCTCTACGGGCTTTCTGCCCGCGTCCGCGCCCTCCGCGATCAGGAGCTGGAAGCGCGGAAAAGCGCTGCCTCCCGGTCTGGGCAGGCCGAAGAGCCGGCCGCTCTGGCCATCGCGTAGCCGCCCGGCGATGTCGGATCACACGTCTCACAAGCTCTGGGGCGGGCGGTTTTCCGTACCTACTGCCGCAGCCCTGGAGGCTGTAAATCGCTCGATCGGTACCGACTATCGTCTCTGGCCGTTCGATATCAATCTATCTCGAGCCTGGGCGGTCGCGCTCTGGGGTGCCGGAGTCCTGACGCTCGAGGAGAGCAAGCGTGTCGAGCTTGGCCTCGCGGCTGTTGGCAGAAAGCTCGAGGGAGGCGCCAGTCCCCTTCCCTCCGACGAAGACGTGCACACGATGATCGACCGCATGTTGCACGAAGAGATCGGCGACATCGCATCGAAGCTTCACACGGGACGAAGCCGCAACGACCAGGTGGCAACGGCCACGCGTCTCTGGTCGATGGATGCCTGCACGAAGCTCGACGCCGCGGCGCGGTCGCTCCAGCAGGTAATGGTGGATCACGCCTCCGCTCTCGAAGACACGCTCATGCCGGCGTATACTCACCTCCAGCGCGCACAGCCGGTGTCGGCCGCGCACTGGATGCTCTCGCATTTCTGGCCCCTCGAGCGCGACCGGGCGCGCATCGCGGCCGCTTCGCGCGCTGCCGGCGTGCTGCCGCTGGGATCAGGGGCCGTCGCTGGCTGCGCATTCCCGGTGTCCCGCGTGCTGCTCCAGGGCAGCCTTGGCTTTGCATCCGTTTCGCGCAACAGCATCGATGCCGTCGGCGACAGGGACTTCGTGGCCGAGCTGTTGTTCGCCGTCGCGATGATGGGAACCCATCTCTCGCGCTTGGCCGAGGACCTGATCATTTATGGATCGAGCGAGTTTGGCTTCGTCCAGTTCGGCGAGGCGTTCACGACGGGATCGAGCATGATGCCGCAGAAGCGGAATCCCGATCCCCTCGAGCTGGCGCGGGGGTCCGGCGCGCGCGCGATCGGAGACCTCACCACTCTTCTCGCCACTCTGAAGGGACTGCCGAGCGGATACAACAAGGATCTTCAGGACGACAAGCGTGTGCTGTTCGACGCGGTCGACACGATTCTCCTCGTTCTTCCTGCTGTCGCGGGGGCGCTTCAGGAAACCCGCTTCAACGCGAAGCGGATGCGGAGCGCGATCTCGAGCACGATGATGGCTACTGATCTTGCTGATTATCTCGTGGAGAAGGGAGCGAGCTTTCGGGAAGCTCATGCCGCCGTCGGAGCCTTGATTCGCGAGAGTGAGCGCGAAGGTTGTGAGCTCGACGCCCTGCCAAAGAGCTCATTCGCGGCGGCGCATCCGTTCTTCGGGGACGATGTCCTGGACTGGCTCGAGCCCGCTCGGTCCGTAGCGCGCCGTGACATACCCGGCGGAACGGGCCCAACCGCGGTAGCCTCCCAGCTCAGGTCGGCCCGCGAGGCGCTGTGGCCCGTGGCCGATGTAGCGAGGGGCAACGAGCTCGTGCTGCAAGCCGTTTGATTCTTATTTAACCACTGGCAGGCGCCTAAGGGCGCCTTTTTTGTCTTCCGTCGCCTCTAGAACATGATCCCCAGGGTGACGGGTACGAAGTGGATCATTCCGCCGTCCCCGGGCGCGCGGGAGATGCTGTGGTATCGCGCTTCGACCAGCGAAGCCAGGGGTCCGAGGTTGAAGGTCGAGCCAAGTCCGACGCTGAAACCCGGGTCATTCCTGGACCTGGCATCGGGCGCGTCAACCTTGCTGTTGAAGAATCCCGCGCCTCCCACGAGGTAGGGTTTGGCGGTGGTTCCGGACGCCGTGAGGATCACGTTTCCAACCACGCCCAGCAGGCGTAGATCAGGGGTTTGGACGGCAGCCCCACCTCCTGCCGGAGTTACCGCCCGGCCCTTGAAGGTGGAGAAGACGCCGTCGAACCTGAGACCTATGGGAAGCTCGTTCGCACCGAGGGCAATGAAGCCGGTAACGGTTTGTCCTTTCGAGTGTGCCTTCCTGAATTTTCCGGTTGGGATGGCACCGCCTGCTGAGATCCCGATGGCGTAGCTCCTCTGGGCGTGGGCGGGGACCGCCATCCCGGCCAGGAGAGTGAGGAGCAAGGGGAGGAATCGAGCTTTAATGAATTGAGCTTTGGATTGCATCGGGTTTGGGATCGGGTGAGGAGCCGATTGCTGGGGTTAGGAGTGCTGTTTCCCCCTTTACTTAATTATCTTTGGTTTATAGGATAATTAATGGCACGGGCGTACACCGTCGGAACTGTGGCTCTGGCACTGGCTGCTCCCGCAAGTTGGGTCGATAACATACTCTCGCACCATAGAGTATCGGGAGTCCTCCAGAAACGACAGGGCGTTTCCCGGAAGGTCACCCTCGAAGGTTTGCTGCAACTCGCTATCGCCCTCAACCTCATCCGCGAGCTGGAGATGCCGGCCGCGGCGGCCATCCACCTCTCCACCACCCTCGCGAGAAACGGTGGCAGGTATGATAGCCATGCCGGGATCACCGTGTCGGTAAATCTGGAAGAGCTTCGAGCTGACCTCGAGACCCGCCTTGCTCAAGCCGTTGAGATCGCAGCCGTACCGAGGAGGGGGCGCCCACCCCGCCCAGGCACCTCCTCTCCAAACAAAACGGGGCGCCTCGACTAGAGACGCCCCGCCAGATTGTACCAGTGAAGCGAACGTGCGTTAGGATGCCTTCGTCACGTTCTCGGCTGCCGGACCCTTCTGACCTTCGACAATGTCGAATTCCACCGCATCGCCTTCCGCCAGGGACTTGAAGCCCGAGCCGGAGATTGCGCTGTAGTGAACGAAGCAATCCTTCTGCCCGTTGTCAGGTGTGATGAATCCAAAGCCCTTCGCATCGTTGAACCACTTCACTTTGCCGGTCGTACGCATTCCCTGCTCCTGGAAAATTGTGTCTCGGGAGCGGCAACTACGCCCGACCCTCGACAATCTGTCCGCGGGTCCTGTAAAACCCCGCATTGGTTTTGAGAGGGAAACCACGGGCTTTCCTGAGTCCGCCCGCACCTGCCCTGCTCGACTGGCAGGGAAAATAGCAGGGACTGGCTGAGCAGACAATAGAAAGATTCAGGGACCGAGGGTACGGACGTTTTTCACGAAATACCCGGTCTCCCCGAAGCAGCTGGTCGGAACGCCGCGATGCTCTTCGTAGGTGAGCGACACTCTCTTCCCGAGATCTTTTTCCAGCAGCATCGCGATCGAGTCGCTGCGAACGGTGAAGTGGAATATCTGCGGCGTCACCGACCCGGGCAGATTTACCATCGCCAGCTCGCCCTCCCAGGTCTTACAGAGCCATCCCTTCTTCGAAAGTTTCTGTATGTAACCCGCGCGGTCCCCCGACGCATATACGTATCCCAGTGTGACCCAGGCCCACAGAGCAACGATCAGGATGGGGAGAAGAATGATCGACAGGGGCAGAAGGAGCCACTTTCGGCGCGGTTTCTTCTTCTTCACCGCCACGGGCGGCGGAGCGGGCGCTTCAGCGTTCTCAGGTGTATCAGCCATCTGGTCTCCAGGAAATACCGGAAAAGGAAGGGCGCGCTCGCTAACATGCACCGCCCAGGCCATGGAATTAGCTTTCAAGATCATCACCCGCAAGCACAGTTGCAGACCCTAGCGCGCAGACAGACCGTATCCGCTGAAATCGGGGGCGTCCCCGTGGGCTCGGCGCACCCGATCGTGGTGCAGTCGATGACCAATACGGACACGGCAGACGCGCCGGGAACCGCCCTCCAGGTAGCGGAGCTGGCGCGAGCGGGGAGTCGCCTGGTCCGCATCACAGTCAATAACGACGATGCCGCCAAAGCTGTCCCCGAGATCGCCGCCCGCCTCCTCGAAATGGGCGTCCAGGTCCCGCTCATCGGCGATTTTCACTACAATGGCCATCTGCTGCTGGCAAAATATCCCGCCACCGCGAGCGCGCTCGCGAAATACCGGATCAACCCGGGCAACGTCGGCGGCAAGCGCCGGGATGAGAACTTCAGGACGATCATCCAGATCGCCCTCGACAACGACAAACCGGTTCGCATCGGCGTCAACTGGGGCTCGCTCGACCAGGACCTGCTGACGTCGCTCATGGACCGCAATGCGCGTGACGCCGATCAGCGCACCGCCAAACAGGTCTATGTCGAGGCGATGCTCCAGAGCGCGCTCGGATCCGCCGCTGTCGCCGAAGAGATGGGCCTCGGCCACGACCGCATCATCATCTCGGCGAAAGTGTCGGGAGTGCAGGATCTCATCGACGTGTACCGGCAGCTGGCGGCGCGCTGCGAATATCCGCTTCACCTCGGCCTTACCGAAGCCGGCCTCGGTGCGAAAGGAATTATCGCGAGCACGGCAGCGCTGTCGATACTCCTGACCGAAGGAATCGGCGACACGATCAGAGTCTCGCTGACGCCGCGTCCCGGTGGAGACCGGACGGAGGAAGTCCAGGTCGCGCAGCAGATACTTCAATCTCTCGAGCTTCAGAGTTTCAACCCCCAGGTCACGGCATGTCCCGGGTGTGGCAGGACGACATCCACCTTCTTTCAGCACATGGCCGAGGACATCCAGACGTATTTGCGCGAGCAGATGCCGGTCTGGCGCGTGCGATACCCGGGGGTCACCGAGCTCAAGGTCGCGGTGATGGGGTGCATAGTGAACGGGCCGGGAGAGTCGAAGCACGCCAACATCGGGATCTCCCTGCCCGGGAATTTCGAGGAGCCCAGGGCTCCGGTTTACGTCGACGGGAAGCTACTCGTTACGCTCAGGGGCGAGACGATCGTTCCGGAGTTTCTGAAGATTCTCGAGGATTACGTCGAGCGGACGTACGGCGCGACCGTTTCGACCAGCGTGTAAAGCTTACGGCTTACTGCTTGTTCTAGATCATCCGCTCGAGCTCGCCAGATACCCGATCCAGCTCGTCCATAATCGGAGCGTCAAACCCAACCTCCCGCAGCCGTGCGTAAACGGCACGGTACCACCGCACCACACCGGCTCGGCCACCACCGAACCGATTCCAGACGGTATCCGGGTCGACGGTTCGCCGCAGATCCGCGAGGATGGTCGACGCGTTGTGCACCTTGTCCGCCGCGCAAACCCACCTTGCTTCGTCCGTCGCGGTCGCCAGGCGGGCCAGATAGTCGTTCTTCCGGTCGTCACCTGACAGCTCGATGCCATCGTCATCGTGGCGACGGTATGTGACGGCCAGAACGGTTTCCAGTACGCGCGGACCGAACTTGTCGCCGATGCGCTGCTCCAGCATGTCGCGCGTGTAGCCATCGCGCACGCAGTCCTCGATCACATCGTGCAGTATCCCCGCGACGACGGTGTCGTCACCCTGTTCATAGCGAGTCAGGATCACCGCGACGTTGGCCGGGTGGGTGAGATAGGGAAGCTTCGTCCCTTTCCGGACCTGACGGTCGTGGTGCTTGGCAGCGAAAGCGAGAGCGTGATTGATGGCGTCGGAGTAGCCGGTCTGTATCATTGCCCCGGCCGCGCGAACCAGGAAACCATGCGCTCCAGCCCGCGCTGGTCCTCGTGATCGAAGGAAGCGAGCCCTTCCGAATCGACGTCGAGGACGGCAATCAGCTCACCCTTCGCTCCGCTGACGGGAACGACGATCTCCGAGCGCGACCTGGAGTCACATGCAATGTGCCCGGGAAATTTTTCGACGTCAGGAACAATTATGCTCCGCCCCTCGAGTGCAGCGGTACCGCAGACACCGCGTCCGAACGCGATCTCCAGGCAGCCCAGGCTTCCCTGGTAGGGCCCTACGCGCAGCAGCGCATTGGGAGTGGCGACGCGATAGAATCCGGTCCACAGAAATCCGAACGCGTTGTGGACGAGCGAGGCAATGGTCGCCATCGCCGCGATGGTATCGTCGATCCCGTCGAGAATGGCGTCGCCGTGTGCCTGCAGCTCCGCGTATGCGCGCGCTTTTGGAATTCCTCTCAGGTCGGGAACGCTTTCAGCCATCGACCGGGCTAACGCGCCGCCGCGAGCTCAGGCTGGTAGCTGGCCGCTTGCGCGGCGGCGGCGCTGATCATCTCTTCGCGGGTCTCCAGCTGTGGCATTTCCGCATCCCAGAGCACGAGCCCGTGAATCCGCATGTCGGCACCTCGAAGGCTGTCCACCGCGCTCTTCAGCGCGGCGACGGTCGTGTGCGCCAGGCGCGCGCAGAGAATCACGTCGGGGGCGGGGATGATGCTCGAGGTACTGCGCTGAACGTAGCTCGTCGGCGCGCATATGATGATGAAGTCGTAGCGCCGCTGCATCCGTGCGAGCTCGCTGCGCACTTCATCCACCACCTCCGGCTCCGGCAATCCGACACGTCTGGTTCCGCTCGGCAGCACGTCCAGCGGGCGGTCGCGGCCGATCGTGGTGGGGACGATCGCCTCCGGCCACGTCGCTGCGCCGGTTACTATTCCCGAGAGTCCGGGATCCGGCCTGATGCGCAGCACGCTCGCGACGCTGCAGGTCGTTGGATCGACATCGACCAGCAGAGTACTCCGCGCTTCGTACGCGGCCGATGCGGCAAGATTGGAGGCGACGGTCGCGACAATGGCGGGATCGTCCCCCGTGATCGTGACGATCGGCACGCTCGCATCGACGGCCGCAATATGAAGGTAGAGCGTGCGGTAGCTCTCGGAGACGACATCGATGAGCGGCGGAGCCTCGACGTCCACCTGCCGGCGGCTGCGCTCGACGACGATTTCCGGAGGCCGGACCACAGTGAGCACTCGCGCGCCGCTCATCTGCTCCGCTTCCTTCGAGTCAGCAATGTGGGGGCTTCTGAGCTCTACACCAAACGATGCCGCAAATCCCAGCGCCAGAGCGAGCACCAGAGCGGCGGCGAGCATTGCCCAGGGAGGCGCGCCGACGTTCGCGAGCTCACGCGCCTGTCGGGTCCGCTGATCTATGCGGGCGTTCTTCTGTCTTATCTGATCCAGCTGGCGGGACGCGGCGGTGTAAGCCTGTTCGGCCGCCGCACGCTGCCTGACGAATCGCGCGGTGTCGACGGTTATCACCGGTCTGGCCACTGGCTGGGCGATAGGACGGATCAGCGCGAGCTGTCCTCGCACTTCACCGCGCTTTGCATCGGCAATACCCTGAATCGCGCGGCCTATCGCCGTTGCCCTCGACGTGAGCGCGAGATAAACAGGATCGACTCCGCCGACGGCGCCGAATGCATTTCTCTCGCGCTCGATCGCGGCCAGCGAGTCGAGCAGCTGACGAACCCGCGGATCCGCCGCCACCGCGGGAGATGCGGCGAGAGCCCGGTACGAAGTTGGCAGCGGTGCGTTTTCCGCCCGCGCAATCAACCGGTTGAGCGTGGAAAGCTCGACGTTCAGGGACTCGCGCTGCGCCTTTACCGCTGGTGGAAACGTGTCGATGACCACGGGCGGCGCCGGAATCGCCGCTCTGCGCGTCACCGCTAGCACCGAGTCGGCCGTCGTGACTTCCGCGAGGTGCCTGTTTCTCAGCGCTACGACCGCAGTCGTATCCGTGCGGGCCTCGATTCCGGCGGCGACCGCCTGCGCTTTTCTCGACGCGTTGCGTGGAACGAGGACGAACGCGATCAGCGCCCCGATGAACACCAGCCCGCCGACGATGCCGAAAACCGCGACTCTCCGCAGCGAATTTCTGGCCCTCGCCGCCATCCAGAGGTAGGCCGATCCCCCGCCCATGCGCGTCATGCTGCGAACGGTCATAACTCGAAAGATACCGTCACGGATACGGATACGACAAACGGCGGGAGATTTCGCTCCCGCCGTTTGTCTGCCCGAAGTAGAGGCGTGCTACTGAACCGTTACTACACCCTTCATGTTCATCGCGAGGTGCGGAGTACAGTTGTAAGGGTACTTTCCCGCCTTGATGTTGGCAAACGAGACCGTGATCGTCTCATTCGGATTCATCTTCATGTTGCTGGACAGCTCGCCCATCTTGTCGGTGCCCATGTTGGCATCGAGCTGCGGCTTGACATCCGCGGGGATCGTCGCGGCATCGAACGCGACGTTGTGCGGTCCGCCCGAGACCATGATCCACTTAATGCCGTCGCCCTGCTTCAGCGTGATGTTGGCCGGCTCGAAGCGGTAGCCTTTGGCGTCGCCAATCATCCTCACTTCGTGGGTGGTGCCGGTGATCGGAGCCATTACCCCGGCCGTTCCGGCGGGAGTCGTGGTTCCCGCGTTGCCGCCGACCGCAGCGGACGTGTCCACAATGAGCGCCGTCGTGTCACCAGGCCGGGCATCACCACCGGCACAGGCGCTCAGTCCAACAACACCAGCTATTACTGCCAATCCGTAGAACCGCATATTCAGGAGGCCTCCAAAGCCGTTCCGTTGATAACTCTGCACTGCCTTAATCCAGCACTGCCTAGATTGTGAATTTATTCACAAGGTCGCCAAAGCGCAATCATTGCAACACCTTCCGCTACTCATGATTCGTGCCCATCCAGCTCATCCATCCCGGTGATCGCCTTGCCCGCGATCGACCTCAGAGAGGGTGCGTGCGTGCAGCTTGCCGTCGGATCGTACGACGAGGAGGTAATACGGATTCCGGACGTGATCGGGGTCGAGCTGGCCTGGCAACGCTACGGATTCCGCCACCTGCACATCACCGATCTCGACGCGATGAGCGGCCGCGGCTCGAACACTGAGCTCATCAATACGATTCTCTCCCGGAGCGAGGCAGAGCTTCAGGTCGGCGGCGGGGTGAGGAGTCGCGAGGCAATTCAGGACCTGCTGAGCGAGGGCGCCCGGCGGGTAGTGATCGGTCACCGCGCGCTCGAAGAGCCGGAATGCCTCGCGGAGATGAGCGGATTGTTTCCGGGCTCGATCGTCGTGGCCGTGGATGTTCGCGACCGGAAAGTGCTTGCCCAGGGTTGGGGGCGGCCACGTCCGATGCTGGTCCTCGATCTGATCGACGAGCTCAACCGCCTTCCACTCGCCGGATTGCTCGTCTACGCCTCGCTTGCGGAAGATATGAGCGGCGGTGCGCATCTCTCCCTGTTGGAAGACGCGGCCGAAGCAGCGGACTTCCCTCTGCTCACGGCAGGCAACTTCGCCAGCATCAACGACCTTCGCGCCGTGGCTGATCGCGGGGTTTCCGGGGCGGTCATCGGCATGGCGCTTTACACGGGCGCGATGGATCCGCGCATTGTCGCCGAGGAGTTCGCGGAGTAGCCCTGCTGTTGTGCCGCTAGAAGAGGGACAGCGTGCGTGGATTCAGCTTCGATGGATCGCCGACGTAAGCGAAGCGAAATCCTTTCATATATCTCCGCGCGACGCGCTGAACCGCTTCGGGGGTGACGTTTCTCAGATCGCTCACGAACCTGTCTGCCGTGCGATAGTCGCCTTCATACAGCTGCGCCCTGGCGAGAAAGTCCGCCTGGGCCGCGTTCGTCTCGTTGTCGAGGAAGTATTCGGTGATGAACTGCTGCTCCATCTGTCTTAGTCCGACCGGATCCAGCAAGCCGGTCTGAAGGTCGTTGACAGCCGCCCGCATCAGCTTGAGGGTGGTATCGGGCGAGGCGGTGGACACGTAAAGCCCGCCGACGGTCGCGGCGCGGTCAATGAACGGCGCGTGAACATCGTAGGTCAGATTCTGCCGGGATCTTATCTCAGCGAACATCCGTCCCGTCAACACCGACGTAGCCACGCGCAGCGCCCGGTAATCAGCGCCCGTCGCCAGCGGCCCACTGTAGTAGCCGATGATGTAGTTCGTCGGTAGCTGCCGCCGCTCGATCACCAGCGCGGTCTCCCGCTCGGGGACGCGCGGTGGCGAGGTCCATTTATATCCGCCGGCTGGCAGTTGCCCCAGCGACCTGGTGACCAGCCGCTCTATGTGTGCGCGATCAACGTTTCCGACCACGACGAGGAGCATTCGCGATTTGACGAACTCCCTGCGGTGGTATTCGCGGAGGGCACCCGAGTCGATCGCCGCGATTGATTTCTCGTTTCCCACCACCGAGACGGCATAGGGATGCCCGGCCAGCGTGATGCTGTCGGCGAGAAGTCGGGCCAGCTCGTCCGGGTCGTCACGACGCTGTCTGATGGCGGACAGGTACTGCGTCTTCACCAGATTCACATCCGAGCGGGCGAGTGTCGGCCGCATTGCGCGATCGGCAAAGATCGCCCACGTCGAGTCGAACACCTCCGTGCTCGATCTGATGCCGAACATCGTCCAGTCGTCGGACGCGCGGATGACGATCTCGCTGCCCAGGCGCGACATCGCGCGGCGAAGCGCGGTTCTCGGGTACTGGTGTGTTCCGCGCTCCGACACTTCGAGGAGAACGGGCTCGATCCCGGCGTTGGCGTCGGTCACCTGCCTGGCACCGCCGAGCAGATAGAGGTTTGCCGCCACGACGTTGTTAGCGGCATTCTGGCGCAGGATCACCCGCACTCCGGCGACATCGAAGCTGGTGGTGAGGGGCGCCGCTGCCGTAGACAGGGCAAGCGCGATGGTCAGCAGCATTAGCGCTTTCCTCCGACGATCAGCTCTTCCGGCGTCAGCCGAAGTGCCCGCCGGGCCTCGGGAGCGATCAGGACTCCCGCGATGTGCGGCTTGCCGATGATGTAGCGGCTGGCGTATGAGCGAAGATCATCCAGCGTCTGCTTCGCCATGTTGTCGACGTATCCCATGTAGTACTCAAGGCTGGCGACGCTCCACCAGAATCCGAGCGTGTGCGAGAACCCCGAGGCGCGCTCCCGGTCGAACGCCGACGTCACGGCACGGTGGGCCTTGACCGCTTCCAGCTCCTCGAGCGTGAAGTAGCCGGGCGTGGTGAATTTCGCCATCTCGCCGTAAAGCGCGGCGACCGCTTCACGCAGCTGCTCCGGGGAAGTCTGCCCGCTGATGGTGATCGGACCCGTGTGATTCAGCGTGTAGTAGTTCACTCCGACAG
>Ga0136631_10000396_pt1 | contig 13447 bp, 14 predicted proteins | sample AntDrymUQ6012206_2_FD_104655 | JGI IMG/M metagenome (GOLD analysis project Ga0136631, IMG submission 104655) | Polar desert sand microbial communities from Dry Valleys, Antarctica - metaG UQ601 (22.06) | ecosystem: Environmental > Terrestrial > Soil > Desert | place: Antarctica: Dry Valley... | reverse complement strand
GCCACGGTGCGTGGGTACTGGGCGGTGCTCGCGGAGACGAACATCACGGCCGACGCCGTCTGGGCCTCCCTCTGGGAGCCGCCCGAGCGCGCCAGGAACTCGGCCAGCGGCACCTTCGGATCGACCTTCACCTGGCTGATCTCCGCGTGCAGGCGAGCCTTCTCATTGTCATCAGGCAGGACGAGCGTGACGAGGCCGATGATCGAGGCGATCGCGGCCGCGACCGCCCCGGCCGCCAGGATGAGCTTCACGGCCGCGCTGAACGGCTTGCGCTCCTGCTTGTGCTGACCCGTCCCAGCCGACACCACGGCCCCCCCGCTAGACCTCTGTGGAGCGTGATCCTTGCATGCGCGAGCGCCCGCGTGTGTGGAAGACGTCACAGCATCACCGCTAGGCTTGCCTGGCCGACGCAGGACAGAGTCAGGAGAGGGCACGTGACCGTATCGCCGGATCGAAAGCCAGTCGTGGTTGCCGACCTCGAGGAGGCGATCGAGGCGGTGCGGCAGCGCGGCCTGCGCCTGACATCGGCCCGGCGCCTGGTCCTCGAGGCACTGCTCGCCGCTCGTGGGCCGATCTCAGCCGAGGACATCGCCGATGGGCTCGGCGGGAAGATGACCCAGTCGGACATCGCGTCCGTGTACCGCAACCTGGAGACCCTGGGAGAGCTCGGACTCGTGCGCCACTTCCACGCCGGGCACGGCCCGGGACGGTACGTGCTCGAAGGCCTCGCCGATCGCGAGTACCTGTCGTGCGAGTCGTGTGGAGCACTGGAATCCGTCGATCCGTCGTCGCTGGACGGTGTCCGCGACAAGGTCCGTGAGCTATCGGGCTTCGAGGCGCGCTTCTCCCATTTCCCGATTGTCGGGTTGTGCGCCCGTTGCGCGAAGCGGCGCAAGAGCAGCGCCGGACAGGCGAACGGCCACAAGCACTGAGCGTCAGTCCACGCGCGCGGCAAGCGGCGCGGGCGTGGAGATGCCGGCCGCGCGCCGACGACCGGTGACGCCGGTGACGATGAAGACGGCTGCGAACAGCGTCGCGGCCACGAGCACGATCGTCGGCCCGGACTGCACGTCGAGGTGGTAGCTGAGGTTCATGCCGATGAACCCGCACACGGCGCCCATGACCGTCGACAGCTGGAGCATTCGCGCGAACGAGTTCGTCAGCATCCGTGCAGTGGCGGCCGGAATGACGAGCACCGCCGCGACTAGCGTCACGCCGAGCACCTGCATCGTGGCCAGGATCGAGCAGGCGAGCACGACCGTCAGCAGCGCGTCCATCCGCGCGGTGTTGACGCCGCTGACGTCAGCGACCTCGGGGTCGAACGTCGTGAACATCAGCGCCCGGTAGCGCAGGAAGATGAGCGCCGCGGCCAGGATGCAGACGACGAAGATCGCGATGACGTCGTCTGTCCCGACCCCGAGGATGCTGCCGAACAGGGCCGCGTCGAAGCTTTGGCCGGCCGTTCCGAAGAGCGCGAAGAGCGCAAGCCCGAGCGCGAACGACGCCGTCGTGATGACGCCGATCGCCGCGTCGGAGCCGATCACGCGCCGCCGCGTCACCGTGTTGATCATAAGCGCCGACGCGATGCCCCAGGCGCCGGCGCCGAGCAGGAAGTTGATGCCCAGCAGCGAGCTCGCGGCGAAGCCGCCGAAGATCGCGTGCGACAACCCGTGGCCGATGTAGCTCATGCCCTTGAGCACGACGTACACGCCCATCGCACCACACAGCGCGCCGGCCATCGTGGCGACGAGCACGCCGTTGCGAAAGAACTCGAAGTCGAACGGGCCCAGGAACTCGTCGATCACGCGTGGCTCTCCATGACGTGCGGCCGCTGCGCGCGCCGGTAGCTGTCCACGACGACCGGCATCCCGCCATGCTCGAGGACCTCGAGGCTTGCGCCATAGGTGCGTTCGAGCACATCGGAGGTCAGGACTTCGTGCGGCTCGCCGTCGCCGATGACACTGCGGTTCAGGCACACGATGCGGGGCAGGTGCGCCGCGATCCCGTTGAGGTCGTGCGTCGTCAGCACGATCGCCAGCCCGCGCGCGTTGAGGTCGTCGAGCAGATGCAGCACCTCGTGACGCAAGCGCACGTCGACGCCCGACGTCGGCTCGTCCATGAGCAGCAGCTCGGGCTCACCCAGCAGCGCTCGCGCGATGAACACCCGCTGCTGCTGGCCGCCCGAGAGCTCGCGGATATGCCGATCGGCGAGCTCGTCGATGTCCAGCCGGGCGAGCACCTCGGCGACCTGGGAGCGTTCGGCGCGGCTTGCCCACGGCAGCCGGCGCCCCCGGACACGCGACATCAGGACGCATTCGCGCACCGTCACCGGAAAGCTCCAGTTGATCGTCTCCACCTGCGGTACGTAGGCCACACGCAGGCCCGCCTTCCGCGTCACGCTCCCGTGCGCGGGGCGCAGGCTCCCGGCGAGCACGCGCAGCGCGGTCGTCTTGCCGGCACCCGAGGGGCCGACGATGCCGACGAACTCGCGGCTGTGAATGGCCATGTCGACATCGACGAGCACGGCCTCGCTCGCGTAGCCGCAGGTCACACCCGCGAGGCAGAGCAGCTCGTGGCGCTCGGATCTGCTCACTGCGGATAGTTCGCCTTGTCCGGGGCCACGTTCTTTGGCGTGAACGCCACGAGCGCCGCGGCGTCGCCGCCGAGTGCTTCGGTCATCGTCACGTAGTCGAAGTGCATGAGACCCATCCACGAGTGCTCGGCGGAGCCGGGCTCGCCGGGTAGGTCGTCGTCGCGCAGGACGTCGACGTACTTCACGCCGGTCTCCTTGCCGATCTGCTTGAGCACCGGGCTGGGGAAGACCTCCGAGCCGAAGATCGCCGGAACCTTCTCCTTGCGAACCTGACCGATCAGCCCCGCGACCTCTTTCGGCGTCGGGTCCTCGAAGTCCGAAACCTGAATCGCGCCGACCACGTCCCAGTCGTAGTCCTTGGCGAAATACGCGTAAGCGTCGTGGTAGGTCAGCAGCTTGCGCTTGGCGCGCGGCAGCGTCGCGAACGACGTGCGCATCGCCTTGTCGAACTCACCGACGAGCTTGTCGAACCTGTCGAAGTTGGATTTGTAGTAGCCGGCGTTGTCGGGGTCGCGCTCGCTCAGGTCGTCACGGACGATCTCGGCGTACTTCAGCGCGTACTTCGGGTCGGTCCAGAGATGCGGGTTCGGCTTGCCGCCCGACCTGGGGAACGAGAAGTCGTAGGCGTACTCGCTCTCCGGGATCGACTTCGTGCCGAGCTCGACGATCTCGCCATCGTCTGAGAGGTTCTCTTCTGCGAGCTCCTTCGTCGGTTCCTCGAGCTTGAGGCCGTTGACATAGAGCACGTCGAGGCGCGATAGCAACTCCGCCACGCTCGGCTTGGGCTCAAACGTGTGCGAGTTCGTCCCTTCGGGGACGATGCCGGTGATCTTCACGCGGTCGCCACCGATGTTGGCGACGATGCTCGTGATCGGGGCCACGGTCGTACCGACCTCGATCTGGTCGCCGCCGGAGGAGGATGCGCCCGAGCCCTCGTCGTCGCCACATCCGCCGAGAACCACGGTCAATGCGAACACAAGGCAGAGCGCAGAGGAACGGCGGGCTCGGTCGATCAAGGCGAGTCTCCGAGGTAGCGGTGTGCGGGTCTTTACTACGTGCTCGTAGCGCGAGCCACCCTACCTTCATTGCCATAGTGTCGCAATAGCATTGGGGTCCAGCTAGCACGGTTTATGCATGTTGACATGCGCACGTATGCATGTAAACATCTGGCGGATGGGATTTGCCCACGGCGTCAGCTCCAGCACCCCGGTCACCGTCGACGACGCTCGCCACGTGGCTCGCGTCATGGGCGCGCTCGCGACGCCGAGCCGGGTTCGGATCCTCGCGCGCCTGCGCGAAGGCCCGTGCACGGTCGGCGAGCTGACCGAGGCAGTGGAGATGGAGCAGCCGGCGGTCTCGCACCAGCTGCGGATCCTGCGCGACCTGGGACTGGTACTGGGAAGCCGCACCGGCCGTCACGTGATCTACGGGTTGTACGACTCTCACGTGGCGAGCCTGCTCGATGAGGCGCTGCGCCACATCGAGCACCTGCGGGCCGGTGCGGCCGACGCGCCGCCGGCGCTCGCCTTACACACAACATCGATCAGCGAAGGAGCCGCATGATGGACGACCACACACACGAGTCACCCCACGCACACGAACACGAGCACGACGGTGAGACGCACGAGCACGCGCACACCGATCACGATCACGACCACGTGGCGCACGAGCACGAGCACGAGCACGACGGGGAGGCCCACGCCCACGAGCACGTCCACGAGGCCGGGCTCGAGGACGTTCACGAGCACGCCCACTGAGGATCGAACCTCCGACCTTCGGTTCCGGCGACCGGAGGACGAACCCCGTTCTCCGCAGGTCGCCGGTTCCGGCGACCGGACGGCGAAATTTCGTTTAGGTCCCGGGTCGACCGTTGGCGATCCGGCCCGGGCCCGGAGCGCACGCTAACCGCGTGGCATCATGAGTCCATGCCCGTGCGCTACTGGTTTCAGTGCACCGTCTGCGGCTGCGTCCCCGACGACGCGACGCGCGAGAGCATCGGCGCCTCCACGCGCGAGGACCTGTTTGGCGAGTTCATCGACGCCATGCCCGGCAAATGGCTCGTCTGGCACGCCGGCGGCCTGCTCGGCCCGCGCCGCTACGCCTGCCCGGAGCACCGGCGCGACCTCCTGAGGACGATCCGCTTCCACTACGCCTATTGCGGCGAGCAGTGGGTCTGGAAGCGCCCGCCCTACGCGCAGCGCTGGCCGCCCGACGAGATCGCCCAGAACCCCGACGGCTCGCTGGTCATCCCCGATTGGGAGAACCCGGACGCCGACGACGAGCTGGCCGACGACGACTGGTCGACCCGGCGGCCCGGCTCTACAGGTCCTTGAGGCTCTCGTCGTCGCTTCCGAACGCCGCTTCGAGCTCCTCGATAACGAGCTTCTTGCGGGTCTCGGCGACCGTGTCGTACGGGAGCTTGGGCAGCTTGAACGTCGTGATGCCGTAGACGAGGGCGAGCTCGACCACGGCGGCGTTGTAGGCCTGCTGCGCACGCTCCCAGTCGCTGCCATAGCCGTTGACCTGCAACCAGCGGCCGTTGTACTCGATCATCATGCGCGCGTCGTCCTCGTTGATGTGCGAGATCGAGAGCTCCATCGACATCACGTCGGGATTGCGGTGCAGGTGCTCCGCGGCCTCTTCCAGGCTGTGAACGGTGTGCGGATCGAAGTCCGCCTCGAACACCACCTCGCACACATACGGGTCAAACGGCCCGGCCTCGATGGCCGCCCGCGCCGCTGTGAAGATGGCGTCGAGATCCTTCCAGCCACACCACCGCTCGCTTAGGGCAAAGGAATCCATGGGCTAGAAGGATAAGCATGCGCCGCCGCGACGCAAAGGGCGGGCGAGACCAGCCGCGCTATCGTTGAGGGTGGAGTCGATCCTGCCCACCGTGGGCCAGGGAATCCGGTTCGAAATCCGGAGCTGACGCGCAGCGGTAGGGACTCGCGAGCCGATGATGTGCCACTGGACCACCGTGTTCGGGAAGGCTGTCGGCTCGATCGTGTTCAAGCCCGAAGACCTGTCGATTCTGCACCGCTGCGCCCAGCCGGCGCAGGCCGGTGGAACCGGACAACAGCGGCCTCGCGAACAGGGCCGCACGGACGACAGGAGCAGGACCATGACACGCACCGCCCTTCTCGGGCTTCCCCGCATGGGACCCGATCGCGAGCTGAAGTTCGCGCTGGAGGCCCGCTGGGCCGGGCGCCTCGGCGCCGACGAGCTGCTCGAGACCGCGCGCGGGTTGCGCGCCGCGACCTGGCAGCGGGCGCACGCCGCCGGGATCGACGTGATCCCCTCGGGCGATTTCAGCCTCTATGACCACGTGCTCGACACCGCCTGGGCGCTGGGCGCGATCCCGGCCCGCTTCGGCAACGTCGACCGAGACAGCCTCGACGACTACTTCGCGCTGGCCCGCGGAGACACGCAACGCCGGCCGCTTGAGATGACGAAGTGGTTCGACACCAACTACCACTGCCTCGTGCCCGAGCTCGACGCCGACCAGCGCTTCGAGCTGCGTGCGGCGCACTGGACCGGCCCGCTCGCGGAGGCGAGCGCTCTGGGGATCGCCACGCGGCCCGTCGTGCTGGGCCCACTGAGCTTCCTGCTCCTGAGCAAGGGCGTCGATCGACCGCTGGAGCTGCTGCCGCGGCTCGTTCCGGTCTATGTGCAGCTGCTGCGCGAGCTGGCGGCGGCCGGGGCCGGCGAGATCCAGCTCGACGAGCCGTGCCTGGCGATCGACCGGACGACCGCTCAGCTCGAGCTCTACGCCGACGCGTTCGGCGAGCTGAAGGACGCAGGCGTTCCGATCTCGCTGGCGACGTACTTCGCCGGCCTCGACGTCGGCGACACACTGAAGCGCGTCGTCGCTCTCGAGCCCGCTGAGCTGCACCTAGATCTCGTGCGCGCCCCGGGTCAGCTGGCGCCCGCGTTGGGGGCGCTGCGCGACAGCGCCACCCGTCTGTCGCTCGGCCTCCTGGACGGGCGCAACGTGTGGGCCGCCGATCTCGACGAGGCGCTGGATCGGATCGATTCCGCGTCGGCTGCGCTCGGCCCCGACCGCGTCACGATCGCGCCGTCCTGCTCGCTGCTGCACCTGCCCTACGAGGCGGCACGCGAGACGAGCATCGACGAAGAGGTCCGCGGCTGGCTCGCGTTCACCGCCGAGCGGATCGCGGAGCTGCGAACGCTCGCCGACGCCGTCCTGGCGGAGCCCGTTCAGCTCGACGTGCTGCTCGACGCATCGCGCGAGCGCCAGCAGGCGCGCCGCCGGTCGGCGCGCACGAACGATCCAGACGTGCGCGGTCGCGTGGGAGCGCTCGCCCTCGAGGACTACGATCGCGAGACGCCGGCCAGCGAACGCCGTATGTTGCAGCACGAGCGCGTATCGCTGCCCGTGCTGCCGACGACGACGATCGGCTCCTATCCGCAGACGCAGGAGATCCGAGACGCTCGCCGCGGTTTGCGCGACGGCACGCTCCCGCCCGCGGAGTACGAGAAGGTCATGCAAGCGCGCATCGCCGAGGTGATCGCGTTCGAGGAGGGACTCGGGATCGATGTGCTCGTCCACGGCGAGCCCGAGCGCAACGACATGGTCGAGTACTTCGGCGAGCAGCTGGCCGGCTTCACGTTCTCGGCCAACGGCTGGGTGCAGTCCTACGGCAGCCGTTGCGTCAAGCCGCCGATCCTCTTCGGCGACGTCTCGCGGCCGCGGGCGATGACCGTCGACTGGTGGCGCTACGCCCAGTCCCTGACCGGCCGGCCGGTCAAGGGGATGCTCACGGGCCCGGTCACGATCCTGCAGTGGTCGTTCGTGCGTGACGACCAGCCGCTGCATGAGACCTGCACGCAGATCGCGCTGGCGATTGCGGACGAGGTCTCAGACCTCGAGGCCGCCGGCTGCTTCGCGATTCAGGTCGACGAGGCCGCGCTGCGAGAGGGCCTGCCGCTGCAGCGCCACCTGCAGGAGGACTACAACCGCTGGGCGGTTGACTGCTTCCGCCTGACCGTCGCGCGGGCCCGTCCCGAGACACAGATACACACGCACATGTGTTACTCGGAGTTCAACGAGGTCATGGACCACATCGTGCGCCTCGACGCCGACGTGATCTCGATCGAGGCGTCGCGGTCAGACATGGAGGTCCTCGACGCGTTCTCCTCCTCACGGCCGTATCCGAACGACATCGGGCCGGGTGTCTACGACATCCACTCGCCGCGGGTGCCCTCCGTCGAGGAGATCGAGCGGTTGCTGGAGCTCGCCGAGGCCCGCGTCGGCCGTGAGCGCCTGTGGGTCAACCCGGATTGCGGCTTGAAGACCCGCAAGTGGGAAGACGTGCGACCGGCGCTGGAGCACATGGTCGCCGCCGCCGCGCGCCGCCGCGCCGCGACCGGCGTCGCGGCCTGAGGGCCTCAAACCCCGTGCCGCGCGGCTGTCAGGAGAACGAACAGGCTTTCGCCGTCCGTTCATCGCATGCGATGAACTCCCGGGCGACGTTACCCTCGGACCGCCTTCGGCGGACCGGGAAACCCGGCGTGGCTACACGCCGTGGCGCGCCGCCGCCACGGCGACCTGGCCGTACGCGATCTGGCCGTCGTTGGGCGGCAGGCGCTCGGGCACGAGGACGCGTAGGCCGGACCCCTCGATCGCCGCCACCGTGAGGTCGAGCAGGAGCCGGTTCTGAAACACCCCGCCGGAGAGCACCGCGGTGTCGAGCTTGGCCTCGCGAGCGATGAGCTCGACGATCTGCGCCGTCACCTGCGCGAAGCCGGCGTGGAAGCGCGCCGAGATCGTGGAGACCGGCACGTCCGCGGCCAGATCCGCGAGGACCGCGATGATCATCGGGCGCGGATCGAGAATGAGAACGGGGTCGGTGGTGTCCACGCGGAACGGATACGGCTCCGCCGCGCCCGGCTCCGCCAGCGCCTCGAACTCGATCGCCGCCTGCCCCTCGTAGCTCACTTCGAGGCGAACCCCGCACATCGCCGCGACGGCATCGAAGAGCCGCCCCGCGCTCGACGTGAACGGTGAGCCGGTCCCCTGCGTCACGAGGCGCGAGACCATGCTCCAGCGCTCCTGGGCAATCGGCTCGAATGCCGCGGGGAACTGCGATCCGGCCTCGGCGAGCTGCGCGTTCATCACGGTCAGCCACGAACACGCCATCCGCCACGGCTCGCGCACGGCACGATCGCCCCCGGGCATGCGCACCGGCCACAGGTGGCCGACGCGCTGGAAGTCCACGAGGCCGGCAACGAGGAACTCGCCACCCCAGACCGTGCCGTCGAGGCCGTAGCCGGTCCCGTCGAAGATGGCGCCCACGGCCAGCTCGGTCACGCCGTGTTCGGCCAGCGTCGCCGCATGATGCGCGTGGTGGTGCTGCACGCCGGTCAGGGCGACGCCGCCCGCCTCCTCGCGCTGGCTCGCGTAGAAGCTCGACAGGTAGTCGGGATGCAGGTCGTGGGCGATGAGCACGGGGTTGACCCCGAACAGGCGCTCGAAGTGCTCGATTCCCGTCCTGAGCGACTCGAGCGTCTCGTAGTTCTTCAGATCGCCGATGTGATGGCTCATCCAGGCGCGATCACCCGCGCCGATGCAGAAGGCGTTCTTCTGCTCGGCGCCGGTGCCGAGGATCGGCGCGATGCACGTGATCGGCAGATCGACCGCGGCGGGCACGTATCCGCGCGAGCGGCGCAGGAGCAGCGGCCTCTCGCGCACGACGCGCACGACGGAGTCGTCTGTGCGTGTGGCGATCGGGCGGTTGTGCACGAGAAGGCGGTCGGCAATCGCGCTGAGGCGCTCGCCGGCATCGTGGTCGTCGAACGCGATCGGCTCGTCGGAGAGGTTGCCGCTGGTCATGACGAGCGGCCCGCCGGCATCGGAGACGAGCAGATGGTGCAGCGGCGTGTAGGGCAGCATGAGCCCGAGATCGGGCGCCCGCGGCGCGACGGCGTCCGCCACCGGGGCGTCGGGCAGCCTCCGCGCGAGCACGATCGGCCGTTCCCGGGACGTGAGGAGCGCCTCTTCGGCGGCGTCGAGGCGCACGAGCGTGCGCGCCATGGCGACGTCGGCGACGAGCAGCGCGAACGGGCGGTCCTCACGACGCTTGCGCGCGCGCAGCGCGCCCACCGCCGCCTCGTCGTCGGCGCGGCAGGCGAGGTGATAGCCGCCAAGGCCCTTCACCGCGAGGATCTTGCCTGCCAAGAGGTCGTCGGCGGCCGCACGGATCGCATCCTCGGCGTCGAACTCGACGACGCTGCCGTCGCGCTCGCGCAGCCTCACCCGCGGCCCGCAGACCGGGCAGGCGTTCGGCTGGGCGTGGAAGCGGCGATCGAGCGGATCGTCGTACTCGGCCTGGCAGCCGTCGCACATCTCGAAGGCAGCCATCGTCGTCATCGGCCGGTCGTACGGGATCCCGGTGACGATCGTGAAGCGCGGTCCGCAGTTCGTGCAGTTGAGGAACGGATAGCGGTAGCGGCGGTCCTGCGGGTCGGCGAGCTCGGCGAGGCACTCGTCGCACGTCGCGCTGTCGGGCGTGACGGGCGCCGTCGGGGCGCCGCCATGCTCGCTGGCGACGATCTCGAACTCGGTCTCACCGACCGCATCGATCTCCTCGGCCTCTACCCCCGTGACGTCGGCGAGCGGCGGTGCGTCCTCGCGCAGCCGGGCGACGAACGCGTCGACCGCGCCCGGCGCGCCCTCGGCCTCGACGAGCACGCCACGCTCGTCGTTGAGGACGAACCCGGCGATGCCGAGCTCATGCGCGAGGCGGTAGACGAACGGCCGGTAGCCGACGCCCTGCACGGTCCCGTCCACCCGGGCGCGGATGCGCCGCGTGGATATGTCCTGCGGCACGGCGCTCAACGGTCCGGCGCCGGGCCATCGAGCTCGACGAGCTCGCGCAGCACGTGGTAGACGCTGGCCTGCGCCTCCTGGATGCGCGGGATGTTCTGCGAGCGGCTGATGACGATGTAGTCGGCCTCCAGGCCGGCGGCGACGTTACCGCCGTCGTAGCCGACGAACGCCATGGTCACCATGCCGCGGCGGCGCGCCTCGCGCAGCGCCTCGATGATCGACAGCGAGTTGCCGCTCGTCGACATCGCCAGCAGCACGTCGCCGCCGCGGCCGTAGGCGATGACCTGGCGAGAGAAGATCGCCTCCGTACCGATGTCGTTGGCGACCGCGGTGATGATCCCCGTGTCCTCGGTAAGGTCGAGCGCACGGCGCGCCGGGCCGCCGTACATCGGCGTCCGGAAGTCCGCGACGACATCCATGGCATCGGTCGCCGAGCCGCCGTTGCCCAGGGCGATGAGCCGGCCGCCGGCATCCAGGCGCTTGCGCAAGACCGCCGCCGCCGCGAGCAGCGTCTCCGCGCCCTCGGTCAGCGTCTGCGTGCGCAGCGCCGTGACCTCCTCGGCCTTCATGAGCATCGACTTGCGCACATCGGCGAGGATCGCGTCGAGATCGTGCTCCTGCTGGCCGAGGAACGGATACAGGAAGCTCGACGCGCCGCTGTCGTGCACCGGCTTGGCCGCCGAGCCCTCGAGCAGCCCGCGATGGTCGAGGAAGATGTGCACGAGCTCCCACAGCAGGTGGTAGAGCGTCTCGGCGATCTCCTGGCGGATGAAGCCGTCCTCGACGGTGGAGAGGTCGAACTCCCACTCCGCGCCCGAGTCCTTCGTGAACGCGACGGTCAGGCAGCCGCGCTCGCGGGCCGCGGCGAGGGCCTCCAGGATGTCCGGCTCGCCGCCGAACGCCATCGCGATGTCCTCCGCCTCGGCCTCGAGCGCGACCTGCGGCGCGATCGCGCCACCCTCGCCGGCGAGCGCGAGCGCCGGCAGCGCGCTCTTTCCGACGATCACCGGATGGACGAACTCGACGGCCACATGGCGAGCATCGGAGCGGTCCGCCGGCGATGCGCCGAAGGCGACCAGCCGGCCGGCGCGCGCGAAGCGCTCGGCCATCTTGTGACACAGCGTGGCGAGGCGCTTCGCCTCGGCTTCGAAGAACTGCGCGTTGGCCTCGCTGCGATCCCGCAGCCGAATCTCAACGCGCTCGGCGCCCAAGTGAGTGGGCGCCTCTCTCACGCGGTGGCGCCCGCCCGCGCCGAAACCGAGGTCATCCACTCACGGAAGGCCTCGACGCCCTCACCGGTCTTCGCGCTGACGCGCAGAACCGTCGCGTTGGGGTTGACCTGCATGATGTTCGCCTCGAGCCGGTCGATGTCGAAGTCCAGATACTGGAGCAGGTCGATCTTGTTGATGACGACGAGCTCGCAGGAGCGGAACATCAGCGGGTACTTCAGCGGCTTGTCCTCGCCCTCGGTGACCGAGCAGACCATCATCTTGGCGTCCTCGCCGATGCGGAACTCGGCCGGGCAGACAAGGTTGCCGACGTTCTCGACGAGCAGGATGTCGATCTCGTCCAGCGGCACCGCCGGCAGCGCCGAGCGGACCATGTTGGCGTCGAGATGGCACTCGCCGCCGAAGCCGTTGTCGGTGTTGAGCTGGACCACCGGGATGTGCAGGACCGAGATGCGATCGGCATCGAAGCTGCCCGCGACATCGCCCTCGAGCACGCCGACGCGCAAGGTGGGTGGGTCCGTGTTCACGAGCCCCTCGAGCGAGCGCTCGAGCAACGTCGTCTTGCCCGCGCCCGGTGCGCTCATCAGGTTCACGACGGTGACGCCGGCCCGGTCGAAGTCGCTGCGGTTGGCAGCCGCGATCGTGTTGTTGGCGTCGAGGGCGTCCTCGACCACTCTCACCTTGGTGCGGTGCATGCGGCGTCCTCCTCGTCTTCAACTTCGATCGATTCGACCATGAATTCCTCGCCCGTCAGGACCTCGACTGCCCCGGTCCCGCAGTCGCCGCACATGAACGCGGGGATCTCGATCTCCCACTCGCGCTTGCAGCTGTTGCAGCGCAGCGCGGCGGGCACGTCGATGATCTCCAGCGTAGCGCCCTCGCAGTTGGTGTCCTTGCCGACGATCGCGAAGTAGAACTCGAGCGTGTCCTTGACGACCTGGCGCAGCCGTCCGATGCGCAGCGTCACGTGCGTGACCTGGCGGCCGGCGGCGTGCTTGCGAACCGTCGCGACGATCGCGCTGGACAGGTCGAACTCGTGCATCCTCGGCTCCGGTTGCTACTTCTCTTCCGACGAGGCGTACGCCTCGTCGGTGAGCAGCTCGGCGGCCGTCTCGAGCACGAGCTTGACGGCGCGCTCGACGGCTTCCTCGACGACGGGACTCAGGCCCATGCCCATCTCCTCGATCGTCTGCGGCTCGCAGGCCACGATGACGACCTTGCCCGGCCAGGCGCCCGTGATCTTGATGAAGCGCAGGACGGTCTCCGGGTCCATTCCGTGGGGGTTGAGCACCTCGCCATCCTCGACCGAGCCGGCGGCGACCTCGTCCTCGTCGACCTCCATCACGTAGAGCGTGCCGGGCTCGCCGCCCTGACGGCTGATGTCGACCATCAGGATCGCGTCGTAGCCGTACATCGCCTGATAGGCGAGATCCAGGCCGCCGGTGCCGAAGTCGATCACCGCGACGCCCTCGGGCAGCTCGTGGTGATCCAGCCGCCTGGCGACCTCGCTGCCGAAGCCGTCGTCGCGCTGCCACGCGTTGCCGATGCCGGCGATCAGGATCCGCTTGGGCCGATCGGAGACGTCGGGCTCCTGGGTCTGCCGTGGCGTGTCCATCGCAGGCGGGCGCCAGTTGTCGACGGGCGGTGCGTCCTGCTCGGAGCCGCGCTCTTGTGGCTCCCCGGTCATAGCGAGCACCTACCTTGCGGAGCGACCACGGTCATCGTCGAGCAATGACGCGCTGTCATGAGATCACCTCGACCTCGTCGGAGAAGAAG
>Ga0136631_10000395_pt1 | contig 13452 bp, 15 predicted proteins | sample AntDrymUQ6012206_2_FD_104655 | JGI IMG/M metagenome (GOLD analysis project Ga0136631, IMG submission 104655) | Polar desert sand microbial communities from Dry Valleys, Antarctica - metaG UQ601 (22.06) | ecosystem: Environmental > Terrestrial > Soil > Desert | place: Antarctica: Dry Valley... | reverse complement strand
CCACAGCGTTTACCTATGAACACGTGTCCCACGACCCCAGGAACCCCACCCCAGACGCCATCAACACTCAATACTCCTGATTGCAGAGCGGCCCCACCACCCACCGAGCTGTCGAACTCGGGTCAGCCGGGGGGGCCCTGGCGCGTGGGTCACGAACCTCGAGCGCGACGAGCATGGCCGGCGCGTCGGTGATCGCGACCTGAGGAAATGAAGCGCGTAGTCGGAAGGGGCCGGATGATTTCCGGTGTATGAGTGGTCCGAAATACTGAGCTTTGCGCCAAAGCTTCGTGGTTGTCTCAGCCATCTTTATGTGTATCAGCAACCCGGATCATGATAGGGTTTGCAGTCGTGGCGAGACAACGCCCGCCACATTCCAACTAATCACGGGGAAACGCGCCGTCGGAAGGGCGACGCGACAGAGGTCACATCCACGGATACTGGCAGACTGGTGTCTGTGGACGTGTGGCATGCGCGCGCCGGACATGCCTGGGCGACGCGTGTCAATCGACAAGGGTTGAACTGTGCGCGCGTACTAGCGTCTGACGCTCTCTTCAACCCGACGGGGAACTAAGCGGCAACGGCCGAGCGATGTCATTCGGCGCCGGTTTGCCGTGAAGACTCCGATGAGCTAGCTCCTTCGCCAAAATAGACGCGCGGGACGTAGCTAGAAGAGGTCCGGTGGTGGTCTGGGTGAATGGTGAATGGCGCCGCCGCCCGACCTCGAAACGACGCGGTGTCATTCGGCCCGAGTTCAGGGATGTTTGTGCAGCTCCTCTGCCGACGGTCGGTAGGTGCTCAACCAGCGTAAAGAGTTCTTGGTGGCGGGCGCCCGACAGAACTTTCATACAACTCGGCGCCCTCCAAAGGAGAACATCATGAATCATCTTCATCACCACCGCATCCGCGGTGGAATTCTGGCCGGCACCGTGATCATCGCCATAGGGTTGCTCAGCGGCGCAACCGGCGCTCACGCCGCTACCCTCTGCGACGTCAGCACCGGCGTAACGCAGACCGCTACGACCGTTACCGGGACACCCGGTAATGACAGCATCGACTGCAGCGCGGCGGACCCTGCCAAAGCGATCAATGGCCTCGCCGGAGACGACACCATCACGGGCACGGCGTTCGGCGACAATATTAACGGCGGCGTCGGCAACGACACCATGACCGGCGGCCCCGCCACCAGCACGGGGAACGACACCATCATCGGCGACGTCGGCAACGACACCCTGACCGGCGCAGCGGGGAACGACACCCTGAACGGTGGCGGCGACAGCGACACGCTGACCGGCGGACCCGGCAACGACAACCTGATCGGTGGCGCGGGCAACGACACCCTGACCGGCAGCGCGGGGGTCGACACCTTGGCCGGCGACGCGGGGAACGACACCCTGACCGGCGGCGGAGGCAATGACAACCTGAACGGCGGCGCGGGCGACGATATCCTCAACGGCGGTATCGGCGACGACAGCCTGAATGGTGGTTTCGGCGCTGACATCCTGAACGGCGACGCCGGCAACGACAGCCTGACGGGCCCTCCCGTCGACCGGAGCGTCGATCGACTCAATGGCGGACTAGGGGCCGACATCTGCCAGGGACCCGGACCGGACGGTGACATCCTGACCGGCTGCCCCTAGCCACTTCCGCTCAAAAGAAAAAGTAGACGAGGCCGCTGGCCAGAGGTGAGCGACTGCGGGGTGCGCGCGATTGGCACCCAGTAAAGGTGGGGCTCCGGGGATTGATCGTAGGTGACTCCAATCTCTTGAGGAGATTGGAGTCATCCATGGTGACAACCATAACCCGCAGGTCACATTGGTCCATTCGATCCGGCCGGGCCTATATTGGGGCGCGATGGCCCACTGGGGCTGCTGACTGAGATCGGTGATCGTTTCGCCGCTTCGCTTCGGCGCGCGAGCTGATGAGCTACCTCGGGCTGACAGACGGCGAGTACTCCTCCGGTGATCGGCAGCACCGCGGTCATTTGACCAAGATCGTCGACAGCCACGCTCGCCGGCTGCTCATTGAGGCCGCCTGGCACTACCAGCACTCAGCGCGGCCCTCGCGGCGTGCCGCCGTGCTCGCCGAGCACGTCTTGCCAGCCGGCACCGTGACTCGGGGGATAGGAATGCGCGACTTGATCGGGCTGTTGGTCGGCGAAGGTGGCCGACGACTACCTCGACCTCAAGGCCGCCGGACGCCTCTAACCGCCAACCGAGCCAAGCTTTGACCCCGCCAGCGTCGCTGCGGCGGGCGAGTTGCGACGCTGACGGGGCCAAAGGCGGAGCTGGTGGGACTAGCCGCAGACTCGGGTGTCCGTGGCGCTCGCTTTCCCGAAGGCGTTATGAAGCCAGGGCTTGAAGGTGAACCGAACTGTGTCTCCCGCAGAAATCGACTTGCAATTGGTGTCCGGCCCCCCGTCCACCAGGACCTGCCAAGACGCATGCGGGCACCCACGAGGCCGATGCACGTCTGCCCATGCCGTGCTGTCCCCTCGCGCGTCATGCTTGGCGGTGATGGAGGCACATCCAGTCGCCGACGCCGCGGGCGCGGTAGCGATCATTCCCACGGGGACGCCCACCGCTGCGATCGCCGAGGCTATGAGAGTTGCTCTGACTTTCGACATGTTGACTCCTAGTTGATTCGGGATGAACTGCACGTATCCAGCATTTCGCATAATAACGTGCGTACCGTGACATTCAAGGCGTCGCTCGCCACTCGCGACGAGCACGCTCTCGCTGCAGTTCAGCATCCACCGACCTATCGTTGCACCGACTGCAGCGCCCAGCCATGCCGCCGGTGGCGGCGCGTGTGAGTACTTTCTTTACGTCTTCAAGGGCGGCGCCTTCGGCGCCGCCGCCGGCCATGCCGCTGCCTGCGGCCCGCCCGCCCGGGAGGGCTGACGCCCTCCGGCCGGCGGCCGCGGCCCGGCCGGCCAACCGACGCGGGGCAGGGCGGCCGCGTGAGCGCGTAGAAGCGATCACGCGACCGCGCGCCAGCGACCGAGCTCGCGCCGCGTCGCCGCGCCCGCCAGCCGGCGGCGGCCCAGGCCAGAAACGGCGTGCCGACCGGCGTCGTGCCTGTCAACCAATTTCAGACCAACAAGCCGAGTCCGGTGAAATTGGCCGGGACTGCGTCCCTTTGACAGGCCCGACGCCGGTCGGCTGTTCGGCGGACAAGTCCGCAGGGCGGACACCCGTCAACACCACACCGGCAGGAGGCGAAGCCGTCATGGCCACACCAGACCTCAACCAGCTGACGATCTCCGGGCGCGTCGAGCGCGAGCCCCAGCTCAGCGAGCACCCCGACTGCGGCACGGTCTGCAGGTTCATCCTCACGCACACCGTCGAGCTGCCCGGCAACGAGCGGTTCTCGGCCGAGATCCAGTTCTACAACGTCAGCATCTACGGCCCATTGGGCGAGTCCTTCGCCGCGGTCTACCAGGCCGGCCAGAAGATCATCATCGAAGGGCGCCTGGACTGCGAGCACCAAGAGACGCTCACCGGCTATCAGCCGATCGCCTCGATCCTCGTCGACAGCATCATCACCATGCACGAGCTCGCCGAGCACACCAGCACCAGCGAGCAGCTCCCGGCGTAGCCCGAGGCGCTCCGCGGCCCGCGGATCGTGCTGCGGGCCGCTCCCCAACCCAGCCTGCCAGGGCCGGAATTCGTAACAACCTCCTTTACGTACTCAAGGGCGCGATCACTCGCGCGCAGCAGCACGTAGCCCGTCGTATCCGGCAGGTGGTGGTCGCTGCCGCTCTCGTACGCGCGCAGGACCGTGAGCTCGTCGTCGTCGCCGAGCGTGATGACGGGCTGTGCGGGGTGGATGCGCGGGTGCTCGCCGGCCCGGATCGCACGTAGCAGCGCGGGACCGTCTGCCGGTCGCTGCAGGCAGCCGAGAAGCATGACGTCGATCGCGTGCGCTGAGAGCTTGGCGATCGTCGCGGCTGTGTTGTCGGCCTCGTAGACGGTGTGCCCGTCGGCGTCGAGCTGCGTCGCCAGGAACGCGCGCTGGTCTTGGTCGGTGGTCGCGACGAGCAGCGTGTGCTCCCGCATCGACCTGCTGCTTGGCTGGTGCTGCAAGGCGCTGGTGCCCATGGCTGATCGCCGCCCTTGAGTACGTAAAGGAGGTTGTTACTCGGCCGTCCTGGTCGGGACGGGTCCGATCGCCGTCTGCTGCAGCTGCTGGACGTGGGTGTCGGGTGCTGCGGCGCTGGCGGTTGGGTTCAGCGGCCCGTCGACGGTGATGATGCGGTGGGCGATGATCGACGCGGCCATCGCGCTTGCGGTCGGTGGCTACGCAATCGCCAGTTCGGGTTCGAGCAACGGCGCGGCAGGTAGCGCGACTACGGCGACGGTGGGGAAAGTGATCCCGTTCAACCGCGGTCAACCGAGCCCGTCCACGAAAGGTCGGTCAGGTCCCGGCGAACTGGCAGGCGGGGACGGGCACAATCGTGACGGGGGCGGCGGCGAATAAAGCCAAGGCCGCCGCACTGGCCGCCCATCCGGGAGTCACCGTCAACCGTGTTGTGCTGCTGAGCAACGGCGAGTACAACGTCCACATAATCGCCGTGAACTGGCCGCGCCACGTCTTCGTCAGCAAGAACTTCAAGGTCGTCGGCGCCGAGTAGGCGCGCCCGTCTTGCCAGCGCGGTGAACGGGAATCGCGTCTGACATCAACTAGCCGGCCTTCTCCGGCCGTCGCTCATGCGCGACCGTGGGCTGCCGTCTTCGCCATTGGGATTGCGCTATGCAGGATTTGCGTTGCCTGGACGGGCTCGCAGCGCTATCGGGCAACTGGACCGGCCTCGCACGGTCTTCGAGGACGGTGGTGTGGGCTATTGGGGGGTCTTGGGAGGCGATCGCGGCGGTGAGGGCGTCGGGGAGCTGGCCGATCTCTTCGTGCAGTTCGTGCACAGCCTCAGGGTCCTCGTCGTCGTCGAGGTTTTCATCGACGAGCTCGTCGGCGTCGCCGGCGAGCTGCTCGCGGCCGGCGGGGGGCTGGTCATGAGTGGCGGCCATCGCGGGCGGCACCTGGGCTCGGGCCGGCTTGCGACCGCGGAGTAGAAGGTCGGAGGTCGGGACGGGACGCGCGGCGAGGGCGTTGTACGCTCGCGGTAGGCGCTGGGTCATGCGGGGCTGGTCCAGATGTGGATTAGCGATGGCGTCGCGTCCCGGCTGAGGCAGGCTCTCTCGTGAAATGCGGACACGCAGGCCAGCGGTGACGATGTGAGCGTGCTCGCCAACTGCGTACGTAGCAGAGCAGACCGACGCGCGACCCACGCGCACGGCCCCGACCGCCCATCGCGCACGTGCGCGGCGCCCGACGCCAGCTCACCGGCCAACCTCAGAGCATTGGAGGCGTTGAAGAAAGAGGGCCCCGCGGCTCACGGGGTAGGCGAACGCGGGGCCCCTCCGCGAAGCTAGCATGAACAGCGCTGTTCAGCTATGGCCATCGGGAATCGGCTAGCGACCGCCCGTAATCGGAAATACGCACGTCATGGCTGTCGGTCATTGCCTGTGCGCATGAGCCTCACTGCGCTGCACGATGTCCGCGATCCGGGCCGTGATCCCAAGCCTCAGCCCGGGTGGCAGATTATGTCCCATTCCTTCCACAACGACCAGTTCGGCGCCCGGGATCGCTTCGGCGCGGCCGGGATGGTGGTGGCCCGGCCACCGCTGACGTCACACATGACGTCGTCGAGGCCGTGGATCACGAGGGTCGGTACGGACAGACGCCCGAGCTGCTCGGTCCGATGCCCGGAGGCGACGGACGCGACCGCCTGCCGCGCGATGCCGACCCGCTCAGCACCCACTTTCATCCCGGCCGGGACGAAACGTATCTGCCATGCCACGTCCGACGCGACATGCTGCGCCCATCACACCCGCCACCTTTGTTCCTCACTCTTTCTCTTTCACTCTGCCCTACGGGCAATGACACGAACCGGCGGCGCACTTTACCCTCCGCAGGCAATCAGGGCAAGTTATGTCACCTATGGATTGCCTGCGAACTCATTAATGAGTGCACGAGCAACACGCGCCACCGCAGGACCGATGGGAGGCCGGCGTGACCGCGCGATGCTGACCCTCACGATCCAAGCGGGCCTGCGCGTCGCCGAGCTCGTCGCGATCGACTGCGGCGATGTCACGTGGCGGCAACCGTGTTCGTTCCGACATCGCCCGGGCGTTGGCGCGCTCGCCGCCGGGTCGACAGCGAGAGGGTAATGATGGCCCGCGGCTGACGGGTTGCCGAGGCGCGTGTCGCCGCTTCCGTCCGCGGCTGCGCTGCCCCGCCGAACGAACGCCGTGCCGCCGAGCGGTTTTGCGCGTAGCTCGTCCAGATGCCACGATCCAACCGACCCGTTGTCGGGTCGTGCCCAATGGAGCCCTCTGCGCCCGCCCGCGTCCTGGTCGTCGCCCATCGGACCGCCGCCACGCCGGCCCTACTCGACGTCGTCGCGTCGCGCGCTGCCGCCGGGCCGGCGACGTTCACGCTGCTCGTCCCGCGCGTCGCGCATGGGTTGCACCGCGTCATGGACCCTGAGGACACCGACGACAGCGAGGCGCAGATGGTGCTCGAGCTCGCGCTGCCGCTGCTCGAGAAGGCCGCCGGCGCGCCGGTCGCGGGCCTCATCGGCGACCCCAACCCCTACGACGCGGTCCAGGACGCGGTGAACATCAGGGGCTTTGACGAGATCATCGTCTCGACGCTGCCGCTGCGCGTCTCGCGCTGGCTGCGTAGCGACCTGCCCAGCAAGCTGAAGGCCCTCGGCTTGCCGGTCACGACGGTGATCGCGCAGGGGGCACGCGCCGGGCACGGAAGCTAGGCTCAGGCGAGAACGCGAGCTCGCCCCAGGGCAGCTCGCCGCGCGAACGTCCGGACCTCCGAACCCTTCGTCGTCCTGTGTGGAATCCCGAGCCCGGGGCCGCTCCTCGCGCGTCCTCGTCCCGCGGGATCGCCGCCGCGACCGGCTCCGGGCTGAACATCGCGCGGTAGCCGCAGCTCTCACAGCGCAGCGAGCGCGGCAACGAAACCTGCGCCGTGGCTGCGCAGCGCGGGCAGAAGCGGACGTCCTCAAGCGCCGGATTCAGGCTGTACAGTGGGGCCCCCGCCCTCTTAGCTCAGTTGGTAGAGCACTTCCATGGTAAGGAAGGGGTCTCCGGTTCGAGTCCGGAAGAGGGCTTCCCGCAAACACTGGGATTCTCGCCCGGTAGCCGCTGGCCCGGCGGCTCAGACGGACACTTTCCGGACACATCAGCCGCCCGTGCGACTCGGATGGCGGCCTCTGCGGGCATCCGCTCGGCGCCGTCGAGGTCGGCCATGACGTGGGCGTAGGTGTCGAGCGTCATCGTCGGCGCGTGGCCGGCCTGGCGGGCGACCTCGACGACGGACAGGCCCTCGGCGATGAGCAGTGAGCAGAAGGCGTGGCGCAGGTCGTAGGGGCGCATGCCAGAGGCGCCGATGCTCTTGGCGAGCGGGTCGAAGACGCGGCGGCGCCAGTTGCGCCAGTCGTGATCGCGCCACAGCGCGCCGCCCGTGGTCGGGAAGACCAGCTCGTCGTCGCGTGATCGGTTGCTCGCGAGCCGCCAGGCGGCGAGGTCGGCGGCGAGCGGCGCGAGGAGGCGCACGGAGCGGGTGCGGCCAGTCTTGGTGGTCTTCGGTCCCTCGTCGCTTTGCGCGCGGTCGATGAGCAGCGTGCGGTCGCGGACGTTGCGCCAGGGCAGCGCCAGAGCCTCCTGCGGGCGCAGCCCTGCGTACGCGAGGACCGCGAGCAGCGTCGCGTCGCGCTGCCGGCCATCGGCGAGCAGCTGCGCGCGCATGCGCTCGACCACGGCCAGCGAGGGCGGCGCGACGGTGCGCTGGCGCTTGGCGCTGGGCTTGCGCACGCCGACGACGGGGTTGCTCTGCACGTGGCCCCATGTCACGGCGCAGGAGAAGATGCCCTGCAGCACGGTCAGCGCCTTGCGGGTTGCTGCGGGCCCGACTCCGGCGCGCTGCAGGTCGGCGCTCAGGCCGGCCACCACGGCGGGAGTGACCTCGCGCAGCGGCAGGCCGCCGACGCGGGGGAGGATGTGCTTGTCGAAGACGATCGCGTACGTCTCGCGCGTGCGGGGCGTGAGGTTTGGTTCGGCGTGGATGCGCCACCACTCGCGGGCGAACTCGGCGACGGTCTGGCGGCCGGCGTCGATCTGCGCGAGCTGGCCCAGGCGCTTGCGGCGCTTGATGTCGGCCTCGAAGAGATCGGCGTCGCGCTTGCTGCCGAGGACGCGCGAGTGCGGTTGGCCGTTCTCGCGCCAGCGAACGCGCCACACGGCTCCGTTCTTGCGTTGGACGCGCTCGACGCTCATGCCACGGAGCTGTGCTTGGTGAGCAGGCTGCGCAGGCCGTCCGGAGCGGGCGCCTTGCGCGGCCCGGTCCGGTCGATCCGGCGCGGTTGGCTGGGGGGCGTCGCGGGGCGGTCGCCTTCCATCCAGGCCAGGAAGTCGTCGGGGTGGATGCGCAGCCGTGAGCACACGACGCTCGCGGTCAGCTCGCGGCGCTCGATCGCGCGGTAGACCGCCCGGCGCGAGAATCCCGATGCGCGCGCGGCGTCGGCGACGGTCAGATAGCGCGACGGCGCGGACCCAAGGACGCCCTTGAGCCTGGCCCGGTCGACGGCGTTGTCTTCAGCTTCGTCCATCGCAAGCGATCTCCACCCCTCCATGTCCTTGCCCTCATGTCTGGACAAGCACCATACAGCACGCGCCACACGATTCTCGTCATCTCGCGCTGCTACTTGAAAACCCGTCCGGGCGCCCGTCCGGGCGGTGGGGTTGAGTCCCGGCTTTAGCCGCCGAGGTCGTAGACCATGCGGTAGCGCTCGGCGCTCATGACCGAGACGGTGACTTCGATCGGCTGCTTGTCGTTGGCGGTGTAGTTGACGCGCTGGACGCTCAGCACGGGCACGCCGGGTCCGAGGTCTAGGCGCTGTGCTTCGGCTGTGGTGGGCATGCGGGCGCTGACTTCCTCGGTGATCCGCGTGATTTGATAGCCGCTGGCGCTGAGCATCAGATACACCGCCGGGCCGCTTTCGATCTCGATCAGGCGCGCCTGCGTCGCGACATCCCAGCGCGTGTACGACTGGGCGATCGTGCGAACGTTGCCCTGGTGGCTGGCCTCCCAGCTGCGCACGAGCACCTCAGCATCAACTGGCAGACCCAGCAGCTTCGCGACCGCAGCTGGTGGACGCGCCCGTTCGAGTTGCGTGGTCGCAAAGCTCATCGTCAGCGCCTCGGCGATCGGGCCGCGCCCATCGTCATCCTCAAGCTCGCCGATGATCTCCCAGTCGGCCGACTGCCCGCCGGGTCGCAGCCGCTGGACGGGCTCGGGCTCGCGCACAAAGCACCCCAGGCCATGCACCGCGTCGATCAGGCCCTCGTTGCGAAGCAGCATGAGAGCCTGACGCGCCGTCCCACGCGCCACGCCGTACTTCGCCGCCAGCTCATGCTCGCTGGGCAACAGATCACCCGGCGCATAGACCCCGTCGCCGATCGCCAAGCGCAGCCGATCAGCGATCTGCTTGTACACCGGCCGACTAGACCGCGGATCAACCACCCTCACCACCAGGGGCCCGCCTCCCTCGCATCGCTCATGTAAACAACCAGCAGGCTAGCGCACAGCAGCGCACACCAGCGCAAGAACACGACTGTCCCGCCCTTATACGCCAGCCCAGACAATTCCAGCGCCAGAGTCCAGACAACGGACGTTCCGCGTCTGCGTTAGTGCAGCGGCGTCTTGTCTGCGGCGAGGTGTTCGAGTAGTTCGCGGTGACGAAACTCGTAGGCGTCGCTAATACGCAGCCAGCCGCGCTCATCCTCCGCGCACCACGCCAGAAAGGCGGGCAACCGCGCAGGTAGCACACGGCGCGCTGCCAAACGCCAGCGCAACCAGTGGTGATACAGCCACGCGTCCAGCCCGACCTCCAGCCCGCCGACCAGCCCGAAGACCAGCCCGCCGAACAGCCCGCCGACCAGCCCGCCGACCAGCCCGACAACCAGCCTGGAAACCAGCGCGGAGATCAGCGCGGAGACCAGCCCGACGAACAGGCCGAAGACCAGCCCGAAGACCAGCCCGCCGATGATGCGAAACCTCCGCAGGTTCTTGGCCAGTTCGGGGTCAAGGAGGTAGAGGTCGTGCAGCATGAAGCGTTGACGGCTGGTGCGTCGCATTCCTGCGGCCAGCCAGACCAGCCAGGCACGGATCTGCGCCGCGGTCGCGTCGCGATAGCCGCTGGCGTTGGTTTCAAGCAGCAGATCCCACAGACGCCCGCGCGCCTGTGCGACGGGGAGCGTGAGCAGTTCGCTGGGATCGCGGTCGCGGTAGACCTGCAGCGCGATCGCCAGGCGCAGGGGGCTGCGAAAGAGCTCGTTGATCGCTTTGTCGCCGGCCGCCTGGCGTTCTCGCAATGCTCTCCAGGCGGGTCGTCCAGCGATCTGCGGTTCGGCGAGCGCGGTTTGGATCTGATCAGGCTGCAGGCCGACCAGCAGGACGCGCTCGTCGTCTGCGACCCAGTCGGGGGCAAGTTCGTAGTACTCGTGCGCGCGGCAGGTCAACACGAACGGGCGGTGCGGCAAGCCGCGCTCGGCGTAGGCGTCGATCGCCTCGATGCACGCACGGCGATGCTTGACCGTCGCGATCTCATCCAGCCCATCGAGCACCGGCAACACGAGACGAGCGTCAACGAGTTCCCGCGCGACCTGCCCGTGAAGCTGCGGATACGTGAGTGTCAGCTGCACGGCGAGCCAATCTGTGAAGGGGCCGGTCGGGTGTTCGCCGCGCCAGCGCTGCCATTCAGACAACGAAAACAGCTCGGCGACACTGTCGCCCGGTTGGCTGTGTGCGTTGATGTCCTTGATGAGCGTCAGCGCAGCCACGGTCTTGCCGTAGCCCGGATCGCCGAGAATCACCAGCCGGCTATGTCCGGCGTCCCACTGTCGAGTGATCTCAGGCCACGGCAGCAGACGGCCCTTGACGAGCACCTTCGAGCGCGCTGGGTCAAGGTCGACGCGCTTGGTCATCAGGTCGATCGGATCGCTTTGGCGGACCATCTTCGCAAGCTGACCACCGTCGCCAATGCGCGTTCGGGTGATGTCGGCCAGCAGCAGCGCGCGCCACCGCTCAAGCAACTCGGCGGTCAGCCCGCCGGGTGCAGGCCCCTGTTCGGTCCTGGTACGGCGCCGATTGACTTCGCGCTCCACCAACCCGGCGAGCGCCACCGACAGCGTGAGCGCAAACCCCATCGCCGCCAGAACCGACGGGGTCTCCCACCCCCAGTCGCGAACGACAAACCACGCAGCTGCAGGGCCAGCGACGATCACCACCGCCGCTAACAGCGCTGCAATCCCACCCATCGCGGCGATTCGCCTCACGTCAGCGCATCATCCCGGCCAGCTACACCATCTGCGTGCGCCGATCGGTCAGTCTCTCAGCGATGAACCTCGTTGAGACTTTCTCTACTTCCTCAAGTGGCGGCGCTGCGCGCCGCCGCCGGCCGCGCCGCTGCCTGCGGCCCGCCTGCCCCTACGGGCTTCGCCCTCCGGGCCGGCGGCCGCGGCCCGGCCGGCTGACACCGGGTGCGACGCCGGATGAGGACGTCGAGCAGTAGCCACGGCCACTCCGGCCGCTCAGGTGCGTAGCTGCGCCGTCCGAGGCGGTCAAGTACCCCGCTTCGCGGCTCGCATCCGCTCGGCCCTGTCGGGCGGCACTGGACAGCCTCGACCGACTCCGCTGATAGGGCGATTAGGGTCCGGCGGGGCCGGACTCGGGGCGATGGCGGGCGTCTGCGCCTGTAGGCGCTGGCGGGGCGTGGGCTGCGGTTTGGGTCACGCCGGTTGGCGGGTCTTGATGTAGGCGCAGGCGTCGTGGAGGGTGGCGTGATCGCCATCGTGCATGGACCAGCCCGATCCGCTGGCGCGCCGTTCGGCCACGAGCCAGCGGTGGCGCAACTCGGTCGTCAGCCGCCATGGGTTGGCGATGCGCCATTGGCCGTCGGCCGACTCGAAGAGTCCGCGATCGATCTTGCGCCAGCCATCGGGCGTCACCGCGCTGCCCCCGAGTTGGGAGCACGGAGTTCGCACCCGTCCGCGAACGCTTGGTCTTGCAAGACACCGACGGCGCGCTTGAGCGCGTCGCGCTGCGCGTGCTGACGGGGACTCAACGTCGGTTTCTTGGCCCACCGTGCGAGCTGGCGGTGCGCGGCGAACTTCAGCGCTCGGATCTCCTCGCCGCTGAGGTGTTTCCCGGGTGCGTTGCTCATCGGCTCCGCGCGGGCTCGCCGAAGCCGAACTCGATCTCGCGCAGTGGTCCGTGGCGTCGCTGCGGTGGTCGCAGGCCGCCGATCATGTGCTGGTGCTCGCCTCCCAGGTCATCGATGACGACCTCGATCGGGGCGATGGACTCGGCCGCGCGCTCGGAGGCCGTTCCGCGGCGGCGCGCAAGCTCGGTCAGTTCGGCACGCAGGTCATCGTCGACGGGCTCGCAGAAGCGCACCCGGACCATGCGGCGCTCGCGCCTGGTCAGTCCGAGCCGATCGTCAACGCTGACCTTGACGTGCACGCATCCGCAGACCAGCCGGCCCGCCCGATACGCCCGTCCCACACGCCAACGCGCGGTGCCCGGGGTCAGCTCTCCGTCTGGCGGTACCGGCGCGTTGCCCCGCGCGAACGGCATCCGGCTCGTAGTGGCTGCGATACGCATGTGACTCCCCTCTGTCGACGTACTGCCAGGCGCAGCTACGAGCGCCTGACCAGCGATTCCGCGACGTCCGAGCGACGGCGAAAGTCACCGTCAGCATCAGGCGCTCGTGCGGCATCGACGCACGCTATGCGCGGCGCTCCGCGCTCTGCCAGGGACGCTTCGCCCGAGTCCAGGGCACGGCTGGGGCGTGGTGTCCTAGTCGCGCGGCGAAAGCGACGCGAGGACCGGGATCGCGTCGATGTACTCGGCAGGCAAGGTGATCCCACAAGGATGCCCCGTGCGTGGTCGCGACGGGCTGCAGGTCCTACGTTTGTCGACTGGCTCCGCGCAGACCGCTTCCGGGGCGTAGCGTGGATGACAAGAGTCCGATGGACTGACGAGGCCGCAGAGCAAAAGGAGAACCGATGACCGAACCGTGCGCAGCCGAAGGCTGCACGGAGCAGATGACCGTTACCGGCCCCTTCCCTCCGGGCGTCACCACTACTGGCGCTGGCGGGACCATCGACCCGGGCTTTCGCAAGCAGCACGCCGACTGCCCGAAGGGCCACCGCTTTGAGTGCGTCGTAGGTCACGACTGGCGGCCGCGCGCATAGCCCGAGTTCGACAGCTCGGTGGGTGGTGGGGCCGCTCTGCAATCAGGAGTATTGAGTGTTGATGGCGTCTGGGGTGGGGTTCCTGGGGTCGTGGGACACGTGTTCATAGGTAAACGCTGTG
>Ga0136631_10000394_pt1 | contig 13470 bp, 17 predicted proteins | sample AntDrymUQ6012206_2_FD_104655 | JGI IMG/M metagenome (GOLD analysis project Ga0136631, IMG submission 104655) | Polar desert sand microbial communities from Dry Valleys, Antarctica - metaG UQ601 (22.06) | ecosystem: Environmental > Terrestrial > Soil > Desert | place: Antarctica: Dry Valley... | reverse complement strand
CCAACAACGCCGACCCCACCCCATTCGTCTGGACTGCGACCGCCGACTCGATCCTCGAGAAGGTCCGCCGCGGACGCCTCGCCCTCGACGCAATCACCAACTAAAACCGAGACACTGCACTAGGCGCGCCCGTAGACCGGCACATGGGCGCCGCTGATCGCCTGCGAGCCGTCCTCGCAGAGGAAGCGCACGACCCCGGCGATCTGCTCCGGGGTGACCCAGCGGGAGTGATCGGCGTCGGGCATCGAGCGCCGGTTGGCGGGCGTGTCGATGACGCTCGGCAGGATCGCGTTGACGCGGATGTCGTCGCGGCGGTACTCCTCGGCGAGCGCGTCCACGAACGCCAGGACCGCGGCCTTGCCGACGACGTAGCCCGCCGCGCCGGCGAACGGCCGCAGCGCGGCGCGCGAGGAGACGCAGACGATCGCCCCGCCGCCGGCGGCCTGCAGGTGCCCGAGCGTCGCCTGGCACACGAGGTACGTCGGGCGCAGGTTCAACCGCAGCTGCGCTTCGAACTCCTCCACCGGCGTCGCGTGCACGCGCTCGCCCACGGCGAATCCGCCGACGAGGTTGACGACTGCGCGCAGCGGTGCCGCCTCGTCGCCGGCTGCGATCGCGGCGACAGACGCCGCCGAGGCGGGATCGAAGAGGTCGGCCGGCTCGAGCACCAGTCGCTCGTGCGCCGGGACGCGCTCGCGCTCGGCCTCCTCGTACACCGGCACGACGACGCGCCAGCCGCCGTCGAGGAAGGCGCGCGTCACCGCGGCGCCCAGCCCGCCCGTGCCCCCGGTGATGAGCGCGCTCGCAGCCATCGCGGCAGACGGTAGCGCGGCCGGGCGTCAGACCCTGGGGAGACCCGCTACCGCCCCCGTCGTGGCGAATATGCCGCGCCATGGGCAGCAAATGCGCCACGATGGTAGGTGTGGCCCGGCTCCCTCCGCCGCGTGCTCTCGCTCCGATAACCGGTCCGTCCGCGACGCTTGCCACCGTGTCCGCCCATGTTCGTGCGAGAGCTGCAGGACGGCGTCCAGCTCGACGGCGTGCTCGTCGTCCGGGAGGCCGAGCTGCGTGCCAAGCGCGACGGCGGCCAGTATCTGCGCCTGACGCTCGGCGATCGCACCGGGAGCGTCCCGGCGGACGTCTGGGACGACGTCGCCGCGGCCGCGCAGGTCGCGACGATGGGAGCCGCCGTCCGGGTGAGCGGCCGGCTCCAGGTCAGTGCGCGCTACGGCACCGAGCTGAAGCTGTGCGGCCTCTGCGCCGCCGAGCCGGGCACCTATCGCGAGGCCGACCTGCTCGACGGCCCGCCGCGCTCGCCGGTGCAGATGGAGGCGGACCTGCGCGAGCTCGTGGGCACCGTGCAGGACCGCGACCTGCGCCGCCTGCTGGAGATCGTCTTCGGCGAGGACTCGGCGACCTGGGCGCGCTACCGGGCCGCGCCGGCGGCCAAGCGCTTCCACCAGGCCTATCGCCACGGGCTGCTCGAGCACTCGCTGTCCGTCGCCCAGGCGGTGAGCGCGATCAGCGCGACGTTCCCCGGCATCGCCCGCGACGTCGCCGTCGCCGGCGCGCTCCTGCACGACATCGGCAAGCTCGACGCCTACGCGTTCGCGGGCAATGCGATCGAGATGACCGACGCGGGCAAGCTCCAGGGCGAGATCCCGCTCGGCTACTACCGCGTGCGGCAGCTCATCGAGGAGATCGACGGCTTCGACGCCCGCACCGCCGAGGCGGTGCTGCACATCATCCTCAGCCATCACGGCAGCCTCGAGCACGGCAGCCCGGTCGTCCCGTGCACGCGGGAGGCGACGCTCGTGCACTTCTGCGACAACCTCGGCGGCCGCCTGGGCTCCTTCGACCGCCTCGAGAAGGAGCTGCCGTCGGGTGAGCGCTGGTCGCGCTTCGACCGCGCGCTCGGCGGGGGCGCGTACTTCGCCGGCTCCGTGCAGGACGCCCGCGAAGCGGCCTGATCCTTGGACCGGAGGTGGCACCGCTCGCTGGGACGGTAAGCGTCGCGCCTGTCGGCCGGGCACTATCCCGCAAAGAGCGGACTCTCACAGTCGCCGTGCGTCCTCGGCAGCGCTTCGAGTGCCCGTGACGCCTACCTCTCCGTCCGGCCGTAGGCGTTGAATGTACTGCCAACAGCAAGAAGCCCGCCGGGCTGAATCGGTCGGGCTTCAAGCTAACGACCATCTCGATCGTTCGCGATGTTTGGCGTGTGGCACGACCATTCTACCGGCGACGATCGGACGGAACACAGGAGGCCGATCGTCGTGGGCCGTAGAAAAGGCAACAATCGGGACACCGGATTGCGGGAGCTGACCGACGCTGAGATCAGCTCCCGAGCACATGACAAGACGCTGCCGATGATCGTCCGGCTGCGCTACATGAGGGAGGAGAAATGCCGGGGGCTGAGGAATCGCAGCAAGGCGCGTGGGCGTTGAGCCTCGTATGCGTGGGTACTACACTCGCTCAGATGGACGCTGGACGGAGCGTTGGACGTTATCGGCTGCGTACCAGGCTGCGCGGCGTGTTGCCGTACTTCCTGTCTGACCGCATCCCGAAAGGCCCGTGCGACTGCGGTAACCACGAGTGGTATCGCCAGGACGACAACACGGACGCCTGCTACCACTGCGAGGTCGGTCGGCGCAGCCGTGCGCCGGAGCCTGAACCCCAGCGGCAATCGACCGCGCTCGCCTTGTAAGACAGCGTCAGCTCTTCGCTAGAGCGGCGGGCGCCGCACCACTTAGTCCCGATCGCCTATGCAGCGTCCCCATCCCGGGCACGACGGTACGCAAAACGCGCAAAGAGCGTGCCAGTCCTCGCTTCATCACGCCGGGCTCCTGCCAACGGCCATATCGTGTTCGACATGGCCAAGGACACGGAGAAGCTCATCCGCCAGCTCTCCCTCATCTCGTATCTCATGGCCGAGCGGCGTCCCGTGACGGCGCTTGAGATCCGCCGCGACGTCGAGGGTTACAGCGCGATGAACGAGGACGCCTTCGCGCGGCGGTTCTACGCCGATCGCTCCGAGCTGGACTCGCTGGGCATCGCGCTGACGGTGGAGCGCCCGATCGACGGCATCGCCGAGCAGGAGAACTACTCGCTGCGTCCGGAGAACTTCCACCTCCCCGCGATCGCCTTCTCCGACGGCGAGCTCGCCGCGCTCCAGACCGCGCTGTCGCTGCTGGACGGGGAGTTCGCCTACGCCGAGCCGCTGCGCCTCGCGCTCCAGCAGATCTCCTGGGGTCGAGCCAACCCGCTGCGGGCGCCCGAGCAGCGCTCGGTCGCGCTCGGGATCACCGCGTCGGCCGGTGGGCACGACCTCTCCCAGCGCCTGGCGAAGATCGAGACCGCGATCTTCCGCAACAAGACGATCACCTTCGACTACTACACGATGGCCCGCGACGAGACGGGCACCCGCAAGGTCGATCCGTACCACCTGCTCTTCCAGGGCGGCCAGTTCTACCTCCTCGGCCACTCCCACGAGCGCGGCGCGCTGCGCGTCTTCCGGCTCTCGCGCATCCAGGGCAAGGTCGCCTACGCGACGAAGGCCGAGCACGACTTCAAGGGCCGGCCGGAGGGCTTTGACCCGCGCAGCTACGCCAACCGCGCCGACTGGCAGTTCGGCGACGTCATCGACAGCGCCGAGATCTGGATCTCGGAGCGCATCGCCTGGCAGATCGAACGCCACTTCGGGCGCTTCGGCGAGGTCCATCCGTCGGGCGCGAGCGGAGACATCGTCTTCACGACGCCGTACGCCAGCCGCCGCCAGCTCGCCGCGTGGGTGCTGCGCCTCGGCGAGCACGCACGCGTCGTCGGCCCGCCGGAGCTCGAGCGCGAGCTCGGAGACCGCATCGAGCTGCTCTACGAGCGTCACCGGGGCCGGGCGCCCGCGCTTGCCCCGGCGATCACGCCGGCGGCACCCGAGCATCAGGAGGCGGCCAACGGCAGCTCGCGGCGCGGGGAGGCGGCGATCCGCCCCGAGCGCTTCGCGCGGCTGGTGACGCTCGCGTCGATCCTCATCGAGGCCGGGCGGGCCGACCGCCACCTCGACGCCACCGACGTCTGCGAGCGCATGCAGATCTCCCAGGCCGAGCTGCGCGAGGACATCAACGTCCTCAACGTCGTGAACTTCGGCGGCGGCTCCTACGTCCTCTACGCCGAGATCAACGACGCCGGCATGATCGAGGTCGACCCCGAGCCCTACTCGGACAACTTCGCGCGCCCGGCCCGGCTGCTGCCGGTCGAGGCCAAGGCGCTCATCGCCGCGATCGATCTCATCGGCGAGCATCTGCCGGAGGGCTCGCTGGCGTCGGCGCGCGAGAAGATCGTCGCGGCGCTCGGCGCCGACCCGAGGGACCAGGGCCTGCACGTCGCCGTCGCCGCCGGTGACGATTCGGCGATCGCGCGCGTCGTCTCGGAGGCGATCACCGAGCGGCGCCTGCTGCGCCTGGACTACTACAAGCCCAACGAGGACGAGTTCTCGGCGCGTGTCGTCGAGCCCTACGCGCTCGTCAACGGCCGCGAGGGCTGGTATGTGGCCTGCTTCGACCCCGACCGCGACGCCGTGCGCCACTTCCGCCTGGACCGCATCCGCCACGCCGAGGTCAGCGCCGAGACCTTCCTGCCGCGGGCCGAGGTCGATCCCGCTGCCGACGTCGACGGCTGGCTGCGCACCGGCGAGGTCGAGGCATCGCGGATCGCGCGCGTCTGGGTCTCGCCCGAGCGGGCGCGCTGGGCGCGCGAGGAGCACCGCGTCGCCGAGGAGCTCGCCGACGGGTCGGCCGTCGTCGAGCTCAGCTTCAAGGGCACCGACTTCCTCGTCCGCGACGTGATCGCGGAGGCCGGCGATGCCGCCGTGCTGGAGCCGTCCGACGCACGTGATGCCGTTCTTGCCGCGGCTGCACGCCTGCGGGCATCCGCTGTACGGTAGGGCCTGAGGAAACGAAGCCCGCGGATCCTTCGGGGGGAGGAAAAGTGGTGTATTTAGGCGAATCCTGGCCCGGTGCTTTTGCCGGGCAGGCAGGGAGGGTAGCTCACGACGTCCAGTCGGACCTCGGACGCGCCGAATCTGAGGGCGACTGCAGGACCACTTCGGCAACTTTGATGCGCAACTTCCGGGCGGAGCCGAGTGGTCCGTCCACGACACGAGAGGTACACGATGAGTCGTAAACTGCTGGGGGCCTTGTCGGCCGTAGTCGGGACGCTGGTCCTTGCGCCGAGTGCGGGGGCGTTCACGACCCCGCCCGTATGGAAGTGTCGGGCGAGCCCGGTCTATGCCTCGATCAACGACGGCAACCGCGTCGAGCCGATCGTCGCCAACGGCCAGATCAACACCGCGAACGGCGCAAGCTCCGAGAACGCGCAGTGCGTATCGGCCGAGGCCGGCCTTGGGAACACCGCCACGCAGATCGGCATCTCACAGGACTTCATCGCGGCCCGGACCGCCAGTGCCGTCACGACGATCACGCCGGAGGTCGGCCGTGCGATCGACCAGAAGGTCACCTCCGAGGCGAAGGTGGAGAACCTCACGATCCAGCTTCCCCAGGGCGGGAAGGTGACGATCGGTGTCAACGTCGCCAGCTCGAGAGCGACCGGGACGTGCGTCAAGGGCTCAAAGACACCGAAGCTCGACGCCACGAGCCAGGTCGCCGGGCTGACGCTCAACGGCGAGCCGATCGACCTGGACCCGCTCGTCAAGGCGCTGGACGACCTCCTGCAGCCGCTCAACCCGATCATCGACATCATTCCCAACGAGGAGATCCGCACGGCCGACTCGATCACCCGGCGGGCGCTGCACATCAAGATCCTCACGGCCAGCAGCGGCACGTCGCTGGTCGACGCCGTCCTGGCGGAGAGCAAGGTCGGCGGCAACGGACCGATCTGCGACGAGTCCAAGCAGAACGACGGCAGCAGCATCCCGAAGGCGTGCCCGAAGGGCTCGACGTACGTGGTCGATCGCAACCTCTGCATCATCCCCGCGAGCTCCGGCTCGAAGTTCGGCGAGATCATCGTCGGGCCGCCCTTCGCGGGCCCGAGCGGTGGCACCGTCATCCCGCTCGACCTGGCGCGCAGGCGCTATGGCCGCACCCCGTGCCTGAGCGGTAACGGCCGGCCGCTGTTCGCGATCGTCGGCACGAACAGGGCTGACCGCATCACCGGCACGAACGTCGCCGACCGCATCATCGGGCTCGGCGGGAACGACAAGCTCGACGGCGGCCGTGGCAACGACTGCATCGAGGGCCGCACCGGCGGCGACAACATGTCCGGCGGCCTTGGCAACGACAAGATCTACGGCAGCATCGGCAACGACCACCTCAACGGCGGTCCGGGCACCGACTACCTGTCGGCCGGCGCCGGCAACGACACGGTCAACGCCGCGTTCGGCCGCGACCGGGTGCTTGGCGGCCCGGGTCGCGACTTCATCAACATCGCGACCGCCGGCCCGCCGGCGTCGGCGGACTGTGGGCCCGGCAACGACGTGGCCCGAATCAACCGCAACGAGCGCAAGAGGGTCCGCAACTGCGAGCGAGTTGCGATCTTCGGCAACAACGACAAGTAGGCGCAATCGGGCGGCGTCCGGGCGGGGCTGACTACAGTCCCGCCCGTGAGCCGTCGCGACGAGATCAAGATGTCTGACGCGGAGGTCGGTGCGTTCCTCGACGAGGAGCGCACCGTCATCTGCGCGACGATCGGCCACGACGGCTTCGCGCACCTCATGCCGCTGTGGTACGTCGTCCGCGACGGGGAGTTGTGGTCGTGGACGTTCGCGAAGTCCCAGAAGGTGCGCAACCTCAACGCGACCCGCGCGCAACCCTGCAGATCGAGGCCGGGACGGAGTATCCCCAGCTACGAGGCGTCATGCTGAAGTGCGACGTGACGATCCATCGCGACACCGACGAGGTCGCCGCCCTCGGCGTCGAGCTGTTCGAGCGCTACCGCCCCGGCGGCCCCGGCGAGCTCGGCGACGACGTACGCGCGATGGTGCTCGCGCAGGCCCCCAAGCGGGTCGCCCTGCAGTTCACCGAGCGCTCGCGCGCGACCTGGGACCACCGCAAGCTGGCGCCCGGGGTCTACTGAGCACCTCGTGAAAGGGCTCATCCTCTCCGGGGGCAAGGGCACGCGCCTGCGCCCGATCACGCATACGAGCGCGAAGCAGCTCGTGCCGGTCGCCAACAAGCCGGTGCTCTTCTACGGCATCGAGGCGATGGCGGAGGCCGGGATCGAGGAGATCGGGATCATCATCGCGCCGGAGACAGGCGCCGAGATCCGCGCCGCCGCCGGCGACGGCTCGCGCTTCGGCGTGCGGATCACGTACGTCGAGCAGGACGAGCCGCGCGGCCTCGCGCACGCCGCGCTGACCGCAGAGGAGTTCCTCGACGCCGAGTCGTTCGTCATGTACCTCGGCGACAACCTCCTGCAGGGCGGCATCAGCGACCTCGTCCGGTCCTTCCGCTCAAGCGCCCCCGACGCGCTCATCCTGCTCACGCCCGTGCCCGACCCGCAGAACTACGGCGTCGCCGAGCTCGACGGCGACCGCGTCGTGCGGCTCGTCGAGAAGCCGCCCCAGCCTGCGACCGACCTCGCGCTCGTCGGCGTCTACATGTTCACGGCCGGCATCCACGACGCCTCGCGGGCGATCGAGCCAAGCGCCCGGGGAGAGCTGGAGATCACCGACGCGATCCAGTACCTCGTCGACGGCGGCGCGCGGGTGGAGCCGCACATCGTGCGCGGCTGGTGGAAGGACACCGGACGCCTGGACGACATGCTCGAAGCCAACAGGCTCGTGCTCGACCGCATCGAGCAGCGCGTCGAGGGCCAGCTCGTGGAGTCCCAGTGCGACGGGCGCGTCGTCATCGAGCCGGGGGCGCGGCTGGAGCGCACGACGGTTCGCGGCCCGGCGATCATCGGCGCCGGCACGCAGCTCACCGACTGCTACGTCGGTCCGTACACCGCGATCGGAGAGGACTGCGTCATCTGCGAGGCCGAGGTCGAGCATTCGATCCTGCTCGCCGGCTGCACGGTGCGCCACCTCGAGGGCCGGATGGAGTCCTCGCTGCTGGGCCGCAACGTCACGATCTCGCGCGGCGTCCGCCAGCCGCGCGCCTACCGCTTCATGGTGGGCGACAACTCGGAGATCGGGATCTTGTGATCGCGATGAGAGTGCAGGCTACGCCGGAACGTTGCTCCTCACGATGAGACTGCTCGTAACCGGAGCCGGCGGGATGCTGGGACGCGCCGTGGTCGAGATCGCGCAGCGGCTCGGCCATGACGTCCGCGCCGCGGCCCGCGGCGACCTCGACATCACGGACGCGGGCGCGGTGGCGCACATGCTGGCCGAGGTGCGCCCGCGGGCGGTCGTCAACTGCGCCGCGTACACACACGTCGACGGGGCCGAGACCGACCGTGGGAGCGCCGCGGCCGTCAACGGCGCCGGCGCCGGTCACGTCGCCGCCGCGGCAGCGGAGGTGGGAGCGTCGATCGTGCACGTCTCGACCGACTACGTCTTCGACGGCTCCAAGCGCCAGCCGTGGGTAGAGTCCGACCCGGTCGCTCCGCTCGGGGTCTACGGCGAGACGAAGCTCGCCGGCGAGGTGGCGGTCGCCGCGGCCAACCCGGCCCATGCGATCGTCCGCAGCTCCTGGCTGTTCGGCGCCGGCGGCAGGAACTTCGTCGACACGATGCTCGCGCTCGGCTCAGGTCGCGACGAGGTCTCGGTCGTCACCGACCAGGTCGGCTGCCCGACCTGGACGGGGCATCTCGCGGGCGCGCTCGTGGAACTCGCCGAACGCCCACTCCAGACCGGCATTCACCACATCGCAGGCGGCGGATCGTGCTCGTGGAACGAGCTCGCGATCGAGGTCTTCGACCGCGCCGGCATCGACTGCCGCGTGCTGCCGACGACGACCGCGGCCTTCCCCCGCCCCGCCGCGCGGCCGGCCTACAGCGTGCTCGGCAGCGAGCGCCGGGCACCGCTCGTGCTGCCTGCGTGGCAGGACGGCGTCGCCGCCTATCTCGCGACGCAGGTGACGGCATGACGACCGTCGCCGGGGGCACGGAAGGCGGTCCCTCGCGATGACTGCGCGTCATTGCTCGACCACCGTCGCCTGGGACACGGAAGGTGGCTTCTCGCGATGAGGCTGCTCGTCTGCGGCGGCGCGGGGTTCATCGGCTCGGCCTTCGTGCGCGTGCGCCTCGAGGACCATGGCGACGACGTCGTCGTGCTCGACAAGCTCACCTACGCCGGGCGCGAGGAGAACCTCGCCGGCCTCGACGTCGGCTTCGTGCATGCCGGGATCGAGGATGCCGGCGCAGTGGCGACCGCGATCGCGGGCGTCGACGCCGTCGTGAACTTCGCCGCCGAGACGCACGTCGACCGCTCGATCTCCGAGCCCGACGCCTTCGTGACGACTCACGCGGTCGGCACGTGGGTGCTGCTGGAGGCCGCCCGCGCCGCCGGCGTGCGCTACCTCCAGGTCTCGACCGACGAGGTCTACGGCTCGATCGAGGAGGGCTCGTTCACCGAGAGCTCGCGCTTGCCCCATCCTCGCCCTACAGCGCGACGAAGGCCGGCGCCGACCTGCTCGTGTCCAGCTACTTCCACACGTACGGGCTGCAGACGGTCATCTGCCGCGGCTCGAACAACTACGGCCCGCGCCAGTACCCCGAGAAGCTCATCCCGCTCATGGTCCTCAACGCCCTCCACGGCGATCCGCTGCCGATCTACGGCGACGGCATGCAGGTGCGCAACTGGCTCTACGTCGAGGACTTCGCGCGTGGGATCGGCCGCGTCCTCGCGCACGGCGCGCCCGGCGAGGCCTACAACGTCGGCGGGCCCGACGAGTGCCCGAACCTCGAGGTCGTGCGGCGCATCCTCGAGCTCACCGGGGCCGACGAGTCGCTGCTGACGTACGTCAAGGACCGGCCCGGCCACGACCGCCGTTACTCGCTCGGCTCCGAGAAGGTCCGCGCGCTCGGGTGGGAGCCGCGCGTGCGCTTCGCCGACGGCCTCGAGCAGACCGTCGCCTGGTACCAGGACAACCGCGCGTGGTGGGAGCCGATCCGCTCGGGCGACTACCACGCGTACTACGAGCGCCAGTACGGGTCCAAGATCAAGCGCTGACGCGCCTGCGCCGGCTCAGGGCACGTCGAACTCGCCGTCCTTGGCGCCCTTGAGGAAGGCGTCCCACTCCCGCGGGGTGTAGATGAGGGCCGGTCCCTCGCGATCCTTGCTGTCGCGGACGGCGACGCGGCCGTCGGCGAGGAAGGCCGCCTCGACGCAGCCTTGCTCCTGGGTGCTGTGGCGGCTCTTGCGCCAGGCGACGCTGCTGAGATCGGGCAGGTCTGGGGTGGGCCGGGCGTGCGGTGTCATGACGTCTCCTTTTCGACGGCCGCGATCATAGCCGCGGACTGCTTCTCCGACAGCGCTGCGCCCTCCAGGCGGCGCCATGCGTCCGCGAACGGCTCGGTGCGATCGAGGTACATGTAGCCGCCGCGGGTCTCAAGGTAGACGAGATCCTGCTCGTCGCGGAACTGCATGATCTCGAACGGGCCGGAGAGGCTCGCGTGGGCGCCGGCGGCGAACGGCAGGACCCGGATCGCGACGTTCGTCAGCGCGGCCCGCTCGACGAGATTGGCGAGCTGGGCGCGCATCATGTGGCGCCCGCCGATCGGGCGGCGCAGCACCGCCTCGTCGAGGATCGCGACGAGCTGCAGCGGCTGCTCGCCCGTCAGGCGCCGCTGGCGTGCCGCCCGCGCGCCGATCGCGCTCTCGATCCGCTCCGCGGTGGCAGCCGGATCCCAGGCCATCAGGATCTCCCGCGCGTAGTCCGCGGTCTGCAGGAGGCCCGGCACGGCGGCGTTGTGGAACGTCTCGACCTTCCACGCCCGGTCCTCGAGCCAGACGTGATCGGCCACCGCGACCGACATGTCGACCTCCAGGACGCCCGAGCGCTGAGCCTCCTCGGCGTGGTGGACGAGCACGTCGCGCTCCGGGCCGCGCACGCCGTAGAGCTCGAGCATGTAATGGACCTCGGCGGGCCGCGGGAGCAGGTCGCCGCTCTCCCAGCGGCTGAGCGTGGCGGTCGAGCGCGTGATGCGGTCGGCGACCTGCGCGCCCTTCAGCCCCGCGGCCTCGCGGTGCTGGCGCAGGCGGGCACCGAGCCAGCGTCCGCGCATCGTCGCACGATCGATCCCGACCCTGAAGAACGCCGGCTCGACCGCCGGCACGTCCCTACGTGGTTTGCCTTCCATCCTCAGCCTCACTCTATGACTTGAGCTTGACTGCTTGCAGTGCCCTCTGCAAGCAAGTATCCTGATCGTAACTAGAAAAATCGCAACTTGCATCGTCGGTCATTCCATGGAATCCTTGCGTCCCATGGCTGACCCCTCGTCGTCCGCGCAGCACCATGTCCCCCGAGCGATCCAGCGTGGGAACACTCGGCCGACAGATCGCCGCAGGAGCGCACGCCCGCCGCGATCGGGCCACACCGCGAGGCGGGCCGGGCGCGCGTGTCCTTCAGGGGTGGAGGCCGCGCGCCCGGCGCACCTACGAAGCGGTGGGTGCGCGGCGTGACCGACGAGGCTGCGCCGCGCTTGTCCGTGGGCGCGATCGCTGCGCTGCGCTACGCCGGCCAGCGCCAGCTGACGCGCTGGGGCGCGCGCGAGCTGTCGCCGCGCAACGAGCAGCGGCGCGCCGAGCTGATCGAGGCGCTGGCGGCGCTGAAGGCGCTCAAGCACCGCGGCTGCGAGCTTCGACGCCTGCCTCCGGACGCATGAGCCGTGAGCGTGTCTTTCACGGTCGGGCCTACCGCGACGGCAGGGTCGTCTGCGATCGGGTGCTCGTCACGGTGATCGTGTCCGATGAGCGGTTGGGACTGGCTCCGTGGGAGCGGCGGCATATGACCGTGCGGTTCATGCGCGGGATCGAGCCCGGGTTCCGGCGCCAGCTCGTGCAGGTCCTGCGTCGTCGCGGCGCCCGTTCACGCCGCCTCGCCGAGGCGCTCGAACCGATCGAGCTTGAGGTGGGCGGCGAGCGACGGCTCGCTGCCCGGATCGAGCCCCCGGCAGTCAGGCACTTCTCACTCGAGCAGACCGACTTCAGGCTCCGCCAGCAGGCGCGTTGACGCCGCTCACGGCGACGGCGGGGACCTCAGTGCTCGGGCCCGTGACCACGACGCGCTACTGCGCTTGTCGCGAATCCGGCCGGGCGCGGCCGTCCGCGACGTCGTCGCCGCCCACAGCGCCTGCGCCACCGCCACGACTGTGCTCGTACCACGCCGCTGCCACGACAGCGGCACTGGCGGCGATGGCCAGCGCCACGTGAAAGGTGGCCAATGCCAGCGGCACGGCCAAAGCGCCTTCTACGACGCGCCGCGCCGGGACGGCGAGTCGTTCCCTTCCAAAATACGCCAGCCCAAAGACGATGGCTGCGATCAGCGCCATGGCTCGGAGAAGCCACGGACCCACGCTTGTCGCAACGTCGAACGCCAACGCATCACGGCGCGTGGCCGGCGTTTGCGTGCGCTTGAGCTGTGAACGTGCAAACCCCCAGAGAGGCGGTGAGGTGCAGCCTTCGCGCTCGCCAAGGTTCGTTCCATCGGCGATGAAGGCCCTCTTGTAGTAGGGAGGAAGGTCGACCGACAGCCCGCTGGTACCGAAGACCTTGAGCGTCTGCCACTTCCCGTGGTCGATCCTGCGCTCAACCTGAAAATATCCCTTTCTCAACGTACCGTCAGATCTCGCCCCGCTGAGGAACTCGATGGAGACCACGTTCTGCGGTCTGAGCCAACCGAGGTCGAATGTCTCCTCGACGCCTGGCTGAGAGACGAAGGGCACGCAGTTGATCAGCACGCTCGAGTCGACGTGCTCGGACGTGACGCGGACCTCGACATATGCACGTGTAGCGTGCGCGTACCAGGAGACCACGACGGCGCCCAACCCGAGGAGGATGAGCGCACGTAACAGCAACCCCGCCGCGCGGCGTTGGGCCGGTGACCTACGTCACCTACGGACACGCGCCGGCGACACCGTTGACGAGCACGTCAGTTAGCAGGAGCTCATGGCTCTGCACGATGCTTCGCGGCCCCTGAGCTGAAGGTCATCCTCATCCGGTACCTACCTGGACAAGGTATGTCCTTCGCCTCGATGTCGCCCGTGAAGCGGGATCCACCCGAGCTCGTGCGCCGACCCACGATGTTGAACGGCGCGTTGCCGGGCGGGGTGGTCGTCGGGTGGATCACCATCTTGGTGAGGCGACGTCCGATGCCACGCGGCAGTGACCGGGAGCATGAGATGGAGCGCCTGCGCAGCGTGCGGACGCGCAGGGTCCTGACCGTCGCATCATATCACTACATGCGGCTATTAAGCCCTGTTCTGGTATGATCGACGGGTGGCTGGGGGTGACGCGAGATCGCTGGCACAAGACGCGCAGCAGGCGCTGCGCGTCCGCGCGGTGAAGCTCGTCGT
>Ga0136631_10000392_pt1 | contig 13478 bp, 12 predicted proteins | sample AntDrymUQ6012206_2_FD_104655 | JGI IMG/M metagenome (GOLD analysis project Ga0136631, IMG submission 104655) | Polar desert sand microbial communities from Dry Valleys, Antarctica - metaG UQ601 (22.06) | ecosystem: Environmental > Terrestrial > Soil > Desert | place: Antarctica: Dry Valley... | reverse complement strand
CTCGTTCACCGCCCCCAGGGCGACCGAGACGCCGGCGACGAAGAACACCTCCTGGACCCTCGTAAGCGGCGCCAGCGCCGCCGAGACAAGCACGACCGACGGCCACCACAGCGCGGCGAGCCCCACGATCCGCAGCGTGGGCCGCACCGCGAAGCGGATGTCTCGTAGCGTGCCGAGCAGGAGGAACACGATCCCGGCAACAATCGTGATCGCGACGAACGACTGCGCCTGGCGCCCGTCGCGGATCTGCGTCCACCGCAGGCGCAGCTCGTCGAGCCGCTGGGCGCTCACGAACGCGCCGTCCTCGATGTCCGCGCCGCGCATCCGGTCGGGCGGGTTGACCCCGATCCAGCGCAGCGCGGTCGGCGCGATGTCGATCGACGAAACAAGGCCGTGGCGGCGCGTCGAGCCCGACGTCGGGCTCCCGCGAAAGCCGGCGCCGACGGCGAACGCGCCCTGGCGCAGCAGGCGAAGGGGTGGGCGCACGAGCGTGCCGGGCCGGTTCGTGTCGGGCAGTTGGGCGATGACCAGGAGCTCGTCGGGCGTGCGGGTGCGGGCCAGCGACAGCAGCTGCTCGCGGCCCCCCTGCCCGAACGGCACCGCGACCGTGACGAGCCGCTTGGACCGCGACATCGTCCGAGCGCGAGCCGCGAGCGTCGCGACGGGCCCGAGCGACATGCGTGCGACGCGCCCGCGTTCGTCGGCGGCCGCGATCGCCGCGAGGCGCGACTCGCCCGGCACGCCCACGAACCCCGCCCCACCCGGGATCGAGCCGGCGAGGAGGCCCGGACGGATCGTCCGCGACACGTCGCGCGCCCGCTCGCGAAACGGCTGCCAGTTGACGAAGGCTCCGGCGGCGCGGTCGAGGCGCAGGTTGTCGAGCAGGCCGTCGCCGTCCTCGTCGACCCCGCCGTACAGCCCCGAGGGCTGGCGCGTGCCCTGCGAGACGTCGAGCACGGCCTGCTGGGCGTTGTAGGAGCCGTGGACCGAGCTCCACAGCCCGGCGCTCAGCGACGGCTCGTCGTCGAAGTCGCGCAGCAGCGTGTCCTCGCGCTCTGCGTCGGGGCCCGCCGGGCGCACGATGACCTGCTGCGGGTTCGCGCTGTAGAAGGCAAGGATGACGTGCCGAGCGCCGGCCGCGCCGGCGGCGGGCGGCGCGAGCGCGAGTGCGGCGCCGGTCAGCGCCAGCGCCCACGAGGCGAGAAGTCCGGCAGCGCCGCGGCCCATGGCCAGCGACCCTAGCTCTGCTCGGCCGTGAACGTCGTACTAGCCGGCGATTGTTGGACGAGTCACATGAATCCGGGCATCCGTGCCCGGATCCCGAGAGACGGCGCTTCGCCGTCGTCCGGCGGCGAGTCCCTTCGGGACCCTGCTGCCCGATGCTAGCCCAAGTGGTTGCCGGCGTCGGCGCAGCCTGCAGGCCACGCCTCCCACACAGCAGACGAAGTACCTTCAGATGCAGCGGCCCCGGCCTTCAGCCACCCTCCGTCGCCGACCGCGCCCCGTGAGCGAAGCACGTCGCAAGGACACCTACCGGCCCCACCTCGACGGCATCCGCGCCGTGGCGGTGATCCTCGTCATCCTCTTTCACCTCGGGTACGACTGGATGCCGGGGGGGTTCGTCGGCGTCGACGTGTTCTTCGTCCTGTCGGGCTACCTCATCACCGGGCTGCTCGTCGACCAGCTCGCCCGCGACGGGCGCATCCACCTCGTGCGCTTCTACGCGCGCCGCGTGCGGCGGCTGCTGCCGGCCGCGGTGCTCGTCGTCGCGGTCGTCGGCATCGCCGCGCTGGGCCTCCTCGACCGCGTCGGCCAGGCCGACGTCGGCAGCGACGCAACGTGGACGGCCCTCTACGGGGCGAACTGGCGCTTCGCGCTCGAGGGCAGCGACTACTTCGCGCCGGGCGACGTGCCGAGCCCCCTCGTCCACTTCTGGTCGCTCGCCGTCGAGGAGCAGTTCTACATCGTGTGGCCCGCGCTCCTGCTCGCCCTGTGGGCGCTCGTCGCGCGCCGCCGCGGTGGCGTGGCGGGCATGCGCGCGCTGCTTGCCGGCGTGCTGGCGCTCACGGCGCTCTCGCTGACGCTGTCGCTCGTGCTCGAGCCCGGCGGGCTGACGTACTACGGCACCCACACCCGGGCCTACCAGCTGCTGGCGGGCGCCGCGCTCGCGATCGGCGGCCGGCACCTGCTCGCCCGCCCGCCCGGCGCGCCGGACGCCGCCGCGGGGGTGCGAGCCGCGGGTGCGGTGCTGAGCGTGGCGGCGCTCGGAGCGCTTGTGCTGCTGGCGAGCGAGATCGTCGGGGCAAAGGGCTATCCGGGGCTCCCCGGACTCGCCGTGACCGTCGCGAGCGTCGCGCTCATCGCGGCGCTCGACCTCATGGGCGCGCATCCCCTGCGCAGGCTCGCCGGCAGCGCGCTCCCCGCCGCCGTCGGGCGCCTGTCGTACTCGCTGTATCTGTGGCACTGGCCGACGATCGTCTTCCTGCCCCTGCTGGCAGACCGCAACGACCTGCCGGCCCTGGGCGAGACGCCCGCGCTCGTCGTCGCGATGACCCTGCTCGCGTTCATCTCCTACCGGTTGTGGGAGCAGCCGATCCGCTTCCGCGTGCGGGCCCGCGCCCCCGCGCGCCGGGTCGTGCTCGCCGGGCTCGCAGCCTCGATCGCGCTCAGCGCGCTGACCGTCCCGTTCCTGCGGCCGCCGGGAGGGTTCGAGGGCCGCGCGCTCGCGTCCGTCCGCGATCTCGCCGAGCCCGGCGCCTGCCCGTACTTCGCTCGCGACTGGCCCGATCCGGTGCGCAGCGTCGCGTGCGTGCAGCGCCGGGGCGAGGGGCGGGTCATCGCGGTCGTCGGCGACTCGCACGCCCAGCAGTGGATCCCGGCACTCGAGGTCATCGCCGCCCGCGAGGACCTCACGATCGTCCGTGCGACGCGCGGCGGCTGCCCGGCACCGGACATCACCGTCGACCGCGAGGCCGACGCGCGCGACGTCAGCGGCTCCGGTACGGAGTGCACGGCGTGGCGGCGCCACGTGTACCCGGATCTCGTACGGCGCTTTGACCCCGACGTCGTGTTCGTCGCGACGCGCTCACACTTCTCCCCGCTCGTCGACGGCGGCCGCCGGGCCCAAGCGCTGACGCGCGAGCACCGCCGGCTGTGGTCAGCGGCCTGGGATTGGACGGTGCGCACGCTCGGTGCCGGCGGCGCGCGGGTGATCGTCAGCGAGATCATGCCGACGCTGCCGCAGCGCATCCCCGCCTGCCTCGCCGACGCCGGCAAGCCGACCACCGGCTGTAACTTCCCGGCGAGCGTGGATCGCGACGTCGGCGCCTACAACGCGATCATCCGCGGGTTGGCGCGGCGCGCGCCGCGCCTGTCGATCTTCGACCCGGTGCCGATCGGCTGTCCGCGGGACGTCTGCCATGCGCTCGAAGGCGACGTCGTCGTCCACCGCGACGACAACCACCTCAGCGCCACGTACGTGCGCTCGCGAGCGACGCGGTTCGAAGCGGCGCTCGACCGCGCCGGCGCGAAGCTCGGTTGATCGCGGCGGCTCAGTCCTCGTAGGGGGTGAAGTCGCGCTTGCGGGCGCCGCAGACCGGACAGAACCAGGTTTCGGGGATGTCGTCGAAGGCGGTGCCGGGCGGGATGCCGCCGTCGGGATCGCCCTCGTCGGGGTCGTAGATGAAGCCGCAGGATTCGCAGATCCAGCGCATGGTCTCGGTCTTGGTCGTCATGGGCCGCAGGGTACCCACTGCTACCGTCGCGCATCGGTATGGACGGCCAGCGTCCGACGAGCGGCGCGAGCCCGCCGGCGATCCCGCGCCTGGCGGCGTCGGTCATCGTGCTGCGCGAGGCCGGCCCGGGGTTCGAGCTGCTGCTCGTCAAGCGCAACCCGGCCCAGCGGTTCATGGGCGGCTTCTGGGTCTTCCCGGGCGGCGCCGTCGACGCGCACGAGGGCGCCGACGAGGCCGCCCAGCGCGCCGCGGCGGTGCGCGAGCTGCGCGAGGAGGCGGGGATCGCGGGCGTCGATCCGGGCCGGCTCGTGCGCTACAGCCGCTGGATCACGCCCCCGGTGCTGAGCATGCGCTTCGACACGCACTTCTTCCTCGCGCTCGCGCCCGACGGAGCGGTCGCGCGCTGCGACGGCCACGAGTGCGTCGAGCTGCGCTGGGCCACGCCGCGCGCGCTGCTCGCCGACTACGAACGCAACGCGGTGGCGCTTGCGCCTCCGACGCTGCGCCAGATCGAGCAGCTGGCGACGTTCGGATCCGCCGCCGAGCTGATCGAGCACGCGCGCACGCACGTCGTCTCACCGGTGCTGCCGCGGGTCGCCGGCAGCGCAGAGGTCGCCCGCGTCGCCCTGCCCGGTGAGGCGGTGGCGCCCGCCCCGGGCGATGTGTGAGGTAGCGCACCGCAACCGGAGATCGGGAGGACCAGCTCGCGCATGAACTGCCTGCTAGATGGCACGTTTCAGAGGTCATACGAGACGCGTTGAGCCGGTCAAGGCTCGGGGCCCGGGTTGACCTTCGCACATCGTGCTGCGTAAGCTTGCGCGCAGTACTCCACTTTCCGCAGACCACGATGGTCTGCCTCTGACAACGGGGCTTGAACGATGACGTTGGGGCGGCCGGTAGCGGTTCTGAACGCGAGCCCGTCGGACGACGTGCCGGTGCGGCAGGTCGAGCGCGGCGCCGCGAGCACGCGCGACGCGCTGCGCGCGCGCCTGCGGTCCGACATCCTGCCGGGGCTCGAGCAGCTCGACGACCCGGCAGCCGACCCCGCGGAGCTCATCGCGCTCGCCGGCGCACAGGGACGCCGCCTGCGTGCGGCACTCGAGCGCCCGGAGCACCCCGGCGAGCTCGGCCCCTTCGATGCAGGCGAGCAGCGGGCACGCGACGCCGATCGCGAGTGGGTGCGCGGCCACCTCCACGACACGGCGCTGCAGATCCTCGAGTTCATCGCAGGCGACGGCTTCGGCACGGGCCTGTCGGCGCAGAAGATCGCCCACCTCGCCGGCGGTGCCGCCCGCGACCTACGGCGCTGGCTGGAGTCCGAGCAGGCACCCGCCGGCGCGCAGCTCGTGCCCGAGCTCGAGCTCGTCACCGCGCAGGCACGCACGCTCGATCCGGGCGTGCGCCTCGTCGTCGGCGATATCTCCGAGCAGCTCACCGGCGAGCAGGTCTCCGCGCTGAGCGGCGCAGTGCGCGAAGCGATGACGAACGCGCGCAAGCACGCTCGCGCCTCGGAGGTCGTCGTGCATGTGCGCAGCGCGGGCGACGGCCGCACGGCGGTCACCGTCACCGACGACGGCATCGGCTTTGACTTTGAGCGTGCCGCCCGCGGCGACGGCCTCGGCGTGCGGCGCAGCATCGTCGGGCGCATGCAGCGCGTCGGCGGCGACGCCTCGCTCGCGCCCGCGCCGGGCGGCGGCACGTGCGTCACGCTCCTGACGCCGACCGTCGGGGCGCGGCCGTGAAGATCCGCGTCATCGTCGTGGACGACTTCCCGCTCGTCCGCGACGGGGTCGCCCGCGCGCTGGATGCCGACCCGGCGATCGAGGTCGTCGCACAGGCGGCGAACGGGCGCGAGGCGCTCGAGCTCGCCGCGAAGCATGTGCCCGACGTCATGATCCTCGACCTGCGCATGCCCGATCTTGGCGGTCTCGAGGTGCTCGACAAGCTCCGCACGTCGCAGCCCGCGATCCGCATCATCGTCATGACCGCCAGCGAGCAGGCCAGCGCGCTGCTCGACGCGATCGCCGCGGGCGCCGCCGGCTACCTGTCGAAGCGCAGCACCGGCGAGGAGCTGCGCCAGGCGGTCATCACGGCGTACGCGGGCGGCTCGGTCATCACGCCGTCGCTCGCGAGCCACCTGCTCAAGGAGTTCTCGAGCTCGGCCCGCGGGGAAGGGTCGGCGGTCCGGCCGCTGCAGGGCCGCGAGCTCGACGTCCTGCGCCTCGTCGTCCAGGGCAAGACCGACAACGAGATCGGCAAGGAGCTCTTCATCTCGCCGCGCACGGTCCAGAACCACCTCACGCGGATCCGCGAGAAGACCGGCCTGCGGCGCCGCGCCGAGCTGACGCGCTGGGCCGTCGAGCACGCGATCGGCTGAGCCCGGGCTCGCGCTACTCGGCGACGCGGACGCGGCCGGTCATCCCGCGCCGCTCGTGGTCGGCGAGTGGGCACAGCCACTTGAAGGTGCCCGTCGGCAGGCGCACGCGGATTCTCTCCTGCTCCCCCGGCAGCAACCGCGTCGTCGCGATCTCGCCGGTCGGGCCGTCGACCGCCAGCGCATGCGTCGTCTGGCCGTCGTTCGTCGCGACGAAGGCGATGACGCCGTGGCGCGCGACGCGGGGGTTGGAGGGTGTGAGGACGTAGTCCGCCAGCGAGACGCGGACGATCGCGACGGCGTTGCCGAGCTTCGCCGGGCCCGTCCCGACCGGCGCCGGCGAGGTGCTCGCGGCGAGCCCGCCGGGCTCGCGCTCCTCGCCGCAGCCGGCGGCCGCGAGCGCCACGGCGGCCAGGGTGGCGACGGCGCGCAACGTCATGGTGCGGCCGGCGTGGCCGCGAGCGCATCACGCGCCCTGGCCCGCGCGAGGTTCGCGCCCGCGAGCCCGTCGCCGCCGCGCGCCAGGCGGCGTCGCTGCGGGGCGAGCGCGCGGTCGCGCAGCAGCTGCGGCAGGCGCGTCAGCGCGGGAACGGCATCGGCGCTGAGGCCCGAGAGGTAGTCGACGTCGACCGAGCCCGTCGCCGCGAAGCGATCGACGTTGCGCTCCGCGACCCGCCGGTCCGGGTCGCTGATGGCGAACGCGAGCGCTGCGACCGCCCCGAGCAGCACCGTCGCCCGCGGCAGCCAGCCGCGGCGATCGATCGCGAGCGCGACGATGACGAGCACGAAGAGCGCCGCCCCGCAGAGCAGGAAGGCGTCGACCGCGAGGCGCGTGCGCGTGAACCCGAAGGCGTCCTCGTAGAGGTGCAGGCGATGCAGCGCGGAGGCGAGCACGACGAGCGTCAACGCGCAGAGCGTGCCGAGCAGCCCGCGCAGGAGGCGAGTGTCGTCACCGACGCGAGCCCAGCGCAGCGCACCCGCGATGACCGCGAGCGTGAGCACGGCGACGACGACGAGCTGGGCGAAGCCCTCGCGGGCGTACTCGGCGTACGTCACGCCCGCGGTTTTGACGACGTAGCCATCGCCGCCGAACAGCACCGCGAGCGCGACGGCCACGAACATCGCGAACAGGAGGTTCAGCGCGCCGAGCGCGAGCAGCCACTCGGTGCGTCCGATCCGCAGCAGCGGCTCGCGTGCGGCCGTGTCGGCGACGCCGGTCGCGAGCACGAGCCCGCCGGCGAACGCGGTGGCGATCCCGAACGTGGCGAGACGCAGCGGCAGGTCTTCGAGCGGCAGGTCGTCGGGCAGGATGTCGCCAGCGATCTGGGCGAACGCCGCGTCGCCCGCGGCGAACAGCCCGCCGAAGACGGCGATCAGCGCGCCGGCCAGGATCAGCCCGCGGCTGAGCGCGACGACGTGGCCGCTCGAAGCTCGCGGCACGGCGCCGGCGGCGGCGCTTGCCACCAGCCACAGGCCCGTGGCCGTCTGCAGCGGCGCGGACACCGCGGCGAGCCCGGTCGCGCGCCAGCTGCGCGGGGCGCTCACCGCGATCGAGCCCAGCACGACCGCGCAGACGAGCTCGCCCGCCACAACCCAGCCGGCGTCGCGGAACGCGGCCGTCGCGGCGAGCGAGAGGGCGAGCGCGCCGAGGGCCGCCGCGCGCAGGGGATGTGCGAGCCTCGGCGCGCCGTCGGCGACGGCGCCCGTGCTGCGCTCCCCTCGCGGCAGCAGCCCCACCACCACCGCGACGGCCGCGGCCACGAGCACGAGCCCGAGGCCGGCCGGCGCGTTCGGCAAGAGGACCGCCGCGAGGACCCCGGCGCCGCCGGCAGCGCCTGCCACGCGCCCCGGAATCGTCACGCGCGCGCCTCGGGCAGGGTCACGACCATGTGGCTGCCGTGCGGGTCGCGCCGCTCGGCGCGGATCGCGCCTCCGTGCAGCTCGACGATCCAGCGCGCGATCGCCAGGCCGAGGCCGGCGCCGCCGCCGTCGGCGCCGCGCCGCCCTTCGCCGCGGTAGAAGCGCTCGAAGACGCGCGTGAGGTCGTCCGCGGGGATGCCGGGCCCCTCGTCGTCGACCTCGAGCGTCACGGCATGGCCGGCAGACGAGGCGCGCAGCGCGATCTCCCCCGGGCGCGGCGAGTAGCGCACGGCGTTCTCGACGAGGTTCATGACGACCTGGTGGATGCGCTCCGGGTCGCCGGCCACGCGCAGGTCGGTGGGCGCGTCGATCGAGAAGATGACGTCCTCGGGCGCGTGCAGGCGCGCCTCGCGCGCGGCGGACTCGAGCACGTCGCGCACGGTGAACGGGCGGATGTCGAAGGGCTGGTCGCCGGCCTCGAGGCGGCTGAGGTCGAGGAGCTGGCTGACGAGGCGGCCGAGGCGCTTTGTCTGCGCGAGCATCGTCGCGAGCGTATCGGGATCGGGCTCGCTCACGCCGTCGACGACGTTCTCGAGCACCGCCTGCAGCGCGCCGATCGGCGTGCGCAGCTCGTGCGAGACGTTCGCGACGAGGTCGCGGCGCAGGCGATCGGTCTCGGCGAGCTCGGCCGTCATGCGGTTAAACGCGCGGGCGAGCTCGCCCACCTCGTCGTTCGTCGTGACCGCGACCTGCCGCCCGTGCTCGCCGCGCGCCATCGCGCTCGCGACGGCAGCCATCTCGCGCAGCGGCTTCGTCGTCCCGCGCGCGAGCAGCTGGACGACGGCGAGGGCCAGCCCGATCCCGAGGAGCGTGGCGAGCAGCGACGGCAGGTTGGCGGCGCGCACGCCGACGATCGTCGTGACGGCCGTGATCCAGACCGCGACGACGATGACGATCCCGAGCTTGAGCTTCAGCGACGGGAGCGCGCGCAGCGGGTTCATCGCGTCGTCCCGAACGCGTACCCGATCCCCTGGACGGTGCGGATGACGTCCGCGCCGAGCTTGCGACGCACGGCGGCGACGTGCGAGTCGACCGTCCGGCCGCCGGTCGAGCCGTCGATGTAGCCCCATACCTCCTCCAGCAGCTGCTCGCGGGTGAGGACGATCCCCGGACGGCGGGCGAGGCGGTGCACGAGGTCGAACTCGGTCGGCGTGAGATGGACGAGCTCGCCGTCGCGGCGGATCTCGCGCCGCTGCGGATCGATCGCGACCGGCCCGGCGGTGATCGGCTTGGAGCCCGGCTCCTCCTGGGCGCGCCGCGCGCGCCGTAGCAGCGCCCGCACGCGCGCCACGAGCTCGCGCTGGCTGAACGGCTTGGTCATGTAGTCGTCGGCCCCGACCCCGAGCCCGACGATGAGGTCGGTCTCCGCGTCGAGCGCGGTGAGCATCAGGACCGGGACGGCCCGGTGCGCCTGGATGCGCCGGCACACCTCATGCCCGTCGAGCCCGGGCAGCATGACGTCGAGCACGACGAGATCCGGCGAGATCCGCTCGCACAGCTCGACGCCGCGATGCCCGTCGTGGGCGACCTCGACCGCGAACCCCTCGGCTCGCAGCCGCGCCGCCAGCGCATCGGCGATCGCCGCCTCGTCCTCCACGATGACGATCGTCGTCTTTGGAGCCCCCTCCACGACTCGGATGCTAAGCGGCGGCCACGCAGGCGCGTCGACGGTCATGTGGAGATCTCGTGCAGGTCGGCCCGCCGGCCGGATGTCCCTAGCCTGACGCCCATGCCGCGCGACGCGCCTGGCGCCCCACTCGACAGGCTGCCACCGCAGGCGCTGTTCGTCATGGGCGCGCTGTCGCAGTACGTCGGCGCCGCGCTCGCCGTGCTGCTGTTCGCGAAGGTGCCCGCGGCCGGAGTGGCGTGGCTGCGGGTGCTGGCATCGGCGGGGGTGCTCGTCGCGTGGCGCAGGCCATGGCGCACGGCGTGGACCACGCGGCAGCTCAGGCTCGTGACCGCGTTCGGGCTCGTGCTCGCGACGATGAACGTCACGTTCTACCTCGCGATCGACCGCCTCCCGCTCGGCACCGCCGTCGCGATCGAGTTCTGCGGGCCGATCTTCGTCGCCGCGCTCGGGTCGCGAACGCGGCGCGACTACGGGGCGCTCGCGCTCGCGACGATCGGGGTCCTCGCGCTCGCCGACGTCCACCTCGCGGGCAGCCCGGACGGGCTGGCGTTCGCGATCGCCGCGGGTGTCGCCTGGGCCGGCTACATCGTGCTCGGCCACCGGATGGCGGCCGACCCCGGCATCCGCGCGCAGGACGGGCTCGCGCTCGGAATGGCCATCGGCGCGCTCGCGTTCGCGCCGATCCTGCTCGGCAGCTCGCTGCCGGCATGGCGCGATCCGCTGCTGCTCGCGGCGTGCCTCGCGGTCGGGATCCTCTCGAGCGCTGTCCCGTACGCGCTCGAGCAGATCGCGATGCGCCGCCTCCCGCGCGCCCGGTTCGCGTTGCTGCTCGCCCTGCTCCCGGCCACGGCGGCCATCATCGGAGCGCTCATCCTCGGGCAGGTCCCGACGCCCGTCGAAGCCGCCGGGATCGCGCTCGTCGTGGCGGCATCGCTGCTGCGCACCCACGAGAGCGCATGACCGGTCTTTAGGCTCCGCACAACTTCCGGGGTCACCGGCGGTTACAGTGAGCGGAGAAACGCATGGAAGCCGGAGCGCTACGAGCCCCAGCCACGCTCAACCGGATCTCGGTCACGGCGCCTCTCTTGCGGCTCAGATCCGACGAGCAGCTCGTCGCCATCTTTCGCGCCGGCAACGACGCCGCCTTCAGCGTCATCCACGACCGCTATCGCCAGCGGCTGTTCGCCTACGCGCGCCAGATGCTCGGCGGCTCGCGCCAGGACGCGGAGGACGCACTCCAGGACGTGTTCCTGCGCGCGTACTCCTCGCTGCGCTCCAACGACCGGCCGCTGTCGCTGCGCGCGTGGCTGTATCGCGTCGCGCACAACCGCTGCATCGATCACCTGCGCCGTCCGACCCCGCCCGCCGCCGACCTCTTCGACACGTCGCGCAAGCCGCTCCATGACCCGATGGACGAGCTCGTCCGGCGCGAGGACCTGCGCCAGCTCGTCGCCGACGTCCGCCGCCTCCCCGACCAGCAGCGCTCGGCGCTGCTCATGCGCGAGATGGACGGCATGAGCTACGCGGAGCTCGCCGAGGCGCTCGACGTCTCGCTCCAGGCCGTCAAGTCGCTGCTCGTCCGCGCTCGGATCGGGCTCGTCGAGGCCGTCGAGGCGCGTGACACCGCCTGCGCGGAGATCCGCGTCGATCTCGCCAACTCCTACGAGCGCGGCGTGCGCGCGAGCGGGCTCGCTCGCCGCCACCTGCGCGACTGCGAGGGCTGCGGCGACTACAAGACGCAGCTGCGCGCCGTCAACCAGGGGCTGGCCGTCTTCGCGCCCGGCGCGGCGGGCCCGCTCGCCGCCGCGTTGAAGCTCATCGGCCTCGGCGGCGCCGGCTCGGCCGGAGCGGCGAGCGCCGGTGGCGCCGCGGGCAGCGGCGCGCTCGCCGCCATGACGTCGGGCACCGCGGCAAAGATCGTCGCGGTCGCGTGTTGCGCGGCGCTGACCGCGGGCGGCGCGGTCGAGGTCCGCGAGAAGATCATCGAGTCGACCGCCCCCGCGAGCCGCACCCCCGCGAGCGAGCGTGCGCCATCCGCGGCGTCGCGCCTTGTCACCGCGGCGCCGGCGATCACCGCGGGCACGGCTGCCGGGGCGGTCCCCGCCGCCAAGCGCAAGGCCACGACGCCCGCGCGGAGATCGTCAGCCGCGACGAGCGGCGCGCAGCACACGCGGGTCGCTCCGGCGGAGCTGGACCCGTCCGCCCCGGCCGTCAACACGTCCACGCTGACCGAGCCCAAGGTCGACACGAGCACCGGCGGCGCATCCGCCCCCAGCGAGGAGGACGGCTTCGGCGTCGGCGTCGACGGCCTCACGCCACGCGAGCCTGCGACGAGCCCGGCTCCCGCGGTAGATCCTGTGGCGACGCCGGCGACGGGCGAGGTCGGCGGGGGTCAGGCGACGCCGTCGGACGCGGTCGTCGTCGGCGGTGAATCGAACAGCGTCGGGACCGCAGCCGCCGCCAGCACGGAGCCGGCGTCCGGCACCGTCCCCGCCTGATCACCGCCCTGACCGACCGCTACGCCGCCACCCTCGATCACGAGACCCTGCTCGTGCGCCGTGGCGCGCGGTCGGGGCTGTTCACGATGGTCGCGGTGCACTCGAGCGTGCGTGGCCCCGCGCTCGGCGGCTGCCGGGTCTGGCACTACGACGATGCGCGCGCCGCGATGCGCGATGTGCTGCGCCTGTCGCGTGCGATGACGTTCAAGTCCGCCGTCGCGGGCCTGCCGCTCGGCGGTGGCAAGGGCATCGTCCTCGCGCCGGATCCGCTCTCGCCGGCGCGTCGCGGGCTGCGCGCGGACGCGCTGCGCGACTTCGGTGACGCCGTGCAGTCGCTCGACGGCGCGTACATCACCGCCGAGGACGTCGGCACGTCGGCCCGCGACATGCAGGTCATCGCGTCGACGACGAGGTACGTCAGCGGCCTCTCGCGCCGGCGCGGCGGCTCGGGCGACCCCAGCCCGTGGACGGCGCTCGGCGTCCAGGCCGCGATCGGCGTGTGCTGCGAGCGCGTCTTCGGGTCCGACTCGCTGGCCGGGCGCACGATCGTCGTCGCCGGCCTTGGCCACGTCGGCGCGCGTGTCTGCGTGCTCTGCGCCGGCCGCGGCGCGACGCTGCTGGTCACCGACCTCGACCCAGCCAAGCGATCGATCGCCGAGCAGGCGGGTGCCCGCTGGATCGAGCCCGACGCGGCGCTTGCTTGCCCGGCCGACGTCTTCGTCCCGTGCGCGATGGGGGGCGTGCTGGACCACGAGTCCGCGACCCTGCTGGGCGCGCCGATCGTCGTGGGCGCGGCCAACAACCAGCTCGCCGACGACGACGTCGCCGAGCTGCTCGCGGTGCGCGGAGTGCTGTGGGCGCCGGACTTCGTCGTCAACGCCGGCGGGATCATCAACATCGCCGTCGAGCTCGAGTCGGCCGGCTATGACCCGCGCCGCGCCCGCACGCGTGTTCTCGCGATAGCCGACACGATGCGGCGCATCCTCGACGACGCGAGCGCGACCGGCGCGTCGCCGCTGACCGCCGCGATGGCACTCGCCCGGGAGCGGCTGGGCGACGCCACGGCAGGCGGCCCGTAGGGGGTGTGCTCAGAAACTGTCGCCCACGCGCAGTTTCTGAGCACACCCCCCTCACGCGACCGGCCGCAGACCCCCCGCCGGCGGCCACGGCGGTCGCTCGACGTCCGCCGGCAGCGCCCCGTCCTCGTCGAGCTTGTCGAGGTGGGCGGCGAGCGTCGCGGTCGCGGCCAGGCGCAGGCTCGGCGGCGCGTCGTCCCAGACGCGGTCGAGCAGGTCGTCGACGCCGCGCAGCCCGTCGTCGAG
>Ga0136631_10000391_pt1 | contig 13511 bp, 10 predicted proteins | sample AntDrymUQ6012206_2_FD_104655 | JGI IMG/M metagenome (GOLD analysis project Ga0136631, IMG submission 104655) | Polar desert sand microbial communities from Dry Valleys, Antarctica - metaG UQ601 (22.06) | ecosystem: Environmental > Terrestrial > Soil > Desert | place: Antarctica: Dry Valley... | reverse complement strand
CGCGACGCGATCGGCAGACATGTCAACGCGCACGGCGATCTCGCGGTTGGTGTGGGCATCGGCCGCGAGCAGCACCAGCTTGGCCCGGACGACGACGCGGTAGGGCAGCGTCAGGCTGCCCGCACGGCGCTCCAGCACGCTACGCACCTCCGCATCGAGTTCGATCGCTGTAGCCACTCGTCCCACGCCATAACGTTCGTCAACCTGTGCGCAACTCCTTCAAACCGACAGAATTTGCGGCGGGCAGCACTTAGGAGCCCCAGCCGCCCTGGCGCCGCGTGGCCTTGAACCAGGCCTCGTCGGTGTTGGAGTGCGCGAGGCTCGACGGGTACGGCGGGCGCTTCCAGACATGGAAGCCGATCGTGCCGAAGTGCTCGCGCAGGTAGGAGACGAGGTCGGCGCGATGCTCCGGACAGGCGTAGCGCGCCGACCCGTACAGCCCACAGGCATGAAAGACCAGCCAGCGCTCGGGCAGCGCGTTCTGGTAGGCGCCCCAGGTCCGCTCGCGCATCGCCTGTTCGAGGCTGAGCTGCGTCATCGGGTCAGGCGTCGCGTCGCAGAACTGGCAGCGGAAGATGAAGCGCACGGACATGCGTGGATCATCGGTCATGCGCGTGCAAAGCGCGACGGTGGTTTCCACGGATTGGCGCTTAGGAGTCTGTCGAAGAAGTCCTAGACGCCCAGCGCCGCGCCCATCGCGAGCATCAGGCCGGCACCGAGCGCGGTGCCGGCCACGACGCGCGGGTGCGACCCATGGCGCCAGGCGTCGGGCAGCAGGTCGACGAGAACGAGCGCGAGCATCGCACCGCCCGCGAGCGCGAAGGACATCGCCAGCACGCCCGACAGCTGCTCGACGGCCAGCCACGCGATCAGCGCGCCCGGCACCTGTGGAACGCTCGTCAGGACCGCGCCCCAGAACTGCTTCGAGGCGCTGTAGCCCGCGGGCTGCATCGCGGCGGCGGTGGCGGTGCCCTCGGGCACGTTCTGGATCGCGATCGCCGCGATCACGAACAGGCCGATGCCGGCCTCGTCGGCGGCGAAGGCCGCGCCGATCGCCAGGCCCTCCGGCAGGCTGTGGGCGAACAGCACGCCGACGACGAGCAGCGAGCGCGTGCCCTCCTCGCTGCGCCCGTGGACGCGCGCGCTGCGCCCGAGCCCGCGTCGCAATGCGATCAGCGCGAGCGCACCGGCCGCGGTCGCGGCGATCACCGCGAGCGCGCCGCCCTGATCGGCGGCCGGCATCAGCAGCCCGACGATCGCGGCGACCGCCATGACGCCGGCGGCGAAGCCGCTCAGCACGCCCTGCGCCGCGCGGGCGCGCTGCTCGCCGAGCGCGATCACCGGCAGCGCGCCGATGCCGGTCGCAAGCGCGGTGCCGGTCGCGATCGCGGTCAGCAGCAGCGCGTCGTTCACGACGCGACGGGCGCCGCGGGCGGGGCAGGCTGTCGCCGGTGGCGCGCGAGGAACGCGGCCCAGTCGACGCGCAGCAGGACCACGAGCATCGCCAGCATCGCGATCTGCGCGGCGATCCCGGCGGGCGACTTCAGCCCATCCAGCAGCGAATCGCCGAGCGTTGCGCCGGCGGCCGAGGCCGCGCCGACCCACAGCGAGTAGCTGACCAAGCGGCCGGAGAAGAACGCGAGCACGAGCGGCCCGAGCCGCATGCCCGTCAGGCCTGCGGCGACGAACAGCTGCGCCGACGGGATCGGCGACAGGGCGAACAGCACGAGCCCCGCCACGGCGCCCGCGGGCCGCTCGAAGACGGCCGTGCGCAGCGCCTCGAGGCTCGCGCGGCGCTTGTCGGACATCCTTCCGCGTAGCTGCCAGGCCCCGCGCGCCAGCGCCCAGCGTCCGGTTGCCGCGCCGAGCGCGCCCGCCGCGACGAGCGGCATCGCGGCCACGCCGAGGCCGAGCTTCAGCGCGACGAGCACGGTCCACGTCGGAGGGCCGAACGCGGGCAGCAGGTTGACCGCGAACACGACGGCGAACACGAGAGCGATATCGAGCAGCACGCCCCCAACCTATGCGGCGCCGGCGCCGCCGCCATCGGTCCGGCTCCGCAGCAGCGGTGCGGGTTCTCCGCAGCGTGCCACACTGAGGGCGTCCAGCCTGGCGCGATCCCACCCATAGACGACCATCTCGACGAGCGGCGCCTGCGCAGGCTGATCGAGGTCGGGCGCGGCCTGCTGTCGCACCTCGTCGATCCCGAGGCGGTGCTCGACGAGGTGCTCGAGACCGCACGCGAGATCACCGGCGCGCGCTACGCCGCGATCGGGGTCCTCGACGCCGACCGCCGCGAGCTCGAGCGCTTCATCACGCGCGGGATCGGCAGCGCCGCGCACGCGGCGATCGGCGACCTCCCGCGCGGCCGCGGCATCCTCGGGGTCGTGATCGACAGCCCGCACGCGCTGCGCATCGCCGACGTCGGCTCGCATCCTGAGTCCTACGGCTTTCCTCCCGGCCATCCGCCGATGGCGAGCTTCCTCGGCGTGCCGGTCGTCGTGCGCGGAGAGGCGTGGGGCAACCTCTACCTGACCGAGAAGGCCGGGGGAGGGCAGTTCACGGCCGTCGACGAGGAGTCCGTCGGCATCCTCGCCGCGTGGGCTGCGATCGCGATCGAGAACGCGCGGCTGTTCGACGCCGTCGCCGCGCGACGCGACGAGCTCGAGCTGGCCGCGCGCCGCCTCGAGGCCGCCCAGACGATCGCCGTCGCCGTCGGCGCCGAGATGGACCTCGACAAGGTGCTCGAGCTGATCGCCAAGCGCGGCCGGGCGCTCGTCGAGGCACGCAGCCTCGTGATCCTGCTGCGCGAGGGCGACGACCTCGTCGTCGCCGCCGGCGCGGGCGTCACCGAGCGCAGGATCGGCGCGCGCGTGCCGATCGTCGGCTCAACGACCGGCCAGGTGCTCGAGTCGGGCACGGTGCGACGGATCGCCGACGTCGGCGCGCAGCTGCGGATCTCCGCCAGCGAGCTCGGGGTCGCCGACGCGCGGACCGGCCTGCTGGCGCCGCTCGTCTACCGCGGCCGCGGCCTCGGCGTGCTCGCCGCCTTCGACCGCGGGGCGCAGGCCGCCAGCTTCTCCGAGGACGACGAGATGACGCTGCGGGCGTTCGCCGCCAGCGGCGCGACCGCCGTCGCGCTCGCGCAGACAGTCCAGCACGAGCGCCTGCGCCACTCGCTGCAGGCGGCCGAGGCCGAGCGCCGGCGCTGGGCGCGCGAGCTGCACGACGAGACGCTGCAGGGCCTCGGCGGGCTGCGGCTCGTGCTCGCCTCGGCGCTGCGGCGCGTCGAGCAGGGCGACGTCGCCGACATGTTGCGCGACAGCGTCATCCAGGTCGAGCGCGAGATCGAGAACCTGCGCGCGATCATCACCGAGCTGCGCCCGGCCGCGCTCGACGAGCTCGGCCTGACGCCGGCGATCGAGGCGCTCGTCAGCCGGATGAGCACGGTCGAGGGGCTGTCGATCGAGTGCGCACTGCAGCTGCCCGGCGACGGCGGGCGCCTCGGCCAGGAGCTCGAGACGACGGTCTACCGGCTCGTCCAGGAGGCGCTGACGAACGTCGCCAAGCACGCCGGCGCCGAACAGGTGAGGATCGCCGTCCGCGGCGCCGGCGGCCAGCTCGAGGTCGAGGTCGCCGACGACGGCAGCGGCTTCGACGCGACGGCGGTGACGAGCGGTTTCGGGCTGGCGGGGATGCGCGAGCGCGTGCAGCTCGCCGGCGGCGAGCTGACGGTCACGCCGTCCGCGAGCGGGACGACGGTCCGCGCCCTGATCCCGTTGTCAGACCTCGACGAGCCCGTGGTCGAGGGCGTAGCGCACAAGATCGGCGCGTGACGAGCGGCGCAGCTTCTGCTGGATGTGCGCGCGGTGGCTCTCGACCGTTCGGATCGAGAGGTACAGCTGCGCGGCGATCTCGGCGTTCGTGTGGCCGAGCGCGATCATCCGCAGCACCTCGACCTCGCGCTGGGAGAGGTCGTCGGGCGGGCCTGCGGGCTGCGGCGGCTCGGCCGCCATGCGCGCTCCGAGCTGCGGGTTGAGGTAGGTCTGGCCGGCGGCCGCGCGGCGCACGGCCTCGACGAGCTCGTCGTCGGCGGCCTCCTTGAGGACGTAGGCCATCGCTCCGGCGCCGAGCGCCTGGCGAGCGAAGGCGGGCTCATTCTGCATCGTCAGGACCGCGATGCGTGTGCCCGGCGAGGCCTCGAGGATCGTCGGGATCGCGTCGAGGCTCGACCCGCCGGGCATGTTCAGGTCGAGCACGAGCACGTCGGGCTTGTGGCCGCGTGTCGTGCGGATCGCGGCGTCGACGTCGCCGACGGAGGCGACGACCTCGAGGCCCTCCTCGGCCTCCAGCAGCAGCTCGAGGCCGCGGCGCACGACCGCGTGATCGTCGGCGAGCACGATCCTGATCGTCTTGGGCGTGGTGATGGTCTCGTTCATGACCGGCCTGACGATAGACACCACGCGGCGAGCGGCCATCAGGGTTTTCCCGCGCTCGCGCGGCGGGAATGGGCCGATGCCCGCGCCGCCGAGCGCGCGTACCTTCGATCCATGAACACCGAACCGCAAACGCACCCGGTCCACGTCCTGATCGCCGGCGGCGGCGTCGCCTCGCTGGAGGCCATGATGGCGCTGCGCGCGCTGGCCGCCGACCGCGTGCGCGTCACGCTGCTCGCGCCCGGCGCCGACTTCCGCGTTCGCCCGATGGCGGTCGCCGAGCCGTTCGCGATCGCCCACGCGCCGCGTATCCCGCTGGCCGAGATCGCCGCCGACTTCGGCGCCGAGATCGTGACCGGCGCGCTCAGGCAGGTCGTCGCCGCCGAGCGCCACGTCGTCACCGGCGACGGTGAGCGGATCGGCTACGACGTGCTCGTCGTCGCCGTCGGCACGCGCATGCGGCCGTCGCCGCTGCGCGGCGCGCTGACGGTCGACGACCGCAACCTCGGCGAGACCCTGCGCGGGCTCGTGCAGGACGTCGAGCAGGGCTACGCGCACGAGATCGCCTTCGTCGCCGCGCAGCAGCCGGCGTGGCCGCTTCCGCTCTACGAGCTCGCGCTGCAGATGTCCCAGCGCGCCTACGACATGGGCGCCCGCGTCGCGCTGTCGATCGTCAGTCGCGAGCGTGCCCCGCTGGCGCAGTTCGGGCCGACGATCTCCACGGAGCTCGAGCACCTGCTGCGCGACGCCGGCATCGTTTTCAACGCATCCACGCAGGCCGAGCTCGCACATGGCGACCTGACGCTGAGCCCCAGCGGCGTGGTGATGCGGCCCGACCGCGTCGTCGCGATGCCGTTGCTCGAGGGCCCGCGGATCGCCGGCCTGCCCTGCGACGCCGACGGCTTCATCCGCGTCGACGAGTTCGGAGCGGTCCGCGACCTGCCCGGCGTCTACGCCGCCGGCGACGCGACGACCTACCCGGTCAAGCACGGCGGGATCGCCGCGCAGCAGGCGGACCTCGTCGCCGAGGCGATCGCGGCCGGCATCGGCGTGCCGTGCGACCCGCAGCCGCTGAGCCCGGTGCTGCGCGCGATGCTGCTGACCGGCCGCGAGCCGCGCTACCTCGAGGCGCACCTCGTCGGGGCCGGCGTGCTGCACCCGAGCGTCAGCGACGTCTGCCCATGGACGACGCCGGGCAAGATCGTCGCCCGCCACCTTGGGCCGTACCTCGCCGCGGCGACCGCCACGCCGTCGGGGCTTGACGCCCGCAGCCGTCAGGCGCGCTGCTTGAGCCGGTAGAGGCTGCTGTCGCTGCGCGCCATCAGCTGCGCGAGGTTCTCTCCGTCGCCCAGCTCGGCCATGCCGCAGCTGATCGAGCCGCCGACCGGGTCGCGGCCGAGCGCCGAGCCGACCTCCTCGATCCGCCGGCCGGCCGCCTGCAGGCCGGTGTTCGTGAAGGCGCAGAGGAACTCGTCGCCGCCGACGCGCACGATCGGGTCGTAGGAGCGCAGCTTGGATCGCAGCTCGCTGCCGACGGCATGCAGCAGCGCGTCGCCGGCGGCATGGCCGTGCGCGTCGTTGGTGCGCTTGAGCCCGTCGACGTCGATGAAGGCGAGCACGAACGGCTCGCCCGAGCGGTGTGCTCGCCGGATCTCGTGGCCGAGGACGAGCAGGCCGAAGTCACGCGAGTAGACGCCGGTCAGCTCGTCGAGGTGCGCGCGGCGCAGCGCGGCGTGCGCCTGTTGGCGATCGTCGGCGGCGCTGTCGCGATCGGCGGCAGCGCTGTCGCGATCCTCGGCCGCCTGGGCGCGATCGGATGCCGTGCGGGCGCGCTCGCTGCTTGCCTGCGCGCGCAGCGTGGCGGCGGTGCGCTTCAGCGCGGCGACGGTCGCGGCGGGCCCGGCCGGGCCGGGAAGTTCAGCCTCCCGCAGCTCGGCGGCGCGGTCGCCGGCCTCGATCGCGCGGTCGCGCGCGAGGGCCTCGGCGTCGCGCAGGCGGGCCGCCTCGTCGCGGCGCTCTGCCGCGCCGGCGCGCGCGACGGCGGTCGAGTCGCGCGACGCCGGCGAACCGCTCTCGGCCGAGACGTCCGCGCGATCGGCGAGGAAATCGTCCGGGACGGGTTCGGAGCGGCCTGTGATCAGGGCGCTCCAGACTCTTGGGTCAGGCCGAGCATCGCTGCCTCTGAGGCTAGCGGCGCCGCCAAGCCCGCGGTCATGCGGCGCTGAGGTCCCGGCGCCCGAACGCCCATCCGGCGGCGAGCGCGGCGATCGCGGCGACGGCGAGCATGGCGAGCGCTTCGACGGCGCGAAACGGCTCGGCGGGCAGCAGGCCGACATGGTGGAAGGGAGACAGGCCGAGCGTCCATCCGGGGGCGCCGAGCAGCGCTCCGAGCAGCTCCCAGACGAACGCGACGGCGACGACGCCGTAGGCGATGGCGGCGCTCGCGCGCGGGTGACGGCGAGCGCGAGCGCGCCGAACGCTCCGAACAGCAGGGCCGCGGGCAGGCAGTTGGCGCCCGCCTCGAGCATCTGCACGAGCGGGACGTCCGCGTGCGCAGCGGCCGCGCCGGCCCACGCCAGCGCGCCGGCGGCCAGCGCGAGGACGGCGGTCGCCGCGGCCATCAGCGCGAGCCTGCCGCCGAGCCAGCCGCGGCGCCCGAACGGCAGCGCGAACAGCGTCTCGAGGCGCCCTTCGGCCTCCTCGCGCCTCGCGGCGGCGATCTGCGAGCACGTGAACAGGCTCAGCGCCAGCACGAAGAACAGGAACGTCAGCCCGATGTAGCCCGCCGGCGTCGTGATCGCGTCGCCGCCGACCTTCTGCAGCTCCTGCTCGAGGTCGTCGGACAGGCCGGCGCCGGCGACGGCCGTCGCGAGGCTGCCGATGATGAACGCGAAGGTCCCGATGCCGGCCAGCCAGGCGGCGAGCACGCCGCGCTCGCCGCGCAGCGCCAGCGCGGCCGGCGAGGACAGCAGCCCCAGGCCCGGCTGCGAGCGGTCGCGGGCGCGCAGCAGCCCGCTGCCGACGTCGCGGTGCAGCGCGATCGCGCCGGCGAGCACCAGCAGCGCCGCGCCGCTGATCAGGGGCAGCGCGAGGACCTCCGGGCGGGGGTCGGCGAACGCCTGCAGCTCCTCGACCCAGCCCAGCGGCGATGCCCAGCGCAGCCACGACAGATCATCGGCCGTGTCGGCGATCACGCGCGTGGCGAACGCCAGCGCGAGCACCCCGCCGGCCATCATGGTCGCGGGCCGGCGGGCCGGCGCCAGCTGGGCGGCGAGCGCGCCGATCCCGGCGAAGAGCGGCGTGGGGGAGACGATCGCGAGCGCGAGGTACGCCGAGCCGCCGGCATCGAGGCCGCCGGCGACGAGCCCGAGGAACGTCGCCAGCCAGAGCACCGCCGCGCCAGCGGCGATCGCGGCGACGGCGGCGAGATAGGCGCCGCGGCGACCGGCCACGCCCGCCAGCACGAGCTCCTGGCGGCCGCTGTCCTCCTCGCCGCGCAGCGCGCGGATCGCCGCCAGCAGGGCCCACGCCGCGGCGACGATCGACAGCACGCCGCCGACGCGCCAGGCGGTGTAGCCGCCGGTGCTCAGCAGATCGTGCGGCGTGCCGTACAGCGTTCGCAGCGCCATGTTGTCGGCGAACGTCTCGGCGAACTGCATGCGGTCGCGCAGCGTCGGAAAGCTCGCCTCGTAGCCGGCGGCCTGCGCGTAGGCCATGACCGCGAACAGCAGCGCGAATGACCCCGTCTGCACGCGCGCCTGGCCGAACGCGCGGCGAGCGACCGCGCTGGTCGCGCCCCTACTGGGCGACGCGGCCATCGGAGCCGTTTGAGCCGTCGTAGTGGTGCAGGAAGATCTCCTCGAGCGACGGCTCGCGGCTGATCAGCGTCACGACGGGGTGCTCGGCGAGCGCGGCGATCACCGGCCCGACGCCGCCGCTGACCTCCAGGCGCAGTGCGCTCGGGCCAGCGTTGGTGATCTGCACGCCCTCGAGGCCGCGCAGGTCGGGGGCCGGGCCCTCGAAGCCGACCTCGATCGTCTGCGCGGCGAGGTGGCGCAGGTCGCCGAGCGTGCCCTCGTCGACGAGCCGGCCGTCGCGCAGGATGCCGACGCGATCGCACAGCGCCTCGACCTCGCTGAGGATGTGCGAGGAGAGGAAGACCGTCTGGCCGCGCCCCTTGGCCTCGAGCACGGTCTCGCGAAAGGCCATCTCCATCAGCGGATCGAGGCCGGTCGTGGGCTCGTCGAGGATCAGCAGGTCGGCGCGCGTCGCGAACGCCGCGATCAGCTGGACCTTCTGGCGGTTGCCCTTCGACAGCGCCCGCACCTTCTTGTCGACGTCGAGCTTGAAGCGCTTCACGAGCAGTTGCTGATAGGTGGCGTCGCTGTGCCCGTGGAGCTTCGCGAGGTAGGCGAGCGTCTCGGCGCCCGTCAGCGCGGGCCACAAAAACGGCTCGCCGGGAACGTAGGCAAGCCTCCAGTGGGCGGCGACCGGATCGCTCCAGACGTCGGTCCCGAAGACCGTCGCGCTGCCCGCGCTCGGGCGGTGCAGGCCGAGCAGCATGCGGATCGTCGTCGTCTTGCCGGCGCCGTTGGGGCCGAGGTAGCCGTAGACCTCCCCGGGTTGCACGGTCAGGTCGAGCGCGTCGAGCGCGAGCGTGTCGCCGTAGCGCTTGGTCAACCCCTCGGCGCGGATCGCCGCGCTCATGACGCCACCGCGGCGGCGACGAGCGCGCTCGCGGTCTGGCGGGCGATGACGATCTCCTCGCCGGAGGGCACGACGAGCAGCGCGACCGGCGCGCCGGCGCTGTCGATGCGCTCGGCGTGGAGTGCGTCGGCGGCCTCGTCGTGCACGACGCCGAGCTGGCCGAGGCGCTCGCAGATCGCGCCGCGCAGCGCCGCCGAGCGCTCGCCGGCGCCGCCGCTGAAGACGATCGCATCCAGGCCGCGCAGGCTCGTGGTCATCGCGGCGACGGCGCCGCTGACGCCGCGCACGAAGACGTCGCAGGCGAGCTGGGCGGCCTCGTCGCCGGCGGCGGCGGCGACCTCGGCCTCGCGCAGCCCGGTGAGGCCGCAGATGCCGAGCAACCCCGAGCGGTGGTTGAGCGCCTGGTGCAGCTCCTCGCGTTCGATGCCCGAGTCCAGCAGGTGCAGCAGCAGCCCGGGATCGATCGCGCCCGAGCGCGTCGCCATCGGCACGCCGTCAAGCGGCGTGAAGCCCATCGACGTGTCGATCGAGCGCCCGCCGAGCACGGCGCTGACCGAGCAGCCGCTGCCGAGGTGGCAGACGACCAGGCGCCTGCATCGCCCGGCCCCGAGGATCCTGACGGCCTGCTCGTGACACCAGGCGACGTTCAGGCCGTGAAAGCCATAGCGGCGCAGCTCGAGGCGCTCGCTCCACTCGCGCGGCAGCGCGTACGTCGATGCCTCCGCCGGCAGCGTGCGATGAAAGGCCGTGTCGAAGCAGGCGACCTGCGGCAGGCCGGGCAGTGCGGCGCCGGCGGCGTCGATGCCCTCGAGCGCCGCGCGCGTGTGCAGCGGCGCCAGCGGCGCGAGCGCGGCGATCGCCGCGCGCGTGTCGCCGTCGATGCGTGCGGGGCCGCCGAAGCGCGCGCCGCCGTGCACGACGCGGTGGCCGACGGCGTCCGCGCGCCCGCCGGCGCCGGCGATCGCGGCATGCAGCGCCCGCGCGTGGGCGCGCGTGTCGTCGCCGGGGTCCCAGCGCTGCTCGCCGCGCGCGAGGATCGTGTCGTCGCCCGCGTCGACGAGCGCGTGGCGCAGGCTGCTCGAGCCGGCGTTGATCGTCAGGACGAGCATGGCTCTAGCGCAAGGTCTCGGGCCAGGTCCAGTCGCGCACCTCGGGCATGTCCTCGAGGTGCTCGCGGATGTAGGCGTGGTGGCGGGCGAGCATCGTCTCGCACAGTCCTTCGAGCGCGAGTGCGCCCGGCGCGATCCGGCGCGCGCGGCGCAGCGCGTCGAGCACGAGGTGATAGCGGCTCATCTCGTTGAGCACGACCATGTCGAACGGCGTCGTCGTCGTGCCCTGCTCGCTGTAGCCGTGGACGTGAAAGCGCCCGGCGTTCGGGCGCCCGTGCAGCAGCTGGTGCAGCGCGCGTCCGTAGCCGTGAAACGCGCAGACGACGTCGGTGCGCTCGCCGAACAGCGCCTCGAAGTGGTCGCCGGACATGCCGTGCGGATGGATGTCGGGCGGCGAGACCGCCATCAGGTCGACGACGTTGACGACGCGAAAGCGCAGCTCGGGGACGTGCTCGCGCAGCAGCGCGGCGGCGGCGACCGTCTCCTGCGTCGGCACGTCGCCGATGCAGGCCAGCACGACGTCGGGCTCGGCCTCGCCGGCCGCGTTGCCCGCCCACGCCCATTCGCCGGCGCCGCGGGCGCAGTGCTCGCGCGCGGCCTCGATGTCGAGGTACTGCAGCTCGGGCTGCTTGTCGACCACGATCAGGTTGACGTAGTCGCGGCTGCGCAGGCAGTGGTCGGCGGTCCACAGCAGGCAGTTGGCGTCGGGCGGCAGGTAGACGCGCACGACGCCGCCGTTCATCGAGATCATCGTGTCGATCAGGCCTGGGCCCTGGTGGCTGAAGCCGTTGTTGTCGTTGCGCCAGCAGGTCGAGGTCAGCAGCGTGTTCAGCGACGCGACCGGCGCGCGCCAGGCGAGCTCGCGTCCGTGCTGCAGCCACTTCGCGTGCTGGATCGCCATCGAGGCGGAGACCATCGCGAACGCCTCGTAGGTTGCGAACATGCCGTGGCGGCCGGTCAGCAGGTAGCCCTCCAGCCAGCCCTGGCAGTTGTGCTCGCTCAGCACCTCCATGACCCGCCCGTGCGGCGAGACGTGCTCGTCGGAGGGTCGCGCGTCGCGCAGCATGCGATCCTCGACCTCGAACACCGATCCGAGCCGGTTGGAGTTCGTCTCGTCGGGACAGAAGAGGCGGAAGTTGCGCGACTCGGCGCTGCGAACGTAGACGTCGCGCAGCAGCCGGCCGAGCTGGCGCGTGGACTCCGCGCGCGTGGCGGCGGGCCGGGTCACCGGCAGCGCGTAGGCGGCCGGGTCGGGCACGTCGAGCGCCTCGAGCACGCGGCCGCCGTTTGCGTGCGGCAGCGAGCCCATCCGCAGGTCGCCGCCGGGCGCGAGCGCCGCCAGCTCCGGGGCCAGCGCGCCGTCGTCGCCGAACAGCCTTTCGGGGTCATAGCCGCGCAGCCAGCGCTCGAGCTGCTCGAGGTGCGCGGCGTTCTGGCGCACGCCGGCGAGCGGCACCTGGTGTGAGCGGTAGGTCCCCTCGACCGGGATGCCGTCGACCTCGCGCGGGCCCGTCCAGCCCTTCGGCGTGCGCAGGACGATCGCCGGCCAGCGCGGCGTGCCCGATCGCGCGGCGCCGCCGTCGCGAGCGTCCTGCTGGATCGCGCGGATCTGCACGTGGGCGGCGTCCAGTGCGGCGGCGAAGTCGCGGTGCACCTGGCGCGGGTCGTCTCCGGAGACCACGCGCGGGTCGTAGCCGTGGCCGCGCAGCAGCGCGAGCACGTCCTCCTGCGGCGCGCGGCCGAGCACGGTCGGCCCGGAGATCTTGTGCTCGTTGAGGTGCAGGATCGGCAGTACGGCGCCATCGCGCGCGGGGTCGAGGAAGCGGATGCCCTTCCAGGAGCCCTCCAGCGGCGCGGTCTCCGCCTCGCCGTCGCCGATCACGCAGGCGACGAGCAGGTCGGGGTTGTCGAACGCCGCGCCGAAGGCGTGCACGAGCGCGTAGCCGAGCTCGCCGCCCTCGTGGATCGAGCCGGGCGTCGGCACGCCGACGTGGCTCGGGATGCCGCCCGGCGTCGAGAACCGGCGCACGAGCGCCAGCAGCCCGGCCTCGTCCTCGCAGACGCTCGGGTAGATCTCGGAGTAGGTGCCCTCGAGGTAGACGTTCGCGACGATCGCGGGGCCGCCGTGGCCGGGACCGGCGACGAACAGCACCTCCTGGCCGGTGCGCCCGATCAGGCGGTTGAGCTGCGCGTAGACGAGGTTCAGGCCGGGGGAGGTGCCCCAGTGGCCGAGCAGCCGCGGCTTGATGTGCTCGGCGCGCAGCGGCTCGCGCAGCAGCGGGTTGGCCTGCAGGTAGATCTGCGCGACGGTGAGGTAGTTGGCCGCGTTCCAGTACGCGATCAGGTTGTCGAGCTGCTCGTCGTCAAGCGGCGCGTCGGCAGCGGGCGGGGGCATGGTCGTGCTCGTCGCTGAATGCATGGCCTCAGCCTGTCAGCGGCCCGCCGGCTCGCCATCCGTAAGCGACGGTGACACGGTGCGGAGAACTACTGACGCCTGCGGGGCGAAGGTCCCGATGCCCGGCGGCGACGTGGCGGTGAGTGTTGGGCGCGGCAATGCATCCACCGCACACCGCAGCCGTCTATCTCTGCTGCATCCCGCTCGGAGCAGGAGGTCACTGCGTTCGCTTCAGCGGGCGGGCCTTCGAGGCCATCCAGGCCGCGCTGCGCCATCGGCGCCGGTGCGATCTCCCTCACGGAGCACTGGTCGTCGAGCTCGGCGGCGATCGCCACACGATCGAGCTCGCGCCGTCGCCGGATGCCGACGAGGCAGGTCGTGGCGTGGTCGCCACGGGCGCCGTGGGCAGTCGCCACGCCGGCCGGCTGCGCATCTTTCGCTATGAGGTGCGCTGCTGGCGAGGCGGGTCGATTCCGGATCTCGCCGCATCCGTCGGCAGTCCCGCCTGGCTGAGCAGCGATCCCCACATCGCACGCCGGCTGCTCGATCTCGTCGCGCAGGTCCCGACCCCCGTCTGGGGGCGCGACGACCTGCATGCGGGCGAGATGTGGAAGTCGAACTCGATGACCGCCTGGCTGATCGCCACGGCAGGCCTGCCGACCACCCATCTTCGCCCGCCGCCGCGCGGCCGTGCCCCTGGTGGGGCGCGGGCCTCGAGGTGGCGCGGCGCACATCGTCACCAGCCGCCATGGGGCGGATGAAACCACGCAAGGAGCTGACCAGATGTCCACCGTCACACAGCCCGATTCGGTCGCCGCACCGCTGACCGCCTACCGCGCCGCGGTCGTGCACGAGTTCGGTGCT
>Ga0136631_10000390_pt1 | contig 13568 bp, 11 predicted proteins | sample AntDrymUQ6012206_2_FD_104655 | JGI IMG/M metagenome (GOLD analysis project Ga0136631, IMG submission 104655) | Polar desert sand microbial communities from Dry Valleys, Antarctica - metaG UQ601 (22.06) | ecosystem: Environmental > Terrestrial > Soil > Desert | place: Antarctica: Dry Valley... | reverse complement strand
TCAGAAGATGACCATGCGCTTCTACGGCGACGGCAAGAAGCTGCGCGCGAAGACCACGACGATCCTGCCAGGTGAAAACGGGTCTGGGGTCTTCGAGCTCTCCTACCGGGCCCAGCGCACGGGCAACCTCATCGTCAACGTCTCGCACGAGGCTACGCCGGAGCTCGGAGCGCTGAGCGCGGTCGGGCGAAAGGTCGAGGTCCTGCCGCGCAGCATCGGGTCGCGAGCCAGCGCGCGGATGGTCGCCGCGTTGCAGCGCCGGCTCGCCCGGCTGGGCTACGTCGTCGGATCGCGAGGCTCGCTGGACGCGCGCACCGCGCGCGCTGTGCTGGCATTTCGCAAGGTGACCGGCATGGCGCGCACCGCGCGGGCCTCGACCTCGGTCATGCGCGCGATCGCAGCGGGCAGGGGCGCCTTCAGGATCCGTCGACCCGATCACGGCCGTCACATCGAGGCCGACCTCACGCGCCAGGTCATCGCGCTGATCGAGGGCGGCCAGGTTCGACGCATCTATCCCACCTCGTCGGGCACGAGCAGGACGCCGACGGTGCTCGGCTCGTTTCGCTTCTACAGAAAGACCCCCGGCACGAACGCCTTGGGCATGGTCGATTCGGCCTACTTCATCCGCGGCTACGCGACCCACGGCTTTGCGTCGGTACCGATCTATCCCGCCAGCCACGGCTGCTTGCGCGTGCCCAACCCGGATGCCCGCAGCCTCTACAACTGGATCAGGATCGGAACACCGATAGACGTGTACTACGGCCCCCGGCCGAAGTAGCCCCGAGGCTTGCACCAGGAGGTCCTTCATCGATCGAAGATGACCGCGACGGTCTCAACGCTTCCCGAGTCGTGATCGCGTCGCGTAACCAAGGCCCTTGGATGTCATGCCCGACATCGTGAGCATCACCGAGATTGCCCCGTGGCTGCTGTACGCCGCTCCGATTGCGGTTGTCATAGGTGCGCTCTGTGCCAACACGTCCGCGACCGGCATGACGCCGCCAAAGACCGCATGAACGACCCGGAAGAGCCGTGATCGACGTTGCTCGACAACGGGCTGAGCACGTCGCCCCCGAGGCCGGACAAGCGGGGTGGGCGTCGATCGCGGGGCGCCCGACAGTCGTCGTGTGGAACATCGATATGCGATGCGGCGCGCAGATCGTCGATCACGCAGTGCGCCTGCGGGCCGTACGTCGCGGCGAACTCGCGGACCTCCGCATGGGCCGTGCTCGAGTCGAGCATCACGAGATCAGCTGAACGCGTCCCAGCGTGCCAGCTCCGGCAACGGATCGATGGCCCTGCCGCCTTGGTACCAACCGGGTGGCGTCCACATCTCGAAATGCAGGTGGCAGCCCGATGCGCGGCCGGTTTCGCCGACTTCCCCGACGGTCTGCCCGGTCAGCACATGCTGGCCCTTGCGCAGCGTCGATGGCGCGCGCATGTGCATGTAGGCATAGCTCTGCTTGTCGGGGCCGCTGATGACGACGTAGTTGCCCGCCCGCGCCTGGTAGGCGGCGAAGGTCACGGTGCCCCCGCGCGCGGCGGCCAGCCGAGTGCCACACGCGGCGAACAGGTCCTGGCCCATGTGCCCGCGTGGTCCGCCGAAGTTGTTCGTGGGGCTCTGCCCGAGGTCGTGTTTGCCGCGGATCGGGAAGATCGCGTCGAAGACGTCGAACGCGGCCGGCGGCGCGCCGTCGACCGCGACCGCGGCGCGCGCCTCCCCCGTCACGCGAAACGCGTAGCGACCAACCGGTACTGCGACACCGTTGACCGTGCCGTCCCAGCTCACGCGGCCGACACCGTCGGTGGCGGGCTGCACGGCCCAGCTCGCGACGGCCACGCCGTCGCTCTCACGGTACGCCTCGACGACCGCCTTGTTGGCCGCGTTGGAAGGTGCTCGGTAGCGAAAGACAGCGGGCGCGCCGCCGGCGAACAGCCGGGTCGTCTGGGTCCCGGCCACCGGCGTGGATGGGGCGCCTGCGTGGATGACGACACGCGTGCTCGAGCGAGCCATTGGGGAAGTTGCACTCGTGATGCGGACTCCCCCGGTGCGCGCGCGAGCGGGGACGCGGACGGTCAGCAGATGGTCTTGCAACAGCCGGGGACGCGCGCGCCGATCGTCGCGGGGCCCAGGGCGCCCCAGGAACGTGACGAAGCGTGTGTCGCCAAGATCTTCGCCCTGAAGCGTGAGCGTCTCCCCGCGGGCGCAGCGTGGCTGGGCATCGCCGCATGACAGGCCGGCGATGACCGGCCTCGAGTTTGCGCTCGCGCCTCCGGTCCGCAACGCGTCGGCGCGAGCGGCGGCTGGTAGAGCTGCGAGCAGCGACGCACAGGCGATCGTCGCAAGCAGGCGCGGCGGAGTGGCGTTTCGGGGCATACGTTCGCTTTCTCGTTGCGCGCCTCCGGGGTGAGCTGACGGGCTCGCGCACATGCGCTACGACTCGCTGCGGAGTCGATTCGCCCCACCGACCTGGTTCCCCCGGTCCCCTCTACGTCCGAGAGAACTCGGCGCTTCCTACGACGTGTCGGACTCTAGCCCACAGCACGGACGATCGCCACCGGTTGTAAACATCGATCATCGAACGTCGGGCGCGTATACGGTCCTACAGGTCATAGGATGACCGGCGTGTCTCATCGACCGTCGTGGCATCCGGCCTTTCAAACTGACCCTCGCACCGTCGCGGCACGCTGATCCTGCGCCGCCTCCCCGAGCCTCCGCTGGCGTTGATCGTGTTCACGGTGGGGCTCAGCATCCTCGGTGCGGAGATCGCGGCGGCGCGATTGCTGGCGCCGTACTTCGGGGCGTCGACGATCGTCTGGGCGAACACGATCGGGATCGTGCTGGTCGCGCTGTCGATCGGCTATTGGTACGGCGGAAAGCTCGCCGATCGCAACCCGACGCGCGAGGGCCTGTATCGGATCGTGCTGCTGTCCGGCCTGCTCTTGGCAGCGGTGCCGTTCGTCGCCGATCCGTTTCTGGGGTTCGCCGTCGACGCGCTGGACTCGATCTCGGCGGGTGCGTTCGTGGGGTCGCTGCTGGGGGTCACCGTGCTCGTAGCGGTCCCGATCCTCGTGTCGGGCGCGGTCGCGCCGTATGCGCTGCGGTTGGCGGTCGGCGACGTGGCGCAGGCGGGCACGGTATCGGGGCGGCTGTATGCGATCTCGACGGTCGGCAGCCTGCTGGGCACGTTCACCTCGGCGCTGTTGTTCATCCCGCTGATCGGGACGCGGCGCACGTTCGTCGTCTACGGCCTGCTGCTCGTCGTGCTCGCCGTCACTGGCCTGGGCCGCGCGCGCTACGTCCTTGCGCCCGCCGCGCTCGTCGTGCTGCTCGCGCTGCCGGTCGGCACGCTCAAGGGACAGACCGACGCCGGCGAGCGGGTGATCTATGAGACCGACACGGAGTATCAGTACGCACGCGTCGTCCAGGACCTCGACGGCACGCGCACGCTGGAGCTCAACGAGGGCCAGGCCGTGCACTCGCTGCGACGGCGCGACTCCTTCCTCAGCGACAACATCTGGGACGAGTACATGATCATCCCGCTCGCCGCCATGGAGCGGCCCCCCGAGCGGATCGCGATCCTCGGCAACGCCGCGGGCACGACGGCGCGCGCGTACGGGCACTTCTTCCCTCAGACGCAGATCGACGGCGTCGAGATCGACGGCGAGCTGACAGAGATCGGTCGCCGGTACTTCGACATGCAGGCGCCTGGGCTGCGCACCCACACGGCCGACGCCCGGCCGTTCCTGCGCCGCACCGAGCAGCGCTACGACGCGATCTTCGTCGACGCCTACCGCCAGCCCTACATCCCGTTCTACCTGGCGACGAGCGAGTTCTTCGAGCTCGCGCGCGACCGGCTGCGAGCGGGCGGCGTACTCGTCGTCAACGCCGGCCAGCCGATCGGCTCGACCTCGCTCGAGCGAGTGCTCGGCGCGACGATGGCCGCCGTGTTCACAACGGTCGTGCGCGACCCCGCCGAGCGCCTGAACACGCTGCTGCTGGCGACGAACGGCAGCGCGTCCGGTCAGCGCCTGCTGGCCAACGCGCAAACCCTCCCCCGGCAGCTGCGCCCGCTCGCGGTCGCAGCGGCTCGGCGCCTCGCCGCGCGCCTGCCGGGCGGCCGCGTCTACACCGACGACGTCGCGCCAGTCGAATGGCTCATCGACACGTCGATCGCGCAGTACGCGGCCGGCGATGGCTGAGCGACGGCACCGCCGGCGTCGGCGTCAGGCACCGAGCGCGCGGCGGTCCAGCAGTCGCCAGGCCGCCTCGAACCGACCGCGACTCCACTGCTCGAGCGTGCCCTGGAGTGGGTTGACGACCTGCAGGTCACCGTTGGGGGTGATCCCGGTCAGCACGACGGTGTGCTCTCCGAAGTTGGCCTCGATGCGCTTGCCCTGTGGCGAGCGCCAAGTGCCGGTGGGCCCGTCGGAGAGCCCGATCCAGGCCATCACGGCCCGGCCGGCAAGGACCCGGTCATAGATGCGCTGCGGCGTGCTGGCAGTGAGGTCATCCAGTCGGCGTGCGTACTTGCGAGCCGTTGCCGCGACCGGGCCGGGGTAGACGCCGAAGCCGCCCGCCACACCGCCTCCATCCGGTCGCCCGACGTACCCCAGGTCGGGGTCGCCCCAGATGCGTTCGGGACCCGTGCCCTGCGGGTCAGGCGAGCCCGAGCGGGGGAACGCCGCCTGTAGGCGCTGTTGGGAGACACGGATACCGGTGCTGGCGAGCAGCACCTCCAGAGCCGCCGATTCACAGGTGTTGCGCTGAGCCTGGCGTACGACGGGGACCAGGATCCGCGACGACACTCGCTCGCGGACCGCCTGGACGCGGCCGCCCTCGACGCCCAGCAGGACGGCTCGACGAACCGTCGCATCAATGTCGTAACGGTAGCTGATGCGCGCCCTGCCCCGGCTGGCCACGATGCGCCGAGCAAGCCGCGCACTCAGCAGTCGCTTCAGAACATCGCCGTCGGGCGGCTGACCACGACGCAGCTTGACACGCAATACCGAGCGCGACCCAGCGACGATCTCGAGCGATTCCGCAGATGGCACCCGGGGCGCGGGCGGCGCACTTGATCCGACGCGATCAGCAAGCGCCGCCGCGCCCCCGGCCGACAGAAGCACCGCCGCGATGGCAATCAGGCGACGGCGCCGCTGTGCGGCCGGAGGCGGACCCGGCGTGGACAGCCGCTGGGAGGGCACGGCCCAATCCTACAATCCGTAGGATACGCTTTACGCGCTCCTACCGATCGTAGGATGGTCGCCGACCACATGACCACCATGACCAAGGACTGGGACCGGCACGTCACCGATGCCGAACAGATCGCCCGCGGGCCGGGGTTTCTGAACCTGCGCGATCGCATCCTCGCGCTCGCGGCCCCGCAAGTCGCCGACGTCGTCGTTGACGTCGGGTGCGGAACGGGATTGCTGGCACTCGAGTTCGCCGGGCGCGTCGAACGAGTCTGGGCGATCGACATCTCCGCGTCGATGGTCGACTACCTGCGCACCAAGGCCGCCAGCGCCGAGATCGGGAACATCGATGCGGCGGTTGCGTCGGCGGTGAGCCTGCCGCTCATCGACGCCTGCGCGGACATCGTGGTCTCCAACTACTGCCTGCATCACCTCGATGACACCGGCAAGCGCCGCGCCCTCCAAGAGGCGATGCGCGTCCTGCGTCCCGGTGGGCGCCTGGTCTTCGGCGACATGATGTTCGACCTCGACCCCGGCAATCCACGCAACCGCGCGGTCATCGCCGACAAGGTCCGCGCCATGCTCGCCAAGGGACCCGCCGGCGTGCTGCGGCTCGCCAAGAACGCGCTCCGGCTGGCAAGCGGGCGCTGGGAGAGCCCGGCGCGGGCCGACTGGTGGCGTCGCGCGCTGAGCGAGACCGGATTCGTCGATGTGCACGTCACAGTGCTTGAGCACGAGGGCGGCATCGCACAGGCGCGGCGCCCCTCGAGCATCTGAGCGCACCCCGACCCGTGCAGGCGTATCGCCCGGCCTCAAGCGCCGAAGCTGCTCAGCGACCGGCTCGCTTTGAGTGCTGCAACGATCCGTCGCGAGGTTGCCTGGGGATGTGCCACGACGCGCCCCTGCGCGTCGTAGACGAGCACACCGCCCAGGCTCGAAGCGCCCAGCATCGATGCCACGCCATTGTTGCGGTCATCGATGACGTAGCGCGCTGGCGCTTGACCCACCGATCGGTCAAACGCACGAATGTCCGCGCGGCTGGTGGCCGAATCGTTCATCACGACGATCAGCTGCGCGCGGTCACCGTGCTGTCGCACGGCATCGCGGGCCGCGCGCACCGCGCTCACGCACAGATCGCAGCGCCGAGCGGCGGCGAAGATCACGACGCCGGGCCGGCCCCCGGGCAGCCGGACCTCAAGGTTGCTCACGTCGCGCATCGTGATTGCCAGCCGGTTGGGACCCATGGTCATGGCGGACATCGAGCCCGATGCGCCGACCGGCACCGACGCCGAGGGCGTCGACAGCACCACCGACGCCACGAACGCGACGATCGCAGCCGCCACCAGCACACCGCCGAGCGCCCGCCAGCGCGCATGCCGCGGCGTTTGAGGCTGCGCGAGTGCCCGCTCGTCAGCGCCCGCCTTCGAGGACTCATCGATCGGGTTGGGCGACATCGTGACCGCTGATCCTACAAGTCGTCGGAGACAGGTCGGCCAACGCTAGGCGCGGCACTGCGATACTGCACCCGTGGCCGACGTGACTCCGATCGTGGGTGAGCTTCAGGCGCAGATCATGGCGGCGCTCTGGCGCCTGGAAGCCGGCACCGTCGAACAGGTGCGTGCCGCGCTGCCCCCGCGCTATCAGGGCGCCTACACGACAGTGCAGACCGTGCTCAACCGGCTCGCAGAGCGCGGGTTCCTGACGCGCAAGCGCGCCGGTCAGGCGATCGTCTACAAACCCAAGCTCAGCGAGGCACAGTATCTCTCGCGCACGATCCAACACACGCTTGCATCCGCATCGCCCGACGCTCGCCAAGCGGCGCTGGCGCAGCTGATCCACGGGCTGCAAGACAGTGAACGCGCGGACCTTCAGCGCCTGACGAACGAGATCGACGCCGCCCGAAAGGCCAAGCGCCGGTGAGCGTGCTGATCGCGTTGCTCGTCGGCGCGGCGATCACCGCACCGCACGTGCTGCGACTGGAGGGCGCCCATCCCGCGAGCGCCGCCGTGATCTGGTTTGCCGCGGTCTGCCTGCGGGCGCTCGTCGCATTGTTCGTGGCGCTGTTCGTCGTGCTCTACGTGCCGACGACGGCGCTCTTTCAGCTCATCACACACTGGTGCTGGCATACGGCCGTGCCGCTCATGACCTCACATCTTGGTCTCAGCGGCCACAGCGTCGGCGACATCGCGCTTCTGGCCCCCGTGCTCGCGCTCGCGGTATCGCTGCTGACCGTCAGCGTCGGGCTGTGGCGCGCGATGCGAACGATCAGGACCTGGGTTCGGCGCACGTCGATCGGTCCGGGCCCGCAGGACAGCGTGATCGTCGGCGAGCACGACATCTTCGTCGCCGCAGCCGGGCTGCGGCACCCGCAGATCATCGTGTCCGCCGGCGCCTTGACGAGCTTTGACGACGAGGAGCTCGCCGCAAGCCTCGCCCACGAGCGCGGGCACATCGCGCGCCGCCACCGCTTCGTGCTCGTCACCGCCGAGATCTCGAGGTCCTTTGCGAGGCTGCTGCCCGGCACGCGCCGCGCGGTCGCCGAGCTGATCTTTCACCTCGAGCGCGACGCCGACCGCTGGGCCCTGGACCGCCGCCACGACCCCACCGCGCTGGCCAGCGCGATCTGCAAAGCCGCACATCCACGAGCAACCGCAGGCGGTGTCCTGCTTGCGCTCAACGGCGGGGCCGTGACCCGCCGCGTTCGTCAGCTGCTCGAGTGCACGAGCCTGCCCGGCCGCCGAACGCGGCTGGACGTGCTCGCAGCGACGATGGTGACCCTGGTCATCGGACTGAGTGCGGCGCTGCCGTCGGCGACGCTGGCCGGGCTCGACGTGGCGAAGCAGGACAGCACCGCGCGCCATTGCCCGGACTGAGGCCCGACGCATCCGACAGCCTGTAGGTTTCGTACACCGTCGCGAACGGTCTGCGCAGGCGTCGCGCTCAGCAGCGCACACGCTACTGGCGCCGCGATAGCCCGGCCCGCGGATGCAGGGGCCGAGAATCCCTTTTCAAGGAGCCATCTCATGGATCACAAGCACCGCCGAGCATTGTTCGCCTCGATGGTCGCGAGCATCCTCATCGTGGGCGTTGCCCTCAGCGCCTGCGGCGACGACGAGGCTGACAGCGGCGCGCCATCGGCCGCCGGCAACGGCATCGACCGCGCATTCGTCGCCGACATGATCCCGCACCACAAGTCGGCGGTGCAGATGGCGCAGATCGCCCAGCGGCGCGGTCAGAGCAGCTTCGTAGAGAAGCTCGCCGACGACATCATCCGCACGCAGAACACCGAGATCACCGCGATGACGAGCATCGCCGACAGGCTCGACGAGGCGGGCGTCAAGGCCACGAGCCTCGGAGTCGCCGAGCACCAGATGGGCATGGAGACCGACCTCGGCGAACTGCGCAAGGCCAAGCCGTTTGACCGCGCCTTCATCGACATGATGGTCCCCCATCATCAGGGCGCCATCCGAATGGCCCGCGTCGAGCAGGAGAAGGGCGCTGACGGCGAGGCCAAACAGCTGGCCAAGAACATCATCGCCGCCCAGACACGCGAGATCAATGCCATGAACATCCACCGCGTCGACGAGTTCGGCAGCGCGTCACCCGCCGGCGGCGTGCCGACCGAGCACGAGAAAGACCCAGCCATGGAAGAAGACGGCGGCTCCTCGATGGATCACGGCTCGACCGAGACCGAGGCACCTCCATCGGCGCGCGGCGAGCGGCGCCAAGCCAGCGCGGCACAAGGCCGGGTCGCGGCGCCCAAGCGGATGGACCCACAAGAGGCGCGTCGCCGCGCAGGCGTCCTGCCACCCGTCAGCGCCGAGCGGTGAGGTCCGTCCCACGAGAACGTGCCTGACGACGCGGCCGATTCGCACTCAGCCGCTGCTCAGGGCCGCCGCCAGCACCCGCCTGGCAACCGGAGCGGCGGTCGTACCGCCGAAGCCCGCTCCGATCAACTTCACCGCCACTGCCACCGTTGGCCGGCGCGTCGGCGCGAGGCGACGAACCACGCGTTGGCGTCCTTGGGGTCATCTGAGTTTGGCCGCACCTCGGCCGTGCCCGTCTTGCCGGCGACCTGAACGCCGCCGATCGCAGCCGCCGTGCCCCACGACAGCGGCGGGGTCGATCGTCACATTCGGCGGGCAGCAAGAACCCGAACCGCCGGAAGGACCAGAACGCAAGAACCGCGGCGACACCGAAGTGCCGCCGCGGCCTTGGGCGCATCGTCGAGGGGCCAGCGCACACAAATCCTACATGACGTCGGAGCTACCGAGGACGCCAGGATCGGCTACTCGGGTGGCGGTGGCCGGTCATAGCGGGTCGTGAAGGGCTCACGCGCGACCTTCCCGTCGCGGTAGCGCAGCACCCGTGTGACGGTGATCGCGAAGTCACCGTCGACAACCGGCGTGCGGTCTGCGGTCTGCGAGCGCACGCGTCGGCCGTGATCAGCCCCGTAGAGGCTTACGCTGACCGAGGTCGCGTCCGTCGCGGCGCGGATCAGGACGGGCGCGGAGGTGTCGTTCGTCCATGCCAGGTCGATGTCGGGGAAGTTGAGGGTCGCCTCGCGGCCGGGCGGATAGCGGTCGATGTAGAAGCTGTGCGGGCGGTGCGAATTGATCTGCAGGCCGGCGAAGTAGGCGGCGTTGTAGAGCGTCGTCGAAAACTGCGACACGCCGCCGCCGATCGACGGCTCGATCTTGCCGTCGGCGATGAACGGCGCCTCGACGTAGCCGTCGGCGGACGTGCGCTTGCCGGTGGCCTGATTGAGCGAGAAGCGCTCACCCGGCAAGACGACCGCGCCGTCGACCTCCGCGGCGATCAGGCGGATGTTCGTCACCCGTGGCTGGCAGCACACAAAGCGCGTGGTAAACGTGCCGAGCAGCGACGTGATCGTGCGCGCGACAGCGGTCCTTAGGCGCGCTGAGGTCCGCGTGAGCTCCAGCTCGACGCCATGACGCCCACGGCGGACAGCGTCCGCGACTGCGGAGGCTGCGGCGGATCGGTTCAGTCGCCGGCCCGAGGTAGCCGGGACAACCGCGATGTTCGCCCGACGTGGGCGCTGGCGCAGCTCGCCCTGACCTTCGACGAGCACTGGCGGGCGCGCCGGGGCTCGGATTCGCGCGTCGACCGCCGCTCGCTCGAGCCCGCGAGCAATCGAGGAGACCAACCGCTTCGTGCGATCATTGTCAACACCGAGGCGCAGCCGTGCACCACGAGTCCCCCCGGTCGCTTCGAGCGCGAGGATTCCGGCGGTCTGGCGGCGCGTGAGCACGAGCTTTCGCGGACCGGCCGTCAGCCGCAGAGGCGTGCGCAGGTAGTCGCTCGCAAGAAGCGCCACTGCCCGCGCCTCCACTCGGGTCACCGGCGGCTGGGCCCGCATCAGCAGCCCGATTGGCACTGAGCGGCGGTCTCGCAGTCCAGCCACCGCGGCCGCCGAGGCGACGGCGCGGTCAAGGGTTCGTCCCACGCGCGGCGCCTGCTCACGGACCTGCACGTCATCAGCATCGGCCACCAGCGCGAATCCGCCCGGAGAACGATCGATGGCATCGGCGATCATGGCGATCCGCGCATCGAGGCGACCGCGCTGTAACCGCGCCACGGGCTCAAGGCGGCGCTGGGTCAGAAGCGCCGCGACCGTTGACCAGAGCCCGGCCAGCGGGCCCTCTCGTCCGGCGTCGCGCGCACGCTCGATGCTCGCCGTCACATCGACGCGGTAGCCGGCCTGGGCCGCGGTGACCATGAACTGCTGACCGCCGGCGGCAAGCGCGACCGACTGCTTGGCCGTGTACGCCAAGGCCAGCCGGTCGCGGGCGGCCGCCGCAGACAACCCGCCCAGATTCAAGCCTCCCATCCTCGTGCCCGGCAGGATCCGGTCGCCGTAAGCCACGCGGACCCCGATCGCGACGCTGAGCACGACCGCAATGACCGCGGTGGCGACCAGCGCCAGCCGGCCCGATCGCCGGTGACTCAAGACGGGCGCCCCGTCGGCGCCGACGATCCCCTCCCGCCCTGGTGGCGATCGGCGAGACCGGCCCACAACAGCGCGCTCACAGGTACCCCATGGGATCAACCGGCGCCCCGTTGACGCGGACCTCAAAGTGCAGGTGCGCCCCGAACGAGTTGCCGGTGTTGCCGACGTACCCCACGACCTGCCCCTGGTCGACAGCGGCGCCGAGGTTGGTCCCCAGCCGCGACTGATGCGCGTAGCACGTCGACATCGTCGCGGTGTGCTGGATGCAGGTGTAGTTGCCGTAGCCCCCTGACGCACCGATGCCCTGCAGCAGCACGACCTTGCCGCCATCCGCGGCGCGGATCGGCGTCCCCTCGGGGGCGGGAATGTCGATGCCGGCGTGGAGGCGACCCCAGCGTGGCCCGAACGGCGAGGTGACCGGGCCGCTGACCGGGAAGATCAAGCGTCCGCTGCCGCGCTTGACCTGCGCGGCTGTCGATGCGGCGGTGTTGTTGCGTCGCTGCGCCGCCTGCAGCTGGCCGGTGATGCGCCGCGATGCCGCTTCGAGCTCGTCGAGGTCGCTCTCGAGCTCCACGCGCTGGCTGCGTATACCTTTGAGGGCGCTGGCCTTCGAGGCCTTCGTTCGCGAGTAGCCGACGCGAGTGCCAACGAGCTGCGTGCGGATCGCCGAGACCTCATCGCGACGCTGCTGGACGATTGTCGTGACGCGTCGCTGGCGGCGCTCAAGCTGCTCGAGGCGGCGTTCGCTGCGCACCGCATCGGCCTTCGCCCTGGCGACACTCGCGACGATCTTGCGGTCTTGATCGGAGATCCGCTTGATGAACTCGCTGCGCTCGATCAGGTCGGCGAACCCGTCGGAGTTCAGGATTACCGAGATCACGTCTGGCTTCTGGGTCTTGTAGACGTGCACCAGGCGGTCGCTGAGCACAAGGCGGGTCTCGATCAGTCGCAAGCGCAAGCGCACCAATCGCGCGCGTTCGCGGCGCAGTACGGACCGCAGGCGCTCGAGCTCGGCGAGCTTCGCGTCCAGATCGGCCTGAATGCGCTGCTGGCGCGCGCTGAGGGTCGAGATCGTGCCCTGCAAACGATCGATCCGACGGGTGTAGCCGGTGATCTCGCTGCTCAGGACGCGTTCGCTGCCGCGCTTGCGGCCGATCTTGTCGCGCGTGCGGTCGATGCGCTGCTCAAGCTTGCTGAGCTTGTCCTGCTTGGAGGATTGCCCGAGGGAAGCCAGCGGCAACGCAGCCCAAAGCACCAGGGGCAGCGCAAGCGCTGCGAGCAGCAGACGGCCGCGCATGCCAGCTCACGCTACCGACCTCCGACGTCGTGTCGGAGCTCGGCGAGCACGAGGTCCTCCAGCAGATACGCGGTGGTTCCGGCGTGGTGCGCCGGGCACCGAAGCGCGTTTTCCCTGCAAATACGCCTAGTTTTCGAGTCGCGTGCCGCGCTTTACACGCGAGAGGTCGCAGGTTCGAAACCCGCCGCGCCCATAATAAAGAAATAGCTGCAAAACCGCAATTTTCGAGGTTTCGATTCTACAGGTGCTCGCGCTGTTTGGGTGCCTGAAGGCAGCGTTTGCTGTCCTAAACTCGTCGGGCGGCGGGCTTCGAACCACAATCCGGTGCATGTGCTCGCAGAGTCCTGGGGACGCCCGCCCAACGATGAGCCGTGCTGGTAGCCGGCGGACGAAACGGCTTGGTTGCGTCACTGAGGTACAGCGCATCGCCCGCCCAAAGCGTCGCTCAGCCTCTGGCGATGTTCTCCGCGATGCCTGCCGCGCGCGAGGCAGCGCGATCCCGCGGCGGCCGGCAGAGCGTGCCTCGGCCGCGCCCACGAACCGCACGTCGCGATGACTCATACATGAGCGCTCACGCCTTCGTTCCCGCGAACGATTCACGCGTCGGCTTGAGCGGCAACGCGCCAGCGTACGGACAAGAACACCGCAAAGAGCGGGCAATCTGTCTGATTCCGTCCGACCGGCGTCGCACGCTGTCACGCTCGACATGTCTGAGAATCTGGATGATGCACATGCAGGCTGGGATGAGTTTGCCCGTCAGCATGTTGCCTTGTTCGTTGCTGTGTTGCTGCGTGTCGTCGGGAATCCAGGGAACGCCTTCGATCTCGCCGTCGAGACGCTCGCGACGCTGCGTCGGCGCTGGAGCGAGCGCCCGGCCGAGGACGAGCAGCGGCTGATCTGGGCATTCGAGTCCAGCCACGCCCTACTCGCCGTCGCTGTCGCCCGCGGCGTCGTGCCATGCGTCGAGCGCACCCGCGACCAACGCCCCGAGCACCGAGCGCTGTCGATCGCCGAGCAGCAGCAGATCATCAGCCTGTCCGAGCAGCAGCTCGACCTTCCGTCGCGTGTACACGACGTGGTGGACGCGTTGGCGCGAGACGCGCCACCGCC
>Ga0136631_10000389_pt1 | contig 13580 bp, 12 predicted proteins | sample AntDrymUQ6012206_2_FD_104655 | JGI IMG/M metagenome (GOLD analysis project Ga0136631, IMG submission 104655) | Polar desert sand microbial communities from Dry Valleys, Antarctica - metaG UQ601 (22.06) | ecosystem: Environmental > Terrestrial > Soil > Desert | place: Antarctica: Dry Valley... | reverse complement strand
ATCGAGCGCATCCGCTCGATGACCAAGGAGGTCGAGGTGGGCGACGAGTTCACCGGCAAGGTGGTCAAGACGACCACGTTCGGCGCCTTCGTCGAGTTGTCCAAGGGCAACGACGGCCTGCTGCACATCTCCAACGTCAAGCCTGGCGAGCGGGTGGACACCGTGGAGGACGTGCTCAACCGCGGCGACGAGATCGAGGTGCGCGTGGTCGAGGTCGACAAGGAGCGGGGTCGCGTGGGTCTGCGCCTGGCGGCCGACCCGGATATCGCCGGGAAGTCGTCCGAGGAGCTGGCCGGCGTCGGCACCGGTGACAAGGGCGGCGGCGGAGACCGCGGCGGCCCGCGCCGTGGCGGCGGCGGAGACCGCGGCGGACGGCGTGACGGTGGCGGCGCTCGCCGCGAGCGCCGGTAGCTAGCTTCCAGCGCATGCCCGACACCGCACAGGTCACCACCCTCGACTCGGGGGTGCGCGTAGTGACCGAGCGGTTGCCGGGCGTGCGTTCGGTTGCGCTTGGGCTCTGGGTGCGCACGGGGTCTCGCGACGAGACCCCTGCGCAGGCCGGCCTGTCGCACTTCCTCGAGCACCTGCTGTTCAAGGGCACCGATCGCTTCAGCTCGCTCGAGATCGACGAGACCTTCGACGCCATGGGCGCGGAGGTGAACGCGGGCACCGGCAAGGAGACCACCTCCGTGTACTCGCGCTTCCTGGACCGTCACCTGGAGCGCGCGTTCGATGTGCTGCAGGACATGGTCCTGCGGCCCAGCTATCCCGACATCGACTCCGAGCGTCAGGTGGTGATGGAGGAGATCGCCATGTACGAGGACGAGCCGTCGGACAAGGTGCACGATGTGCTCGCCAAGGCGATCTTCGGTGACCATCCGCTCGGGCGCCCGGTGATCGGCCGGGCCGAGGTCGTCTCCTCGGTGCCCATCCCCGACATCGCCGCCTACCACGACGCGCGCTACACGCCCGGCCGCATGGTCGTCTCGGCGGCCGGAAGCATCGACCACGACCATCTCGTGAGGCTCACCGAGGCGGCACTGGCCGTAGGCGGCCCCGGCGGCAACGGCGTGGTCGAGCTGCCCCACGAAACGCCGCCGGACGCCACGCCCACCGTGGGGTTTTTCAGCAAGGACACCGAGCAGTACCACCTCTGCCTGGGCGCGCCCGGCCTGTCGCGCGGCGATGACCGCCGCTTCGCGCTGCGGGTGCTCGACACCATTTTGGGCGGTTCCACCTCCTCGCGGTTGTTCCAGGAGGTGCGCGAGAAGCGCGGCCTGGCCTACGCCGTCTTCTCATATGCCAGCCAGTACGTGGACTCGGGCCAGGTGGGCCTGTACGTGGGCACCCGCCCCGACAACGTGACCCAGGCGATGGAAGTGATCGGCACCGAGCTGCGCCGCGTGGCCGAGGAGGGCGTGAACGAGGAGGAGCTGGAGCGGGCGCGTGAGAACGCCAAGGGTCGCACGACCCTCGCAATGGAGTCCACGTCCGCGCGGATGAGCCGCCTGGGCAACTCACTTCTGATGGACGTGCCGCTGCTCACCCTGGACGAGATCCTCGCCAAGATCGACTCCGTGACGCTCGATGACGTGAGCGAGCTGGCGTCGGGCCTGTTCGACCCCGGCCGGATGTCGGCCGCGGGCGTCGGGGCCGACGAAGCCGTCTTCCGCGAGGCGCTCGCAGCCGTGGATCCCCGGCTGGCCGAGGCGGCTTGATCGCAGTAGCCGTCTCGGGCGCCGCCGGGCGCATGGGGGAGACGGTGTGCCGTGCCGTGGAGGGCGCGGAGGACATGAAGCTGGTGGGACGGGCTGACCCTGCACTGGGAGTCGAGCTGTCCGAGGTGCTGGGAGACGCCGAGGTGGTCGTGGATTTCACGCAGCCCGATACCGCCCTGGCCAACGCGCGCACCTGTCTGGAGGCCGGGGTGCACTGCGTGATCGGCACCAGCGGGGCGGACTTCTCCGAGCTCGAGGGCGTGGGCTCGGCCAACCTCTTCTTCGGACCCAACTTCGCGATCGGCGCCGTGCTGATGATCGAGGCGGCCAAGCTGGCCGCCGTCCACATGCCCGAGTGCGAGATCGTGGAGTTGCACCACGACGGCAAGCTCGACGCCCCGTCGGGCACCGCGGCCCACACCGCCGACGTGCTGCGCGAGGCCGGCGCCAAGGTGCACGACCCGATCCACTCCGTGCGCCTCCCCGGCCTGGTGGCCCACCAGGAGGTGCTATTCGGCGGCCTGGGCCAGACGCTCACGATTCGCCACGACTCGATCTCGCGCGAATCGTTCATGCCGGGCGTGCTGCTGGCCGTGCGCCGGGTGGGTTCGCTGGAGCACTCGCCCACGGTGGGGCTCGAAAAGCTGCTGTTCTAGGCGCTGTCGCCGTTGCGCTCGCGCAGCGCGCGTGGCACCACGAAGCGAATGCCCGACCGCTCGTCGTCGATCGAGCAGGTCTTGTTGTCGATCAGACCCACCCGCTTGGCGTGGGGGACGATCGTCATCTGGTTCAGATAGCCGTCGTGGCCCCGCTTGCGGGTGACCAGCCAGAGATAGCCGTGGTCACGCATCCGGGCCCGGTAGCGGACCAGGGCCTCCTGGGCCTCCTCGAGCGACTCGATCAGCACGATGGCGCCGTCCAGCTGCCCGTCGCGCACCAGGCCGCGGCCCGCGGCCTCCTTGGCCTCGCTGCGCAGGCCGGATCCAACGTCGCCGATGACTTCCAGGCGCTCACCGGGCTGTATCCCTAGCTTCTGCACCGTGGAGCGGTGGCTGTAGTCCCTTTCGGCCATGGTCTGCGCTCAATTGTGCCATTTACAAGGGGTGGGCCTGCGAGCCTGCAAGCCGTCTGCCGCCGGGCACCCAGCGCGATAAGGTCTCGGCCAGCGAAAAAGAGGAGACGAGATGGGCTTCATGGACAAGGCCAAGCAGATGGCCGAGCAGGCGCAGCAGAAGATCGAAGAGACTCAGAAGCAGTTCAACGACGGCCAGGCCGCGAAGTCTCAGGGCGGCTCGACCGGCTCCGTGCGCTATGACGCAAACGGCCGCGTGATCCCCTCCGAGCCGGCGGCGCAGCCCCCCGCGAGCGATCCCGCGGCGCAGCCCTCGGCGAGCGATCCCGCGGCGCAGCCCTCGGCGAGCGATCCCGCGGTGGCCGAGGCGGTAGGCGTGCCCCAGCCGCCCGAGGAGCCCCAGGCCGAGGCCGAGGAGACCCCCGTACCTCCGCCTGCGCCGCCCAGGGACGACATGAACGCCACGCCCGATCCCTTCAAGCCGATTCAGTAGACGGTGTCCTTCGGAGGCGTCATCACGGCGATGGTCACGCCGTTCCAGAAGGACGGCGAGCTAGCTGAGGACGCCACCGCGAGCCTGATCGCCCACCTGCTGGGCAACGGCTCGGACGGCCTGGTGCTGGCCGGCACCACGGGTGAGGGCTCCACGCTCACCGACGAGGAGAAGTTCCGCCTCTGGGAGATCGGCGTGGCCGAGGCCGGCGGCGCACCGATCATTGCCGGTACGGGCACCAATGACACCCGCCACACAGTGGAGCTCACCGAGATGGCCCAGCGGGCGGGCGTGAACGCCGTCCTGGTGGTCACGCCCTACTACAACAAGCCCAACCGGGCGGGCCTGGTGGCGCACTTCAGCTCCGTCGCCGAGTCCACCGATCTGCCGGTGCTGCTCTACAACATCCCCGCGCGCTCGGTGATCGACATGCCCAACGACCTCCTCGCCGAGCTTGCCGAGATTCCGAACATCGTGGCGGTCAAGCAGTCGCGCTACGAGGACCTCGCGCCCATCGAGGGCCTCGACCTGCTGGCGGGGAACGACGATGTGCTGGCGAAGGTGCTCGACATGGGCGGCACCGGGGGCATCCTCGTGGCATCCCACCTGGTGGGGCCCGAGATGCACCGGATCGTGGAGGAGCCCGAGGCGCGCGACGAGGTCCAGGCCTCGCTGGCGCCGCTGCTGGAGGCGCTCACCGTGGCGCCGCTGTCAGCCTCCGTGAAGGCGGCACTTGAGATGCTCGGCCACGAGGTCGGCGGGCTGCGACTGCCGCTCGTGGCGCTCAGCGAGGACGAGCGCACACACATCCACGGGGCGCTTGAGCGCCAGGGCCTTTTGGGAAGGGTCTAGACACCTTGAGCGACACCCTGCGCATCCTGCCGCTCGGCGGCCTGGGCGAGATCGGCAAGAACATGACCGTCGTCGAGTACGGCGGGCGGATCGTGGTCGTGGACACCGGTCTGCGCTTCCCGGCGCCCGACCAGCTGGGCATCGACCTCGTGCTGCCCGACTTCACCTACCTGCGCGAGCGAGCCTCCGACATCGAGGCGATCGTGCTCACCCACGGCCACGAGGACCACGTGGGGGCGCTGCCGTTCGTGCTGCGCGAGCTGGACGACTGGCCGCCGATCTACGGCGGCCCGCTCACCATCGCCATGGTGCGCTCCAAGCTCGACGAGCACAAGCTCAAGGACGTGCCGCTTGAGGAGGTGCGCCCGGGCGAGGTGATCGACGCCGGCCCGTTCGAGGTGGAGCCCGTGAAGATGGCACACTCGATCCCGGACATGTTCGCCTATGCGCTCACGTGCGACCTGGGCACCGTTCTCGTCACCGGCGACTACAAGTTCGATCAGACGCCCGTGGACGGGGTGCCGGCCGACGTCTCGCGCCTGGCCGAGCTTGGGAGCGACGGGGTGCTGGTGCTCTGCGGCGACTCCACCAACGCCGACCGGTCTGGCTGGTCGATCTCCGAGTCAGCCGTGGGACCGCGGCTGAAGGAGACCTTCGCGCGCTGCGAGGGCCGCATCGTGGTCACCTGCTTCGCGTCGAACATCCACCGCGTGCAGCAGGTGGTGGACGCCGCCGCCGCGCTGGACCGCAAGGTCGCGCTCGTGGGGCGCTCGATGCGCAAGAACGTGAACATCGGCCGCCAGCTCGGCCACATCGAGGTGCCCGACGGCATTCTGGTGGAGCCCAAGCAGGTGGAGGACTACCCCGACGAGAAGCTCGTCGTGATCTCGACCGGCAGCCAGGGCGAGCCGCTGTCGGCTCTGCGGCGCATGGCCGGTGGCGATCACCCCCATGTGGACCTGCACAAGGGGGACACGGTGATCTTCTCCGCCACGCCGATCCCGGGCAACGAGCGCGCGGTGAACGAGACGGTCGACCGCCTCTACCACCTCGGCGCCGACGTGATCACCACCCGTGACGCGCCGATACACGCCTCCGGTCATGGCTACCAGGAAGAGCTGAAGCTGATGCTCAACCTCACCAACCCGCGCTACGTGCTGCCCGCGCACGGCGACTACAAGCGCATTCGCCTGCACTCACAGCTGGCGGAGGCGGTGGGCATCGACCCGGCCGCGATCTTCCGGGGGGAGAACGGCCTGCCGCTGGAGATCGACGCCAAGGGCGCCCGCTTCGGCAAGCGCGAGCACTCCGGGCTGATCTTCGTGGACGGCGTGGACGTGGGCGACATCGAGGACGTGGCGCTGCGCGACCGTCGCATGCTCTCCGCCGACGGCATCTTCATCGTCGTGGCCACCGTCTCCGAGCAGGACGGTCGCTCGGTGGCCGAGCCCGAGATCATCTTCCGCGGCGTGCCCTTCCCCGATGCCGAGGGCCTGGTAGTCGAGCTTCGTACGGCCGTCGAGGAGTCGCTCGCGCGCTCGGCGAAGGACGGCGAGAGCGAGATCTCGCTACTGCAGACCCACCTTCACGACGACCTGGCGGAGTTCGTCTACCGGCGCCTGAAGCGCCGGCCGATGGTGCTGCCGGTGGTGGTAGAGGTTTAGGCCGCCCTCCCGGCCGGGTAGAAGTCGCTCGGGCGCGGGAGCGCCTCTCGGATCCGTCCAGCGCAGCAGGGAGCAGAGATCTCAACTACTCGCAGGCGCGGCTGTACGCCGGGCTCGCGGCTTGTGCCTCTGCCCTGGTCGCTGCGTGGGCCCCGTCAGCGCACGCGGCTCAGAACTTCGAGGGCACGTTGCGGGCGGTGGTCACCGACGGGTTTGCCCACGGTGAGACCTCCACGGACTACTGGCTCGAGCGCAACGGGCGCAGTCGTCCTGTGCTGCCCACCGGCTCGGTCGATGCCGATGATGGCACCCGGGTGACGGTGAGCGGATCAGTGGAAGAGGGCCACATCGTGGGCGACGTGCGCACCAGGCAGGCGCCGTCCCGCCTGGCGCCGGGGCCTCGGACCCTTGCGGTGGTGCTGGTCAACTTCGAAGACGACGCGCCGCGGACGCCGCCGCTGCCGCCGACGGGGTGGACCTCAGTGCGTACGACCACGTGATGTACCTAATGCCCAGCGCCGGATGCTCGTGGCGAGGGTTGGGGGAGCTGGGCGGCAAGCGCAGCTGGATCGATGGCGAGATGTCGCTGCGCGTCACTGCTCACGAGCTCGGACACAACTTCAACCTGCTGCACGCCAACACGCTGCTCTGCAGGGACGGCGCGGGCGCGGCGGTCTCGTTCAGTCCCAGCTGCGCGCCGCGCGAGTATCTGGACCCCTGGGACGTGATGGGCGCCTACAGCCCCACGCGCCACAGCCACGCCTGGAATCTCGACCGGCTGGGCTTCCTATCTCAGGCGAACGTGGAGACGGTGGAGGCCTCGGGCCGGTACGAGCTGCGCTCGGCCCTCGAACCCTCCGACGAGCCCGTGAGCCTGCGCATTCCGCGCTCACGGGGGGCCGACGGAGAGGTGCAGGATCACCTCTCTCTCGACGTCCGGGAGAGCGGCGGCGTCTTCGATGCCTTTCGCCTCGGCGACCCGGTGACCACCGGAGTGGGCATCCGCCTGACGGGAGCCGCCGCTCGCCCGCTGTGGACCAACCTTCTCGACGCTCGGCCCCGATCCGCCGACAACTTCTTCGACGCCACCCTGCCCGGGGGCCAGACCTTCGTGGCCTCCGGCATCGGCATCACGCTCGTCGCGATGCCCGCACCCGGGCGAGCGGTCGTTGACGTAACCGTCCCGCCGATCACCGACTCCCAGAGTCCCGCGGCGCCGCCTAGCCTCAATGGGGAGCGCGTCGACACCGAGGTTCGGCTGGCCTGGGGACTGAGCAGCGACGATCGAGATGTGGCGGGATATGAGGTCTACCGGGACGGCGCGAGCATCGGAACGACGTATGTCGCGGGTCTTGAGGACCGGACCGCCACCTCCGGCGCGCACGTCTACGAGGTAGCCGCGTTCGACTCCGCGGGAAACTTCAGTCAGCGTTCGCGGCCCTTCGTCGTGGCGGCCCGCCCGGCAGCGGTTTCCGCGGCGGCTCCGCCGCCATCCACACCGCCGCCGTCCACACTGCCTCGGCCCACGTCAACGGATCGCGCCACGCCGCGACTGCGCCTGTCCAGTATGCGAAGGGGCCGCGGCCGAGCGATCGTGTCGGTCGCTGCCGCCGACGCCTCGGGCATCGCGCGACTCGTCCTGAAGATCGACGGGAGGCGCCGCAAGCTCGTGCTCGGGCCGCGCTTGCGCTACGTCTGGAGCCTGCGAGGCGTGCGCCGTGGCCGTCACCGGTTGATGGCGGTCGCGGTGGACCGCAACGGCAACCGCGCCTCGAAGCAGCGCCTCGTGAAGCTTCGGCGCTAGGGCCGCCCCATGTCCGGGGCTCGGCTTTCCTAGCCGGCCTGGTCGTCACGCATGCGCGTCGCCTCGCTTCTCAGAACGCGCACCACATAGTCGGCCTGGCGGCTCACCTGGAAATGAGTGAACCGAAGCGGGGTGAGTCCATTGAGGCGGTGGGCGTGGTCGCGCCGGTAGTCGCGGTTCTGCTGTGACGGAGTGCGGTGGTAGCGAAGGCTGTCGGTCTCGACCACCAGACCAAGCTCGGGCCAGATGAAGTCCACGCGCCAGCTGCTGGCGAAGCGCTGGGTGGCCGGTAGGGGGAGTTGCGCTCGGCGAACCAGGCGCAGAAACAGGCGCTCGAGCTCGGAGTCGGTGAGGCGAAAAGTCTGCTCGTCAAGCAGGCCGCGCAGCCGGAGCACGCCGGGCTGGCCGGCAAAACGGGTAAGCGCGTTGCGCATGGCCACGGGGTCGAGCAGGTCGAGGGCGTCCGCCTGGTTGACCGCGGCCTCCAGCTGGCCGGGAGACCAGCGCAGCGCCATGTCGATCAGTGTCAAGGGCAGGCTCGTGACCGGCACGCCGCGATGGCTTGTCACCGCGCCAGCCAGCCCGCGCCGGTGGTGCACCGCCACGCCGGGCCGGCGCCGACCGGAGCTGGTGGGCAGGGAGATCTCGAGCAGACAGGCCACGCTGCGGCGGACGCCCCACAGCTCCGCGGCCGTGGCGTGGCTGACCACGGCCCCGGGCCCGAGCGCGAGCACCGCGACCATCATCTCGCCCAGGCGACTCAACTCGGGCCGTCCGACCGCGTAGACGCCGCGTGCCTTGTGGTGCAGCCGTCCGCTGCGCCTGCGGTGCTTGATGGCGTCGCTGCTGAGCCCGGCCGCCAGAAGCTGGGCACGGCTCACCACGCCATGTTGGGCCCCGGCGAGCGCCCACAGCCCCGCGCCGTGCCGTCTGCGAGTTTGGGGGTCCACGACCCCCTCAAGTCGCAGACCGCGTGCGTTTCGCCCCCCGGGCGAGCTGCGGGAGCCGGCGGCTAGCCGCCAGCGGTGAAGGTCACGCCGTTGAGGTAGACCTCGATGGGCGGCGTACGAGCTTGCGTATCACGTGAACTGGGCTCCCTTGGGATCGACGTCGGCTGCTGGATCTCCCTGCTTGCCCTGCGGAACACCCGCGGGCGTTCGGATCGGTGTGATGGCGGGCAGCCGGACGCTGAACACGGCGCCGCCGCCCTCGGCGTCGGCGGAGCGGACCGTGCCGCCGTGCGCCTCGGCCACGGCGCGCACGATCGCCAGGCCCAGCCCGCTCCCGCCGCTGGCGGCGCTGGCGGGCGAGCCGTGGGCGAAGCGGTCGAAGATGTGGTCGCGAAGCTCGGCCGGCACGCCGGGACCGCGGTCGGCCACCTGCAGCTCCACCTCGTCGCCCAAGCTGCGCACGGAGGCGATCACGGGGGTTCCGGAGGGCGTGTGAATGAGGGCGTTCTCGATCAGGTTGAGCACCAGCCGGTGAAGGTCGTCGGCCGATCCCTCCACCGCAACGCCCTCCGCCGGGAGGTCCAGCTGCACCTGATCGCCCGAGGCGAGGGGCGCGGCCTCGCCCGCCGCCTCACGCACCACCGCCGCAACGTCGACCGGCCGCTGGGGCGCCTCGCGCCCGGCGTCGGCACGGGCCAGCAGCAGGAGGTCGCCCACAAGCCGCCTCATCCGGCGCGAGGAGCGCAGGGCCGAGCCCGCGATCTCCCCCGCGGCCTCGCGGTCGCGCGGGCCACCCTCGCGTGCCAGGGCTTCCTCGAGCATCTCGAGGTTGGCCAGGATGCTGGTGAGGGGCGTGCGCAACTCGTGTGAGGCGTCGGCCACGAACTCGCGCTGGCGCTGCAGCGCCAGCTCCGTCTCGCTGCGGGCGGCATCGAGCTGGCGCAGCATGTCCTCCAGCGTCTCGGCCAGCTCGGCCACCTCGTCGTTGGCGGCGGGGTGGGGGAGGGTGCGTCCCGGGTCGCGGGTCAGGGCCACCTCCCGCGCGGCGCGGGTGAGCCCCGCGATCGGGCGCATGGCCCTGCGGGCCACCGCGAAGCCGGCCAGGAAGGCCAGGCCTGTGCCACCGAGGATGCCCAGCGCCAGGAACAGGTGCAGGCGGCCGGTGGTGGACTCCAGGTTGCGCCTGGGCTTGGCGTACTGCACGTACGCCACGGTGCCGTCGATGGGGCCGGGATCGAGATCGAGCAGCCCGGTGGGGTCCAGGGAGCCCGCGGACAGCGGTCGCGCCGAGACTCGATAGGCACCGATGTCGCGGACGCCCTCGAACGCTAGGCCGAGGTCGGGCGCGTCGCGGGTCTCGCGCACCACTCGGCCGTCCGCTGTTACGACTCGGATCGCAGCCCCGCCCGCGGCGGCGCTGTCCAACGTGTCGGCGTCCACTCCCAGGACCGGCTCGTCGTTGGCGTTCAGCCGCACCCGGAAGCGATCCTGCAGGTCTGCGCTGGTGGCGCGCAGGTCATCGTCGAAGCTGGCCGTGAGCCGCTGCTCGGTGAGCCCGCCCACCACCAGTGCGAAGAGCGCGAGGATCACGAAGGTGAGGGCAGCCGAGACCAGCGCCAGCTTCATGCGGATCGGCAGTCGCAGGCGGGTGCGCTCGATGGCGCTGCGGGCTCGGCTCTGGGGGCTCAAGTGGGCCTCAGCACGTATCCCGAGCCGCGCACGGTGTGCAACACGCGCGGCTCGCCGCCCGCCTCGAGCTTGCGTCGCAGGTTGGACACGAACACGTCGATGGTGTTGGTCTCGGCGTAGGGCGCGTAGTCCCACACCTCCTCGAGCAGCTTGTCGCGGCTGACCACCAGCCGCTCGTTTCGCATCAGATGCTCCAGCAGCTCGAACTCGCGACCGGTGAGCTCGAGGTCGCGCTCGCCCCGCAGGGCTTCGCGTGTGGCCGGGTTCAGCCGAAGGTCGCCGCTCAGCAGGTAGGCGCTGCCGCGCGGCGGGCGGCGGCGCAGCAGGGCGCGCAGGCGCGCCAGCAGCTCGGCGCGCTCGAAGGGCTTGACCAGGTAGTCGTCGGCGCCGGAGTCCAGCCCCTCCACGCGGGCATCCACAGTGTCGCGCGCGGTGAGCATGAGGATCGGCACATCCCCGTCCAGGCGCAGCCGGCGGCACACCTCCACGCCGTCGAGCTTGGGCAGGCCCAGGTCCAGCACCACGGCGTCGGGAGAGAAGTCCGACGCCGCCACGAGGGCCTCCTCGCCGTCGGCGGCCACGCGCACCTCGTAGTCCTCCATGCCCAGCGCACGCCTGAGCACGTCCGCGATGTCGCGGTCGTCCTCGACCACCAGCACGCGCGGTGAGTCACTCACCGTCCTGATGGTAGGGAGGGGCGCGCCCTCCGCCGTCGAAATCTGCAAGTCAGTCATGGCAACCCGCCGCCGTACGAGCACGCCCGCGCGCCGCCGCCGCGCCAGTACCGCCCCTGCCTGGCCGTCCATGCCCAGGCTGGAGCAGCATCATCTCGACCTGATCGGGCTCGGCCTGGTGGCCCTCGCGGCGTTCCTGGCCTTCGTGCTCTACACCGGCGAGGCGGGCGGTCAGGTGGGGGAGAGCAGCAAGTCCGGCCTGCGCTTCCTGCTTGGCGGCGCCGCCTACCTCGCGCCGCTGGCGGTGCTCGCCACCGGCGCGATCCTCGTGTTGCGCCCACTGCTTCCCACAGTCAAGCCCTTCCGCGCCGGTGCCATCTGCCTGCTGCTGGGGCTCACCCTTGGCCTTGCGGCCGGCTCGGCAGGCCTTGGCCCGGGCCCCGCCGACCACACGCCGCTGCTCGATCCGGATTACGTGTCCGACCGCGGCGGGGCGCTCGGCGAGCTGCTGTTCACCGCGGCTGGCGCGTTGTTCTCCAGCGTGGGGGCGCACATCATCTTCGTCTTCCTGATGGCCGGCGGGGTGCTGCTGGTGACTGGCGCCTCGGTGGCGGGGGTGGTGAGCGCCACCGGCCGGCACGTGAGCACCACTCGGGAGCGAGTGGCCACCACCACCGAGCGTGTGCGCCGCAATGCCACCGAGGCCACGGGCTTCCTCACGCGCGAGACCGTGGCCGAGCCGCCCGAGTTCGACGCGGGCCCGCCCGAGCCCCCGGGCGTGGAGCCCGTGGTGCACGCCACGCACGTGGAGGCGCCGGCCCTGGATGCCGAGGAGCGCTTCCCCGACCTGTTCGGCGATGACCGCCCGGAGCCAGAGCCCGAGCCGGCCGAGGACCCGGCGGGGCCCGAGGACGCCGAGGCCGGCCCGGTGGAGGACGAGCCCGGCGTGACTGCCGAGCAGGCTCTCAAGCCGGGCGAGCCGCGGCAGGAGTCGCTAACGCCGATGGGCAACCGCCGCACGGGCGTGACCGAGGCGGACGAGCTGGAGTACACGCTGCCCAAGACGGCGGCGCTCAAGCGCTCCACCGGCAAGCAGAACGTGTCCACCGCCGCCGACGAACGCACCGGCAACCAGCTGGTGGAGGCATTCGGCCACTTCGGAGTGGAGGCCAAGGTGGTGGGCGGGGTGAGCGGCCCGCACGTGACCCGCTACGAGCTGCGCCTGGCGCCCGGGATCAAGATGTCGAAGGTTGCCGGCATGCGCGACGACCTCGCCTACGCGCTGGCCGCCGACGACGTCCGGATCCTCGCCCCGATCCCCGGCAAGCGCGCCGTGGGCGTGGAGGTGCCCAACAAGGTGCGCAACATGGTCCACCTGGGCGACGTGGCCCAGGCTTCGCCCGAGGGATGGTCACCGCTCACCGCCTGGCTGGGCAAGGACATCGACGGCCGCGCGATCGGCATCGACCTCGCCAGCCAGCCCCACGTGCTGGTGGCCGGCACCACGGGCTCGGGCAAGTCGGGCTGCGTGAACGCGATGCTCGCCTCGATCCTCATGCGGGCAACGCCCAACGAGGTGCGCCTGGTGCTGGTGGACCCCAAGCAGGTGGAGCTCAACCTCTACGAGCACATCCCGCATCTCGTCACGCCGGTGGTCACCAGTCCCCGCCTAGCGGCCAACGTGCTGCAGAACCTGATCAAGGAGATGGAGGAGCGCTACACGCTGATGAGCGCCGCCCGGACCCGCAAGCTGGAGGAGCTCAACCGCGTTCGAATGCGCAACGGGGAAGCGCCGCTGCCCTACCTGCTGTGCGTGATCGACGAGCTCGCCGACCTGATGATGATCGCCCCCGGCGAGGTGGAGGACGCGATCATCCGCCTGGCTCAGAAGTCGCGCGCGGTGGGCATCCACCTGGTGCTGGCCACCCAGCGCCCGAGCGCGGACATCATCACCGGCATGATCAAGGCCAACGTGCCGGCGCGGATCGCCTTCGCGGTGTCCTCCCAGACCGACTCGCGCGTGATCCTCGACCAGAACGGCGCCGAGTCGCTGCTGGGCAAGGGCGACATGCTCTTCCGCCCGGGCAGCGGCACCAAGCTGAGCCGCATCCAGGGCGCGTTCGTGACCGAGGAGGAGATCGAGAAGATCACCGCCCACTGGCGCAAGCAGGGTGAGCCCGAGCTGCGCGAGGAGTTGCTGGAGGCGGTGGAGTCCGAGCCCGAGGAGGGCGCGAGTGACGCCGACTTCAATCCCGACGCGGACGATCTGCTGGCGGACGCGATCCGCACGGTGGTCCAGATGGACACGGCGTCCACGTCGATGCTCCAGCGCCGGCTGCGGGTGGGATACACACGCGCGGGGCGCCTGATCGACATGCTCGAGCGCCGCGGCGTGATCTCGGGCTATGAGGGATCGAAGGCTCGAAAGGTGCTCGTCAGCGAGGCCGACCTGCCGCGGGTGCTGGTCGCTCTGGAGGAGCCGATGTCCTCCGCCGTGGGCGCCGGGGCCGGCGACAGCGCTCCCTAGGACCCCAACTCCGCCAGAATGGCGAGAGTCATGCCACCGATCGGGGAAACGCTACGAGAAGCGCGAATGCGCCAGGGCCTGGACATCGCCGATGTCGAGGAGCGCACGAAGATCCGTGCGAAGTACCTGCGTGCGCT
>Ga0136631_10000388_pt1 | contig 13590 bp, 9 predicted proteins | sample AntDrymUQ6012206_2_FD_104655 | JGI IMG/M metagenome (GOLD analysis project Ga0136631, IMG submission 104655) | Polar desert sand microbial communities from Dry Valleys, Antarctica - metaG UQ601 (22.06) | ecosystem: Environmental > Terrestrial > Soil > Desert | place: Antarctica: Dry Valley... | reverse complement strand
GAACGCGCACGCTGGGATCTGTGCGGGGGGCGGCCAGCAACGGCCGTCCCTACCGCGATTACCCCACCCCTCGATGCCCACGCACAGCGGCACCACCATGCCCAAACTCAGCGGCGCTCAACAACACCGCCATCGCGTGTTTCGAGGACAAGTACTACTGGAAGTTCTGGAGACCGGTTACGGCGATCCACGAGGCCGCGAGCGACGGCAACCCAACGACCGCGCCCGATCCGAACTGGACTCCGTTGGTCGACACGCCCAACCACCCCGACCACCCGTCGGGTCATGCCTGCGCAAGTGGCGCGATCGCGAGCACGCTCCAGCACTTCTTTCACACCGACGAGATCGCCTTCAGCGCCGACAGCTTCCTGTCCGGTACCACGAGGAGCTTCAGCAGGCTTTCACAGGCGCTTGAGGAGATCGAAGGCGCGCGCGTGTGGGCCGGCATCCACTTCCGCACTGCCAACACGCAGGGCCAGAGGCTCGGCCGGCAGGTCGCCCACTGGCTTCGCGACCACTACTTCCGCCGCTGGCATTAGCCTCAATCACCGTTTGTGCAGGATCGCGCGGCCTGCGGCTCCCGCTCGCGCGCCCTTCGCTCGCGCTGGCCCGGCGCGCCGCAGATGCTCGCAACGGGGCGGCTGGTCGATCGGCATGGGCTGGCGTTGCTGGAGCGGCTGCGCGCGGATGCTGCCGACGCGATGAGCCCGGCGCGGCCGCCCGCCCGGGGCGGTGCGCGGCGCCGGTTTGGCGAAACCGCGCGGCCTGGCGCCGCCGACCGAGGCGGTTCGTGGCCGAGCAGCCGCCCCGTGCGCCGACGCCACCGACCGCACGACAACCCCGCACAACGCGGTGGAAATTCCGAGTTAACTCACGACGTAGTGACTGACGGTACGACCGCGTAGTCCGTTTGCCGCGGAAGTCGCTGCGGCAGGTTCTGACAGAAAAGACGTTTGGGCCGCCCTACAGCGGCCAGCTCCTGCAGCGAGACGGTGTGTCCGAGGCGTTGGAGCTGGGCGAGGAGGCGTTTGGTGGTCTTGGCCAGGTCGCGCCGTTGGAAGTAGTCGCCGCGCCGAGGTCGTGGTAGATCTCGCCGGTGGAGAGCATGTGCCAGGAGCGACGATGATCGAGTGCTTGACGGCCCGAGCGCCTTCTTGTGGGCGGCAGCGTCGCCGGGCGGATAGGGTCTGCGCTCAGATGGCGTCCTGGAGTGAGGTCGAACGTGAGGCCCCGGAGCTCAGTGCGGCCGCTCGCGAGTTCCTTGATGCGTTCGTCCACAAGACGCTCGCCACGCTGCGCCGCGACGGAGCGCCGCGGATCAGCGGCAGCGAGGTGATCTTCGCCGACGGCGATCTGTGGGTCGGCAGCATGTGGAGATCGATGAAGGCGCTGGACCTGCAGCGCGATCCGCGCTTTGCGCTGCACAGCGGCTCGCCTGATCCCGAGGCCGGCTGGCACGGCGACGCGAAGCTCGCCGGCCGCGTGGAGGAGATCAGCGACCAGGAACGGATCACGGAGATCGTCGCCGGGCACGCGCCGCCCGGCCCGATGCACTTGTTCCGCTGCGACATCAGCGAGCTCGCCGTCGTGCGCCTCTCAGATCCGCCCGACCACCTCGTCATCGAGTCGTGGCACAAGGGCCGCGGCGTCGAGCGCGTGGAGCGCAAGTAGGGCCCGGCTACACCACGAGCCCGTGGCGGACGGTGTTCTCCGTCACGACCCGCGGCTCGACGAAGTGGCGCAGGTAGTCGTGTCCGCCGGCCTTCGTGCCCGTGCCGGAGAGGCGGTTGCCGCCGAAGGGCTGGCGACCGACCATCGCGCCGGTCGTCGCGCGGTTGACGTAGAGGTTGCCGACCGGGCTGCGGGCGATGACGCGCCGCACGGTCCGCGGGTTGCGGGAGAACAGGCCGCCGGTGAGCGCCACGGCAAGCTCGTCGACGCGATCGCAGGCCTCGTCCACGACGCGCACGGCCTCGACCGTCAGCAGCGGTCCGAAGATCTCCTCCCGCAGCACGCGCGAGTCGGCCGGCAGATGCGTCGCGATGACGGGTGCGACGTACCAACCGTCCGCGCGGACGTCATGCGCGCCGGCGAGCGCGAGCTGCCCCTGCTCGGCGGCGATCGCCGCATACCGCAGCACGCGCGTCTGCGCGGCCTGCTCGATCAGCGGCGGCACGTCGGTTGCGAACGCGTCCGCGGGACCGACCTCGAGCCCCTGGACAGCCCCGGCGAGGCGCTCCACGAGCGTGTCGTGCAGCGCCTCGTGGACGAGCACGCGCGCCGCCGCCGAGCACTTCTGGCCGGCGTAGCCGAAGGCCGACTCGACGATCGCCGGGACCGCCTCGTCCAGATCGGCGTCCGAGTCGACGATGACGCAGTTCTTGCCGCCCATCTCGGCGACGACGCGCGTGAGCTGGCGCGCGCCCGGTGCGACGTCGGCGGCGGTGCGCAGGAGCTCGAGGCCGACGGGGCCCGAGCCGGTGAACGCGATCGTGGCGACATCGCGATGGCCTGCGAGCGCGGCGCCGACATCGCCCTCGCCGGGCAGCAGCGAGATTGCGGCGGCGGGAACGCCACCCGCCCGCAGCGCCTCGACGACGCGCAGACCGCAGCCGGGGGCTTGTTCGGCGGGCTTGAGTACGACGGTGTTGCCGACGGCGAGCGCGGCCGCCGTCATGCCGGTCGGGATCGCGATCGGGAAGTTCCACGGTGCGATGACCGCGCAGACCCCGCGCGGCGCGTACTGCAGCTCGTTGCGCTCGCCCGGAACCTGCAGCAGCGGCGCCCCCGTGGCCAGCTCGAGTGCGCCGCGCGCGTAGAACTCGAGGAAGTCGATCGCCTCGCAGACGTCGGCATCGGCCTCCGGCCAGGGCTTCGCGCACTCGCGCACCGCAAGCGCCGCGAGCGCCGCGCGCCGTTCGCGCATCCAGGCGGCGGCGCGCAGCAGCGCGGCGGCGCGATCCTCCACCGGCGTGGCGGCCCACGACGGGAAGGCGGCCCGCGCCGCCGCGACCGCGGCGTCGGCGTCGGCGGGAGCGGCGCGCGCCGCCAGCGCGACGACGCGCTCGGGTCGACCGGGATCAGTCGAGACGAGCTGCTCGCCGGCGCGGCGGTCGCTGCCGATCCAGACCGGCACGCGGACCGGCAGCACGAGCTCACCGAGGCCGACGGCGAGCTTGGCCCGTTCGGTGGCACGACGCAGCTCGAGCACCGGCTCGTTGGCGAACGGCGCCAGCGCGAGGCTCATCACGGCTCCGTGCCGGGCGCAGCGAGCAGCCGGGCGAGCGGCACTCCGCTGGCCTGCTCGTGGAGGAAGCTCTCGTTCGCCGTGTTCTCGAGCAGCCGACGCACGAGGTAGGCCATCCCGGCGACGAGGTCGCCCACCGGGCAGTAGGCGCGCACACGCAGCCCGTGCGCGGCGAGCGCGTGGCCGAGGTCGTCGCCGAGGCCGCGCAGGATTTGAAACTCGACGTCGTCGTCCCGTCCGCCGAGCGCGCGGTTGCGCGCGACCGCGTGTGAGACCGAGCGCAGGTTGTGCGACGCGATCGCGACTCGCACGAGCGGCCGCTCCTCGAGCAGCCGCGTCGTGAGCTCTTCGAAGTTCAGATCGCAGTCGGCCTTGCGCTCGAAGACCGGCACGCTCCAACCGTGCTGGCGCGCTTCGACGACCTCGTGGTCCCAGTACGCGCCCTTGACGAGTCGCACGACGAGCGGAAGCCGGCGCTCGCTGTTGCGCGCCCAGTCCAGGATCGTGTCGAGCGTCTGCGGCGAGTCGCGCAGATATGCCTGCAAGACGATCCCGGCGCTCGGGCCGGCGGCGAACTCCGGCTCGGCCAGGATGTCCAGCACGAGCTCGAGGATCGCCTCACGCGAGTCCAGTGACTCCATGTCGATGTGCAGGTGCGCGCCCAGGCGCGCCGCGTGACGCAGGAGCTCGCGCAGGCGCGGGGCGGCGTCGCGCTGACCGCGCTCGGGCGCCTCGGGACGCAGCAGCGGCGTCAGCGCCGAGACCTTGACCGACAGGTTCGCCCGTGGCAGCGGCCCGAGCGCGTCGGCTTCGAGCAGCGGCTGCTCGTCCATGCGGCCGTAGGCGGCGGCAAGCGTCTCGAGTGCTTCGGCGCAGCGGGTCGCGTAGCGGTCGGCCTCGGCGGCGGTGACGGTCGCCTCGCCGAGCAGGTCCACCGAAGCGGCGATGCCGTCGCGCCAGAGCTTGTTGAGGCTCGGCACCGCAGCGGCGGGATCCTCGCCGACGATGAAGCGGTGCGCCATATGCCGCACGCCCGCGGCGCCCGCCGCCCCCAGCGCCTTGCGGCCGGCCTTCGTGTCGCCCATCCGCACCGCGGCGCGCAGCGGCGGCGGCGGGGTGTCGACCTCGTCGAGCAAGCCGGTCAGATGGCCGGCCAGGTCGTCGAGCGAGCGGCAGGCCGGCACGACGTCGACGAAGCGAAAGAGGGCGGCGCGCAGCTCGGCGTCCTTGGCCGCGAGGTCCATCGCGCGATTGTCGATCGCTTTGAGCGGATTGCCGCGCTTGGACGGGAACGCCTCGGCGAGCGCCTGGCCGACGCGCTGGATCTCCGTCTCGACATCGGTGGCGGCCACCGCACCGCTAGCCCGGTGGGAGCGCGGTGTCATCCGGAGGCGCCAGCTCGGGAACGGACGAGGTGTCCGGCGCTGGCAGTTGGTCGCTCCCGGTCGCGCCGTTGTCGGTGCCGACGCGCGGGTTTCCGCTGCTGGGCTTGCGAGCGGGCTGGCTGGCGTTGTCGGCGGCCGCCGGTGGCGGCGGTGGTGGCGGCCGCACGTTGACCGCGGCCGGGGGGGTCGCCGGCGCCGGCGCGACCTGCGCGGGAGTCGACGCGCCCTGCGTGGGGGCCGGGGCCGGCTCGCGCGCGACCTTGGCGTCGCGGCGGCGCTCGGCGCGGGCGCGCTGCTTGGCGCGCTCGACGGCCGCGGCGGTCGCGTCCTTGGCGCCGGGCACGACGACGATCTTGGGGGTCTTGCCGGTGGCCTGCGGCTCGACCGCCGGCGCGGGGCTCTGCCGGCTGGAAGCCGGTTCGCCGCCGCTGAACACGCCTGCGACGAGCAGCGCGATGATCAGGGCGGACGCGATCAGCGCGACCGGCAACAGGACGGGCGGCCGCGGCGCGGCGAGGGCGGACGGGCCGGGCGGCGCGGACTCGGGACCGCGCTGAGGGCGTGGCAGCTCCCTGCCGGCGACGCGGCGCGGCTCTCGGGCGGCGGTAGTCGCGGGCCTTTCGGGCGCCTGCGCCCCGTCCCGGCGAAAGCGCAGCCTGGCCATCGCCGCGGCGGCGATCCCATGGAGATCGCGACGGCTGCCGTTGCTGGACGGCAGCACGTCGTGCTCTGCGGGGTCCTGGTAGGGATCGTCGTAGAGCTGGCGGTGCTCGGCGGTCGCCTCATCGCTCGTGTCGGTTCCCAGGCTGTCGGTGATCGCCGGCACGTGCTCCGTCACAGGCAACCGGTCCACGGCTCGCGGCACCGGCTCCGGCTCCCGACCGCGCACCGGCGCCGCCGCTGCCAGCGCGGCGATGATCGCCGCGGCGACGTCCGGCTCGACTGGCCTTCCCGGCGGGTCGCGGTACGCGCGCTCGGCGGCCTTGAAGCGGGCGACCGGTGCCCGGCAGGCCCAGCAGCTCTCGAGATGGCCTTCGAGGCGCTCGAGGTCGTTGATCGAGATGCTGCGCTCCGCGCGGGACGCGAGCAGGAGGGGCACGTCGCCGCAGATTCCAGCGGCCTGACCGGCGCCATGGCGCGCTGCCGCCTGGCGAGTCGCGTTGACGAGCACCTCCTCGGGATTCAGCGCAGCGAGATCCGCAGTCGCCACGACCCGCGCGCGAAAGCGCCCGAATGCCTCGGCAGCGGCGGTCGCGGAGGCCGCGGTGCCGGCCACCTTCTCGCAGTACGCGAGCACGGCGTCGCCGCGCGCCGCACACAGCCCGGCGAGCGCATCCGGATCCCCGTCGCGCACTCCTGCGGGTGTAACGGCGGGCGGGGCCATCACTCCACAATTCCCCCGGACGGATGCGGGCAGGCAGACACAGATGTCCTAGCATCGATCATCTGGCAGCAGGCTACCGCGACCGGCCTCCGATGAGGCGCCCGGTGGCCGATCCAAGGGCCGCTGCCCGGCCGCTACAGTCGGGCGCCCATGCAGAGCCACACAGCTCACGCCGGGGTGGCGTATCGGGTCCGCCCCCCGGGACCGGCGTGAGCGAGGATCGCGTGCGCCTGTTGTTCGTCCTCGATCAATGGCCGGAGCTGTCGGAGACGTTCGTCGTCAACGAGCTGCAGGCGCTGCGGCGTTTGGGGCACATCGTGGGCGTACAGGCGGCGCGGCGCGCGGAGCATCCCAACCCCGAGGCGCCGCGGGACGTCGAGCTGTGCGTGCTATCACAGGACGGGCGCTCGCGACAGCTGCTTGACCTCGCCTGGCTGACGGCGCGCCACCCGTTGGCGTGCCTGCGCGATCTCGGGCGCCGTTGGCGCTGGCGCGGTGAGGAGTGGGTGCGCCCGCTGCGGGCGCTGGCCGCGCCGGCGCGCCGGATCCAACGCGACGGCATCGAGCACCTGCACGCCCACTTCGCCGCGGGCGCGGCGCTCGACGCACTGCGCCTCGCAGCCCTCACGGGACGTCCGTTCAGCGTCACCGCGCACGCCTACGACATCTTCATGGTGCCGCGAAACCTGCGGGCGAAGCTCGAAGCCGCCGACGCCGTGTTCACGGGCTGTGACTACAACGTCGACTACCTGCGCCGGACGGCGCCCGGGGCACAGGTGCACAAGGTCGTCATGGGGGTCGATGCCGAGGCGTTTGCCCGCCGAACCGCACTGCCCGGCGGGCGCACGGTGCTCGCGGTCGGCCGGCTGATCGAGAAGAAGGGCTTTGGCGTGCTTGTCGACGCCGCAGCGGCGCTGGGGGCGGACGTGCGGGTTGTGATCGTCGGCGACGGCCCGCTGCGCGCCGAGCTCGCGGCGCAGATCAAGGCCACGAACGCCCCGGTCGAGCTGCGCGGCAGCCTGCCGCCGGCGCAAGTGCGCCTGGCGCTGGAGCAGGCCGACGTTCTGGCGATGCCGTGCATCGTCGCGCGCGACGGAGACCGCGATTCGATGCCGGTCGTCGTCAAGGAGGCGATGGCCATGGGGCTGCTCGTCGTCGCCAGCGACGCGGTCGGTCTGCCGGAGTGCGTCCTGGCGCCGTGGGGCTTTCAGGCGGCGCCGGGCGACGCGGACGCGCTCGCCGCCGCGCTGCGCGCCGCGCTCGCGCTTGGGCCGCAGGAGCGCGCGCGCGCCGGCGAGCAGGCCCGCGCATGGGTCAAGCGCCACGCCGACGTCGATGCCCAGACCGCTCGCATGAGCGCGGTCATCGAGGGCTGCGTGGGGCGGGCATCGCGCTAGCGTCCAGGAGCCACCAGTACCCGCAGTCGCTCGCTCAGGGCGATCGTGCGCCAGCCGGCGTCGATCGCCCAGCGCTGCTCTGCGGTGTCCTGGGGTGGATAGAAGCCGCGGCCTACGACGAGCGCGTCGTAACGGCCGCGCTCGAGCGCTGCCGCGAAGCTCGCCGCGTCTGGATAGCGGCGCAGCCAGCCGCGGTCGAAGTAGCCAACGAACTCGACCTCGTTGCCGATGCGCATGCCGAAGCTCGGCCAGATCGGGGACAGGCCGCCGATCGACCAGTCGCCGGCGTGGGCGATCCGCTTGCCCGTCGGCGCTAGGCGCAGGAGGGCCGCCACGGCCGGGTCGTCGTCGAGATAGCGCGCATCGTTGACGCGCTGCGCGATGCGGTGCATCGCCGCGACGCCCACCAGCACGACGACGCAGGCGCCGGCGGCGAGCGCCAGCGGGCGCCGGCGCAGTCGCCATCCGCCCCAGCCGACAGCCACGAGGAGCCCGAGCGCGACGAGCGCCAGCGCGAACTCGCGCGGGCTGGACAGCTCGAAGCCCTTGGAGGCGCCCCAGATCGTCGCGATCGCCAGGCCGGCCTCCAGAATCAGCGCGAACGACCGCGGGACGCGACCGATCGCCCAGGCGACGAGCGGCGCGGCGAGCAGCAGCGCGGGGACGGCGTAGCGGGTGTTGACGCTCGCCAGCGAGGGATCGTCCTTCAGGCCCAGCGCGCTGAAGGGCGTTACCGCGTACACGACGGCGAGCACGAGCGCGGCCAACGCGACGACGATCACGCGGCGATCGCCGTCGGGGCGGCGCGCGCGCACGACGGGCACGAGTACCCCGGCGAGGCAGACCACGGGCAGCGGGCCCAGTCCCTCGGCGATCTCGCGTGCCAGCTGGGGCAGGACCCGCGGCTGATCGAGGTAGCCGGCGACCGTGAAACCGGCGAGGTCGCGCAGCACGTCGGCCGGGGCGCCGAAGAGCGTGATGCCAAACGGCGCGATGTTGACCGGAAAGAACGGGGCGCCGGACTCGACGAGGTTGCGCACGAGCCAGACCGCGGCGCCGAGCGCGCCGATGCTCCCGACCAGCAGCGCGTCTCCCAGGGCGCGTCTCGGCGCCTCTCGCTGCGCCAGCCGGACGAGCGTCCAGACGACCACGGCGACGGCAAGCGAGGTCAGCCCGTACCACTTCGTCCCGCACGCGATCGCCAGCGCCACGCCTGCGAGGACGAGCTCCGAGCGCCGCTGCGTCCGCGCGTGGCGCAGGATGAACAGGACGCCGCAGCCGAGCATCGCCCACAGCAGCGAGTCCGGCAGCGCGCGGGGGATCGACGCGAGGCCGGCGATGGGAATCGAGACGCATGCCGCGCCGGCGAGGATCGCCGCCGACGGGGGCGCGCGCAGCTCACGCGCGATAGCGCTCACGGCGACCCCGGTGACGATCAAGAACAACGCCGTCGGAAAGCGCACGAGGAAGTCGTTGTGCCACGGCAGCACGGTCCCGAGCAGGACGACGTCGCCGTTGTTGGGGTAGTAGCCCTGGGATTGCAGCGGGACGAACTGGTCGATCTGCCACAACGAGCCGGTCTGGATCCAACGCCCGATGTTGGGCATGTGAAACGTCAGCGGGTCGACACCGACGAGCTCGTCGCCCGCCCAGCGTCCGAGGTCCGCTACGAACGCGGCGGCGGCGAACGCGGAGGCGATCGCCGCGGCGGCCCACGAGGCGGGTCGGCTCGGCGGTCCCGGCGACGGGCGGTCCTCGCGATGGTCCGGCACCGCGGCCGGTCGTACGAGCACTGCCAGCCCGACGGCCAGCGCGCAGGCCACGAGCACGCTGAAGCGATCCAGGACGCCGAGCATCATCGGCACGACGTGTACGCCGATCAGCAGTGCCGAGCCGATAACGATGCACGCGAGCGCCTTCTCGAGCGGGTCGAGGTGCCGCAGGCGCCGGCGCACGACGATCGCGGTCGCCATGGCGACCGCGCCGAGCATCGTGGCGAACAGGGCGGTGCCGACGAGGAAGTCCTGCAGGGGCATGACGCGGGCCAGGCTAATGAAGCGTCCCGCTTGGACCGCTCCTCCGGCCCGTATCGTGGCGTTGTGTCACGCCCCGTTCAGATCTCCGTTCTCGTCGTCACCTACGACCACGGCGACGAGATCGACGCCTGTTTGGACGGGGCGCTCGCGCAGCAGGCTCCGGGGCTGGCGGTCGAGATCGTCGTCGCCGACAACGGCTCGCGCGACGACACGGCGCAGCGCGTCCGGGCACGCGCGGACGGCGAGCGCGTCAGGCTGCTGGAGATGGGGTCCAATCGCGGCTTCGCGGCGGCCGTCAACGCGGCGTTCGCCACCTCGACCGCTGAGCACGTCCTCATCCTCAACCCCGACTGCGTCATGGGCCGCGGATGCGCGGCCGCGCTGCGCGGGCACCTCGAGCGTACGCCGCAGGTCGCGCTCGCCGCGGCGCTGCTGCACGATCTCGACGGTTCGCCGCAACTGCATGCGCGCCGCGACCTGCGCCTCGCGGGCGCGCTGTGGGCGATCACGACGGTCGGGCGACGGCTGGATGGCGTCAGTGGCGGCCGCGCCCGCGCACGGCGGCGCTACGAGGAGTTGTGGGCGGCCGGCCCGCCGCGCGAGCCGGTAGCCGTCTTTTGTCCGGCGGCGGCGTGCGTGATGGCCGCGCGGCGCGACCTCGAGCCGAAGCCCCTGGACGAGCGCTTCCCGCTGTTCTTCAACGACGGCGACCTCTGCGCGCGCGTGGCGCGGGCCGGCCGCCGCGTCGAGATCGTCCCCGCCGCGACCGCGGCGCATGGCTACGGCACGAGCGTCACGCGCGCCCAGCGCGCGGATCCTGCGCGTATGCGCGCCGAATGGGTCGCGTCCCTGCGCCGCTACGCGGACCGCTACTGGAGCGCGCCAGCGCGAGCCGCGCTCGCCGCGCTGTTGCTTGCCGACGCCGCGGTGGGCGCGGCGCTGTGCCTCGTGCGCCGCGAGGACCCGCGCGAGGTGCGCGGGACGCTCGGCGGCCTCGGGCTGCCCGGCGGGCCGCCGCCGCTGTTCACGCCGACCCGGCGCGCGCGGCCATGAACGCCGATGCGGCGGAGCAGAGCGGCGCGGAGACCGGTCGCGAGCGCCCGGGCGCGGGCTCGGGCCTGCGCATCCGCGCCGCCCGCGGCACGATCGTCAACGCCGCCTTTCTCGTCGGCGTTAACACGCTCGCCCTGGTGCGCGGATTTCTCGCCTCCGGCTTCCTCGCGCCGGCAGCGTACGGCGTCTGGGGCGTCGTGCTCGTCGTCCTCTACACGCTGCAGTTCCTGCGCCAGGTCGGCATCAGCGACAAGTACATCCAGCAGGACGAGCCCGATCAGGAGCTCGCGTTTCGCAAGGCGATGACATTCGAGCTGACCGTGTCCGGGGTCGCGCTCGTGCTCGGTGTGATCATCGTGCCGCTGGTGGCGGTGGTCGTCGGCCGGGCCGAGGTCGTCGCGCCCGCGCTCGTCTCGCTGCTCGTCATCCCGGCGACCGCGCTGCAGGCGCCGCTGTGGATCTTCTACCGCGAGATGGACTTCGTGCGCCAGCGCAAGCTGCAGATCCTCGATCCGATCACCGGCTTCGTGATCGCGGTCGTGCTGCTCGTCGCCGGCCTGGACTACTGGGCGCTCATCGCCGGCGTCGTCGCGGGCGCTTGGATCGGCGCGCTCGTCTCGCTGCGCGCGTGCCCGTACCCCCTGCGGCTCGCCTGGGATCGCGACACGCTGCGCTCCTACGCATCCTTCAGCTGGCCGCTGACGCTCGCCGGCGGCGCTGCGGTCGTGGTCGGCTACGGGCTGCTGATCGTGGGCGAGGCCGAGCTCGGGCTCGCGGGCGTCGGCATCATCACGCTCGCCTCGACGATCTCGCAGTACTCAGACCGCGCCGATCAGGCGATCTCGCAAACGATCTACCCGACGATCTGCGCGGTTCAGGACCGCGCTGACCTGCTCTTCGAGACGTTCGCGAAGTCCAACCGCCTGGCGCTCATGTGGGGCGCGCCGTTCGGCCTCGGGCTCGCGCTGTTCGCCGAAGACCTCGTCCAGTTCGGCATCGGCGAGCGCTGGCGGCCCGGAGTCGGCCTCATGCAGGCGATCGGCGTCGCGGTCGCCGTGCACCAGATCGGCTTCAACTGGGACGCGTTCTATCGCGCGATGGGGCGAACGAAGCCGGTCGGCGTGGCGGCGGCGATCGCGATCCTCGCGTTCGTCGCGATCGCGCTGCCGCTGCTGGCGAGCGACGGGCTGCGCGGCCTGGCGCTCGCGACGCTGCTGGTCGAGGGCGTGAACTTCGCCGTGCGGATGTACTACCTGCGGCGGCTGTTCTCGGCGTTTCGCTTCATCCGCCACACCGCGCGGGCGTTGCTGCCAAGCCTGCCGGCAGTCGGGCTCGTCATCGCAATCCGGCTGGCGTTCGGCGAAGAGGAGACGCTCGTGCAGGCGCTCGGGCTGTTCGTGCTCTATGTCGTCACGACGCTGGCTGCGACGGCGCTGCTCGAGCGCCGGCTGCTGGGCGAGATCCTCGCCTACGTCCGCCGCCGGCCGGTGGCGGGGATGACGGGCTAGGAGCTGCGCTCGTCGCCGAGGCCCCGTGCCATCGGTGAGCGGGTCACGCGCCGTTGATATCTCAGGCCGCCGTAGTTGCCGAAGACCCCGCGGAACCGGACGGTTGGCCGCGCGATCTGTCGTCGGCGAGGTGGCAATAAGCGCTCAGCGCACCGGCCTACGCACCGGTGCGTAGGCCGGTGCCGGCACAGCGTCGATCCGACAGCCCCGTGAAACGCCCTCGCTGTCCGCGAGGGGGACGGCGTATCTCCGCTCGCGCCGCTGGGCCCGGAGTGCGATCTTTCCCGCCAGCCATACCGCGCGGCGAGTCGAGCCACGTAGCGCGCGCTCGCGCCGCAAACTCGCGCACGCAGTATCAACCGCTCAGCGAGGGGCCTTGGTGTCGGCCACGAACGAGAGACGCGGTCTGGCGGACGCGTACCGGGTGCTGATCTGGACGCGGACGAGGCCACCCGGAGCAGTGAATCGGTAGACGCGCAGCTCGGAGGCCTTAAGTCGCCCAAAGGTCAGACCCGCCTGCGTGGACGGCCTAGCGTTGAACCGCATCAGGATGTTGTTGCCCGTGAAGGTGACTCGAACCCGCATGGACTTCAGACCTCGAGGCGGTAGGCTGGCGAACGGGCAACGGCGCGGCGCGCCGTTGAGCCGTGCGCGCCTGATCCGTACCGGGTAGGGATACCTAACGGTGCGACCGCGGACCGTGGTGAACACGAACGCCAAGCTATACGCACCCTCGCACAGCGTCGGCGACAATCGAAATGAGGCTCTGGAGACAAACGGCGGCGTGGTGTCATAGGGATCCTTACGCGCGCTCCGGATGTCGAAGACGAATCCTTGCGTAGGATGGTTGACGGACATCCGGAAGCTGACGTACTGCTCGAACCGCGTACCCTGGGCGACAGCAAGGCCCGACAGGACGGCAAAGGCCGCCGCCACAGCCAGACAGCGAAGGCGGAACGGCCGCGTCTTGGCGTTCCAAGCGCAACGGCTCCGGACCGAGTGGTTTCCCGCGCGCCACTCGGACGGTTTAGGCCAGTTGCGCATACGCGCGGACATGACCATGGAAAGATAGCGGCACATCGTGGTTACGTGGGTGTCCTAGATGATTGATCCCGGGTCGGGTCGGGTCGGGTCGGGGGGCGGCTTCGAGGGGGACACAGAAAGGGCGTCGAAGGTCGGCGTTGCTTGCGCCAACGTCGACCTGAGCCACTTGGTCGTCTACCTGCCCAAGCAGCCGGGCTACACAAGCGGATGCGCGCGCTCGCGACTGATGCTGACACATCACGCGCGGCTGGATAGCGCGACCCGTGCCGTCGGGGCGCCAAGACGATGGCGCCGAGTTCGAACATCAGCGCCTCGACGTCCGCGCCGGCGAAGGCGCGTCGGCACTGCGGCGGCGTGCTCAAGGGCAGCTCCGGCGATACCGGATGCCCGCCGCGTAGTGGGCCCACTCCGATCGGCTGAGGCCCGTCACGATGACGTTGCAGACGGTCGCGTGGAGCTCGTCGAGGCTGCGCCATAAGACCTCGTTCCAGAGGCGAATCGTGCCGTCGTAGCTGGCGGAGGCCACGGTCTTGCCG
>Ga0136631_10000387_pt1 | contig 13629 bp, 11 predicted proteins | sample AntDrymUQ6012206_2_FD_104655 | JGI IMG/M metagenome (GOLD analysis project Ga0136631, IMG submission 104655) | Polar desert sand microbial communities from Dry Valleys, Antarctica - metaG UQ601 (22.06) | ecosystem: Environmental > Terrestrial > Soil > Desert | place: Antarctica: Dry Valley... | reverse complement strand
GTCCTGCCGTCCGCTGCGCGCATCGGGTCAGCCGAGCCTCAGCCAGACGACGACGTCACCGATCTGCGGCGGCGCCTGATCTTCGCCGCGCTGGCCTCGGCCCCGCTGCTCGCGCTGGGGATGATCCCCGCGCTGCAGTTCGACAACTGGCAGTGGATCTCGATGCAGCTCGCCACGCCCGTGCTCGTCTGGGCGGCATGGCCATTTCACAAGGCGGCTTGGGCGAACCTGCGCCACGGGACGGCGACGATGGACACGCTGATCTCGATCGGGACGATCGCCGCGTGGACCTGGTCGGTCATCTCGATGCTGTTCCTCGACGCCGGCGATCCCGGGATGCGCCACGCGTTCAGCCTGCTTCCCGAACGCGACGGGCCGGCGGGCGACGTGTACTTCGAGGTCGTCGGCGTCGTCATCACGTTCCTGCTCGCCGGGCGCTGGTTCGAGGCGTGCGCAAAGCGCAGCGCCGGCGCCGCGCTGCGCTCGCTGCTGGAGCTCGGAGCCAAGGAGGTCTCGGTCCTCGATGCCGACGGTGTGGAGCAGCGCGTGGCGGTGGATCAGCTGAAGGTCAACCACCGCTTCATCGTCCGTCCGGGCGAGAAGATCGCGACGGACGGCGTGGTCCACGAGGGGACGTCGGCGATCGACCGCTCGCTGCTGACGGGCGAGAGCGTGCCCGTCGAGGTCAAGCCAGGCGACGCGGTGACCGGCGCGACCGTCAACGTGGGCGGCCTGCTGATCGTGCGCGCGACGCGCGTCGGCGCCGACACCGCGCTCGCGCAGATCAGCCGGCTCGTGACCGCGGCGCAGTCGGGCAAGGCGCCGGTGCAGCGGCTGGCCGACCGGATCGCGGCGATCTTCGTGCCGGTCGTGCTCGCGATCGCGATCGCGGCGCTCGGCTTCTGGGTCGGGGCGGGCGACAGCGGCCTGGCGTTCACCGCCGCCGTCGCGGTGCTGATCATCGCTTGCCCGTGCGCGCTGGGGCTCGCGACGCCGACGGCGCTGCTCGTCGGCACCGGCCGCGGTGCGCAGCTCGGCGTGCTCATCAAAGGGCCGGAGATCCTCGAGTCGACGCGCCGCGTCGACACGATCGTCATCGACAAGACCGGCACCGCGACATCGGGCGCGATGAGCCTGCAGAGCGTGAACGTCGCCGAGGGCGTCTCCGAAGACCAGGCGCTGTGGCTCGTCGGCGCGCTGCAGAACGGCTCCGAGCACCCGATCGGGCGCGCGATCGCCGCAGCCGCCCGCGTGCTCGAGGACGCCGAGCCTGCCCCAGCGGTGCAGGACTTCGCCAACCGTCCCGGGCTGGGCGTGCAGGGCACCGTGGCAGGCCGCGCGATCATCGCCGGGCGCCCGGCGCTGCTCGAGAGCGCCGACCCGACGCTTGCGCTGCCGCCCGAGCTCGAGCGGGCGCGCGCCGCTGCAGAGGCCGAGGGTCGGACGGCGATCGCCGCGAGCTGGGACGGCGCGGCGCAGGCGCTGTTCGTCGTCGCCGACACGGTCAAGCCGGGCTCGCGCGAGGCGGTCCGGCGGTTGCGCGAGCTCGGCCTGCAGACGATCCTGCTCACCGGCGACAACGAGACGACCGCGCGGGCAGTCGGCGAGCGGATCGGCGTCGACGAGGTCATCGCGGAGGTCCTGCCGGAGGGCAAGGCCGACGTCGTGCGCCGCCTGCAGTCCGAGGGCCGCGTCGTGGCGATGGTCGGCGACGGCGTCAACGACGCGCCGGCGCTTGCGCAGGCCGATCTGGGGATGGCGATCGGGACCGGTACCGACGTCGCGATCGAGGCGTCGGATCTGACGCTCGTCAACGGCGACCTGCGCTCGTCCGCGGATGCCCTGCGTCTGTCGCGCCGGACGCTGCGGACGATCAAGGTCAACCTCTTCTGGGCCTTCGCCTACAACGTAGCGGCGCTGCCGCTGGCGGCGGCCGGTCTGCTCAACCCGATGATCGCGGGCGTCGCGATGGCCGCATCGAGCGTCTTCGTCGTCGCCAACTCGTTGCGCCTGCGCGGCTTTCGCCCCGAGCGCGACTGAGACCTCAGCCCTCGTCGCGACCCCGCTGGGCGGCTCGGATGACGGCGAGCTCGGTCACGCGGCCAGCGATCCAGGCGGCCTCCCAGGCCGCAAGCTGACGAGTCAGGTCTGCCATGTACTGGGCATCGGCGTCAAGGCCGATCGAAACGGCGAGTTCGTACTCGCTGCGCAGCAGCTCGAGATGCTGGCGAGCCTCGGCGGAATCGGAGTAGATCATCTGCGCACCGTTATGGCTTGTCGTTCGTTCGTCCAACGTGGATCACAATTGCCGGCGCATCGGCATACTGGCGCGGGTGGTCCTCCGCACGATGATGCTGCTTGCGCTGGTCGCCGTCAGCGCAATCCTCGCCGGCTGCGGCGGCGACCCCGGAAGCACCGACGCGGCGGCGAGCGACGCCGAGCCGGGCCTCGGGGCGATCCCGACCCGCAAGGCGCGCGCGCGGGCCGTCGAGCCGGTGGCCGGCGAGAGCGCGACGTACTCGGATCTGCCGACCGAGCACGCCGGTGACCAGCCCTCCCCAAACGGCGCCTCCGCCCCCGGTCCGCGCGCCTCCGCGCCCGGCCCGCGGACCTACACCCGCAACCGCGGACCGACGAGTGACGCGGCGATCAGCAACGCGGAGGTGCTCAAGAACGGGATCGCCCTGCCTCCGATCGAGGCGCCGGAACCGGTGCGCCAGATCATCGAGGCCGGTAACCAGATCGCCCGCACGCCCTACCTCTGGGGCGGCGGGCACGGCAAGTGGCTCGACAAGGGCTATGACTGCTCGGGCTCGATCTCGTTCGCGCTGGCGTCGGCTGGACTGCTTGGCGGCCCACTGGACTCCGGGCGCCTGATGAGCTGGGGCGCCGCGGGCAAGGGCAAGTGGATCACGATCTACTCAAACCCGGGGCACGTCTTCATGGTCGTGGCCGGCGTGCGTTTCGACACGTCGGGCACCCGTAGGACCGGCTCGCGCTGGCAGTCGGACATGCGCGGCGGCGGCGGTTTCGTAGCCCGCCATCCACCGGGGCTCTGAGCACAGACGAGCCGCTAGTAAGCTGGCGGGCCTGGCCATGTCGATTCCGTCCTTCGATCTGCATGTTGTGCGCGACGGCCAGACGGCCCACATCGCCCCGTCGGGAGAGCTCGACATCGCCAGTGCGCCCGAGCTCGAACGGGCGATCGCCGAAGAGACCGCCGCGCCCGGCGCGCGGCTCGTGCTCGACTTGCGCGAGCTGACCTTCATGGACTCCAGCGGCCTGCGCACGCTCGCGCAGACCAACGCTCAGGCGAGCAAGGGCGAGTTCGAGCTCTCGATCATCCGCGGCCAGCGCCAGATCGAACGGGTGCTGGAGATCTCGGGGCTGGCGACGCTGCTGCCGCTGATCGACGCGCCTCCTAGCGCGAGAAACCGCTTATCCTCGTCTTGAACACGTCGTGCACCGGGCGCGGGCTGCCGTCGGGATCGACGAGGCCGGCGTCGAAGCGGCAGGTCGTGCCGCAGGGACCGTTCTCGATCCCGAACCAGTTGTAGGGGTAGACGCGCTGGACGCCGACCTTTCGGTAGCGGTTGGCGTAGATGAACATGTTCTTCATCACGCGCGCCTGGCGAGACTCGTCGTAGGGGAAGGCTCCGCCGAAGCTCGCGATCGCACCGGTCTCGGTGAACCAGAACTTCGTGCGGCTGTTGTAGCGGCGCACCGTCTTGATGATCTTGGCCGTGCCGGTCGAGCGGCTGCGGTTGACGTCGGAGTAGTTGTGGATGCCGACGACCTTCAGGCGGCTGCGCCAGGTCGGCGACAGGCGGGCGTAGAAGCTTCGGATATAGCGGTCCGACCCCCTCTGGTCGAGCAGGTCGAGGCCGACGACGGCGCACGTCTTGCAGCGCCTGCGCACCGCTGAGTACATGCTCTTGAAGTACGAGACGGCGTTGCCGACGCGGTTCCACGTCTCCTGGCTCTTGTGGTTGACCTCGTTCCAGGCGCCGAAGTCGCGCACGCCGAGCCTGCGGAAGTAGGCCACGATCCTGCCCGCGTTGCGGCGGTACTGGCTGGCCGAGACGACCTTGCCGCGCTTGGATCGCAGGTCCGCCGTGGAGATGTGCAGCAGGGTGAGGACGCCGTTGCGACGCGCCGCCTGGACGAAGGCGCGCGCCTTGGCTCGCTCGTCTGGGTCCTGCATGACGTCGGATGCGACGAAGTAGCGCGTGCGCCTGATCTTCAGCTCCTTGAACGCGGGCGAGTCGAACATCGCCGGGCTCTGGTCGGCGAGGCCGACGCGGATCGAGCTGCGGGCGGCCGCCTCGCCGACGGGAAGCAGTGCCGACCCGACGGAGCAGGCCAAGGCGACCAAGCACAGAATCGGAAGCTTGGGTTTCAACTCGGGCAGATCCTCTCTCGAACTGGTGGTTCGCGTCGGGGCTGCGGCCGCCGAGGCGACGAGCGGCAGGTCGGCGAGGGCGTGGTCACGTACCGCAAGGATCGACGACGATTCTGCCCCGCCGTGATATGCGGGCCTGGTCACGCGATAGGCGAAGCCGCACCCTCGTACCCCTTGCCATCTCCAGATACCGCACGGACACGACCGTGCCTGAACGTGCGCGCAGCACGATCCAGCCGCGACATCGATTCTCGCTTCGGCACCGGACGCGTACGCTCATCACGCTGCGGCGACGAGGGGTCGCGAGTACGGGAGGTGACGTGCCGCGCCCCGAATCCGCGTCCGCCCACGCCTCCAGATCCCTCCAGGGGGTGAACGCCTGAGCAAGCCGGTACTTCGCGATGCTGCTGACCGACAGGTGCTCCATCGTCAGCCATGCGCCGGTACAGAGGAGCATGATCGCCATGCAGCGCTTCCACGGCGGCCGCTTCCAGGCAACCACTTTGTGCTCATGTAGCTCGTGGAGTGAGGCCGCATGGTCGAGAATCGCGTCTGTGGCTCCGCCAAGCACGAGCGCCCAGCGTGTCGCCGGCTTGCCGCGCCGCCGACGCGCTGCCGTGATCGTGAACTCCAGCCAGAGCACGACACCGAGGATGCCGTCGATCAGGCGTGCGAGCCCGCGAACGGTGCCGTGCCATACGGGAACCAGCCCGCGTTGGACTAAGACGAACCAGAGGACGATGACCATGAGCGCCAGGAAGACCCCGGGCCGCACGGGCTCGGGAAGCCATGCGACAACCTGCACGAGCCATTTCAGCGGGGTCACGAGCTCGGATCAGGGATTGGTCCAATCGCGATCACCCGTTTTCCTCTTCGGCCGGTGATCGTCGTCGGTCTCCGCGCTCTTGAGCTTTCCCTGATCTTCCGGATGCGGTAGCGCGGCCGAAGAGCCGGGGAGGTAGAGCTGCTCCAGCTTCCCGCTGATCGCCTTGATCGTCGTGTACACGGGGTCGTCCTTGTCGACGAAGTCCTTTTCGAGCGTGGTTTTGAGGATCTCGAGGCCCTGCGTCAGAAGCGCGAACTCGGCGTTGTTCACTTGTGTGACGGCGTTGGTGAGGTTCTCCTCGGTCGGATTGGCGAACGCGGCCTCGAAGACGCGCCGGGAGGGATCTCGTAGCTGAGGCAGCAGGTTGTCTCGCCACATTTTCCGGACCCCGAGTGTTGCCGCGGCCTCCTTCTTCTCATTTTCGGCGTTCGCATCAATTAACTCCCCGCGGCGTGTGCGGTCCACCAGCTCCGCGTGGTGGCTCCGCGTGGCATCGTCGAATCCGACCGTCACCGACTCGATCTCAGCGGAGAGCCAGGAAAGGTTGCGAACTTCGCCGTGAACGGCCTCGCGCATCGTCTTATCAGCATGCTGTCGCACGGTGATGAGAGCAATGGTTGGATCGACGTCATTCACCGTCTGGATCTTCGCGCTCCCGTCCGCGATCATCCGGCGCAGTGCGCTTTCGAGCGGGCCCTTGACGCTCATGGTGCCATGCTGCGCCACGTCTGCCGGGTCTCGAACCTGTACGCTGACGGTGACGGTCGCTACGAATCCGGCCCGACCCGTGGGGTCGGTGAACGGAATGTGGTACTCCAATGTGTGCCGGCCGACGTCCACTTTGATCCAGGTTCGAGCGCGGGACCAGCGCTTCTCCCCGCCGGTGAGTCGCTGACCGACCAGGATTGGCGCGCCGTCCTCATCGATCAAGACGCGAACGAAGCCGCCTCCCACCGGCGAAAGCTGTTGCCGTCGTCGCATCCGGGTGAGCAGGCCCGAGGACGGTTCGAGGTCGCCCTGGTCGACCATGGGAGAAAAGTCATCGATGACTGTCACGGAACCTCCTGAGGCGATCAGAAAAACGTGGTGCGGACCGTGTGGGCCGCGGTACCGCGCGGACCCTCGCGGCGCTCCGCGATGAGGACGCGTTCGATCTGAGATCCCAGCGCGGCGATGCGATCCGGCCGCGCCTCGACCTTCATCGCGCGGATGATCCGGTTGACGACGTCACGGTCGATCCGGTCGTCTGCGAGCGCGTCGAGCAGCCCGCAGAGCGCGGCGCGCGCGCTCGCACGCCCCATGGGAGCGTCGAACGCCCGCGCCAGCAGTGCCGCAAGCCCCGCGAGCGAGTCCTGCTCGTCATCGAGGAGTGCAAGGAGGGATCTGCGTGCTGGCTCGGCGCGACCGGTAAGACGTCGGATCGCGAGCGGCAGCAGCTCGTAGGGGCGGCGGGGATCTGGCTTCAGACCGGCTCGCGCCGACAGCAAGCCGATGACGGTCGCACGTGCCTGCCGAGCCTCCTTTCCGGCGACCAGCAGCGAGGCGAGCGACGAGTCGGCGAGCCGCCGCAGCTGTGGCGTCTCGGCGGCGATCCGCCACAGATGTGCGGGTGCGGCAGAGCCGGAGTCCCATGCCCCCAGCGGACCTCCATAGGCGAGGATCGCGACCCGGCGAAGTCGTAGGTCGCTCGACCTGGCCCACCGGTTCGCGAGCGTTCGAGCGGGAGCCGGATTCGCTCCCAGCAACACGGGTGCCCCGAGCGCCCGCGCAGCGCAAGCTCGCTGCGCCGCCCGTCCGTCGAGCGCCCACGGCTGTAGCAACTCACGTTCTGCCGTCATCGGCTCCTTGACGAAGAGCACACCGGCAGTTAGTGCGGCGCCCGCGCGAACGCGTTCGGTGTCGTGCGCTGCCAGCTTGTCTATCCATTCGAGATACGGGCGGCGGAAGTCCGCGCCGAGACAGTCCCAGAGGTACGTGACGATCCGATCGCGGCGGTGCGGCGCCCGGATCTCCACGACCTCTGCGTCTTGGCGGCCGAAATGGGTCCATAACGAGTGACGGCCGAGACCGACGACGTGAGAGGGCCACCCGCGTTCGGTCACGCCGAAGCGCTTCTGCTCGGCGGCCGGCTCGACGCCTGCCTGGAGCAACAGCGTCAGTCGAGCGGCTTGCGTTTCGACGTCTGCGCTCGGCATGCGATCCAGCGTCGCCGCGGCGGCGAGCGACGCGACATGCTCCGCGGTCGGACGCCCGCTCAGCCATTCATCGAGCGCCTCCGGTCGCGACGAGACGGCCCCCGCCAGCTCGTAGGGCGCGTCGTGCGGAGCGGTTCGAGCAGCTTCGACCAGCGCGACGGCCGTGCCGGGCGCGACCGGCCGAGGAAGGAGCCGCAGCGCCGAGAGCGCGGATGCGAGTACCTCGGGCGCCAGCCCCTGCTTGCTCGCGATGTTTCGCACGACCTGCTCGGCATCGGGGGGAGCGCCCTCGATCGTCGGCATACCGTTCGTCTGGGAGACGTGATGGGCATAGGTCGTCAGGACGAGAGCCGCTCCGCCCGCGAGTGCTCCCCGAAGGCGTCGCAACTCGAAGCCGGCAAGCCCGGCGAGCGTCTCGACGTCAATGGAGTCGATCAGGACGCCCGCCGCAGGGCGGGAGCTGCAAACCTGCTCGATGCCGTCCACGAGGCCTCGCGCCGTCATGCCGGCCGGCAGCTCGATGATCTCAGGGTGTCGAGCGGCGTGAAGGGCGGCGGCCGCCGCGGTCCTGTTCCCGCAGCCGCCGCCCGTGAGCAGGACGAGACGCTCCTGCGTCACGAGACGCACGAGTTCGGTGAAGCGCGGTGGGCTGACGAACCAACGGGTGATTTTGGCCACCTCGCCTGTGACATCCACAGAGGTGATCGGAGCGCGGACCTCGTCGGAGGATCCGGTGAACGACCCATATACGGTCACGTTGCCGTTGTAGATGTTGCGTTCGGCAACCTGCGATCGGATAGGTAGACCCTTGCTCAGCTCCTCTGCGGAGTTGAGATCCCCGTCCGACTCTGCATCGGTCTCCTTTCGCTCGGTCGACTCCGCCGGTTCCTCCCGTTGCGGTTGCGCCGCGTCGGTCACCCGTGGAAGTCTCCGTGGACGTTGATGCCATCGCGGACGTTGTAAATGTTCTTGCCCGCATGCATCGAGACGTTGTCACCACTGACCTGGTTCACGAACGTCCTGAGCTCCGTCTCGGTGACGTCGCCGTCGGCGATCGCCGCGCGTAACGCCTCCTCGATCATTCGAACGTCCGGTTGCGCGCGGGTGAGGCGGTGACGAATCCGGGCCAGGATGTCGATTGTCACGGCTGAAAAACGCGATCCGGCTCGCTCGGCAAGGTCATGGGCGGCCGCCCCTGCGCCTGCCGACAGCAGCGGCCCGATGACCTGCGCCGCTTCCTGAACAACATCGTCCATGGCGCGCCATCCTACCAAGCCCGCGAGGATGGAAGTGTGCGTCTAGTCACACAATTGTCTGTGCGGATATTCGACCCGGCTACGAGTGAGCCCGCCGGTCCGGCTCCTCCATCCCCGACGATCTGTGCGCGTAGCGTGTGTACTGGCCCAGGTCGAGGATCTCGTCCAGGTCGAGCCCGAGCTCGGGGCAGCCTGCAGCAGGTCCCGCAGCGGCACGCCCTCGTCCCACGCCCGCCGCGCGGCATCCTGCACGACGCGGTAGGTCCTCGTCGCGGCCCCATCCCGCCGCCGACGAGCGCAAGCAGTACGCGCTGGGAGAACAGCGCTCCATACGTGAGGTCGAGGTTCTCGCGCATGCGGTCCTCGTGCACGACCATCCCGAGCACGAGGCGGATCGCAAGGTGCTGGAGGTAGTCCAGCAGGATCGTCGAGTCGGGCAGGATCACGCGCTCGGCGCCGGAGTAGGAGATGTCGCGCTCGTGCCGCCGCCACAGCTGTCAGGGCGCGACCATGAGCAGCGCGGTTCACTCCGCGGCACGTGACACGGCCGCGTCGGCTACAACCCGTTTCGGTGGGCGAAGGTTGCGCCCCCGGGGTTCATCGCGTCGCTGTGACGGGCGTGTCGAGCCGGATGCGCTGCGCCTGTGCCTCACCGCTGCCGGGTTCGATCTGGATCAGATCGACGGCCAGGGCAGCGAACTTCGGGGCGCGGTCATAGGTGATCCGGGCCAGGCCGATCTTGCCGGTCCCCTCGTCGAGGTTGCCGGTCCCGCCGCCCCCGACGGAGCCGGCGTTGAGCAGCGTGAGCCGGCTCGTGCGGTCGAGTTCGAGCCTGTGGGTGTGCCCCACGACGAGGACCAGCGGCTGTGCCGGCGGACGCTCGCGCAGCTGGCTTACGGCGAGCTGTGCCAGCGCCGGCGCGTGGACGATCGCAACATCGATCCGATCCTCCAGCGCTTCCAGCCATGCCGCGAACTCCTCCTGCTGCTCGAGGGTCGGCGTGGCGCCGCGGTCGCGGTAGTCCTCGCGGGCGAGGCGCTTGAGCGGGTCGTCGTAGCCGGCGATCCGCAGGCCACCGACGTGCTGGACGATCTGGCCGTCGGTCGTGCCGTCGCCGCTCAGGCGCCCGCTGCGCGTGAGCACGATCGCTCCGGCGCGGGCGAGCTTTCGCTCGAGCACGTCGGAGTCGTGGTTGCCGGAGACGAACACGAGCGGGCTGCCCGCTCTGGTGACCCGCAGGACGAGCCTCTGCTCCAGCGGTGAGCCGCGGTCGGTGAGGTCGCCGGCGAACAGCAGTGGCCCGCCGCTGGCGGCGTTCTCGAGCGCCGGCAGCGCGATGACGTTGTTGTGCAGGTCGGACGCGACGGTCAGCCGCGGGTGTTGCTCGAGCAGTGGACGGCCCGCGGGCGCGCTGACGAAGCGGGCGATCCCGACGAGCTGCTGGTCGATCTCCTCGTCGATGGTCTTCGCGGACGCGCCGAGCGATTCGAGCGCTCGCAGGGCGGTCGGAACCTCTGGGCCGTTGGCGTAGTAGCGCGGGCTGTCGACGTTGGACCGCGGCGGCAGGAGGACGATGAGCGCGATGCCGGCGCCCACTGCCGTCAGCGTCGCGGCGGCAAGCGTCGTCCTGATGTTGGGGCCGGGGCCGCCGCGGACAGCGAGCGCGACGAGCACCCCGACCACGAGCCCGCCTGCGGCCGCGACGAGGATCGCCAGGCGCAGGTACGACGTCAGCGCGTCGGTCGCCTGCTCGCGGATGCCGGCGGCGGTGAGCCGGCCCGACTCGGCGAGCCGCAGGACGGCGTCTCTGTCGATCGATCGCACGTCGACGTTGACGCGCGCCGGCAGCCGCACGACCGGGAAGCGCACGCCCCAGTCGACGAGCGGGACGTACAGGTCCAGCGCCCCGCGGTGGCCGGGATCGACCGACAGCCGGAGGGCGCCGACGTCGAGCTGGCGCTCGAGGCGAAAGCTTGCCAGCCCGCCGGTCGCTCCCGCGAGCGCTGCCACCACGACGACGGCGACGATCAGGGCCTTGCGCATCGGGTGAGGCTACGCAGAACCCCCGGACGAACGGATGCTTGCAGTGTTTCCGTCGGAGGTTGCGGGGACCGCGCCGTCCTCGGCTTGACGCCACTGCCCCCTCCCATGTGACATCCGATGCATGGTGGATGATCGCTGCGTGCAACCGCGGCAGATCTACGCGAGCACCCTCACGAGGCGCGACCGTCGCTGGAGTCGGCGGCGCCGGCCGAGCTTCTTGGGGCTGGCGCTCGTGACCCTCGCCACGGCCGTTGCGGCGTTCAGCGTGCTTGCGGCGGTTGCGAGCGGATTGAGCTGAGCCGAGCTCCGGCGGCCCTACGCCGCCGCTGCCTTCTCCGCTCGGCGCACCCGTTCGCGCCCCGCCTCCGGCCGTCCCACGGCGGCGACCGACCACAGGATCGCCAGCCACGTCGTCGCCGCGAGCGTGACGTGCACCCAGACGATCTCCGCCGGCAGCTCGAGCGCGTACTGAACCCCGCCGATCACGCCCTGCAGGGCGAGCAGGACGCACAGCGAGGTCAGTGCGCGGCGCTGCTCGCTCGACGCACCGCTCCTGCGCGCGAGCACCCACAGCACGACCGCCAGCACGCCGAGGATCGTCGCCAGGCGGGCGTGCTGCTCGATGACGAAGCGCAACGTGTCGCTGCCCTTGAACTCCAGCCGCTTGACGACGTCGCCGGTACCGGAGCCGCCGGCGTGCGGACCGGCGGCGGTTGCGGCGGTTCCGGCGAAGATCGTGATCGCGCCGACGGGGATGAGCAGCCACGTCAAGCGCACGAGCAGGCGATCGTACGTTGCGCCGCGCTCGGCATCGGGCTCGTGGCGGGCGCGCCAGTCCAGCGCGACGCACGCGACGAGGATCAGCATCGACAAGAGGTAGTGGCTCATGACGAAGCCGGGTGCGAGATCGTAGAGCACGGTGAAGCCGCCGAGCACGGCCTGACCAAGCACGCCGAGCGGCAGCAGCAGCGAGATGAGCACGAGGTCCTTGCGAAACGGGCGCCGGCGAAAGGCGCCGACGAAGGCGGCGAGCGCCGCGAAGCCGACCACCGACGTCAGCGCGCGGTTGCCGAACTCGATCACGCCGTGGGTGTTCAGCTTCGTGTACAGCGAGCTGTCGGTGCACTTCGGCCAGGTCGGACAGCCGAGGCCCGAGCCCGTGACGCGCACCGCGGCACCGGTCAGGACGATCAGCGTCAGCATGACGAGCGCGATGCGCGCGATCAGCGCGTAGCGCTCGGGGGTCAGGGTGTAGCGATCCTTCATCGGGCCGGGAATCCTAGATTCACGCGGACTCCGGCCGCGCCACGGCCTCGCGGCGCGGGTTCTCGATGCCGATCATGGCGAGCAGGCCGCCGGCGATCATGAGCAGGCCGGAAACGACCATCGCCCTCCGGAAGCCCTCGACGTTCGCCTCGCGGACGGCCGTGCGCGTCCGCGCCGTCGCCGCACGCCGGGGAAGCGTCAGCGGGTGCTTGCGCGCCTCGTGTACGTAGGCGCGGGCAGCTTCGTCGGCAGGGCCGCCCAGGCGCTTGTCGATCTGCGCACCGAACTGCGCCGACAGCACCGCGCCGACCGCCGATCGCGAGCAGGCTCGCGACGCGGGCAACCGCGTTGTTGACGCCGGAGGCGATGCCGGCGTGGCGGCGGTCGGCGGCGTCGAGCACCGTCGCCGTCAGCGGCGCGACGGTCATCGCGAGGCCGAGGCCGAACAGCAGCGTCGCGGGCAGGACGTCGGTCAGGTACTCGGCACGGGCGTCCATGCGCGCGAACGCGAGCAGCCCGAGGCCGGCGACGATCGGCCCGGCCGTCATCAGCAGCCGCGGGCCGACGCGCGTCGCGAGCGCTCCGAAGCGTCGCGACAGCGAGATGAGCAGCAGCGTGATCGGCGTCAGCGTCAGGCCGGCTTCGAGCGCGCCGTAGCCGGCGATCTGCTGCAGGAACAACGCCACGAAGAGCGTTCCGGCCCCAAGGCCGGCGTAGGTCGCGAACGTGACGGCATTGCCGACGGCGAAGTTGCGCGAGCGAAAGATCGCGAGCGGCAGCATCGGATATGGGGCGATGCGCTCGTAGGCGACGAAGGCGATCAGCGCGCCGATCCCGCCGAACATCGGGATCCAGACATCCGGATTGGACCAACCCAGTTGCGGACCCTGGATCAGCGCCCACGTCGGCCCGGCGAGGCCGAGCACGCACAGCAGCGTGCCTGGGACGTCGATGCGCTGCCGGCCCTCGCCGGGGCACGCGGGGACCGCGCGCCTGATCAGCCACAGGCAGACGAGCACGAGCGGCACGTTCAGCGCGAAGATCACCCGCCACGAGAAGACGTCGACGAGCAGGCCGCCGAGTGGTGGGCCGACGGCGATCGCGCCGCTCGTGCCGGCCGTCCACGAGCCGATCGCGGCCGCGCGCTCGTCCGGGCCGAAGACCGTCGTGATGATCGCCAGCGAGCTGGGGACGAGCAGCGCGCCGAATGCGCCCTGCAGCGCCCGCGCCGCGATCACGACCGCGATCGACGGCGCGACGGCGCACAGCAGCGAGGCCGTACCGAAGCCGGCGACGCCGATCGCGAAGATCCGGCGCCGGCCGTAGAGGTCGCCGAGCGAACCGCCGACGAGCACGAGCGAGGCGAGCAGGAGCAGGTAGGCCTCGACGACCCACTGCTGATCGGCAAGCGACGCGTCGAGGTCGTCGCGCAGCGCGGGCAGGGCGACGTTGACGACCGTCTGGTCGACGAAGACGATCGCCGATCCGAGGATGCAGGCGATGAGGGTCAGCCGCTTCGCACGGGGGTCGTCCACGGGGCGCAGCCTAGATGAGTAGTTCCACGCGTTTAGGCGTAGTAGGCGGTGAGTGCGCGGGGTGGGCGGCCGAGGCGGTGGTTGAGGGCGATCGCGGCTGCCATCG
>Ga0136631_10000386_pt1 | contig 13670 bp, 19 predicted proteins | sample AntDrymUQ6012206_2_FD_104655 | JGI IMG/M metagenome (GOLD analysis project Ga0136631, IMG submission 104655) | Polar desert sand microbial communities from Dry Valleys, Antarctica - metaG UQ601 (22.06) | ecosystem: Environmental > Terrestrial > Soil > Desert | place: Antarctica: Dry Valley... | reverse complement strand
GCAACGGCACCGACGCCGGCAGAGGAAGCGCCGACGACGACGCCCGTCGAGACGCCACCGCCGCAGGCCCCAGCCGAGATCGCGGTGGCCGACGTGGAAGGGATGACTCTGGCGGAGGCGACGGCCGCGCTCGAGAAGCAGGGTCTGCGATTCCGCGTGAGCCGGTCGCCGTCGGAGCGGCCGCGTGGCGAGATCCTGAGTCAGTCGCCTCCGGCCGGCTCGGAAATCGCGAGACGCAGCGTCGTCGCGCTCGTCGTCGCCAGCGCTACCGAGACACCCGCGTCTTCGGGTCGGGTCGAAGTACCGGACGTCATCGGGCTCTCGGCATCAAGGGCCGTCTCCGCGATTCGCGACGCGGGCCTCCGGGTGCGCATCCAGCTCGTGCCGTCGACGGAGCCCTCCGGAACCGTAATTGCCCAGTCACCGTCCGAGGGCGCCGATGTCGCCGAGGACGCGACGATTCGGCTCGAGGTTGCGAGAGCCCGACCTGTGGTGGAGCTCATCGAGGTTCCCGACGTCGTCGGTTCGTCGGCGTCCCGGGCGCGCAGCGAGCTGCGGGCCGTCGGGTTGAGGGTTTCGACGGTGACGGTCGTGTCGCAAGAGCCGGCCGGGATCGTTATCGCGCAGTCGCCTGCAGCGAGCGTCGAGCTTCGTGAGGGAGCCACCGTGAAGCTGACCGTCTCCGCTGGCCCGGCGAAGGTCGACGTCCCGGACGTCACCGGTCTCGACGAGGGATCCGCAACGCTCGAGCTCGAGCGCGCAGGCTTCCAGGTTCGCGTGGTCGACGAGCCGACAACGGAGCTGGATGAGGACGGCGTCGTCCTCCGCCAGACACCGCAGGGAGGATCGAGCGCATCGGAGGGCGCGACCGTGACGATCACCGTTTCACGGGTCAGCTGAGACGTCGCTCGGCGACGACGCGGCGCGGTCGAGAGCCTCGTTGACGAGGCTGTCCGCGAGCTCGTTGTGCTCGCGGCGAACGGCGGTGTAGGTAACGCGGCGAATCTTGCGCGCGTGGTGCGACGCATCAAGGAAGAGGTCTTGCAGCGCGCGGTTCTTGACGCGGTACTCGCCGCGCATCTGCTTCACGAGGAGCTCCGAGTCGGAGACGACCTCGAGCTCGTCAACGCCCACCTCGACGGCACGTTCGAGACCCGCCACGAGCGCCTCGTACTCGGCGACATTGTTCGTCGCGACGCCGATCGCCTCGCCACGCGCGTCGAGCACCGTGCCGTCCTCGGCTTCGAGGACGAACGCGTACGCGGCCGGCCCCGGGTTTCCACGCGAGCCGCCGTCGGTGAAGAGCTTGGCCTTCACTGATCGATGAGCGGGTAGATGTCGTAGGCAGGCTCTTCGTATTGATGCGCGAGCCGGAGCGCGACGACAGCGTCGCGCATGCGTCCTTCCGGGACGACGGTTTCGACGCGGAGCTCGGCGACGCGCTCCTCCTGTCCGCTCTCGCCGAAGGCCGGGTTTGCGCCCTCACCACCGAAGAACGTGCCCGTTCCGGCCGCGTACCAGGAGCACCGCTGGTAGTCACCGATGCGACCGCCGCCCGCCTCGAACACCGCGTCGCGCGTAGCGTCGAGCGCCTCCTCGGGCACGAACCAGACGAGCTTGACCCGGCTCACTCCGTGTTGTCGATCTGCGCGCGCTGGAGCGTCCCGGAGTAGTCGACGTAGACCGACTTCCACTCCGTGAACACGTCGAGCGCGGCCTGGCCGGCCTCGCGATGGCCGTTGCCGGTCTCCTTCGTCCCGCCGAACGGGAGGTGCACCTCGGCGCCGATCGTGCCGGCGTTGACGTAGGTGATCCCCGCCTCGAGGTCGCGCATCGCGCGAAAGGCGCGGTTCACGTCGCGCGTGAAGATCGAGGACGAGAGCCCGTACCGGATGCCGTTCGAGATGCGGAATGCGTCCGTCTCGTCGCGGCATCGGATGAGGGAAAGCGTCGGCCCGAAGATCTCCTCCTGCGCGATCCGCATGTCCGGCTCGACGTCGCCGAAGATCGTCGGTCGATAGTAGAAGCCCTTCGAGAGATCGCCCTCGTCAGCGATCTCGCCGCCCGTCAGCAGCGTCGCGCCCTCGTCGCGGCCGATCTGCGTGTACGAATGGATCTTCTCGAGCGCAGCAGGGTTGATCACCGGGCCGACGTCCGAGCTGTCCTCCCAGCCGGGGCCGAGCCGCAGCGCCTCCGCGCGCTCGACCAGCCGGCTGGCGAGCGCGTCGTAGAGGCTCTCGTGCACGATCACGCGGCTCGTCGCCGTGCAGCGCTGGCCGGACGTGCCGAACGCCGACCAGAGGATCCCCTCGAGCGCGAGGTCGAGATCGGCGTCGTCCATGACGATGATCGCGTTCTTGCCGCCAAGCTCGAGATGGACGTGCTTCAGCCCTTCCGCTGCGGCTTCGAGCACCTTCACGCCCGTTTCGCGCGAGCCCGTGAGCGAGATCACGCGGACGTCCGGGTGCCGAACGAGCCGCTCGCCGACCGCTCCTCCACCGCCGTGGACGATGTTCACGACGCCCGCGGGAACACCGGACTCGAGCAGGAGCTCAGTGAAGCGCTGACCGAGGGCGGGCGTGTCCGTCGCCGGCTTGAAGACGACGGTGTTGCCGGCCACGAGCGCAGGCGCGATCTTCCAGGACGGGATAGCGATCGGGAAGTTCCACGGTGTGATCACGCCGATCACACCGATCGGCATCCGCACCGACATCTGGAACTTGTTTCGCAGCTCGGACGGCGTCGTCTGCCCGAACAGGCGCCGGCCCTCGCCGCCCATGTAGAAGCTCATGTCGATCGCTTCCTGGACGTCGCCGCCAGCCTCAGCGCGCACCTTGCCCATCTCGTGTGTCATGAGCTCGGTGAGCTCGGCCTTGGCGTCCGTGACGAGCTGCGCGAAGCGAAACAGGATCTCGCCGCGCTTGGGCGCGGGCACGAGGCGCCAGTCCTCGAAGGCGGCCTTCGCCGCCGCGACGGCGCGATCGACGTCGTCTGCGCTCGAGCGCGGGAAGGTGCCGATCAGCTCGCCGTCGGCAGGACTGGTGGAGTCGAACGTCTCGCCCGAGGCGGCGTCGACCCACTCGCCGCCGATGTAGTTCTGAAACTGCTTCACGGTTGTCGCCATGGGTCGATTCTATGGGCGAGGGCGAGGCAAGCCTCGCCCCTATGCACAAATGCAGCTCGAGTGGCTCGTAGGGGCGAGGCTAGCCTCGCCCGAGCTACCGCGCGACGTTCGGGACGATGCGGCCGTCGTCGCCGAGGTTCGCGTTCCACTCGGTGAACGCGGCTTCGATCTCCGAGAGATCGGCACCCCGATCGGCAAGGCGGATCGGCTGACCCGCCTCCGGGAGCACGCGGTACTGATACCAGGTGATCTCCCAGGCGAACGTCAGCACGAGTTCGCTGTTGACGCCCGAGAGCGGGACGATCGAGACGAGCGGCGCGCCGAGCGCCTTCGCGACACCCTCGATCGTGCGGCGGAAGAGGCTGGCGTTGAAGAGGTCGGCGGCCTCGACGAGCGCTGCCTCGGAGTCGGTGAGTCGCCGAAGCACGGGCTCGGGGACGACAGGCTGAGACTCCCCGTTCGGGGCGCCCAGGAACTGCGACCAGCGCGTCCGCTTCTTTCGCGCCCGCGGTGAGAGCGCCGGCGAGACCGGCCCGCCCTCGCGCACCCAGCCGTAGTCGAGCGCGTGATCCTGGCAGAGCGGGCAGACGTCGACGAACTCGACACCGTCCGCGGAGAAGCGAAATGTGTACTCCCCCTGAAGCAACGATCGGTCGCACACCGCGCACACGCGGCGGACACTCGCCTTCGTCACGCGCATGCTGCGGACCCTACCAGCGCCCGGGCGGTTTTCCACATATCCACAGGCAGGTGTCTGACACGTGTCTGACACCTGGACTGGCCGAAACGGTCAGGCCTTCGCCGCCTCGCGCTCGCGTTTCGTCTCGTCGATGATCTTCTGCGCGACGTGCGTCGGTACTTCCTCGTAGCGGAGGAAGTGCATCGAGTAGTCGCCACGACCACTGGTCATCGACGTGAGCGACTGCGCGTAGGTCAGGAGCTCGGCCATCGGCACCTCGGCCTTGATCGACGTCATCCCGCCAAGCGGCTCCATCCCCTGGAGCCGTCCGCGGCGCGAGTTGAGGTCGCCGTTGACGGCACCCACAGCGTCGTCGGGCACGCTCACCTCGAGCTCCATGATCGGCTCGAGAAGCACGGGATCGGCGTTCATGTACGCCTCTTTCCAGGCCATCGAGCCGGCGATCTTGAACGCCATCTCGGAGGAGTCGACGGTGTGGTGCGAGCCGTCCACCAGCTGGACGCGGACGCCCTGCACGGGCGCGCCAGCCAGCTCGCCGTGGTGCATCGCCTCCTGGATGCCCTTGTTCACAGCAGGGCGGAAACCCTGCGGGATCACGCCTCCGACGATCTTGTCGACGAACTCGTACTCGATCTCACCGTCGGGCGTGATCACGATGTGGCAGTCGCCGAACTGGCCGCGCCCACCCGTCTGCTTCTTGTAGCGGCCATGTGCGCGCGCCTCGCGGCGGATCGTCTCCCGGTACGGGACGCGCGGTGGATGGAGCTCGATCTCGACGCCGAAGCGCCGCCTCGCGCGCTCGAGCGCAACCTCGACGTGCATCTGACTCATCCCGGAGAGGATCTCCTCCCCCGTCTGCTGATCGCGGCGGAGGCGGAGAGTCAGATCCTCCTCGGCGAGCCGGCGGATCGCGGTGGCGACCTTCTCCTCGTCGCCCTTCGACTTCGGCGTGATCGCGAAGCTCATGACGGGCTCGGGGAATCCGAACTCGGGCGACTCGATCGCGACCTCCTTGTCGGCGAGGAGGTCGCCGGTCTGCGCCTCCTTGAGCTTGGCAACCGAGCCCAGGTCTCCCTCTCCGAAGTCGAGCGCCGCATGGTGCTCCTTGCCCTGCACGTCGAGGAGCGTGCCCATCCGCTCCTTGCCCTTCGCGCGCAGGTTGACGAGCGTCGTGTCGGCCGTGACGGTGCCCTTCAGCACGCGGAAGACGTTGATGCGCCCCGCGAACGGGTCGGCCACGGTCTTGAAGACGAACGCCGCGATCGTGGCGCCGTCGACGTCGATCGGCGAGCCGGCCTTCGCCGGCGAGGGAACGCCCTCGACGAGGAGGTCGAGAAGCGCGTGCGTGCCGAGGTTCTTCGTCGCGACGCCACACGCGACCGGGAACACGTCGCCGCTCGTCACCGCCGCCTTCAGGGCGGATGCGACCTCGTGCGCATCCAGCTCCTGCCCTTCGAGGTAGCGCTCCATGAGCGCCTCGTCGGTCTCGACGACGGCGTCGAGGAGCTTCTCGCGGTATTCCGCGGCGGCCTCGGCCAGCTCATCCGGGATCGGGCCCGGCTCACCTTCCTTCCCACCCTCGGGGCTCGTGTACGCACACATGTGCAGGACGTCGACCATCCCCGACAGCTCGTGCTCGGAGCCGATCGGGATGTGCACGGCGACGCACTTCGTCGAGAGCTGGTTGCGCAGCGCCTCGAGCGTGCGGAAGAAGTCGGCGCGCTCGCGGTCGAGCATGTTGACGAAGATGACGCGCGCGAGGCCGAGCTCGTCTGCGAGCTTCCAGGCCCGCGAGGTGCCGACCTCGACTCCCATGACCGCGGACACCGTCACGAGCGCTCCCTCGACGACCCGCGCGGCGCACCGCAGCTCACCCTGAAACGCCGGATCGCCCGGCACGTCGATCAGGTTGACCTTCCGGTCCTGCCACTCGGTGTGCTCGAGCGACATCGAGATCGAGAGCTGGCGCTTGTGCTCGTCCTCATCGGCGTCGGACACGGTCGTCCCGGCATCGACCGAGCCGAGGCGGTTGATCTTGGCCGTCTGGAAGAGGAGCGCCTCGACGAGCGACGTCTTTCCCGTCCCGCGGTGGCCGACGACGGCGACGTTGCGGATCTTTGCGGGCTCGGACATGGGCGGGCTCTCCTCCTCGGGCGCGGGTACCGGCCGAGAAGCTTAGTCAGCGGACTTAGGAGCGGCCGGACGGACTAGGCGCAGGACTCACTCGCGGCCGCGCGTTGGCGAATCTCGCTGCAGCGCAGCACGACCCTCGACCAGAGGGACTCCGAGACAACGGGGCTGCGGTTGTCGACGCCGACTGCGTAGTAGTCATCGAAGGTATCGGTGAGTGACGTGACGGACGCGATGCGCCGTGCGCAGGCCCCCATCCGCGCGTGCTCCTAACCCGCATCAAGCCTCTAGGTTTCCGCCGGCTCGCGGGTGACGCTCGAGAGGTGCGCCTTCAGCCGCAGGATCGCCTTCGTGTGGAGCTGCGAGACGCGCGACTCGGTGACGCCGAGCACCTCGCCGATCTCGCGGAGGGTCAGCTCCTCGTAGTAGTAGAGGGTGACGACGAGCTTCTCGCGCTCAGGGAGGTCGGAGATCGCCTCCGCAAGCGCCTCCTTCACCTCGGTCTGCTCGAGCGAGATCTCGGGATCCGGCCCCGTCTCGTCCTCGATCGTGTCGATGAGGGCGATCGAGTCGCCGCCGGCCGACGGCGACCACAGCTCGTCGAGCGCGCCGACCGACGAGCGCGAGATCTCGAGCAGGCTGTCGTCGAGCTCCTCTTCGGTGACGCCGAGCTTCTTCGCGATCTCCTCGTCCGTCGGTGCGCGGTGGAGCTCCTTCTCGAGCGTGGCGATCGCGCGCTCGATCTGGCGCGCGCGGGTGCGGACGGAGCGCGGTACCCAGTCGAGCGAGCGGAGCTCGTCGATGATCGCCCCACGGATGCGTGCCATCGCGAATGTCTCGAACTTGATCGCGCGGTCGGGATCGAAGCGCTCGATCGCGCCGATTAGACCGAGGAGCCCGTACGACACGAGATCCTGCTCGTCCACGTGCGACGGCAGGCTCGCTCCCACGCGGCCGGCCACGAACTTCACGAGCGGCGCGTACGTCAGGATGAGCCGGTCGCGAAGCCCCTGGTCGTTGGTCTTCCGGAACTCCTGCCAGAGCGCCTGAGTCTGATCCGCAACAGCCACGGCAAGAGAATACGCCGCGGGAAGGCGGAGTCCTCAGGAGCGACGGATCAGCGCACGTCGCGCAAGGTCGCCCAGCCAGAGCGCGAGGGCTGCAGCGGCGAGCGCGATGACCCATGCGCTGCCACCTTCGAGCGCGGAGTAGACGGCAATGAGACCAAGACTTAGCGCGAGTGCAGCGAAGAGAATTCCCAGAAGGCGGTGCTGCACGGGTGAAATGGTGCCACTTGGCTCGCGGTACCATTCGGCCCCAACCCAGGGGCGTAGCTCAGTTGGTAGAGCGGCGGTCTCCAAAACCGTAGGTCGCAGGTTCGAGTCCTGTCGCCCCTGCTTCGGCCCGTCGCACCGCGACGCAACGAACGATCACTGCAGATGCGGCCTGATGAGATCGTCGATCTGACGGCCCGAGACCTTGCCTTCGAGCCGACCGACCACACGTCGGTCCTTCACGAGGACGAGTGACGGGGCGGTCGTGACGCCGAGACGGGCGACGAGGCCGGAGTGACTGTCCGCGTCGAGCTCGAGCACGGTGAGCCGCCGCTTCTGGGTGACCTTGACCCAGGCCACGAGGCTTTCCATCCTCCGCGACGCGCCCGAGCTGTACTTGCGAACGAACACGAGTGTCGCCCGCGCGGTGATCCCGGGCGTCGTCTGCGGAGCGGTTTCCGTCGATGGCTCCATGTTTCTTGGGATGCCCTCCTTGCCGATACGCGAAACGCCTCGAGTCGTTTCGCTACACGGCCGCACGGGAATTCTCCCCTCCCCAGACCAAGGAGGAACAGATGCACGCAGGCACCGTCCGCGACGCAATGACCGCGTCGCCAACCACCGTCGAGGCACACGAGACCGCCGTCGAGGCAGCCCGGTTGATGGCCGCGCAAAACGTGGGCTCGCTGCCCGTAGTCGACGGAGAGGAACTCGTCGGCATGGTCACCGATCGCGACCTCGTCCTCAACGTTCTCGCGAAGGACGTCGATCCGCACAAGGTGACCGTGGCGAACATCTGCTCAGAGAATCCGATCGTCGTAGGCCCCGACGATTCCCTCGACGTCGCTCTTCAGCACATGGCGCGTGAGCAGATCCGCCGCCTGCCCGTGGTCGAGGAGCGGCGGTTGATCGGGATCCTCGCCCAGGCAGACGTCTCACGCACGGTCGAGCCTGCGGCAACCGGCCGCATGGTCGAGGAGATCTCCTCGGAAAGTGAAGGGGTCTCGGAGAGCTGAGCTCAATCGGAGGGCCGATTCGTCGACGCGACGGCTTCGGCACGGGCCATGAAGACGGTGAGCCACGAGGCGTCGTCTCGGCGCGCCGTCTCGACGCGGTCGGTCAGGCGTGTGAGCACGAGCCTGACGCCGTCGTCGTCCTCGGAACCCTCGCGCAGCGGGCCGACGGACACCGCGACGTGCCCGTCCTCCGCGCGGATCTCCACCGATGCATCGTCGTCCCGCGACGCATCCAGCATGCTCAGCACGGCGAGCTGGAGATCGTCCATCCGCTCGTACGGCAAATCGAGACGCGAGCCGAGCCCGCCGAGCACGAGACTCGCGACACCGCGATAGGCGGAGTCCGTCGGGATGGTGAGCACGATGGTGTCGTTCACGTGGTTGTCCGCCTCCTCGATCGCCCGGCTACCGCCCATGATCGCCTAGACTCGTGACCCTTGGGGGATGTGGTGGACTTCGCCGTTGCCGTCGATCGGCTCGATGACTGCGTCGTCGTACGCGTCGAGGGTGAGCTGGACATGGCGAGCGCGTCCGAGCTCGGGGAGGCGATCTCTCGCGTCACCTCGGCCCCGCACGTCGTTATCGACCTCAGCTCGTGCACGTTCCTCGATTCGGCGGGGATGCGCGTCATCACCGAGACTACGCGGCAGGCGCCCCGCGTGTCCGTGGTCGCGACCGATCCAGGCGTGTTGCGCCTGCTCGAGATCACCGCGGTCGACACCTTGGTCTCCGTGCACGCCTCGGTCGAGGAGGCGCTCTAGCCCGCCTCGTCGGAGAGCTCCGCGAGAGCGTCCTCCTGCGTGTCGTGGAGCGGAAAGATGCGGTCGAGCATGGTGATCTCGAAGACACGTCGCACCTCGGGCTGAGGCACCACCAGCCGAAGTTGGCCATCCCGCTCGCGCAGCCGCTTCATGCCTCCGAGGAGCACGCCCAACGAGGTCGAGTCGATGAGCGTGGTCGCCGAGAGATCCACCACGACCGTGTGCGCACCCTCGTCGATCGCGCCGAGGATCCGCTCCCGCAGCTCCGGCGCCGAGTGCAGGTCGGCATCTCCGTGCACGGCCAAGACCCTCACGACCGGCTGCGGGCTCTCTTCCTCGATTCGGAATTCGCCCACTTCGGGATTCGCCCACAGGTGCATAGTCGTCGATGCCAGATTCCCACTGGCGAGCACGCCCAAACCCCGATATCGACATCAGCTCGTCCGTGCCCTGTCACGGATGTGGCAAACCCGGAAAGGCGCACGATTATGCTGGCGCCCGATGTCGGCCTACGACCTGGAGATAGGAGACGACGACGCTGGCGTGATCGTGGCGTCGCTGGCGGGCGAGCTCGACCTCACGAATGCGCGTGAGCTCGAGGAACGCCTCGACAGCGCCGCGGCGAGCGACACTGTCCTCGTCATCGACATCAACCGCGTCGTGTTCATCGACAGTGCCGCGCTGCACGTTCTCTTCAAGCTCGCGAAGGGCCGACCGAACGACCGTTTCGTCCTTCTGATGGGGCCGACTGCAGCGGTATCGCGCACACTCGACATCGTCCGGATGAAGGACGCCGTGGTCATCCTGGCGTCGCTCGACGATCTCGAGCGCTCCGGCCCCGGCTGAGCCGAGGTTTTTCCGGCCGGCGGGACGGGTATTGGCTCCTGTATGCCGGCCTCCGCCGGCCGAACCGAAAAAGCAAAGGAGCGAACATGGGTATCAGTCTCAGCATCTTGCTGATCGCAGCCGGCGCCATCCTGGCCTGGGCCGTGAACGCCGAGGTTTCGGGCATCGACGTCCAGGTGGCAGGGATCATCCTGCTGATCGTCGGCGTCATCGGCCTGCTCGCCTCGCTCGTCTTCTGGTCGAGTTGGGGCGGCTTCGGTGGGCAGCGTGACGGCGGCGGTGCGGCTGCGCAGACCACCGTTGTGAAGGACGACTAGCGCAATGGGGATCATCGGCTGGATCATCCTCGGCTTCCTCGCCGGTCTGCTCGCGAAGGCGATCATGCCCGGCGCGGAGCGCGGCGGATTCATCCTCACGACGCTCCTCGGAATCGGAGGAGCTCTCCTCGGTGGCTTCCTTGCAACCGTTCTCGGTTTCGGCGACCCGGTCGACGAGTTCTTCGACCTGAGCACGTGGGCGGCGGCCATTGCCGGTGCGCTCGTGATCCTGTTTGCCTGGAACGCCATTCAGGGACGTCGAACCGCGTAGCACCGTGACGGAGCACGCCCGAGGCCACACGTTGAGGCCTCGGGCGTGCTTTGCTCCTCGACGATGCACCGCGTCGAGATCGATCGAAGTGCCGCCGTCGTGGTCGTCGCGGCCGGCGGTGAGCTCGACGCGTATGCCGCCCCCGACCTCTCGCACGCATTCACGAGTGTCGCCGGCGAGGATCGCATCGTCGTCGACCTCGCGACGGTGTCGTTTCTCGACTCGACAGCCCTTGGGATCGTCGTGAAAGCAATCCGAGAGGTCGACGACCGGCGTGGGAGCTGCTTGATCGTCCTGCCGGCAGGTCCGGCGCGACGTATCTTCGAGATCACGACACTCGATCGCGTCCTCGCAGTCGCACCGACTCGCGCCGACGCCCTGGCCTCGCTTGCCGGTGAGGTTGCCTAAGACGCGACGGGTGCCAGGTACTTCACCATCCGCACGACGGTCCCGCGACCGTCGGAGCCCTGCTCGACGGCCAGCTCGTCGACGATCGCGCGGATGATCGGCATCCCCATGCCGCTCTCGAGCGGTCCGGCTAGCTCGTCGGCCTCGTCGTCCGGCGAGTCCGGCGCGCGAATGCCCGCGCCGTAGTCCTCGACGGTCAGCAGGAGGCGGCTATCGCCGATGGTGACGACCAGGCTCACGTCGCCCCCCTCGTCGCCGGGGTACGCGTGTCGCACGACGTTTCCGCAGGCCTCGGTGACGGCGAGCTTGAGGTCAGCGAGGAGCTCCTCTTCGATCGGAAGCTCGCGCGCGAGCCCGGACAGGGTCAGCCGGGCGAGAAGCAAATACTCGGCCTTCGCGGGGAACGTCAGGCGAACGACACGATCACTCATCGTGGGACACCTCGGTGATCCTGCCACGCATCGTGGCGAGTGCGTGCCGGAGCAGGCGAGAGACGTGCATCTGCGAGATCCCGATCTCCGCTGCGATCTGCGACTGCGTCATCTCCTCGAAGAACCGCAGCTCGACGATTCTCCGCTCGCGCGCGTCTAGCGCGTCGAGCCCCGCCGCCACGAATGCACCGTCCTCGACCTCTGCGAAACCGGCATCGTCGGTGCCGAGCTTGTCCGCCAGGTAGTCGTCGCCTCCGTCCTCGAACGGCGCCTGCAGCGAGCGCGTCGAATAGGCGTTCGTGGAATCGAGCGCATCGATCACGTCTTCTTCCTCGACGTCGACAGCCTTCGCAAGCTCGGCGATCGTGGGCGAGCGACCGAGCTCGTTCGTGAGCTGGTCGAGCACGCGGGAGAGCCGGACGCTGAGCTCCTTGAGCCTGCGGGGCACGTGCATCGCCCAGGCCTTGTCGCGGAAATGCCGCCTGATCTCCCCCACGATCGTCGGCACGGCGTAACTGGAGATGTCGACGCCGCGATCGATGTCGAAGCGATCGACCGCCTTGATGAGACCGATCGATCCGACCTGGACGAGATCCTCGAGAGCCTCGCCACGGCCGGCGTACCGCGTGGCGAGCGCGCGTACGAGCGGCATGAGCTCGACAAGCACCCGCTCGCGAGCCTCCTCGTCCCCGTCGCGGTGATATGCGATGAGGAGTAATTCGACGCTTCGCTCCATCGTCAAGATCATCGCTGCACGGGCCGTTCCTTGCTGATTCCAGCGTGGCACCACGCGTTCGGGGGCGTCTCGCTGGACATCGGCACCCTCTACCCGGCGAGGGCCTCCTCCCGCGTCTCGTAGACGGGAAGGCTCCAGCTGAGAAGCGTGACGTCGAAGAGCCGCCGCATCCGCGTGTCGGCGCACACCAGCGTCAAATGTCCACCCGCGTCCCGCACACGCTTTCCGGACCGGTGACGACTCCTCGCCCGCCTTCCGACTCCCTGCAGCGGATGACAACGGCCGAGCGCGCCGCAGCGCCTTGCTCGGAAACCTCGATCACCGGGAGGAAATTCCCCCGCCATCGCACGTCGAAACACGATTGGCGAAGCGCCGCTGCGTTGCGGACGACGGGCGCTAGCGGTACGGCCTATCCGGCGCGCGCGGCCGCAAACGTGTCGGTTTCTGCGCGCGGTGGACGGGGAATGATCATCCCGGCAAGCGAACGAAAGGGGTTACGCATGTACATCGGTGGTGGAGTCATCACACTGATCGTCATCATCCTTCTGCTCATCTGGATCTTCTAGACATCCGACGTCGCCCTCGGGAGCGCTTTCTCGAGGGCGACTCTCGTTCCGCGCTCGCTGGTGGTGATCTCGAGCCCCGAGGAAAGCTTCTCTGTCAGCAGCAAGCCGAGTCCGCGGTTCGGACGGTCTGCGACTGGGACGAACCGGCCCGTGTCGTCGACGACGATCCGGACGCGCGACTCGTCGACGGTGGCCCGAACCCGAACGACCTCCTCGAGTGGATCTTCGGCGTGCTCGATGGCGTTCGCGCACACCTCCCAGGCGGCGAGCAGAAGCTCCTCCGCATCCGAGCGCGAAAGGTCGGTTCCCTCCAGCCAGGTCCGTATGGCGTCCCGCACGAGCTGCAGCGAGCGTTCCCGGCTCGCCACCTCGAGGTCGAGCGGTTTCGGTGCGACGGGTAAAAAGCGCGCCGCGAGGATCGCGATGTCGTCTGCACGATGATCGCCTTCGACGAGGTTGCCCAGGATGTGCTCCAGCAGTTGCTCGGCATCGTTCGGCCCGTCTCGCATCGCCGCGACGAGTGCTTCGATGCCGTCGTCGATCGAGCCTCCGCGGCGCTCCACGAGGCCGTCCGTATACAGCAGCACGATGCTTCCGGCGGGCAGCGCGACCACGCTCTGTCGGTACTTCGCATCGAGCCCGGTCCCGAGCGGCAGCCCTCGGCCGCCTTCGAGCAGCTCGACGCGTCCGTCCGGGAAGGCGACGACAGGAGGAGGGTGCCCTGCGGATGAGTGGCGGAGAACGCCGGCTCGAGAATCGAACACGGCGTAAACCACGGTGGCGAATGTCGCGTCGAGCCCGCTGCTGGCGAGCCGGTCGAGCCTCGCGAGCGCCGAGGGCGGCTTGAGCCGTTCGACGGAGATCGCGCGGAGCGCGTTCCGCAGCTGCCCCATGTTCGCGGCAGCCTGCACGCCCTTCCCCACGACGTCGCCCACGACGAGGCCGAGCTTGCCGTCGCGCAGCTCGACGGCATCGAACCAGTCTCCACCGATGTCGACCCCCCGCGTGCCGGGCAAGTACCGGGCCGCGAGCTGCACCCCCGCGACGCGTGGCAGCACGGAGGGCAGGACGCTGCGCTGGAGGGTCTCCG
>Ga0136631_10000385_pt1 | contig 13676 bp, 10 predicted proteins | sample AntDrymUQ6012206_2_FD_104655 | JGI IMG/M metagenome (GOLD analysis project Ga0136631, IMG submission 104655) | Polar desert sand microbial communities from Dry Valleys, Antarctica - metaG UQ601 (22.06) | ecosystem: Environmental > Terrestrial > Soil > Desert | place: Antarctica: Dry Valley... | reverse complement strand
CGCGGCGCGCCGCGCGGGCAATGCGCCGCTGGGAGGCGTTCCTACAGATCGCCGAGGGCGCGGCAGCGGGCTAGTACACCCGTCCGCAGGTTCTGCGGGTTTTCCGGGCGCCCGATCCGTGCCTGACGGCCGCCGGTGCCCGCCCCCGTGCCACCAGCACGAAGGCGGGCACCGTCGACCGTCAGATCCCGGCCGGGCATCCCGGAAAACTCCCCAGAACTTCCGGCCGGGTGTACTAGGGCTCGCCTTCGGCCCGCAGCTTCCCGCTCGACCAGGTCGCGTAGGCGCGGGCGGCGGAGCGGTCCTGGCGCTCGTCGGTGTGCTGGATGCCGACGCCGCTGCCCTCGTCCTGGTCGATGAGGCCGACGTACTGCTCGCTGACCGAGCTGACGCCGACGAGGTTCGGTGGTGGGTTGGCGCGCCAGGCCTCGAGCTGTGCGAGCGCGCGCTCATGGACCTTCTCGCGGGTGAAGCGCAGCTCGAGCTCGCCCTGCGTCGCGCCGGGCGCCTCGGATCGAATCCAGCCGCCGGGGCCGGCGTCGGGGTCTGCGGGGTCACACCACTCGACGCGCTGCGCGCGCAGCGACACGTACAGCGGCTCGCCCGCGCCGGATTCCAGGACGCCTCGAATGCTGACACCGTAGAACGCGCCGTCGCGAGTGACGCGAAGGTCCCCCATGCAGCGAGGATAGCCCGGCCGCCCACACCTGGCGAGTACGCCTCGCGGGCCCGTCATCTGCGAGCCTGCGGCCATGCTCGATCGCCTGCGCTGGCTCTTTCCGTTCGCCGTCGCGGTCGCGCTGCCGCTCGCGGGCATCATCCTGGCGGGGGTCCGCTTCGCCCAGGGCAACCGCGACGAGGCGCTGCGGCTGGCGGGGGCCGCGCTGCTCGGCGGGGCGCTCTACGCGCTGCTGCTGACGGGGTAGCGGCGAGGCACGACCCCGCATGTCGGGTGCGTGTCATTCTGGGAAGGCCGAGCCTTCGTGGGAATGAGACGCCGTGTCGTCGACGACCGCGCCGCGGCTACTCCGACCGCGCGATCCCGGCCTCGGCGACGCCGGCCTGGAGTGCGTCGAGCCCGAAGGCGTCGACCGGCCCGAGGGCGCCGCTGGCGAGCAGACCCCCCTCGGCCGCACGCAGTGCGCCCCAGGCGAGCATCGCGGCGGTGAAGTCGTACGGGTTGCGTCCCTGCAGACGGATCGTGGCCATCGGGCTGCCGGCCGCGTCGGCGGCGACGGCGACGATCCGCGAGCCTGCCCGCCCGCGCGTGGCGGCGTCGGGGCCACCGGTCGAGCCCTGCACGAGCCGGCCTGCGGACGCGCCGATCGCGCCGCGGACGCCTGGCAGCCGCGTCGCCAGCGAGGTCGCCGCCGACAGTACCTGCAGCGGCCGAGACGCGGTCCCGAACCAGCCCAGCCATACGCCGACGTCGCGCAGGCCGGGGTGGACCCGCGGCAGCGTGAACTGCTCCGTTCCGCCGATCGAGATCGCCGGTCGCCCGTCGAGCTCGTGTACCCGCCGCGCCGCGCGCTCGGTGACGAGCCGGCCGCCGCGGAAGGCGTAGCCGGGTTCGGCGAGCATCCCGACCACCGACGCGCGGCTGCCGCCGCTCGCCTGCCCGCCTCGCCCGCCGCTGAGGAAGTAGCCGACATCGACGCTCACCGCCCGCTCTCCGGCGGCCCGCAGCGCCAGCGCACCAGCGAAGTTGCCGGGCACGTAGTCGTACCCGAGCGCCGTCAGAAGGCCGCAGCCCGCCCTCTCGGCAGCCGGGCCGTGGCGCTCGAAGACCGAGCGGATGAACGGCGGCTCACCGGTCGAGTCGATGTAGTGCGCGCCGGACCCGATCGCCGCCAGCACCCCCGGCTCGCCCCAGCGCATGAACGGCCCGACGTTGCAGACGAGCACGTCACCCGGCCCGGCGAGCGCCGCCAGCTCAGTAGCCGCGTCCGGCGCGGTCGCGTCGACGACAGCGGTGTCGAGGTCGCCGAGCTGCGCCGCGAGCGCCTCGAGGCGGCCGGCGCTGCGCCCGACGAGCAGTGGCCGCGCGCCGCGTGCGACGAGCGCGCGCGCCGTGAGCTCACCCGTGAACCCGGTGGCACCGAAGAGCACGACGCGGCCCGCCATGCCCACACGCTAGTGGACGCGTCCGGAAGTTCTGGGGAGCTTTCCGGGATGCCCGGCGGGATCTGACGGGCGACGGTGCCCGCGTTCGTGCTGGTGGCGTACTCGTGGTCCGAGCGGACATCGGAACGGCACGGCCCGCGGGACGCGAGCGCCGCTTCCGTTGTCGCCTTCCGCCGAGCTGCCTGCACGGGCTTGCGCGAACCCACGTCGGGATACGTCAGCGGTTCAGGTCGAGCGCGCCGAGCAGGTTGGAGTAGTCGTCCGTCCACGGGGGGGTGCCGGGAGAGCGCCGGCAGTCGTGCCACCCGGGGTCGGGCGTGACCGCGGTCAGGTCGCGCGTGTGCCTCGCCATCACCACCCAGTCAGAGGCGTCCGTCTCGGGCAGCCCGTCCTTCCCGCTCCTGCGGTCCTGCTGAGCGACGCAGGCCATCCTTGCGTCGTGTGCGAGGTTTCCGAGGATCGGCTCCAGGTCCACGTAGCTGTTTGACACGTTGAAGGCGACGATTCCGTGCTCGCGCAGCTTCGAGCGGTAGAGCGCTAGGGCCTCGCGGGTGATGAGGTGGACGGGGACCGCGTCCGAGCTGAACGCATCGGCCATGATCAGCCCGTAGCGCCGATCGGCGGCGCGCGGCAGTCTGAGCCGGGCGTCGGCGAGGACCACGTTGAACTCCCCCGCGCAGGCGCGCAGGTAGGTGAAGAAGCGCGGGTCGCGGGCGATGCGCTCGATCGCCGGGTCTATCTCATAGAAGGTCCATCGCTCCCCCGGCTTGCTGTAGCAGGCGACGGAGCCCGTCCCGAGGCCGATGATCGCGGCGTGCGTCGTCATGTCCGGGGGCAGGGCAGCGAGCAGCCGGCCGATTGGACTGCGGCGGTGGTAGTAGCTGACCGGCGTGCGCTCGCGGCCGGGAGAGAAGTCTTGGGCACCGTGCGTCGTGGTGCCATGCACGAGCCGGTGCAGATCACCGCCCTCGGCGGCCGTCACGCGGTAGACGCCGAAGAAGCTCCGCTCGCGATGCAGCTCCTGTTCGTCCGGGGCCGAGGCGAGCGTGACAGCCAGCACGATCGCGCCCACCGACAGGCCGAAACGGAGCGGGCGGCGGATGAAGTTGTAGGCGATTCCCGCCGCCATGCCGAAGGCGAACTGCTTGCCGTATTGCTGCACGTCCGCCTCCGCGAGCTCGATCAGCGAGACCATCAGCGCAACCGTCGTCCCGAGGGCGAGCGGCAGCGCGAGGTCGAGCCAGCGCGCGTAGGGACCCGGGGAGATCAGGGGCGGGCGCCATGGTAGGCAGAGGGCGGCGAGCACGAGCGCGATCGGGTACTCGGCCAGGGAGTCAAACAGCGCCGGCGCCACGATCGCGTTGAACACCCCGCCGAGCGCTCCCCCGAGGGAGATCAGGAGGTAGAACTCGGTGAGCCACCGCGCCGGCGGGCGGTCCTGCGCCAGGCCCCCGTGGCACACGACGGCCACGACGAAGAAGCCCGCCAGGTGAACCGGCACCATGAGCCAGAGTGGACCGCGGACCTCCAGCAGCAGGAGCAGGGAGATCAGCAGCACCACCCCGGGCAGCGCGAACACCATCGACCGGTGCAACCTGTCCGCGCGCGAGCCGGGGGCGAAGACGAGGATGAACGAGACGAGGTAGAGCGAGAGCGGCAGTGACCACAGCAGCGGGATCGGCGCGATGTCGGTCGTGATCGCCGTCGTCACGCCGAGCATCAGGCTCGACGGGACGAAGGCGAGCCCGACCCAGCGCAAGCGCCTGGTGAGGGTTGGTCGGGCAGCCGAGCTTTGGGACGCTGCGCCAGCAGCATCCGGGGCGGTTGCGGGCGCAGCTTCCGCATTCCCCGCGGCCGGCGCCGGCGGAACTTCCGCGGCCGGCACGGGCGGAGCATCTCGAGTGGCCTGCGGGCCCCGCGGCGAGCGCCACACCACGGCCGCGCACGCGAGCACCAGCAGGACGAGCAGGCCATAGCCCGCCGACCACAGGCGTCCCTGCTCCGCGAGACGCATGGACGGCTCGACGACCAGCGGATATCCGAGCAGGCCGAGCACGCTGCCGAGGTTGCTCGCGCGGTACAGGAAGTAGGGGTCGGCAGCCGCTGGATGATCGGTGGCGGCGAGCCAGCGCTGCAGGAGCGGCGCGGTGGTCGAGACCACGAAGAAGGGCAGCCCGACCGCGACCGCCAGCAGGCCGAGCAGCCACGGCACCGGATTGCTGTCGGCAGGAGGGATCCAGCCGTCGGGAACGCCGACCGGCAGCACCAGCAGCGGCACGAGCAGGATTCCGAGGTGCAACGCGGCCTGGCGGCGCACCCCAAGGCGGCGCGTGCTCTCGTGCGCGTAGAGGTAGCCGGCAAGGAGCGTCGTCTGGAAGAACAGCATGGAGGTGTTCCAGACGGCCGGCGTGCTGCCGAACAGAGGCAGCACGAACTTCGCGTACATGGGCTGGACGAGGAAGGTGAGCCCCGCGCTCACGAAGAGCGTGGCCGAGAAGAGCGCGACGACCCCGACCCCGCGCCGCCGCGCAGACGAGCGGCCGGGCCCGGACGAGCGTGCCGACGATCCGGGCCTCGCCTTGGGGCGCGTAGCCATGAGGGCGGACTCTAGGAGAGCATCCCGCGAGGGGCAGCCACGCCGAGGGATCAGAGCAGCGAGGGCAGCAGACTTCCTCCTCGCGGCAGCGGTTGTGAGCGTCTTCGCGCCAAGATCGCTCGATGTGCACGGGAGCGGAAAAGTCGGAGCGTCGTCGCTGCGTTCCTAACGGTCCGTGTCCCTGTCCCTCGCGGGGGTTGACGTTGTCCCAGACCCACATATCGTGTCGTAGGCTCGTTCCCTGGCTGCTCGCCGGCGCCGCCGCCCTGCTGCTCGCAGCGGTCCTGAGCCTCGCTGCTGCGAGTCCGGCACAGGCCCTGCCGCGCCTGCCGCAGTGCGCCAACAACATCGACGACGACAACGACGGCAAGATCGACTTCCCGTTCGACTCTCAATGCCGCGCGGCGACGGATGTGCAAGAGGCGGGCGGGGCAGTTCGCGTGTGCTCGAACGGACAAAACCTGGACGGCGACGGCAAGAAGTTCCCCGCCGATCCCGGATGCGCCTCGGCGTGGGATCCAACCGAGGTGGACCCGGTGCCCCTTCCCGCATGCGCGGACGGGATCGACAACGACGGCGACGGCAAGATCGACTTTCAGGTCGCTTTGCCGGGCCGGCCTGATCCGGGCTGCAGCTGGGCCGCCGAGACCAGCGAGGTCGACACGGCCTGCTCCGATACCTTCGACAACGACAACGACGGCCAGATCGACTTCCCGATCGACTTCGGCTGTAGCAACGTGAACGACGCGGACGAGGTCGATCCGCCCCAGTGCAACGACGGCCGCGACAACGACGGCGACGGGCTGCTGGACTTCGACCTCGCGACCCGCGATCCGGATTGCAGCTCCGCCAGCGACCTCGTCGAGGCGCCTCCGCCTCCGCCGTCGGTGCAGCCGGCGCGGTGCGACGACGGCTTCGACAACGACGGTGACGGGAAGATCGACTTCCCCGCCGATCCCGGTTGCTCGTCGGTCGCCGACGACGACGAGACCGACCCGCCGCCGGGGACGCCGTCGGTGCAGCCGGCGCGGTGCAACGACGGCTTCGACAACGACGGTGACGGGAAGATCGACTTCCCGGCCGACCGCGGCTGCTCGTCGGCTGCCGACGACGACGAGACCGACCCGCAGGTCGTCTTCGTGGTGCCGTCGAGCGTCCAGACGCCGTTGCTGATGCCGTTTCCGATCGTGCGCCTGCGCGGGCGCACCGACCGCGGTCGTGTACGGATCACGCTGCTCACCGTCCGCGCGCCGGCGACTTCGCAGGTGTCGATCTACTGCACGGGCCGCAGCTGTCCCCGCAAGCGGCTGACGATCCGCGCGGGCAAGAAGATCGTGCGGGTGCGCCAGTTCGAGCGCAGGTTGCGCGGCGGAACGGTCCTCAAGATCTACGTGACCAAGCCCGGCTTCATCGGCAAGTACACGCGCTTCCGCTTCTTGAACAACCGGGTGCCGTTGCGCGCCGACCGCTGCGCGAGGACGCCCGGCGCGCAGCCGCGCAACTGTCCGGCGTCATGATCGCGCCGCGGCGCCACGACGGCACGTCGCCCCCCTAGGTCGTGAGATCCTGGTGGGTGTGTTCGGCGCCACCATGCTCGCGATGCCGGCGCCGGCTCGCCGGCGCGGAGCGTCCAGTTCGCGTCGACGCAAGAACGGCGGCTCACGAAACGTTGATCGCGCGTGGAGCGAACTCGTACGCGCCGACAGGCGCGAACAGGCAGGACCCCGGTGCGCATACGATCCGATGCGGGATGACGGACATGCTGCGAGGTGAGCGTCGCAGTTGCCGGCGCGGGCGCGTGATCGCATGAGCCGCAAGGACGCCGTCAGTCTCTGCATCGTCGTTGTCGCCATCGGCATGGCGGTGGCCGTACCGATCGTCGCCGATGACCCGGCGGAGCCGGCGCCCGCCCAGGTCGGCAACGCGACGCGGGTGGACACGGTCACCGGGTCGGCCCTGCCGTCGTCGGTCACGACCGTCCCCGAACCCGCGCCGCCGGCCGCAAGCGCCGCGCCGAGCGTGACCGAACGCCGCGCCAAGGCGCGGCGAGCCCGTGCGAACCGTGCCCGCCGTGCGCGTGCGGTGCGCGCGAAGGCCGACCGCAGCCGGCGGGCCAACGCCGCGCGCGCGCGCCGGGCACAGGCCGCTCGAGCCCGGCGGGCACGAGCGGCGCGTTCGCGCCCGCAGCGCGCCGCGCCCCCAGCGCCGCGTCGGCCCGTCCGCGCCCGGCCGCCCGTCTCGCCGCGGCCGGTCGCGCCGCGGCCGGTCGCGCCGCGCCGGATCGTACCGCCACCTCCGCCACCTCCGCCGCCCCCGAGCCTGCCGTTCGACGACTCGGGCTGACCCAACGCACAGGATCCCGGCTGGCCGTGGGCAGAGGCTCGACCATCCTCACCCTAACGCTCGCCCTAAAGGTCAGACCGGTTGTTGCAGCAGCGATCGACTAGGCTGGCGGCCGATGGACGAACGGGTACTGGCCGAACGGCTGATCACCTACGACACGTCCACCGGCGACGGCCTCCGCGCCGCGGTCGGCTTCGTCAAGGGTTGGCTCGAAGCCCGCGACATCCCCGTGACCGGACGCGAGTTCGGAGGGCTGCCGGTGGTCCTCGCCGACGTCGGGCCGGCCGATGGCCCGTGCGTGATCTTCCACGGCCACGTCGACGTCGTGCCCGCGCACGCCGACCAGTTCACGCCGCGTGTCGTGGGCGACCGGCTCATCGGCCGCGGCGCCTACGACATGAAGGGGGCGCTGGCGGCGATGATGTGCGCCGTCCGCGACGTCGCCGACAACGGCGGCGTCCGGGTGCGTTTCGTCTGCGTCCCCGACGAGGAGTCCGAGAACCCCGAGCATCGCTGCACCGACGCGCTCGTCGAGGAGGGGCTGCGGGCGGATTTCGCGATCACGGGCGAGCCGACCGACCTGCACATCGGCGTGCAGGCGAAGGGGGTTCTGGCGGTGCGCGTCGAAGTCAGCGGGATCGCCGCCCATGGCTCCACGCCGTGGGCCGGCGACAATGCGATCCTCAAGGCCTACGAGGTGTTCCGTCGCATCGAGACCCTACGCTTCAGCCGCGAGTCGTCGGACCTCTTCGACCGCCCTTCGATCAACGTCGCCCGGATCGTCGGTGGCGACGCCTTCAACAAGGTGCCCGACCGCTGCACGATGGACATAGACATCCGCTTCCTGCCCAACCAGGAGCCCGGCGAGATCCTCGCCGAGATCCGCGGGCTTGCTGACGTGCGCATCGTCAAGACCTTCCAGCGCGCCCCGGCGCACGTCTCGCGCGCGAACTCGTACGTACGCGCGCTGCGCGAGGCGGTCTCCAAATCGCTCGAGGGCGAGGCGCTGTCGATCGGCCGCGACGGCGCCTCCGACGCGGTCTCGTTCCTCCAAGCCGGCGTTCCGGCCGTCGAGTTCGGCCCCGTCGGCGGTGGTCACCACGGTCCCGCGGAGTGGGTCTCGATCGACTCCCTGCATCGCTACCGCTGCGCCCTCGGCGACTTCGTGAGCGGCCTGCCGGCCTGGCTGGCGGCGATCGCCGCGATCGAGGGCAAGGCGCCGCTGCGCGCCGTCGAGGGCGCGCAGTCATAGCGAGGACATGGGATGAGCCTTGCCATGCACCCATCGCCGAGCAACGGCGCGCAGTCGTGAGCCCCGACGGACCGCCCCGGCTGGGCCTCGCGATGGCGAAGAAGTTCGTCTTCGGCGCGATCCTCATCGTCCTGCTGTCCGCGACGGCCGTCGCCAGCGCGGTGCTGCTCGAGGTCGACAAGAACATCGAGGTCTTCCAGGAGGCCTCGATCCCGATCCCGGACATCGAGAACGAGCTCGACAAGGTGGAGCCGGGCAGCCCGCAGACGATCCTCGTGCTCGGCTCGGACCGGCGCTTCGGCGACGTCAAGGCGGGGATTCCGGCGCGCTCGGACACGATCATCGTCGTGCGCCTGGACCCGGACAAGAAGGCGACGGCGATCCTCTCGATCCCGCGCGATCTGCGCGTCGAGATTCCCGGCCATGGCACGGACAAGATCAACACCGCCTACGCGGAGGGCGGCCCGAAGCTCACGGTGCAGACGGTCAAGGCGCTGCTCGGTATCGAGATCAGCCACGTCGTCAACGTGAACTTCGGCGGCTTCCAGCGTGCCGTCAACCGGCTGGGCTGCGTGTACGTCGACATCGACCGGCGCTACTTCAACGCCAACGGTGGTCCCACCGGCTACGCGACGATCGACCTCAAGCCCGGCTATCAGAAGCTCTGCGGCCGGGACTCGCTGGACTTCGTCCGCTACCGCCACACCGACGACGACTTCGTCCGCGCCTCGCGCCAGCAGGAGTTCCTGCGGCAGGCGAAGGACCAGATCGGCCTGGGCAAGGTCTTCGGCGATCGCGGGGAGCTGCTGCGGATCTTCGGGCGCTACACGCAGACGGACATCGCGCGCGACAACGACGCCGCGATCCTGCGCCTGCTGAAGCTCGCCTACGAGTCCTCGAAGAACCCGATCCAGGAGATCCACTTCCGCGGCGGCCAGTCGCCCGACGCCGACTACGTCGAGATCTCGCCGGACAACCTGCGCCGGACGGTCGACGAGTTCATCGACGTCGGGCTCGGCGCGGCGGCCGCTGCCAGCCCTGACGAGGACGAGCAGCAGCGGGCCAAGCCAAAGCGCATCAAGACCCGAAGGACCCTCGCGCCCGGGCTCGTCGTGCGCAAGGAGGAGGGCGAGAACCACGTCATCGACATCTCCACCAAGCTGCGCGAGCTGCCGGTCTACTTCCCCAGGGTGCGCCTGGCACGCGGCGGCTACGTCAAGGACAGCCCGCGCTCCTACGACATCTACGACCGCAACAAGAACAAGTACCGGGCCTACCGGATCATGCTCGCGGAGGGCGATAACGGCCAGTACTACGGCGTCCAGGGCACGACCTGGAAGGCGCCGCCGATCCTCGACAACCCGACCGACGAGGTGCGCATGCGCAAACGCACCTACCAGCGCTACTTCGACGGTCACAGGCTGCGGCTGGTCGCCTGGAAGACCGGCCGGGCCGTCTATTGGGTGTCCAACACGCTGTCGCAGCGGCTGACCAATCGCCAGATGATGGACATCGCCCGTTCGCTGCAGCGGATCGGGGAGTAGCGCTGCGCCAGCCCTCGCCGCAGCTTCGGCCGCGACCGGGCCGTGGTGACCGCGCGCGCAGTAACGTGCCCGCCGCATGAGACTCGGTCGCGAGCCCATCGGTGTCATCGGCACCGGCTACGTCGGCCTCGTCACGGCCGCGGGCTTCGCGCACCTCGGCAGCGAGGTGTACTGCATCGACATCGACGCGGACAAGATCGCGCGACTGCAGGCCGGCGAGATCCCGATCTACGAGCCCGGTCTGGCCGAGATGGTCGCCGCCAACCGCGACCGGATGCACTTCTCGACGCAGATCCGGGACGCCCTCGAGCAGGCCCGGCTGCTGTTCGTCGCCGTCGGCACCCCCCCGACGTACTCCGGGGACGCCGATCTCAGCGCCGTGTATGCGGTCGTCGAGGCGATCCCCGCCTCCGACGCCCACGCGCTCGTCATGAAGTCCACCGTCCCGGCCGGCACCGGCGCCTCGATCAAGCGTGTCCTCGCCGAGCAGGGCAAGGACGCGCTGCGCTACGTCTCCTGCCCGGAGTTCCTCAAGGAGGGCTCGGCCGTCAAGGACTTCCTCGCGCCCGACCGCGTCGTCATCGGCGAGGACGGCGACTGGGCAGGCGACGCGGTCGTCGAGCTCTATGCGCCGCTTCGGGCGCCGCTCGTGCGAACGGACATCGCCTCGGCAGAGATGGTGAAGCTCGCCTCCAATGCGTTCCTCGCGACGAAGATCTCGTTCATCAACGAGATCGCCAATGTCTGCGAGGAGACCGGCGCCGACGTCATCGAGGTCGCCCGGGGCATGGGGCTGGATGACAGGATTGGACAAAAATTCCTGCAGGCAGGGATCGGATTCGGTGGTTCCTGTTTTCCGAAAGACGTCAATGCACTCAAGCAACTCGCCGGCAACTCCGGTTATCACTTCCAGTTGCTCAACGCCGTCATCGAGGTCAACGAGCTGCAGAAGCGGCGCGTCATCGGCAAGCTGCAGAAGCATCTCGGCTCGCTCGTCGGCCGGACGATCTGCCTGCTGGGACTCGCCTTCAAGCCGAATACGGACGACATGCGCGAGGCGTCGTCGCTCGTCCTGAGCGCGCGGCTGCAGGCCGACGGGGCGAAGGTCCGCGTCTTCGACCCCATCGCCGCGGACGAGGCGCGCACGCTCATCCGCGGGGTGTACTTCGCGACGGACGCGCTCGACGCCGTCGACGGCGCCGACGCTGTCGTGCTCGTCACCGAGTGGAGCGAGTTCGTGCAGCTGGACTGGACGCTGGTGGCGCGGCAGATGGCCGGGACGCTCCTGCTCGACGGGCGCAACGCACTCGATGCCGATGAGGTGAGGGCCGCCGGGCTCACCTATGAAGGCATCGGACGCGGAACACTGACATCCTTACCGTGATGCACCTGCCGAGCCAGCCATGCAGGCCGTGATCCTCGTCGGCGGAGAGGGCACCCGCCTGCGACCGCTGACGTCCACGGTGCCGAAGTCCGTGGTCCCGCTCGTCGACCGGCCGATGATGGTCTACATGCTCGAGTGGCTCCGGGGGCACGGCATCGACGACGTCATCATGTCGTGTGGATTCAAGGCGACGAACGTCCGCGCCGTCCTCGGTGACGGCTCGCACCTCGGGATCAGCCTGCGCTTCGTCGAGGAGCCCGATCCGCGTGGCACGGCCGGAGCGCTGAAGTTCGCCGAGCGCTTCCTGGACGACCGTTTCCTCATGCTCAACGGCGACGTCCTCACCGACCTCGACCTCACGGCGCAGATCGCCCAGCACGAGCGGACCCGCGCGACCGGCACGCTCGCGCTCGTGCCCGTGTCCGACCCCTCGAGCTACGGGCTCGTGCGGCTGCGCGACGATCGCTCGGTCGACGAGTTCCTCGAGAAGCCGTCGCCCGACACCGTCCTCGACACGAACCTCATCTCCGCCGGCGCCTACGTCCTCGAGCGCTCCGTGCTCGACCTCATCCCGCTCGGCCGCAACGTCTCGATCGAGCGTGAGGTGTGGCCCGCGCTCATCTCCCACGGTCTCTACGGCTACGTCGACGCCGCCGCCTACTGGCTCGACGTCGGCACGCCCGAGCGCTACCTGCAGGCGACGTTCGACATCCTCGAGGGCAACGTGCGCACGGCCGTCGCGGCCCGGCTGGGCGATGGCTTTCTCGCGATCGACCCGTCCGCGTGCGTCGAGGGGCGGGCGATCCCGCCGGCGATGGTCGGCCCCGGCGCCCGCATCGCTCCGGGCGCGCGCGTCGGCAGCCTCGCGGTCATCGCCGATGACGTGAGCGTCGGCGAGGGCACGACCGTCGAGCGCAGCGTCGTCCTCGAAGGCGCCACGATCGGCAACGACTGCATCCTGTGCGACTGCATCGTCGGCCCCGGCGCACGGATCGGCGACCGCACGCAGATCCTCGGCGGGGCGATCGTCGGCGAAGGCGTCAGGATCGGCGACGACAACGTCCTTGCGCGCGGCGCGCGCGTGTTCCCCGGTATGGAGGTACCCGATGGCGGCCTCGCCTTCTGAGACGACCGAGCTGCGGCTGGACCCGGAGACGATCGCCGCCGTCGACCGCTCCGACCTGCATGCCGACATCGTCGGCCTGCCCGAGCACCTGCGCGACGCGCTCTGGAAGGCGCAGTCCGCGCAGTTGCAGCCGTGGGAGTCCCCGGGCGGCCTGATCGTCGCCGGCATGGGCGGCTCGGGCGTCGGCGGCGTGCTCGCGCGGGCGATCCTCGGCGACCACGCATCGCGGCCGATCCTGTCGTCGCGCACGTACGGCCTGCCGGCGTGGACGACCCCGGACACGACCGTGCTGTGCGCGTCGTACTCGGGCGACACCGAGGAGACGCTGGCCTGCTACGAGGCTGCCGGCGCGCTCGGCGCGGTCCGTGTCGCGGTGACGAGCGGCGGCAGGCTCGCCGAGATCGCGCGCGCGGACGGTGTGCCGGTGATCCCCGTCGCCGGCGGCTTCCAGCCCCGCGCCGCCGTCGCGTACATGACCGTCGCCGCGCTCGAGGTCGCGGGCCTCTGCGGCGCGGGGCCGCGGGTGGGCTCGGAGATCGACGTGGCCGCCGACCATCTCGAGCAGCTCGTCGTCGAGTGGAGCGCCGACGGCCCCGAGGACTCCGAGCCCAAGACGCTCGCGCGCGCCCTGCGCGACAGCGTCGCCGTCATCACCGGATCCGGCATCACCCAACCGGTCGCGTACCGCTGGAAGACGCAGCTCAACGAGAACGCCAAGGTTCCGGCCTTCACGCACGAGCTGCCCGAGCTCGACCACAACGAGATCGTCGGCTGGCAGGGCGCCCCCGCGCTGGGCCGGTTCGCCGCGATCTTCCTCGACGACAGCGACTCGCCACCGCGCGTGAAGCAGCGCATGGCGCTGACCCGAGAGCTCATCGCCGACAACGCGACCGGGACGTTCGTCGTGCAGTCGCGCGGGCGCACGGCCGTCGAGCGAATCCTCTCGCTCGTCCTGCTGGGCGACCTCGTCTCGCTCTACGTCGCCGTGCTGCGCGGGACCGACCCGACGCCGGTGGACGTCATCGACGAGCTCAAGCGCAAGCTCTCCGATGCCACCTAGAACGCCGCGCATGCCCCCGGCTCGATCGGGGCATCGACAGGATATGGCCCTGCGCCTCCTCGACAAGGTCACCGACTTCGCCGCCGCCGCGCTCCGCACGTCCCTGCGGTCCGTCGAGGCCGCGGTCGAGCGCGTGCGCGGCGGCGGCGAAGTCGGTGACCTTGTCGAGGAGGCGCAGGGCCATATCCTGTCGATGCCCCGATCGAGCCGGGGGCATGCGCGGCGTTCTAGGTGGCATCGGAGAGCT
>Ga0136631_10000384_pt1 | contig 13689 bp, 15 predicted proteins | sample AntDrymUQ6012206_2_FD_104655 | JGI IMG/M metagenome (GOLD analysis project Ga0136631, IMG submission 104655) | Polar desert sand microbial communities from Dry Valleys, Antarctica - metaG UQ601 (22.06) | ecosystem: Environmental > Terrestrial > Soil > Desert | place: Antarctica: Dry Valley... | reverse complement strand
GCTGGGCGAAGTACTGCCTCAGGTAGTGCGTCTCGGTGAGGTACGTCGGGCCCCACGCCTCCCGCAGCAGCTGGCGCTGGCTGACCGGCTTGCCGGGGTTGCGCACCAGCAACAGCAGCAGCTTCCACTCGGTCCTGGTCAGGTGGACCAGGGTGCCCCCGCCGAACAGACCCCAAGTTCCTGCCGAACGGGCCCCAAGTTCCCGCCGAGCAGGCGCCAGATTCCCCGAATCTGTGGAGAACTCGGAATCTGGCGTCCGGTCGGCGGGAATCTGGAGCCTGCTCGGCGTAGGCCCGGGACCTTGTGCCCTGACGGCGCCCCGCATGCCACCCCTAGGGTCGGGGGCGGACGGGGACCTCGCGTTGCCGTCACCGTCGAGGGCGAGGAAGGTGGGGCCCAGGCCCCGAGGAGGAGACACCGGATGGCACGCAGCGAACGCACCCAGAGCACGGTGAGCGGCAAGCCGCTCGCCAGGCGCGACTTGCGTGCGCTGGACCGGTGGTGGCGGGCGGCCAACTACTTGTCGGTGGGGCAGATCTTCCTGATGGACAACCCGCTCCTGCGCGAGCCACTCCTCGCCGAGCACGTGAAGCCGCGGCTGCTGGGCCACTGGGGCACGACGCCGGGACTGACGTTCCTCTACGCGCACCTCAACCGGGCGATCATGGCCCGCGACCTCGACATGATGTACGTCATCGGTCCGGGCCATGGCGGTCCCGGCCTGGTCGCGGCGGCTTATCTCGACGCTACCTACTCCGAGGTCTACCCGAACATCGGCGATGACGAGGAGGGCCTGAGCCGGCTGTTCACCCAGTTCTCCTTCCCGGGCGGGATCCCCAGCCACGTCGCACCCGAGACGCCCGGCTCCATCCACGAGGGTGGCGAGCTCGGCTACGCACTCTCGCACGCGTTCGGCGCGGCGTTCGACAACCCCGACCTGGTGGTCGCGACCGTCGTGGGCGACGGCGAGGCCGAGACCGGGCCCCTGGCGGCGAGCTGGCACTCCAACAAGTTCCTCGACCCGGGCCGCGACGGGGCCGTGCTGCCGATCCTGCACCTCAACGGCTACAAGATCGCCAACCCGACCGTGCTCGCGCGGATCCCCGAGGAGGAGCTGCGGTCCCTGATGGTCGGCTACGGGTGGACGCCGTACGTCGTCTCGGGCTCGGACCCCGACTCGATGCACCAGGCTTTCGCGGCCACCCTGGACCGCTGCCTCGACGAGATCCACACCATCCAGACCGCGGCGCGCTCCGGGCGGGGCAAGGCCGGACGCCCGAGCTGGCCGATGATCGTGCTGCGCACGCCGAAGGGCTGGACCGGCCCGGCCGAGGTCGACGGCAAACGGATGGAGGGCTCCTGGCGCTCCCACCAGGTGCCATTCGCCGACGCCCGGCGCAACAACGAGCACCGCGCGGTGCTCGAGGCGTGGATGCGCAGTTACGGCCCCGACGACCTCTTCGACGCCGACGGACGTCTCGCGCCCGACATCCGCGACCTCCACCCCGTCGGTGACAAGCGGATGAGCGCGAGTCCGCACGCCAACGGCGGACTGCTGTTGCGTGACCTGCGGATGCCCGACTTCCGCGACTACGCCGTCCCCGTCGAGATCCCTGGCACCGGCGCGGTCGAAGCGACGCGCGTGCTGGGCGGCTTCCTACGCGAAGTGATGGCCGCCAACGACGAGACCTTCCGGCTGTTCTCCCCCGACGAGAACTCCTCCAACCGGCTCCAGGACGTCATGGAGGTCACCGACCGCACCTGGAACGCCGAGACCCTGCCGTACGACGACCACCTCGCCGCCGACGGCCGGATCATGGAGATCCTCTCCGAGCACACCGTCGAGGGCTGGCTGGAGGGCTACCTACTGACCGGCCGGCACGGCCTGTTCTCCTGCTACGAGGCGTTCATCCACGTGATCGACTCGATGTTCAACCAGCACGCGAAGTGGCTCAAGGTCACCAACGACCTGCCCTGGCGGCGGCCGATCGCGTCCCTCAACTACCTGCTCACCTCGCATGTCTGGCGCCAGGACCACAACGGCTTCTCCCACCAGGACCCCGGCTTCATCGACCACGTGATCAACAAGAAGGCCGAGGTCGTCCGCGTCTACCTGCCGCCGGACGCCAACACCCTGCTCTCGGTCGCCGACCACTGCCTGCGCAGCCGGCAGTACGTCAACGTGATCGTGGCGGGCAAGCAACCCGCCCTGCAGTACCTCACGATGGACGAGGCCGTCATCCACTGCACCAAGGGCATCGGCATCTGGGACTGGGCGAGCAGCGACGGCGGCGCTGAGCCTGACGTGGTGATGGCCTGCGCCGGCGAGGTGCCCACCATGGAGGCGCTGGCCGCCGTCCACCTGCTGCGTGAAGCGCTGCCCGACCTCAAGGTCCGCTTCGTCAACGTCGTCGACCTGATGCGGCTCCAGCACGAGCGCGAGCACCCGCACGGGCTCTCGGACACCGACTTCGACGCACTCTTCACACGTGACAAGCCGGTGATCTTCGCCTACCACGGCTACCCGTGGCTGATCCACCGGCTGACCTACAAGCGCGCCAACCACGCGAACCTGCACGTGCGCGGCTACAAGGAGGAGGGCACGACCACGACGCCCTTCGACATGACGGTAATGAACCAGCTCGACCGCTTCAACCTCGCGATGGACGTCATCGACAGGGTGCCGCGGCTCGGCGCGATCGGTGGGCAGCTGCGCGAGGCGCTGAAGAACCGGCTTATCGAGCACCGGTTGTACATCCGCGCGCACGGTGCGGACCAGGCCGAGGTGCGGGACTGGGAGTGGACGCCGCCCTCGGGCTGACCTCGCGGAGGCTGACGCGCCTCGTCCGGGATCGGTGCGAGGCTACGAAGATGAGTAGGCCGACCGAGACCTCGGTCTCCTGGCCGCAGGCGCTGGCCTGGCGGATGGAGCGACAGTTGCTCGACCCCGTTGGGTCTGCGTCGGTCGCGGGCGTCGTACGTCGACTGGGCGCGGTCCTCTCGATGGACGAGTCGCTCGCCGAGCTTGCGGTTAGTACACGTCGGGAGAACTCGCGACAAGGCGAGCTAGCGGTGGCCCTGGCTGAGGGGGAGGTGATCAAGGCATTCGCGTTCCGCGGGTCGATGCACTATCTCTCGCCTCAGGAGGGGGGAATCTATCTGGCCCTCCGATCGGCCGGACGGCAGTGGGAGCTGCCGAGCTGGGTCGAGCACTACGGGCTCACCGCAGCGGACTGGCCGGACTTCCGAGCCGCGGTGCGCGCGGCGCTGAGCGACGGACCCCTGACCGTCGTCGAGCTCGGCCGGGCGCTCACCAGGCAGCGCGCGTACAGGCACCTCAAGCCTGTCTTCGACGCGGGCGCGGGCACTCTGATCAAGCCGCTGACCTGGCAGGGCGACATGAGCTTCGGTCCGTTGCGACAAGGGCTCCACACGTGCCAGCGCCTCGACAGCAACCCGAGGTGGCAGAGCATCCCTGACCTCGACGAGGCCGGCCCTCGCGCCATCACCGCGTACCTGCGGACTTATGGGCCGGCAACGATGGACAACCTCCAGTACTGGCTCGGCGACGGCCTCAGCGCGGGCCGCAAGCGGCTCACGACCTGGTTCTCCGAGCTTGGCGACCAGTTGACCGCGGTCGATGTCGCAGGCACCGCGGCCTATGTGGCGCGCGAGGACGTCGACGCCCTCGAGGCCACGATTCCCTCTGACGCGGTGCGGTTCCTTCCCGGGCACGACCAATGGGTGATCGGCCCTGGCACGAAGGACGTCCATGTCACCCCGTTGCCCCGACGAGACCTCATGACCCGCAAGGCCAACCCGGTGATCGTGGGCGGTGTCGTGGGTGGCACGTGGGCGCACAAGGGTGACGAGCTCACCGTTACCTGGCTCGACAGGCGACCTCGACCCGACGAAGCGATGGAGCGTGAAGCTGGCCGCCTGGCACGCCTCGTCGGCCGGGACCTGCAGCTGAGTCTGATCCCCTGACGGCCGCCGCGTCCGGAGATCAGCGGCGCATCAGTGATCGATGTAGGTGAAGGCGTCATACGTCGCGGCTTCTGCGGCATCGGGTCGATCGAAGAGGCCGGAGGCGTCCTCGAGGTCCTCCCGACGCAGCGGCGGATCCTCCAGACCACGCGCCACGACTCGGTTCCACAGGGTCTCCATGGTCGGGTCGAGCACGATGAGTTCCCTTCGAGCTCCGGCCGCTGCAGCCAGCTCGCGTAGGCGCTCGCGTTCTTCCCGCGCCCAGGTCCCCCACTCGACGATGACCGTGGTCCCGCAGCGCAGCAGGTCCGCGACGAGCATCTGTTGTAGCCGCTCGACTCGGTCACGGAAGTCTGCGTCCCAGATGTCAGCACCGAGGGCGTTCATCCAGTCATCTGGACAGAGCCGGACACCCAGACGGTCCTTCGCGAGTCTCGTCGCCAACGTGGTCTTCCCACTTCCGGGCAATCCGCTCACGATCACCAGGGCAGGACGTGATTCCACGCGGCACAGACTCGCATGCGACTCGGAAGCTGCTTGACCTTGACCCTGCGTCAGGGTCCGAGCATGGCGGCATGACTGCTACCAAGCCTGCGATCGAGGTCGCCGGACTCACCAAGTCCTACGGAGACCACACCGTGCTGGACGGCGTCGACCTGACCGTCCCGGAGGGCACCGTCTACGCACTCCTCGGACCCAACGGTGCCGGCAAGACGACCATCGTCAACATCCTCTCCACCCTGCTGGCCCCCGATGCCGGCGAGATCCGCGTCGCCGGTTTCGACGTACGACGCGAGCACGCCGGGGTGCGTGCCGCGATCGGTGTCACCGGGCAGTTCTCGGCGATCGACGAGCTGCTCACCGGCCGTGAGAACCTGCGGCTGATGGCCGACCTGGCGCACCTGGGCCGGGCGACCGCGACCACCGACGTGACCGTGATGCTTGAGCGCTTCGACCTCGTCGACGCAGCCGACCGGCGGGCGCAGACCTACTCGGGCGGCATGAAGCGGCGGCTGGATCTGGCGATGACGCTCATCGCCCGGCCCCGGCTGATCTTCCTCGACGAGCCGACGAGCGGTCTCGACCCGCGCAGCCGCCGCGACCTCTGGGCGATCGTGCGCGAGCAGGTCGCCGACGGTGTGACGGTGTTCCTGACCACGCAGTACCTCGACGAGGCCGACCAGCTGGCCGACCGGATCGGGGTCCTCGACGGTGGCCGACTGGTCGCCGAGGGCACGGCCGCGGAGCTGAAGCGACGGGTGCCCGGCGGACAGGTGTCGGTGCAGTTCATCAACGCCGGGGCTCTGGCCGCGGCCGCGGCGGCCCACCCGGACGCCACCACCGACGTCGAGGCGCTCACCCTGAAGGTGCCCAACGACGGCAGCATCGCCGGACTGCGCCGCGTTCTCGACGGCCTCGACGACGACGGCCTCGACGACGACGGCCTCGCCGGCCTGACGGTCGAGTCCGCCGACCTCGACGACGTGTTCCTCGCCCTCACCGGCCACGCGGCCGAGGCGCCCGCATCCGAGGAGATCACCGCATGAACACCAACCACACCGTCGGTGACTCAGCGACGATGCTGCGGCGCAACCTGCTGCACATCCGCCGCTATCCCTCGCTGTCGATCATGCTGGTCGCCCAACCAATCCTGTTCCTGCTGCTGTTCGTCTACGTGTTCGGCGGCACCATGGGCGCCGGCCTGCCGGGTCAGGAGGGCGGCGGAGACCGCGGCGACTACCTGGTGTTCATCACACCAGGCATCCTGATCATGACGGTTGCCAGCGTCGCGCTCGGCACCGCGATCTCGACCGCGACAGACATGACCACCGGGATCATCGCCCGGTTCCGCACGATGGACATCGCCCGGGTGTCAGTGCTCACCGGTCACGTGCTGGGCGCTGTCATCAAGACCGGGTTCGCCGTGGTGATCGTGGCCGCGTTCGCGTTCCTGCTCGGCTTCCGCTCCGACGCCGGTCCGCTCGGCTGGCTGGGCGCGATCGGGCTGCTGGTCCTCATCGCGTTCTCGCTCACCTGGCTGACCGTCGGCATGGGCCTGGCGGCGGACAGCGTCGAGACGGCCAGCAACACCCCGCTCTTCCTGGTGATGCTGCCGTTCATCAGCAGCGCCTTCGTGCCGACCGACGCGATGCCGGCCGGGTTGCGCCAGGTCGCGGGGAACCAGCCGTTCACGCCGATGATCGACACCCTCCGCGCACTCGTCACAGGGGCTCCGACGGACTCCGACCTGTGGCTCGCCATCGGCTGGTGTCTGCTGATCGCCCTGCTCGGCTACCTGTGGTCGCGTCGGCTGTTCCTCCGCGTTCCGGCGAAGTAGGAGACTGGCGCGGTGCTCACGATCAGCCAGCTGGCGTCGTACGCCGGCGTCACCGTGCGTGCGGTTCGCCACTACCACGCCAAGGGTCTCCTGCCGGAGCCCGAGCGCGACCACTCCGGCTACCGGCGCTACGACGCCGCCGCGGTCGTCGAGCTCATCAGGATCCGAGTGCTCGCCGACGCCGGTGTGCCGCTCGCGCGCGTCCGCGAGCTGCTGGCCGCGGGCGAGGAGGAGTTCAACGCTGCAGTCGCCGACATCGACCGGCGCCTGCGCGCGGAGATCATGGAGCGGCAGCTCCACCGTGAGCGGATCGCCCAGCTGGCAGCCGGGGACAGTCTGGCCCTGCCGGTAGAGGCCGTGGCGTACCTCGACCGGTTGCGTGAGCTGGGCATCCCTGAGCTGTTGATCGGAGGTGAGCGGGACGCCTGGATCCTGGTGGCCGCCCAGCTCCCGGAGAACATGTCGCTCTACATGAAGCTGAAGGAGCAACAGCTCGACGACCCGGCGACGGTCGAGCTCTACCAAGATCTCGCCGTCGCGATCCATTGGGGGCCAACGACCCGCGGGCGGCGGCGATGGCCGACCGGCTCGCCGCCCTGCTCGAGGCTACCGATGCCGAGGGATGGGAGAACCACGACGAGCAGATCACCGACGAGCTTGCGGAGCTGCTCGACTCCGTCTTCCTCGACTCGGTGCCGATCGCCCATCGGCTCTTGGAGCTGCTCGAGGAGCGCTGATGGCGGGGCTGGACCAAGCTGGAGCGCATCGGGTCTGCTCGGACCTGACCTGACTCCACAGCGTGCCGCGCATGGTTGCTCCGCCGGAGGAGCATCGGTCTCAGACGCTGCCAGCTGTGTCACGCCGAGACTGTGGACGTGTCAGGTACGCATCAGTCCGGCCTCGTAGGCCCTGATGGTCAGCTGCACCCGGTCGCGGGCGGAGAGCTTGGTCAGCAGGCTGCCGACGTGCGTCTTCGTGGTCGACAGGCTGATGTGGTGCTGCGCCGAGATCTCGGCGTTGGTCAGGCCTCGGGCCACGGACAGAAGGAGCTCGGTCTCACGGGGCGTGAGCTGGAGCGATCCGCTCAAGGTCCCGAGGATTCGGCTGAGCCTGCTGCGTGTAGTGGTCGATCAGCCGACGGGTGATCCTCGGAGACAAGAGCGCCTCGCCCGCGGCGATCACCTTGACGGCCGCGAGGAGGTCGCCGGCCAGTACGTCCTTGAGCAGGAACCCGCTCGCGCCTGCGCGGAGCGCGTCGTGGACGTACTGGTCCGCGTCGACCGTGGTCAGGATCACGGATGTCCATGAGCATGACGTCGGGGCGCACGCTGCGCGCGAGCTCCAGTGCGGCCAGCCCGTCTTCGGCCTCGCCCACGACCTCGATGCCGGGATCGGATCGCAGGAGTGCCACGAAGCCGCTGCGCACCAGCGCCTGGTCCTCGGCGACCGCCACTCGGATAGGACGAGCATGGTCAACCGTCATGCCCGCTCCGGGTCGGGAGTCTCGAAGGGGATGGTTGCGGTCACGGTGAACCCCGAGTCGGCCGCTGGCCCGATCTCCAGTCGCCCCCCCAGGAGCGAGGTGCGCTCACGCATGCCGACGAGACCATGGCCACCGGTGGTGGTGGTCGCCCCGCGCCCGTTGTCGGAGACCACGACCTGGAGGGCGTCGAGGTCATGCGTCATGCCGACCGGCTCGTCGAGCTCTGCACCGGTAGACCCACCGACCGGTAGGTCTCCACCAACGACTCCACGTCCCTTCCGCCCCCGCGCCGGCTCGTAGGAGACCCCGTCATCCGATCCGGTTGCCGACTCGTCCCGCAGCAGGGCGAGCATCTGCCGCAGCTCACCCATCGAGGAGTGGCTGACGTCGCCGATCGTGGGCAGGGCGCGACGAGCAGCGTCCGGGTCGTCGGCCGCGAGGTGCGCACCGACCGTGGCCTGGACGGAGACCACGCTGATCGAGTGGGCGAGTACGTCGTGGACGTCTCGGGCGATCCGCAGCCGTTCCTCGACCTGGGTCAGCATGGTCCGGTCCCGCTCAGCAGCAGCCAGCTCTCGTTCGACTGCGGCCCGCTGCTCAGCCGCTACGACCAGGGCGAGGAGCGCCGCCCGACGAGCGCCGGTGAGCCGACCCAGTGTCCAGGCAGCCAGGAAGATCCCGAATGACTGGACCGCGGGCCCTGCCCCGAGATCCGGAGGCCTGGACACCAGCAAGCCCCAGAAGTGCCGTCGTAGCGGCGAGACCGATCACGGCGACGCGGCGCGAGCACCTGGGGGCGCTGAGTCAGGAGGCGGGCGCTGAGTGGCGCCGGTTCGGTCTGCCGATCAGGTTCTAGCGGACGGCTTGCGACTCCCGGTCGTTCTGCCACCTCGAGCGGCGAGGAGGTGGTGGGACCCGGCGTGCGTACGTCCCCTCTGAGCGACACGGACCATTGGCTCCGGATCGACGTGTGATCCGGACCCGATGGTCCGCGGTGAGGCCACGATCACGGTGGCCGATTCCCCTCCGCACGCGCCTTCGCCCCGGCCGACTGGCCAGCGCGTGGGGACAACGCCCGATCAGCCGCCAGCGTGAAAGCTGCGCAGCCGACCCGAGCGGCGTCGCGGTCCCAGCAGATCGGCCTGTGAGACCTGATAGGAAGGCGGGTAGCAAGGTCTCGCCTGCTGCGCGACAGTGGCCTCATGAGCCTGGATCCCGTGCAGAGCAACCCGAACCACTACTCCGTCCTCTTCGAGAACGACCGCGTACGGGTGCTGGAGTACACCGACGCCCCCGGCGACGCGACCACGCTGCACGAGCATCCGGACAGTGTCATGTACACCCTCAGCGCCTTCCGGAGACGGCTCCACTCCCATGATGCCTATCGCGACGTGGACATGTCTGTCGGTTTGACCGGTTGGTTGCCTGCCCAGCAGCATTCGGGTGAGAACATCGGCGACACCGCGACCCATGTCCTCTTCGTAGAACTCAAGGGTGGCGTCGCAGTGTCGGCCGCCGATGCGCTCGGACCGACGTGAGCGATCTGGTAGCGGGGCCGGGCGCCGGGCGGAGGCGGTCGCGTCATGGGCGGTCGACGCGGTAGATGTAGTGCAGTGGATCGTCCACCGGATTGTCGGGCGACATCGCACCTTCGGTGATCCGCTGCAGGCCAGCCTTCTCCAGCGCGCGCCACGACGCTGTGTTGGCCGCGACGACGGCGACCAGCACGGCCGGCGCCGTGGGACGGGTTCTCCAGGTTTCCTCGACCGCCTGGGCGATCATCCGCGCGCCGAGCCCGCGACCGCGGAGTGCGGGGTCGCCGATCAGGTAATCCAGTTCGACGGCGCCTTCGGGCACGTCGACGAGTGACGCGAACTCGACCAGGTCCTCCGGGTAGTCGGCGATCACCGAACGCTGGAGCAGCCCCACAGGGCGGCCGTCGAGCAACACGACTAGGTCCTCTCCGGGCTCCTCCCCGCGCACGCTCGGCCCGAAGTCGCGGTCCACCCCCGCCTTCGTCGCGTCGTGGTTCCACCACCGTGCGACCTCTGGCTCGCCCAGCCACTCGCCCAGCAGCGGCAGGTCAGCGGACGCCAACGGCCGCCACATCAGGACACTCCCACTCTCCGCCTCCACACCACCAGCGTAGGGTCACGCGGCCCGGTGGGCGATCGTCAACAGAGCAGCGGCTCTGCTGCAGGTTCGGGTGCGACCCTCACGGCCTGGCCGCGCGGGGAAGCAGTCGGCGTACGACAGGTACGGCGGCGATCACCGCGGCCGCTGCAGTGCTCGCGGAGGTGCGACGCTGGCCGTCGGCGACTCCGGCAAGTGCCCAGAGCAGCGCGACGGCGTACGTCCGCTCGGTGAGGGTCGTTGCCCGGACGGGCAGGGTGGCGGCTCCCAGTCCGCCCAGGGCGAGGGCCGTGGCGGCCCCGGTCAGGGTCGCCGGGCGCCCGGTCGGGACAGGGCCCAACCCGACCACCATCGAGGCCAGGTTGACGCCACAGGCAGCGGCCCCCCACCCGGCCAGCAAGCCGCTCGAGAGAGCCATCGACGCCGGGATGCTGTCCTCGGCGGTCCTGTCCAGCCGCCTGCGAGCAGTGCCGGCGAACACGGCCGCACCGGTGAGCGCCCCTTGTGCGGCCCAGTACTGCTGGCGCTGGAGCAGCGGTGCCCAACCGCCGATGCACAGGTACGCCGCGGGGAGCGGCCATCCGGCGTCGCGCAGGACCGGGTCCGCGCGCAGGGCTGGACGAGCCTGCCGAGCCGCGTGGGCAGCGGCAGCGGCGTACACGGGCAACCAGATGACAAAGGCCCAGGGAGCTGGCTGGGCCACGTTGGGCGGCTGCAGGTCACGGCGGACGCGCGGCAGGATCGCGGCCGGCAGCACCGCCTGGGCTACCGCACCCACGACGCTGGCCAGCGCACGGAAGACATCGCCGGTGTGGGCGGCACGCGCCGCACTCATGCGCTGGACCGGTCGGCGGCGGTGGGAAGTGCCCGCGCCAGCCCCGGCACGAGCACAGCGGCCACGACGACATGCAGGACCATCAGCCACGCGGCCGTCGACCCCGCCGTCGCTGAATAGGCTGGGGGCACGGCTGACACGACGAGCCCAGAAAGCGGCACCCCGACAAAGGTTCGTCGCGGCCTGGCGGTGGGTAAGGCCAGACGAGCCCGCAGGTATGCCGCGATGCCGCCGAGGACGGTGCGACCACGACGGCGCCGACCGGCACGGACTGGTCGACCCCACGCGCATCGACCACGAAGTCCTCACCGGTGAGTCGGAGACCGAGGAAGACGACGACAGCGGCCAGGAAGGCGACGCCGGTGAGCAGGGCGGCCCGTCGGGCATCGAGGCGTCTTTGTTCAGGACTGAACATAGAGCGGATCGTAACCCTCGCCCACCCCTACGGCAAGTGCTCGAGGATGGTCTTTGCGAGCCGCTGCAGAGTGGCCAGCTCGTCGGCGTCGAGCGCCTCGAAGCGCTTGGTGAGGAACCGACTCTGCTCTGGCTCCAGTCGGCGCACCAGCTCCTCGCCTCGCGGCGTGAGTCTGAGGCCGTTGGTCGCGCCTCGCGGCTCCCGCACTAGCAGCTCGGCATCCACGAGCTTGGTGGCGAGCATCGAGACGTTGCTGCGCGTGACCCCGAAGCGGTCGCCGAACGTCTGCTGCGACGCACCGGGCTCGTCCCGGACGGCTCTGAGCAGCTGGAACTGTGCAGGGTTGAGCTGCTCGGCGCGCAGCACGACGGCGGCATCCTGGGCGGTGCGATGCACGATGTGTGCGAGCAGCCCGAACAGCTCCGCGGACCGCTCGGCGCGCTGCGGGGGCGGGGGCTCGACTGTCACCGCATCAGTCTCGCGCACTGACAGGGGAGCAGCGACGCGTCGTTCACCATCGGCCTGCCAGTGGGCTCGGTGGTGGACGGAGACTCGACTGACTCGGCCCCGCCGGGTCAGAGGAAGTGCTGCAGCGCGTCCAGGGAGTCCGTCGGGATCTTCACCGCGAGTCCCTCACCGATCGCTCGCAGCCGCCACCCGTCGCCGTCGCGGAAGAGCTTGGCCATGACGACGCCGGTCTCGGGTACGCCACCGGTGATCGTCAGCCGGGCGAGCTCGACGTCGTCGACGAGCACGCGCCAGTAGGCGTTGTTGACCCACTCCAGGCTGTGGCCCTGATAGCTGCTGACCACGAAGACGATGGTGTCGGCCTTCGCGTAGACCTTGCCGAGGTCGACCGTGAGGCGCTCGTCGTCACCGGTGCCGCTGCCCGTCTTGTTGTCTCCCTGGTGCACGACCGAGCCGTCGCGGGTCGCGAGGTTGTTGTAGAAGGCGAGGTCGAAGAGGGTGCCGTCGGCGTACTCCACCGCCCATGCGTCCAGATCGATGTCGGGGGCACCGGTCCCCATGAAGCCCGCCGTCCTCGACTTGTCCCAGCCGAGCCCCAGCACCAGCCGGGTCAAATGCCTTCCGTCGTCGGTGGCCAGCGGGAGCTCCTGGCCTTTGCTCAACTTGATCACGGTGGTCCTCCCGTCGGTGATGGAACGAACCTACCCAGCAGGCCCACGGATGCGGCGGCCGCGCACGACGACGGCGACCGGAGCGGAGAGGTCACCGGGGTGTTGGCGCGGGTCGGCGTCGTATGTCTCCAGGGTGTCGAGCGCCCGCGGGTCCACGGCTCGGCGCCGGGTCGTACGGTCGTGACGTCCCAGCCCATCGGGTGCTCAGGGTGGTTGCGGTCGCGGATCTCCACCCTGGCCTCGGAGCCGAGCACCGTGACGCGGCCGGCTACGGGCGTGGTCAGGATCGCGGTGATGAGCGCCGTACGGCCGTGCTCGTCGGCGGGGAGGTCGAGGGACTCGTCCTGGCTGAAGTTGCCCTAGCCCCAGCGGCACACCGATGTCGCCCGAGCGCACCGTCTCACGCAGCGCGATGACCGCTGGCTCGAAGCGGCGCTCGTGACCGATTCCGAGCTGCACGCCGGCCACCGTGACCGCTTCGACCGCGGCCTTGGCCTCGTCGACGTTGATGGCCAGCGGCTTCTCGCAGAAGACGTGCTTGCCGACCTCGGCGGCAGCGACGATCTGCTGAAGCGTGGAAGGGGTGCGGCGTGCAGAGGATCACCGCGTCGACGTCGGGGGAGGAGGGCGCATCGGCCAGGTCGGCCGAGGTGGCGACGCCTAGCTCGGCGGCGGGCGCGAAGTGCTGTTGGGGTCGACGCGCGACACGACCCGGACGTGCTCGCTGTCGGGAAGGTCGGCGAGCACATTGGTGCCCCACCCGAGGCCAATGACGGCTGCGTTGATCACGCTGCTACTCAAGCGCCGAGAGCCTTACGCGCGTAGTAGCGCGGAGGCGGGTCGGGTCAGGCGGTGCTCTTGTTCTTGCCCGCGACGCCCTCGGCCACGCCGATGAGCAGCACCGCAGCGACGACGGCCAGCACGAACCCGAGGATGTTGAGCTCGAAGATGCCTCCGGTGCCGAAGAGCTGGGCGATGAGGCCGCCGATGAGGGACCCGACGAGCCCGAGGCCGAGGGTGGCCAGGAGCCCGAGGTTCTGCTTGCCGGGCTTGATGAGGCGCGCGAGCGCTCCGATGACAAGGCCAGCGACGAGGAATCCGATCATGATGTGAACCTTCACTTTCTGGGTGTTTTCTGCGGTGGGGGCGGGATGTACGCGGTCAGGCGGCCGTGGCGTCGTGGATCTCGCCGACGAGGACCTCGATGGCGTCCTCCAGGAACAGCAGCCCCCGGGTGGTGCCCGCCTCGTCCACGGACCTTGCCACGTGCGAGCCGTGCTGTCGCATCCGCGCGAGGGCGTCCTCGCGCTCGGCGCTGCGGGGGATCGCGATAAGTCGTCGGACGCGCTTGGCCGGGAG